>Ga0302270_10000667_pt1 | contig 36295 bp, 30 predicted proteins | sample III_Bog_E2_3_FD_198773 | JGI IMG/M metagenome (GOLD analysis project Ga0302270, IMG submission 198773) | Peat permafrost microbial communities from Stordalen Mire near Abisko, Sweden - III_Bog_E2_3 | ecosystem: Environmental > Terrestrial > Soil > Wetlands > Peat | place: Sweden: Abisko... | reverse complement strand
AAACACATCGATTTCCGTTGGAATTCATAGTGTTGTCTGCTCTTTTAGTATCCACCAAATCGACACCAATTCGGATTTTCTATGGGATCGGCCTGAATCGCCTACAAAGCATTGAAAAATAGGCAGTAAAATCGCAGGCGGAAGCGTGGGCGGAAGCGGCGCAGACCGAGATTTTCTCGCTCAGCGCCGTTTTTAAAAACGAGATAAACCCTTCCCCCTCAAGAAGTTGGCCTCAGAAAAATTCAGCCTACATCAGCCGTTTTTGACCTTTTCGATTTGGGAGCAGAGGGTCGGTGGCCCTCTGCATTATCTGCATGGCGAAACTCCTGAATTTTTCTGGGCAATCTTGAGAGGAAGGAATCAGGGCGCGCCGCCGGTGTCGCTTTGATGATTTTCTTTGGATTGCCGGCGGCGCGCCTTTTCCCTGGCATCAGAATGCGGAGCTCGGAGGCACCGCAGGTTGTTCCCATACGAGACAATTTTTTAGCGTGAGGCTTTGGTACGATTTCTCCATGAGTGAAAAACACGAAATCAAGGGGTGGTGGTCTTATCTTGGTAGTGTCGTCCTTAAACCGATCTGGACCTTAGTGACCACGGGTATTATCGTTACTCTCCTATATGTCGGAACTTGGTGGCGTGATAACTTCGGGACAGATGAGTGGGTGAAGCGGTTACAACTCAAGCATTTACTTCCACATTGGAACCCCGCTTGGTGGGTTTGCATTGGACTCGCTGTTGTGCTCATCGTTGTCGTTAAAGCTTCCCACCGACTTTACGCGAACTGTGCCCAAGATGCTATATCACTGCGAAAGTCTTTGTTAGATCGACAATTTGAGCCCCTTGCGGTAACAGCACCTCAAGTACGGCTTATATCCGAGACAGAACCATATTTAGGTCCAATTGAGCAGTTTCTGCTCATTAATGTGTCCACGACGCACTCTATCTTTAACATTCTGTTCCAGCCTGTACGACTTGAGAATGGAATCTTCGTCGTCTGGAATCCTAATTCTGTCGCCGTTCTGCAACCTGGAGAACGAATCACTCTTCGCCCGACCGTTCTCGCCACTAGAAGCGACTCGTCAACAGGTCCAATGGATTCTTCGTCTGGTGTGGACGCACTACATCAGGCGATTCGTTCGAGATCACAAGCAAGCAACGAATACGATATCGGAGGTATCGCCTTCAGTTGCGAAGATGCATCACAACAGCGGTATCTCGTCACGTTAAGAGTGGCGATTGACCTTTCCGGCCTTAACATGACCGTTATAGACACCAACCGAGTGAGAATCGGTAGTCGCCCAAGTGTTCATCCGACTTCTTAAGCCGCGAGTAGGTATCCAGATACGAGCAACGCAAGCAGAGAAACTAATTACTCTAAACCCATCAAAATGTCGTTGAAAATCGCAGGCGGAAACGTGGGCGGCAGTGGCGCAGACCGAGATTTTCTCGTTCAGCGCCGTTTTTAAAAACGAGATAAAGCCTTCCCCCTCAAGAAGTTGGCCTCAGAGAAATTTTCGCTGCATTCACGATTCCAGTCCTTTTCGCTTTGGGAACAGAGGGCCGGTGACCCTCTGCATTATCTGCATGGCGAAACTGGCCGATTCGTCCGGGGGCTAAGTGCATGAAGGGGAGGCCAGGGCGCGCCGCCGGTGTCGCTTTGATGGCTTCTTTTGGGATAGCCGGCGGCGCGCTGACTAAAACTCATATACCCAAAGCTGCCATATAGGAATTCTGCAAGTCCCGAATGGCTTCGTCCTTTTGAAGATGGAAATGTGCGTTTACCACACCCAGCGTTTGAATCAGGCATTGGAAAGCCACCGCAAGAGCCTGTGCGCTCGAATCTGGAGATGAAGAGTTGAAGGTTACGAGCCCATCTTCCGGTCGGCTAATAGCGCTCCCCATTCCTCCAACTCCCCAGTGTTCCCAATCGGACATATCTGAATAGACCTCATCATAGCTACTAGCACCTTCCACTTGAACAGCGAGGCTACGAAGCCTTTTACCGCAGTGCCATGTCCAATGATAAGGATCAGCCATTTGCTCTCCATTTTTTGCTTTGTCTCGCAAAAACATTGAGCCGTACTCAGACAAGGCTTCCTCAATACTCTTTTGTCGATCTTCCTCAATTGGCGAGCCAGAATTCAGGGATTTTTGCATGATTCGCCAATCGTGGATCCATGCAAAAGCCCTCCATCGAAAGCCTCGCTCGGCTGGATCTCCATATGCCCAAAGAATTTGGTAAAGGCCATCAAGCATGGTCCTTGCAATGAGAACGGCATCCCTGCGAGGGACAAGAAGCAGAACAGACTCAGCGTGATCAATCTGCCTACTTAGGAAGGTCAAGCTCATTAACCCAAAGTGGTCGCTTTCCTCGCAATTAATAGGGCTGTTTGAGTCTCGGGCAAGAGTCGCCGCTTGAGTGACGTAATCCCTCAGCGTGGGCAAATCGTGCACTGCATCTCGTTTCAGGCCTGCCATACTCCCTCCAGAATTCAATACAAGCGCGAATTCACATGCGCCACAATATACCCCCTGAACATGACCTATCCTAAGTTGATGAGCTTCAGAATTCATCACCTCGGCCTAATAGAGGAATTAGGAATGTCGATTCGACAGATCGGAAAATCCATCTATGATGGTCAAGCCCCTTCTGCCCTGCACCACTATACGTCTTTGCCGACTGTTGAGAGCATCATCAATACGCGATCGGTATGGGCCACGTGTCTTGCAGATCAAGCTGACCAAACCGAATTGACACATGGAATTGATTGGGTGCAGGAAGCAGTAGAAAAACTGCTTCGCAAAGGGGGCCCTGATTTCCCCGCTCTAGTTCTCCAGCAGCTCAAAGAAAGCATGATTGAAAGACGGCAATGGACATTCATCGTTTGCTTTTGCGGGGACGGAAATTCAGATTTCCATTGGGATAAATATGGCCAGTATTGCTTAACCTTTCCAATACCGAGGGACTGGAGACCTACACTGCGGTGCTCTGATCCACTCGCTGAAAACTGGTATCAGCGAGTGATATATGACCATGCGGTTCAGCGAAAAACAATGCTGAAATCAGTGCAAGCAGTCTCTGATTGTATTGCCCGCCATAGTGCAGGAACTCCAGAAGGGCCATGGATAAAATGGATGGCGAAGGATTGCGCAAGGAATGCCGCACAGCTTTTACTGAGTATCGCTGTTGGGTTCAAACATAAAAAATACGCAAAAGAAAAGGAATGGCGGTTGGTCTATTATCCAAATCTTGCGTTGAATAATAGCGCTCCAAACATAGCTGATGAAAACTTTAAAGTATCAATCAAGGAATCTCCCCGCAGGCATCTGGCCTTGCAAATACCGCCCGACATGAGATTGTTTCAACCTCTACTTAGGCCGCAGGTTCCCTTCATCGGAGTACGGCAAAGTCCGTTGCATCACAATACTGACGAACGCTTGAGAATCGAGCGAGTTTTGTCAGAAAACTTCCGCAGCGATATTAGATGCCTATAAAGCGTTGCCTTCTCGTCTTTGAGATAGCCGGGGGCACTTCACGGAGGAGCTACTCCGTTAGCATCTTCTCGTACATATACTGGCAGTACCCGCAATAAGGAGAACACATCATTTCGCTCGCAGGTATTTCAGCCCCACATCTCTCGCAATCATGTTGCGCCTCTGCCTGACAATTCGCGCATTTATGCTCTGACATCACATAGGCCTCTAGGCCGCACTCGGGACAGTCGGTGTAGGGATCATCTCCTCCATCCTTCATAGCGCTATATGCTTCTCCTTCCAAAGCTGCTTTGATGGCCTTTGGAGCGTATGAATCTCTGGATTCAGTAGCGCCGCACCTAGAACATTCGATAAGCGTATCTCCATCGACTTCAGCAGGTCGAAGAAGGTCAGAGCCACACTCCTCGCAAGAGAGATCGCTCAACCCTTCTTCGAGTACATCAGATTGCCAGTCAACCGCTTCTCTGGCGGCTTCACAAGCCGCTAGCTCTTCTTCATAGACTGTCGAAACATTGAGCATTGCCTGCCAAGTCGCCTCGCCTAAAACCTGAAGAGGGTCCTCTTTCAGCTCACGCGTGATGAAATCACGAACAATAGCAAAAGCATTGGCAATGAGACCTTCGAGGGCGGCCTGAGAGTGTTTGGGGATATAGTGTTCAAGATCGTTCCTAGCCTCTGTAATCTTCTCCAATAAATCCCATTTTGTTTGAATTCCAAGCCCTTTGAATCGCTCCTTGATCTGAGCTATATCAACCGTCTTTTTGCCTATTCCTACGAAAGATAATTCTCCGGCAGCATTCATCTCCGGACGCATTTGCGCTTTGACAAGCACATCATTGCTCTCCGGAGGAGACTTTCGACGTAGGGCTTCTTTGTATAAAAGCAGAATGCCTGCGTGCACATTGCGCACGGCTGAAAGCATCCGATCCGGATTGACTGTCTGGTAATCTTCCACTCCCAGCTTTATAGATGTGATCGCATTGGTCAGAAGATCCATGAGTCATATTCTAATCGCCGCTTTAGATGCCCAAATCAACACCAATTTGGATTTTCATGGGGTCGGCCTGAATCGTCCACAAAGCATTGAAAAATAGGCAGTAAGAATCGCAGGCGGAAAAGTGGGCGGCAGCGGCGCAGACCGAGATTTGCTCGTTCTACGCCGTTTTTAAAAGCGAGATAAATCATTCCCCTTCAAATACTTAGCACCACTGCAATCCGGCCTGAATCGGCTGAATCCTGCATTTTCGCTTTGGGAGCAGAGGGCCGGTGGCCCCCTGCATTATCTGCATGGCGAAACTGGCCGATTCGTCCGGGGGTAAGTGCATGAAGGGGAGATCAGGGCGCGCCGCCGGTGTCGCCTTGATGGCTTCTCTATGGATAGCCGGTGGCGCGCCTCTGTCGTACAAGCGCAGCTCGAATCACTAACCGAGCTTCTTGCACTCGTCACAGCGTGGCTTGCTGCCCGTTCCGTTTTCACGATGCCATGACTTGATTTCTTTGCCATATTTGCAATCGTCATGATCGTGATACACGTTGCGGTGTGTAGGTGGATACTCCTGGGAGCTGGTGTGATATGGATTGACCTTTGCCATTTTTGTTACTGTCCTTTCTGAAACGCACACCACGCTATTCCTCGCTGCGCGGTGAAAGCAATCAAGAAGATGGCATGGAACCCATTTGGACAGCCCAGATGCCGATCTTGAGGCAGGCCCAAATCGACACCAAATTGAATTTCATTGGGGTCGGCCCCAAACGCCCACAAAGCATTGAAAAATAGGCAGTAAGAATCGCAGGCGGAAAAGTGGGCGGCAGCGGCGCAGGCCGAGATTTTCTCGTTCAGCGCCGTTTCTAAAAGCGAGATAAAGCATTCCCCTTCAAATACTTAGCACCACTGCAATCCGGCCTGAATCGGCTGAATCCTGCATTTTCGCTTTGGGAGCAGAGGGTCGGGGGTTCGAATCCCTCCGCCCCGACCATTACAACTCATTGAGAATTAAGCAGATGCGGGCACTTCGCCTAGACCATCTGCTTTTTTAATTTTTCAAGTGTAGTCAATTTTGTAACAATCCATTCCTCCAAGGTCATCCATCACGATTTCCTGTGAATGCTTCCCTATATCAACCATCTTTGTTTTAATCACCGACATTGACGGAAACGATAGTGGTAATGTGGTTGCACTCGGTTTAACCTAAAATGCCATCCCCGTAGATTGTCCGACAATTTGCCCCCAATTCTGTAGTTGAGGGGGCTACTGTATCGGTCTGCTTGTCGGGTATTGCTCTAGGGCTACAAGGATATGAATGAACGACTCTCAAAAGGCGCGAGAAGCTGGATTTGAGGAAAGCTTGGAGCGACGAGTTTCATGCCTGCGCCGAATAGCCATCCTTGCGAAGAAGCATAGAAAAACGCCTCTTGGTGTCTGTAAAGCTGTAATTGGAGGCCGCGTCCTCCATCCTGACGCAACGGAATTCTTCCGAGAACTTCCGGAAAATGACAGGCATTATTGGATTGCAAGTCTTTATACGCTTCTGATGCCAGAGGAAAGACGCCGCAGCCTAGCTGCCTATTTCACGCCACCTCATTTGGCGGAACATGCCATTAGTGGCCTAGTTCGTCAGGGCTTAAAACTAGGCAGTGATCGAATTCTCGATCCAGCATCAGGCGGAGCCGCTTTTCTCGTGCCATTAGCCGCCACCATAGCAAATTCATCGCGACGGCAAGGTGAGAGCGCAAAAGAGCTTCTTGAAAAGATAAATTCGACAATCGCAGGAATTGAGATCGAACCAAGCTTGGCCCGTCTTTCTGAATTGCTTTTGGAGGATATTCTTCGACCGGAGCTAACTACCACCGGTCACAAATTGAAGGTTCCGATCACTCGTGCGAACACGTTAAAGCTTAAGCCGCAGCCTATTTTTGATGCCGTAATTGCTAATCCACCCTATGGCAGAATATTCCGGCCACGAAAGCAGATATTGGCTCAATTTTCCGAGGTCATTACTGACAGTTATGTAAATCTCTATGCTCTCTTTATTAAGCAGGCTTTAGGTTGGACTCGTCCTGACGGCCTGATTTGTCTCATTATTCCAATGTCATTCTTGGGGGGAGCGTATTTTGCAGCTTTGCGGAAATTTATTCTTGACAACACGTGGATTATCGGCCTTGATCCAATCGAGCAACGAAGCGATCTCTTTCTCGACGTATTATGCGATGTATGCGTTCTTACATTGAGAAAGAAAGGCTCAATGATTCGCACGGAGAAACCAACAAGCTGGCTGTTGCGCTTCCAAAAACCGCGTTTAAATTTGGGATTGTTAGACGTTCCGAAAGAGCCAAGCGGTCGCATCTGGGCTCTTCCGAATAGTGCGCATGCGGAAGAGTTTTTTGCCAACACTTACGAGTCCCTAGAAAGCTATGGGTACACCATCAAGAGCGGATATTTTGTCTGGAACAGGGAGAAGAAGAGATATCGAAAAGGCCTCAAACCTAAGCCAAACGAAGTGCCTTTATATTGGGCACATAACATAAAGGCAAATGGGACCTGCAAGCCGTTAGCCGCCGAACCATCTGCGCGCAATCCATTTGGCTTTGTCGATATAGATTCAGACAGTGCCGCCATAATTCACACAGATGCGATTTTAATTCAGAGGACTAGTAATAGCCGGCAAAAACGTCGACTTATCGCTGCGGTTGTGTCGAAGACAAAGGTCCTTGGTTCACGAGGATTTGTTACTGAAAACCACACTCTAGTAGTAATACCTTCTCTCAATAAGACGCAGCAGCTTCCCATGAAAATTCTCTGCCGCCTGTTGAATAGTGATGCCGTCGATTCACGCTTTCGAAGAATCAGCGGAACCGTCAGTGTCTCAGTAAGTGCATTGCGCGCGCTACCGCTGCCAATGGCAGAATATGTTCTACAGGCTTTCAGTACGGCTCACGACGACGATACCGCCGCTAAAATGGCCTATGCAAATACCCATGTTGCTCAAAAACAATCCAACATGATAACGCCGCAAAGGAGGAATCCAAATGAACGATGAATCCTCCTCCGGGAATATTGAAGCTGCATGGGGCCGGTTTCCTCGCCCCATGCATGCCGGTGTCACTTCGCTGGAGACAGGATTCCTTCGTCTCGATTTAAATCCCAAAACACTTTGCGGAATTGGGCGTACGGCCACGGTCGCGCTTGCAACGTTCAATAAAGTTTGCGCTGATCGAAATAGCGAAGCCTTGTTGATATGCCCACAGAATCTAGATGGGGTTGCCATTCTGCATGCACTAGGATGTCTTCAGCGGCTAGACGTATGCGACAGAGAGAGGCTTACTACACTTTTCTTTCCATGGAGTAGAAATAGTGTCACTTGCCTGCGTGAAGTCCTTGTTGATCGTGAGGCTCTTTGTAAAAGTGTCTTACAACCGCTCAGTCGAATGGATGGCAAAGCAACCCCCTCTTCCATGCGGTATGCACTGGCACTTCATAGTCTGAAATCTGTTCTTGATCACAACAAGCAAAGCGAAAAGTTGCGTTCAGCACTCGAAAGCAACCCGGGCCTTGAGCACCCCACGCTCTTCGAAATTATGCCCCAAATTGGACTGCATGCAAACAATATGCATGGCTATGCGGCAAAGTTTGTTGAAAGGCTACGTAAATACACGTGGCTAAAACTGAATAAGGGTGATGAGGACGCGGTAAATCCTGCTACCACACCTTTCTTCTTTATGGGCATAGGACTGGATGCCGCACGAGTCGACATTCTTCGCCACGCCGGCCTCGATCCAGCTAAAGGCGGTCGAAAGCCAGACATCCTGCTTTTGGATTTATCAAGAAAGCCTCGGAGGAGATTTGGAAATCAGTGGAAACATTCGGTATCGGAGTTACTAGATGTTCTGCTTGAGTTTTATGTCGACAATGCCCCTCCGGTACTAGCAGTAACGGACGATGTCTTTTGTCTCCAAGAGTTGAGGCACGACCTTCTCAAGGAATACGACAGGTGGCGGTCAGCCGATGTATCTGCTAAACGAAATGCGGCTTACGCGCAGGTGGTATTGAACTCATCGGAAAGCCTATTTGCGCCGCTTATGGAGGTTGGAGAGTCCATTCCTAAAGTTGCCATTGATGTGTACGGAACCGACGGATTGAGGACGATTCAAGAGGGTTTACAGTTACGCAGGCAACTCTTGGGGGACGGAGAAAGTGAACTTGCGGAAATCGTCACATCGGCTTGCCGTATCATCCAGAATTTACTTTCTCTGCCGGGCGAGCCTCAACAGTTCTATAAGTATCTTCACGATCAATACGAGGGCTTTCCGTTGGAGACCAAGGGAGCACGTTTTGATCATGTAAAGGCGCGCAGTCAAGTCCGCAACGCCCTGGAAGATGGACGCGCTGGTAGGCATCAATCGCAAATGCAGCATTTCCTATCAGCCATCGACGCATTAGTCTCGGCAATCAGCAAGGTACATCCCGGGAGTCGCCGTTTTGACGAATGTCTGAGGCAAGTTATCAAAAAGGGCGGAAAATCTATTGTGGTTCTTCCAAGTCACACAGAGCTAGATTTTGTGAAGTGGAGAATGGAAAACGATCCCTTTCTATTCGACATTAAGCCCGACAACGGCAAGGCGTTTCTCTTGACCGACAGGGTGGGAGCGCATGATGCGCTTGTGAAATTGGAAGCCCACCCTGATGGTGAAGAGAGAATCGTCTTTGTAGAGCCACACTTTGAGACCTTGCTGCACGTGCTGGGCCGGAATTGGATTCCGGCCCGAGTGATGATTCTCTGCAATCATGCTCGTGCCGAACAGTTGGTCAAGCGTCTCCATATTATTTTGAGCCTTGTGGGTATCGAAAAATTCAAGCCACGCCTTGCTGCGATAGAGCAGGAAATTGCCAAGGCCTCGGGGGCACATACGAGCGATATTGGAGACCTCGACCTCGAATTAAAGCCAGTTCGAACGTTAACGGTGGATCTAACTGCCGAGGCCTTAACTTCTAGCGGTGCCATAAGGACTATCTCGCTGTCAGGAGGTTTCCACATTAAAGCGTTCGACGGGTCAGAGCTCGCACTCTTTGATGAGGATGCTCCATATCCTTATTCAAAATGTGCAGCAAGAGATGTAAAGCCGGGAGATCAGATCTGTGTATTCACCAGTGATTTCATTGAGGCTGCGCGATCACTCCTCAAACTTGCGGCTCATGCGCCAACAGTTCTATCCAAGTATCATTCTGTAATAGCAAAGGCTGCAGAACGGCTACCTGGCGAAAACAAGAGCCAGAAAGCTTCCGAACTGAGGGAGCGCATGCTCGCTATTGATCCGAATGCGCCTCTGCCCGGACAGCAAGCAATATCTCACTGGATTGAGGTCGAACATCTTGCGAATGTGCCCCGCGATGAAGTGAGGCCACAAGCTCCCCAAAAACGCGAGAATTACGACCTGTTTATGAAAGCGCTCGGAATTAGCGACGTGATCGCTGAGCAGTACTGGGTATTAGGCATCTTCGGAACAAGATCGGCCCGCATTAAGACTGGTGCATATTTTCACCAAGTTCTCATGGCGGTTCTTATAGACCCTCACAGTCTCGGCTCTCGACTGCCGGAACTTGATCCAGTCGATATGTGGCGCATCAATCAGATAGCAGAGGATTATGTAGAAGCGGTCATTTCAAACGAAATTGAGGTCTTCCAATGAAAATCGCGGACCTGCGGACAGTATCGGGCAAGACGAAGACAATGCTCACCGATGCTAAGGAAGGCATTGTTGACGCCTTACTCAATCTCACATGGCAGAGGACTAGTGGCGCTGGTACCGAAGGTGAAGTTGTCTACGGAGGTAAACCTTCTTCAAAATATGTCTCCGGATTTCTGCTCCCTCGATTTGAAGAGACCGGTACTGAGGATGAGACCTCTGACATCCACCTCAGCACCCACGGCCTAGATTTTCAGATTACGAGCGCGACGGCGGGCTTTATGGAAGTCAGCGTTCAATTTTCCATCTACGTCCGGGTACTGCCTACTTGGAGCGAGCTCGTTGCGCCAGAGCTTGATCTCTTCCCGCGTCCACCACTACAGAGAGCTGTCGAAAGAGCTGTCACCGATGAAACAAGGAGCCGCATAAGGGAAATAAGGGCGGAGGATGCCCAGAAGCCGTCAGCAGAGCGGCGGGATATCAAACGGACACAGCAAGAGCTCTACAAGTCACTGTTAGCCACATACGGCGTAAGGGTATCCGAGGACGAAATTATCACCGAAGAGCCAGATATGACTTCATCCGAAGACGAGGAATCGGCCGAAGCAGGTAACGACAATAGTGAGACCAATCAAGCTTCTGAGGAAGAGCCGGAAAGACGGCTTTCGACTCACAAAGGAAACTACGTCTTTGACACAGATCAAGCCGCACAACTAATCGATATACCTGAAAAGTGGAAAAGATTAGCTGTTGCCGCGTTGCCTTGCCGATTGGCTCTCGAAGCGCCAGATCGCTTTGCCGCAGTCGCCAACGCCTGGTCTAAAGAGCTTGCTGCCTTGATTTCTTCAGTTGTGCGTCAGTGGGTTGAGAGTGACGATGGCGAAATGTGGACATATAGGCCCGTCCAGATTCGTCCAAGTAACTTCAAGTCGGCCGACTCATGGCAAGCCTTCCTTGATTCCCTCCGGCTGACGAAAGCATTGGCGGAAGATGTCATGCCTGACCTGAGTGGCATCCGACTTGTCGTCGAAGAAAATCTTGATCTGCGAGACAACAAACGCAGGAACATCCGCGTTCTATTGGAAAACAACGGGCGTGCAGTCCCACGCAGGCGGAGAGAACGCTACGAGCACACGATATATCAAGTCGCTCTCGATGTTGCCCTTCCGTCATCTGCGCATCGCTCTCTAATGCTAGGTCGGGTAGAACCCTCATATCGTTTCAGGGATTTCCTGTCATATCCGGCAATTGGTGTAAATTGCGGCGTAGAATCCCGTCGAGATGGGGCCACGCTCCATTTGCATACGACTTGGATGCCGCGCTATATCCAGCCAAGAATCGTCCCGACCGAGATTCCGGGCGTACCGATTCATTTCATCGAACTCGGTGATGCAAAGTTCAATCCCGCCTCGCTACGGCCCTTTATTCAGGCCTACCGGGCGTGGATTGAGAATGAGGCCAATACATTAGACCCTACTCAGGGAGCTTCGGATAAAGACACCGCCGAGCGAGAGCGAGAGCGCTTCCGAGGAGATATTGCCAATTACGAGAGGGAGGTCAAACGAATATCTCTTGGCATAGATCTTTTGGAAAAATCGTTTGACCATTATCAGCGCGATTCAAATAGCCGTGCAGCAATACCATTCTGCGCATGGCTGTTACTGAATAGAACATTTGCTGGCGCTGGCGCACATAAGAAGATCACGTCTTGGCGTTTGTTCCAAATGGCGTTCATCCTCGCTCATATCCCAACCCTTGCTTCCCGGATGGACGAATTTGCAAATACACAATGGTTCGATATTGAATTCGACGAGGAGACGGCAACGCTACTTTATTTTCCGACCGGAGGCGGAAAATCTGAAGCGTTCTTTGGCCTACTGATATTCAATCTATTTTTTGACCGTCTCAGGGGCAAGCACATAGGGGTGACGGCGCTTTTAAGATACCCCTTGAGACTGCTAACTCTCCAGCAGGCTCAACGACTACTTGCGATCCTTATTCAGGCAGAGCTCATCCGGCGAGCGGAAGCGATTGCAGGAGAATCTTTCGAAATAGGGTTTTGGGTTGGAAGTGGCAACACTCCAAATCGCGCAGATGATCCCAGGCTAACGTCTGTACCTACTGCTCATCCGGGAGCTTATGGAAACGATGATAACGCTACAGCCGAATACGATGAGGTAAACAAGAGCTTCAACAAAATCCCGTTATGCCCGATGTGTCACGCGCACACCGGGCTGCGGCGGCTCAAATATCAAAATGCCGAAGAGATAGCGATTGTCTGCTTTAACCCCGAATGCCGTTGGAATGTGGAATCTTCCTTCCAACCACTCCCGTTTCTAATTATCGACCAAGATATTTATCGTCATGCGCCCGCTGTTGTCTTGGGGGTTATCGACAAGCTGGCACTTATAGCTCAGCATCCAAGCACAATCGGGCGTGTTCTTGGGATGTTTGGATTGGCGCGGTGGATGGAGCGAGGAACCAATCGGTTAGTAAACCCGAGCCCCAAACAAGTCCGAGAAGGCAGCGAGCAACATGGATGCGATCAACTAATGCCTTCCTATCACAGCGGAAAGGAGGTTTTTGTCGACCCGTATCCTTCTCTCATTATTCAGGATGAAGCACATCTTCTCGAAGAGAGCTTAGGCACGTTTGCAGGCTTGTTTGAGACCCTGTTGGAAGAGTTGTTTACGCGCTCTGCCGCGATATTAGGAGATCGTATAGCACGACAACCGCTTGGAGAGCGAAGGGCGCGACTGCCGAAAGTCATCGCGGCGACGGCAACAGTGAGTGTGCCCCAGCAGCAGTTTGGCGCCCTGTATCAACGGAAACACATGCACTTCCCATATCCCGGCACCTCGATCTACAGATCCTTCTATGCAGTTCCTGCAGTTGCAGATCGCCCCGAAAGGCATGGATTAGGTGGGAATAGCCCAATGGCTCCGGAAATTGAAGCCCCTTGGATGCGGGTCTATGTTTCCCTTATGACGAATGGGCGCAACCATACGGTAACAACCGTGTCAGTACTATCGGCATATCACCTTGCGATCACAGAGCTATGGAACGACTTGCAAGATGAAGCGCGCAAAGATGCAGCGGTAGCACAGCTGCTGCAAAGCCTTAGCACTAACAGTGTCTTATCGAGGTTCCATTCCGAAGCTATTTCATACCTCTATCAGAACAACTCAGAGGTGCTTTTCACGCTTGTGGACTTAATGCGAATCTCCCTCACCTATGTGACGAATAAAAAAGGTGGGGATCAAGTGATTGACGCTTTTCGAGATGAAGTGTTGAAGGTTCATCGTTCTCACGCATGCAATCTTCAGCAACTTCACACCCGACTAATTTCTGGAGGCGTAGATGTTGCGGAGATTCAGGAAATAATGAGGGAAGCTGAGGGAGATCAAGTGCCGGGTGACGAATTTCCTGGTCTTGAATTAACACTAAGAAACATCGTCGCTACCTCTGCTATCTCTCACGGCGTGGACGTCGACAAATTCAACGCGATGTTCTTTGCCGGTATGCCAAATGACATAGCGGAATTCATACAAGCCTCCTCGCGTGTAGGTAGATCGCATGTGGGCTTTTGCATGCTGATTCCCACCCCTCATGCCAGACGAGATCGCTACATCATAGAGACGCATGATATTTTTCACCGTTTTCTTGAAAGGATGATTGCGCCACCTGCAATCACTCGTTGGGCGGCAAGCGCTCACGACAGAGTGCTTCCCAGTATGTTTCAAGCGTGGCTTTGCGGGTGGGTTGAGCATATACTCTTCGTTCAATCCCCGGATGAGGATAAGGGAAAGGTATTGTCATTCCATTCCGTCAACGACGTGAACCGTTTGCTGGAGGGACAAGATTATCCGACTGCAGTCAACGACTTCATGGACTTCGTCGTAGTTGCATTAGGTGTGCACGGGAGAGGGTCTCAACATATCGGGGCCTCGCCGCGGCCATATTTTTATGCAGCCCGCATTCGCAATCAGGCGAAGCAACTCATTGAGCAGTTCCGAACGCTATACACAACAACGAGGCTCAGCGACTATTGGGAAGGTGCAGCCGTAGGACAACGCCCCATGACCTCGTTGCGAGATATAGATGAAGCGGGGCAATTTGTGTTGATGCGAGAATTCAAGGCGATGCCCCGCTTAACTGGAGACGAAGAAAAACGAATATTGCGCAACGCATTGCGGATAGTGAGAAACCAGAATGGACGTGTGGCCGAACTAGACGATGATGACGAAGGACGCGGCTAATGAATAGATCTCGAACACAAATTGCTAGCTCATATGCCCCCGGCGCACTCTTCACCTACGAAGGAGGGCTTGGCTGCTGTGTCGCCATTCCGAAGTATTCTCCATATGAGCCCAAATTCCCGGGTGTACATAAGCAATTATTTGAAATGCTCGGCGAATTCGTGGACACATGGCACGCTCGTGCCATCGCATGTAGACAATCTCCAGAAGTCCTGGCCGAACAATGTTTGGACTCCGTGTTTCTAGATCACAAAAGCGAGCCCCATATCGATCCAGATCGGTTTGTTTTTAATCAACCATCTCGAATAGGCTTCACCCCCGATCCACTCGTATTCGTGTGTCGTGATTGTGGGCTAATTGCAGAATTCAATGACGTTGCAGATCTAGATCGCCGATGGAAACATGAAAGCGGGCGAAACGATTGTCCACGCTCAGAAAATGGCATGCACAAGTTACGTCAGATCGACGTTGTTTTTGCACATTGGTCTGGTAGCTACGCGGGCTTGAGTCCCGCACGATTTGTTATGGACAGTCACGGTCGAGTGAATCAGCTACGCAAGTGCAAAAGCTGTGACGGCGAAGAATATCGGCTGATGAAGAACTCTTCTCCATTTTTTAGCGATTGGCGCTTTCAGTGCGTCAAGTGCCTAACAGCGAAAGAGCTCGTTCAGGCAGACCGGGAAACCTTGGCGCTTCTCAAGCCGCGTATGGATGCAGGCAGAGGCAATCAGCCCAAAGAATGGAATATGTTGCCGGTGTCATATCGGGCTTCATCCGTCTATTATGTCCAGCGCGAAACATTCATCCTCTTCAAGGATACGGACGTGTCTGGGGTCCTCACGCCCGGTCGACGTTCGGATCTAGTATCGAAGCTAATGAAGCTCTATGACTTTCCGGGATCTGCACTTACGCATGAAGAGGTTGAAAGGCAACTGCAAGCGAATGGGCGTAAATCAGAAGCTGAAGAATATCAAGAGCTGGTAGATATCATGTCCAGCCTTCCGGAGAAGAAACAACAGGCCATAGAAAAGTTGCTGGCAGAGATGCGTGAGAAATTTCAGAATGACGGCCTCATCGCAAAGCAACACGAAGAATCGCCTATTCTCATAAGCAAAGTTGAAGAGAGCCAGGATTGGGCGCGCAGATATAACCCCATCCGACTTGCTATTGAGCATGCTTCACTTTACAGCGAAACAATTGGCAGGCAAGGTAGCGATGCGTCTCTACCTGCCATCTCCGTCACAAATCCAGAAGCGTGCTTCATCGAAGCGGACGATACTGCTAGCCGCGCGCAATACACGTCAATCGTCAATGAAAACCTTAGCCAGCTTGGCATAGAGGAGCTGGTATTACTTCGGGGCCTAGATATCTGTGAATTCAGTTTCGGGTTCACTCGGGTCAGTGCTAGTCCGACCATCACTGAAAAAGATATGGACATGCCTGTGAGGTTAAAAGCCTTTGACTATGTGGAGCGAAATAAGCGTCCGATATACCTCTTGGAGCAAAAAAACGAGGCTTTCTATGTTCGGCTCAATGAAAAGCGAGTCGTTGACTGGCTTACAAAAAACGGGCTAGGTGAGCCGCCCTTCTTAGGAAATCCGGCTCGATTAGGCGGCGCCTACATTACCGAATATGAGGATTTTGGGAGATTTCTTGAGGCATATAAAGAGCGTACGTCTGAGGCAAGCACGCCTCGCTCTCGGCCTAGCTACATCTATCTATTACTTCATACTTTGGCACACCACTTCGCACAGACGATTGTCGAATACTCAGGATTGGAGCATGGCTCGCTGTGCGAGTATATCTTTCCGGGAGACTTGGCTTTCCTTATTTATCGACGGGGAATGACTCCAGATCTAGGAAATCTTTCAGCAATGTGGCGCAATTTTGGGTTAACCATTCTTGAAGAACTTCTGACAGATCGAAAGTTGAAATGCGACAGTGGAAGCCTTTGCGACCAACGGGGAGGGGCATGCCCTGCATGCATAATGGCTCCCGAAGTAGCATGTCTTACCGGCAATCATTTGCTCTGTAGATCAACCTTGAATGGAGGTTTGCCGCCCGGATGGGATACGGTCAAAACACCCGTCACAGGATACTTTCGAGGGAAAGCCGACCAGTAGTGATGTCTTCCGGTCATTCTCGTTAGAGGCAGCCGGAGCGTCTGAATATTTAGCGCTGAAAACGGAGCAGCAAGAAAGTGCAGGGATAAATGAAATCCGAGACAATCACGATGCACCAGTTCTTCCAAGATCGACGTCAATATTGCGTCCCATTCTATCAACGCGCATATGTATGGACCCTTGATGAGCAGTGGGAACAACTTTGGGAAGATATTCGCGAGAAGGCGGAGGCGCGCCTATCGAACCAAAAACCGACGCCGCACTTTCTTGGTGCTGTTGTTTTAGAACCTCAGCCAAGAGATGGACTGATAGGGGTGGATGTTCTCCACATCATTGACGGACAACAGCGGCTCACAACTCTTCAATTTGTCTTGGCTTCATTGCTGATAACTCTAAGAGGTTTAGAGTCGACGGCAAACATCAATATCGTTACGGGGTGCATGCGCAACGGAAATCCGGAAACAATGCGCCATCCGGAGATGGAAGTATTTAAGGTGTGGCCTACATTTCGTGATCGCCAGAACTACATGCTAGCCATCAATGCCGCCGGTCTTGATGAGCTTCGCGGTAGCTTCCCTGAACACTTCAGGCAAACAGGGGCATTGCGTAAGATTGGAATCGAACATCCTCCGGCACTTGCTGCGATCTGGTACTTCACGGAGTGTTTTGAATCGTGGATATATCTTGATCCCGAAAATGCCGATGTGCGCGCCGATACTCTCGTTAACGCAGTGCTGAAGGATATGAAATGCGTGTCAATCACCCTTGAACTAGAGGATGATGCGCAGATTATTTTCGAGACTCTGAATGGTCGTGGCGCTCAACTTAACGCCACAGACCTCATCAGGAATTATCTTTTCATGCGCGCTGATGATGACAAGGAAGATTCCGCGTGGTACTGAGCGGCGGAAGACTGCCAGATGGTGCGTTCCGCCTCGAACTGGTCGAGCTTATGCCGGAGGGCAGCCCGTTCAGCTTCCAGCTTCTTCTGGGCATCGCTCAGCGTGGCATGCAGGTTGTCATGCGCCTTACGGGAGCGATTCCAGGTCAGCCAAGCATGGATGCGAGGCTCGGCATAGAAGATGGCGGCAGCACCGACAAGCGGGGCAGCCAGGGTGATAAAGCAAAAGAAAATGGACGACAGCAGGGGATGATTGCCGAGGAAGTTGCCGAGCGGATTGCGGTTGAGGTCCGCCGAGAACTTGATCTGGTAGCCCCGCAGGATGCCCCAGCCAATAAGGGCGATGACGGCAAAGCCGCCGAGAACACGCCAGACGACCTTCGTGGCGGTATCCAGCGGGGATTGCCCGAAGGTTTCATGGACGAGATGGAAGATCACGCTTGAGAGTGCGGCCAGCCCGAAGGCGGCGATGTACTGCACCACCGGATTGCTGATGCCAACGGCATCCAGTCCCGGCCCAAGCAGGATGGCGTCGATCATTATCGCGGCAGCGGCAAGCACGGCGACAACCCATGCCGTGAACACTCTCGGCGGGTGAATCCCGACCCTGTTCTGGATATCAGCCCAGGCAAGTTCGACCCGGGGCTGCATATGCTCCAGACCTTCGACAATTGCCTCGAGCGGCTTCTGACGATGGGTGGACTCTTCCTGAATTGCAGACTGTTCCTTTTGATGGATCGCGTGGATTTCGCGCAGGGTCTCCTGGAGCGGTATTCCTTGTGACCCTTGGTAGAAGGCGAGTTCGGTGATATCGACGAGTTTTGTGCGTTTCTGCTGGCTAGGCTGCATGGTGTTTCCTCCTTAAGAAAACGGAGCCGGCCTGTGATGGCCGACCCCGTCGGTTACGCTTCGAGAGCTGCCTTGGCCTTGTGGAGCTTTCCCAAAAGGACCTTCTCTGTGTCGAGTTCCTTTTGCAAGGTCGCGACACGCTTCTCCTGCTTACCGATTTGTTCCAGCACGACATCGACTGGCGTCTTCGGTACCCAGGTCTTGCGGGTTGTGGTTTCCGGAGTGGTTTTCTCCGACGGCTTTGGAGCGTTCATACCTTCCCCCTTACGGTTGTTGCTGCGCCTGTTCTGACGCAGCGTGGTTGTCGTTTTGCTCGTCTGCCTCAAGCAGCTTCGCCTGGGCAGTGAGCCAGCTTTCCAGCATGGCGATAGCGGCACGCTTTTCTGGAAGTTCAATCTGCGTGTAGCGGTCATTCACGTCCCGCGACCGCAGAGAGGTATGTCCGAGGATTTCCCGGCGTACCTCCTGCATGACACCCGCGAGCATCATGCGGGTGTTCGCCGTGTGCCTCAGGTCATGGAACCTGAAGTGACGGATCTTCGACCGCCGGAGCGTGGTGCCCCACGTCGTCTTGATGATCCCGATTGCGTCACCATTGAACGTGAACACCGGCCCGCGTTCTTTGCGCAGACCTTTGAGCATCTCGTAGAGGGGAGTCGCGAGAGGAATCTCCCGCATCTCTCCCTCCGGCGTCTTCGAGTGGCTGACGTAAAGCAGGCGGTTGTCGAAATCGACATCCTGCCACTGCTGGCCGAGGATTTCGCCCCTGCGCATGCCAGTTAGTAATGCGCAGAGGATGATCCGCACCAGATGTTCGGGTGCTGCAGCGAGAAGCAGTTTCTCTTCCCGCAGGCTCAGGACTGGACGCTTGGTGCGCCGTTCCCGTTCCATGTGTAGCCGCCCCAGAGGATTGGCAGAGAGATACCCCTCCTCCACGCCCCAGTTCAGGACGCGGCGCAGGACACTGAGGTCGCGGTTTACCGTCGCAGGCTTCAGCTGCTTCTGCTGATGCCGATACTGCCGGTATCTGCGTATCTCGGACTGGCTGAGTTCCTGCAAGCGGATATCCGAGAAGAACGGCAGCAGATGGTCTAGCCGGTCAATCGAATGCGGCCGTCCCATGCCTTCCCCGAGGAAGAGCGCCGCCAGTTCCCCGAAGGTCATCTCCGGCTTCGCCTTCGGTAGGTGATGCCGTGCGTCGTTCAGTTCCTCGCGGAACAGCCGCTCGATGGCCTCCGCATTCCTGCGGTTGGTTGTTCCGGTTGACTTGTGATGGCGTACGCCGCCTATTGATACATAGGTATGCCAGATGTTCCCACGCTTGAAGAGCATCGGTTACCTTCCTCCTTTCTGTTGGTTTGTGAGAATCCAAGCGACGACCTGATCCCGGTAAAAGATCAGCTTGCCACTCGGCCCGGAGCGCAGGTGCGGCAACCCTAATGGGATATACCGCTGCCTCACGCTCCAGGCCGAACAGCCGATCACACGGGCTGCCTCGCGGATCGAAATGGGCTCTCCAAGCGGCGCTGTGCTCATCGTTCACCCCGGGTACTGGGCCGGGTACTTCTGCAAGAGGGCAAAGGCCGACCCAGAGCTTTATTCACAAGCGTTTCCAGATTTAGCCGAAATCCGACTACGTACCTCTGTGGGCGTGTGCAGGTCACTTCTTACGCTTCCTTCCAAAGGTCAGCATCCAGAACAGGAACAGGGTCGCCAGCTCGACCCCAAGCCTCATGGCTGAGAGGAGTGCCCCAGAGTTCACGAAGATTTGCCAGGCGAAGTAAACGGCGTATGCGCAGAGCATGGCGAGAATCCCAACGCCGATCAATTTGGCGAGTTGAATGGAACCCCTGTTTGGAGCCGGGGTGGAGAGTTCCATTGACCCGCATTCGGAACACGCCTCAGCCGCGCGCGGATTTTTGTGTCCGCGTGGGCAGAGCCGGACGCCGTAGCTGCGCCCGCAGAAATTGCAGTAAGGCGGCTTCCCTGCGGTCAGCTTCTTGCAGTTGGAGCAGTAGCGCATAGTTGGTCCTTTCCTTATGCGAGGGGATGATGTGCCGCTCCCTCAGGCCGAAGCCAGTGAGAGGCAACCATTCCATCGCGTTTAATGGTTTTGAGAAGCGAGAAGTAGAAGAGCTTGGCGGTATGCTTCCTAACGATGCGGCGGAGACTTTCCATGCGGCGCTCAGAGGTGCATACCACGGGGACCTTGAAGCGCGGTTGCTGGAAGATCCGCTGAAACTCACCAGAGGCGGCCAGCTTGAGATACAGCTCGATCTTCCTGTCCCAGACCCGCGAGGTCTCAGTGCCAAGATCGACCTCAAGGAATACCGGCTGGACAACGTCCCGAACTTTCAGTTCGGCATATCCGTCGGGCGCAAGGGGGAGCGAGGGAGAGATGGGCTCGTTGAAGCGCAGGAAGCGGATCAGGCTGGACTCCGGACCGCACTTCAGGGATATCCAGCACCAGTTCACAGCCAACTGGTGCTCAACAAATACATCGCCGACCAGCAACTCGCCGTCCGCACGCTGGAACTTCCAGACCTTGTCCCTGCCAATGGCTGCGGCGCCGCGTGGGGACAAGGCATAGAGTGCTTTGCGACCTCCCGCAGCAGTTCCAAGGAAATACCGGCGCAGGAGACCAGCAGCATGCAATTTAGACAGCCGGTCGTTGACCCGAGTGATGGATCCGAAAGTGAAGAGTTGCTGGATTTGCTCGCGGTCTAGCAGTTTGGCCTCCGGGAAAGCCCGTAGAAGCCTTAGGTCGCGGTCAGTCAGCAGCATGGAACGACGATTATTCCCAATCATTCAAAACCTCCTTCAATTGAGAAGGCTTCGGGCGACGAGCAAGAATGTCCCGCTCGACCTCTTCCCTGCGGCGTGCGTGGAGAGCGTTCGAGGCGACATAGAGTTCTGCCGCCGGAGTCTTCGCCGTAACAACCTCAGGTGTCACCACCTCGTAGGGTTTGTGATTTCCCTGCTTCACGATGAAGTGGCGGGCGGGCAGGTTCTTCAACCTGTCCGCCACGCCTTTGCCGCCGGAGATATCCCGAGCGGTCTGCTCGGCGTCCTCGGGCGAGAGTTGAAAGAAGACACGCGTACCGATGGCCTGCACCGCCGACCGCATCTGTGCCGGCAACTGGGCATTGAACTGGTTCGCTGTGACGATTGACACGCCGAACTTGCGGGATTCCGAGAACAGGACATCGAAGTCCGTATCCCTGGAGACCAAATTCTGCATTTCATCCGCATAGACCGTGAAAAGTTCACGCTTGCGGCGGCGGAAGATCGCAGCCTTGAGCTTCACGTAGACCAGTGCGCCAAGGGTTTGCGCGTGCATTCCCAGAGAACCCTTGTCGAGATTCACGAGAACAACAAAGCCGGAGTTCAAAATCTCGTCGAACGAGATCGTCGATTCGCGTTGCCCGAAGATGTAGCGGTAGTGCGGGTCGGCGGTAAGCTCGGTGAGCTTGTTTAATACCGGCTCGCGCATCGCCCCCTTCATGGCGTCCGAGAGAGGATCGAATCGGAATTCGAAATATTCCCTCACATCGGCATTCGTGACGTTCTTAAGGAGTGTGGCCCGGTAGTTGTCATTGGAGAGCAGAAGACCGACTTCCAGAAGCGTCAGGTTATTTGCCGAAAGGACGAACAATGCGTTGCGCATTAACTCTTCGGTGCGCGCTCCGCTGAAACCCCAACGGTCAGCCAGCATACGGGTTACCTCGGCAACTTGCAGGAAGCGAGCCGTCTCATCCACAGCCTCAAGCGGATTCAGGCCCACGGCCCACTCCCGACTCGTTGGGTCAATGATGATGACGCGGGCGGGGTCCGTGCCGCAGGCAGCCAGGAAGCGCAGGAGCGCCGGAATGAGATCGCCGTGAAGATCGAACAGGAGGAATCCGCGACCGGCCCGAGAGTCATGCTGTGCGATATGCCGGATGAAGAACGTCTTGCCGGAACCCGTCTTGCCCTGCACGGCGATGTGCTTGGCGCGCTCAATCGTCGGCAAGTAGTACGGCTGCGTGGTGATGCCGTTCTCCCCGACAATGTGCCCCAGCAGGAGTCCGCCCTCAAGAGGTCGCTTGCTTGGCGCGGTGGCCCTATTGAAGAGATTGGTGAAGATGTGTTCGAAGAATTGGGTCATAGCCATCCGTTTACTCACAAATCAATTAGGGACACTTGATTTCTGTCTACATTCGCAAGCATCCGTGAAAAGACACAGCCTGTCTGGCTGTTCCCCGGTGGGATTTGTCATGTTTTGGGAAAAATGAAGAGGTGGGGGGAGCGAGTTAGATCGAGATAAATCTTAACCAGCGCTCCAGATTCTCATCCTTCAAGCCGAGGTCCGGCGTGATGGAGAGGAGTTGCGAAACTTCATTCTGGGAATCTTGACTGAGGAGCTTGAGGGAAGTGTCTACTGACTCCTGCGTACCGAGCTTCAAACCCACGGTAGCGGCAGACCTTGCAGCTACCCGGTGCTGAATACTCTCTTTTCCAAATGCCAGTTCGGTTGCATTCGCCAAATCAACCGACCTCTCCCATCCCCACTTGGGCCGGATGAAGGCCAGCCGCCGCAGGCCTGTCATCTCAAGATCGAGAGGATGGCTGGCTTCGTTCTTCCGCTCCATACGTCCCGGTGCCTGCGTCAGCATCTCCTTCGCTAGACCGTCATAGCCTGTGCCCAACTGGAGGAAGACACTGCCACGTTGCCGCAGATGTTCCGAACCGGGCAGTTGTCCTGCCGCTTCATTGGCCCGGTCTGCCGCCTCTATGAACTTAATCGAGGCCTTCGGATAATGCTGCTTTTGCAGGCAAATCGAAGCCACAAGTGCTGCCTCTCCATAGCGGAGGAGGTACTGCTTGTCGCCAGCCGATTCACGGAAAGCCTCAACTGCGATCCTCATGGCGGCTCTGGCATGCTTGAGAGCAAGTTTCGTTTCGCCCATTGGCATCACGAACCATGCCAGACGCTCGTAAATCAGCAGTTTGATCCTACGGGCCTGCCCGTAGCGGGCATTCGCCACGCCAGGAAGCATTGCAAGCAGAGCCTCATAAGCGTCTTCAAATCCTATACTCGAGTGGTTCCGGACGATCTGCCAGACCATTGCCTCAATCGCATCCAGGTCCTGCTTTGTGCGGATGCGGATTCCCTGCATATTCAGCCTGGCCTGCTTCGCTCTCTGCTCTTCATTCAAGCGAACCAGCGTCAAATCCTCAGAGGTGAATTGCACGGGGCCCAGAATCGAGGTGGGCTGCCCGGCATAAGAGCGCCTGTCGATATGCCGGACATTATCGGGAGTATCGTCCCTGAGGACAGAGGCGATGCGTACGGCGGAAACGCCGAGCTTGCGCAGCAGTTGCACCGCCTGACGGATCTGGTGGGCACGGATGCTCTTACCGGAATTGCCTCCTTGAACCATATCGGGCGGGCCTCTGAGAAGATTGATACGAGTATGCCTCTTGCCGGAGAATTGTTATAGTGGTGACTCAATTCTTGAGGAGCAGGCTATGAAATCGCCTAAAATCTCGTTGTCTTCAATACCTCCGGCTCCAAAATGGCTCAAAGAGATGTGGGAGATTTCCAAGAAGAACGGTACCGACAAGATGACGATGGATGAGATCGATGCAATCATCGCCGAGGTGCGCGCCGAGCGACGTGAAAGGGAGAAAAAACAGGAGAAAGCCTAACTCTGACCAGCATCTTAGACTTGCTTGTAATTACTGATCAGCAACTCTTCGATCTGCTTTCTCGTCCCGCCGTGGATTGAATACCGGATCGGCACCTTGCGAATCTCAAAGTCCGCAAACAGCCGCCTAACCTCCGGATGGTCATTGATCGAAAGCAGGAACTTGCCCTTGAGGGCTTTCAACATCACAGCCATCTTCTCAAAGTCCTCATGCTCCAGATTGTGCCGGTAAAGCCGGATGTTATAGTACGGCGGATCGAGGTAGAAGAATGTCTCAGGGCGGTCGTAGAGCTTAATAATCTGCTCGTATGGCAAGTGCTCGACCTGCACTCGCGCCAGCCTTTCGTGCGTTTCCTCCAGAATCTCTTCCAACCTCTCCGGGTTGAAGTTGGGATTGCCAATGACATGGATGGCATAAGCCTTCCGTGTCACACGACCGCCATAGGCATTCTTTTGCAAGTACAGGTAACGCGCTGCACGCTGGATATCGGTCAAAGATTCAGGTGGAGTATTCTCCAGCCGCTCAAACCATTCCCTACTAACCAGCATGAATCGCAGATACCGGACCAACTCCGAATAATGTGACTGACAGACTCTGTAGAAGTTCACCAGTTCGCCATCGAGATCATTCAACACCTCGATTTTCGAGCGCGGCTTATGGAAGAAGACTTTGGCCCCTCCGGCGAACGGCTCTACATAGGTTAGGTGCGGCGGCAGACGGGCGACAATAGTCTTTGCAAGCAGGCTCTTGCCGCCGATGTAATTGATTGGACCTCTCATGGAGTTGCAGATGAATGGTTAGAGAGCATTCTCTCGGTCTGGAAATACAGTCCAAGAGCGGCTGCATCGAGGCATGTTCGGCTCTCCTGCTCGTCGATGACGCGGGGCCAGTAATTGCTCACGACACCACGCAACTCGCGAATACTCTTAAGCGGCACTTCGCCGTATGCCTCAAGTATCGCGGACTGCTCGACAGTCCAGCAGGAAATGCCTTTCTCGCGCAGCAGATCAATCATCTCTACAGTCATGGCTCCTGCCCTGAAGTCGTCCGTGCTCTCCTCAACCGTAGCCGAATCGATATGGAAGTGCTGGATCAAAGAAGAGAGAAATGCGACCAGTGAGCTTGTGGCCTGGTCGATGTCCGATGCAAGCTGCCGGACCTCGGTATAGTGCAGATCGCGTCCGTAGTAGATGGCGGCGGCAACAGATCGTCCGGTTATTCTGGCTGCGAGAAGTCGGGATGTCATGGGTCGGGTTGGTGAATGATGGCACGGAAGCACTGAAGAAACGAGTCATGACTGGGATCGCCACGGCATGCATGATAGGCCCTCACAATGAGGCTTTCCGGGTAGTTTTCGAGCAGGATGGCGTACTCCCGGACACGCCCCATGGTATTGAGTTTCCGGGCGATTTGCAGGGCAAGGTACTCCAATGGGGAACGGGGAACAAAGGGCTGGCCGCTGCTTGCGACCCGCTCAAGGATATTGGTCATTTGTTTTGTGTTTACTTTTAGAAAAGCACCGATTGATTGAGGTGCAGACTGTCGATCTTTTTGGAAAGCTCTTCCTTGGCCTGGGAGAACTCGTCCCTGAACAACTCTGGCATGGGAGCACGATAGAGCACCGTCAGCTTGAATGCCGTTCGCAACGGCGGGGCCAGTATCCCGCGCTCATACTTTGAGAGCATGGTTGCATCGTGATGGCCGATCAGGTGCGCCACCTGTTTCTGTGACATCCGCCGTTGCTTACGGATATAGTACAAGACCCCGGTTGTGTATCGCATGTGTTTTTGTTTTCTGTTTGTACATATACTTTAACAATCAACACACTCCCCGGAAAAGACAGTAAAAGTTGAACCAGAGTCGGAATGCGATCTGCAAAATTGTAGACAAGTTGTGAAAAAGGCAGAGGCCGGGAGGAAATCCGGCCTCTGTCTTATGAATTAATCCCTTGTTTCTACTTGGAAGACTTCGCACCCTTAGCTGCTTTGGCTTCAGGCTTGGGAGCCTTCACCTTCACCTTCGCCCATCGTGCCTTCTGCGCTGCGGCGATTCTCGCTCTTCCAGCCGCGCTCATCTTGCGCTTCTTTTTCGGCTTGGTTACCGCAGCAGTGACAGGCGGTCTGCCGGGACCACGCTTGGTTGGAGTTACAGCGCCTCCGGTCAAAAGCTGCTTGGCCTGTGCCAGGCGGGAAATTTCAGCATCGATCTCTGCAACAAGATTTTCAAAACTCATATCTATATATCCTCAGGGGAATTTCGTAGTTATACACAACTGCTCAATTATTGTAGCTCTATCGTTCAAGTTTTATGTACTACCGACATACCGCGTAAGTTGTCATAGTGTGTGCATGCAAGTCACACAAGCAATGAATCACTTCCTGGTCTATGGCCGGGCAGAGAGGCAGTACGCCCGAGAAACCCAGATCAAACACCGCGATTGCTTTTCGTCGTGGATATTACCGACCTTTGGAGATAGAGATATAGAATCTCTTGTCCGATACGACATCCTCCACATGCGAGACCGGATGGTGGAGCGTGATCTCTCTTCGGCTCGCCAATCCAGTATCCTTGCCACCCTCAAAGCCTTCCTGGGCTTTTGCCGTACTGTTCTAAAGATCGAGTGCATGGACCCCGGCGAGATCAAGTTGCCCCGGCGCGATCTGCCTCATCCTGTGGCCTATACCCCAGCCGAGGTAGAACAGATTGTGAGTTGTCTGAATCCGGCCCGCTTTACCGACGCTCGGCTGCGCGCGCTATGTGAACTCATTCTGGGCACTGGTGTCCGGCTGGGTGAAGCCCTGCGGCTGGACAGATTGCCGTTCGACCAGAACATCACCGAAATGGACATAATCGGCAAAGGCGGCAAGCAACGCACCATCTTCTTCTCTGATCGATGCCGGTACTGGGTCAAGACCTATCTTCAGGTACGCGCCGACTCACACCCGGCCCTTTTCATCACAACCGGAAGCCCACCACGCCGCTGGGCGCGGGAGGATGTCTCCAAGTTTTTCATTGCGCTCAAACAGCGGTCAGGAATTAAGAAGAAGCTGACGCCGCACATCTTCCGTCACACCTACTGCACAACTCTGCTCAATAACGGCACAGACATCTCCTTTATCAAGGAGCTTGCCGGTCACGAAGATATTCAGACGACTGCCCGCTACTATCTCGGCGTGGACAAACCAGCACTGCGGCGTATTGTGAAGGAACGGTTGCGCTACGATATCGATCCGACATTTGACAGTTTGCAGGATTCACCCTAAGCTGCAAATACTTATCAATAAGACATCCCTGTGATCGCGTTTCTGGCGATTGCTCTTTCCTAGAAAAGCTACCTTGCGACCACCTCCTTTCTAAGGAGAATTTGACTTTGATTTCTGCTTATGGCGTTTTGCCATTTGCCAGAACATCTCACACAAGTCAACGGTCGATCTGGAGTCCGCAGCAATGCGATTTCAGAACCTTATATGGTAAAGAATTGACGTAGCATTTCTATCACTGAACAGTTGAAGGCATAGGCCCTTTCCAGAAGAGATCATCTCGGATGGAAAGGGCTTTTGTTTATGCCTGAATATGAACCCCACAAGCACTCGATTCCGGCGCTCATGCCGGGGTTCCTGCTGCACCTTGAGGTCGAGTGCCGCTTCGCCAAGGAAAGTCTCGTCAAGTATAGGGACTGCATGAGACAGGTGGAACGCGTCTATGGGCTTGACCCCATGACCGGCTTCACGAAAAACAACCTGATGGAATTGAAGAGCCACCTCATGGGTCGAAATCTCTCGGTCAACCGTCAGGTGAGCGTACTCCTGATATTGAAACGGTTCCTGAAATATGCGTTGGAAGAACTTTGTCTACCCGTCCTTCCGCCGGAAGCGGTCGTGATTCCACGCCGACCACGCAAGGAGGTCGCGTATCTGACCGCTGAGGAAGTCGAGCGATTCGTGGAATCGATCAAGCTCGCCACTGGGGATAGCCACGTTTACGCGTGGGGTCTGCGCTTCCGGACTTTGGTCGAGGTACTTATGGGGACGGCCATGCGTATCTCCGAGGTGCTATCACTCGACCGTGCACAGATTGACTTCACAACCGCCGAGGCGAAGATCATAGGAAAGGGCGGGAAGGAACGGGTTGTCTTCTTCTCGGAGCGGGCACTAATTTGGGTCAGCAGATATCTTAAGACAAGAAGCGATGGTAATCCTGCGCTCTTTGTGACAAGCGACCGACTTCGGCGCCTTACTCGCACAGATGTCTGGCGACCCTTCACCCGTCACCGTGTTCTTGCGGGCCTGAGTAAGCGCGTCACACCCCATCTGCTGCGGCATACGGCTGCAACCCAGCTTCTCTTCAATGGCTGTCCGGTGGGGCATATCAAGGAGATTCTTGGGCACGAACGGCTGGAGACAACCTGCCGCTACTATCTGGGCCTCGATCACCGGGCAGCCAAAGCCGCGCATGCGAAATACCTTACCTATTCATCCGCCGCGTGATGCATCTATGGGCGCACCGGGGTAAGTTTGTTGGACGCTTCAGGCACAAACAGTTGACAGATATACCCAATATGTCATGATGCAGGCGTAACTTCTGGATAGAGCGTCGGTGGCATATATCCCCCGCCATCTTGATGTCCTGCTCATGACACAAAAAACAACGTGCAGTCTCATTGAGCTGCATCATTAGCCCAATCATCACTCGCATGAAATTGAGATATTGGATCGGCATAGCCGTCATCGTGATCCTAGTCGCGGGCTGCGTATATGCTTTGCATCGCGGCCTACAGCCGAAGAAGCAGGCAGGAACGTCGCATCAGCCTGCCGCAATCATCCACCCGGTATATGCTGCCACTGGACAGGTAATCGACACCTTCCCGAAAGACTTAGTTATGGGCGGCCATAGTGTTACTCAGACCAGCTACAAGGTCTCCTATGCCAACTCAGACCAGAATACTGCCGTCTACGACACCACCGATACGGTAGCTGCGGTATACCAGGACTACCTCTCTTACCTCAAGAAGAACAGCTACGACTTGGTCAATAGCCAGATTTCGGCCAAAGGCGACAGCGCCCAGGTGTTTGCCATAGGCTCCACCGGTAGCGTCAGCGTAAGGATCGACGCGGTCGGCAGCAAAGCTCATGTCAGTACGACATACCTTAAGCAATAACCGTCTTTTCACATAAGACACGGAAATGACACACAATACAAAAGTCAGTGTTGCCACGATAATAACCGTATTGGTCCTGGTGCTGGCAGGCGTCGCGGCCTATTCCTATTACCGAAGGCATGCCGTAAACACCCAGAAGCCGACGGCAGGACAGCAACAAGCCCAAGCGCCTAAGTGGATTGACGTAGAAAAGGGCAGCTTCCCGCCGATGATGATAATGGGTGTGCCTTTGCCTAAGGTCGGTACTGTAGTTACCGACCGCTACTATATAGGCACCGATGGTACGATACATGGCGAGTACTCCTACTCTCGAGCCAACAGCTCGTCTTCCATGACCATACATGACATCTTCATCAAGGATTTCGCGTCCACTGGCATGAAGGATGTGGTCGATAAGGGTAACGTCATAACTACCGACAAGGACAACCATCAGGTGACCATAACCTTCACTCCGGATTCCACGAACACTTTAGTTGATATAGCTTACACATATGCAACGAAGTAATCTCTCACGTTTCGCATACGGTACCGCCGCAGCGCTGATGATCTTCTCTCTATTCGGCTTGGGAAAGGCCCAGCTGGCCCATGCTACTGCTGGCATTGGCTGTCAGGGTATGCTCTGGTATGGAACCGGACAGAAGGTCTCCGCGGGCCAAGGTCCGAATTATGACACAGACGCCAACGGCCATTGCGATAGTGCGGCCAACATCTACGATGCCCAGCAAAACGGAAACACTTACACTTTCTATGGCGAGATGGCCGGAGGAGGTGACACCGGGTATTGCTCATTCCCTTATGACCCCGCTGATGAGATGGATTACATAGCCTCTGCGGAAGTGCCTTCGATAGGCGCTTTGGTCGGCGGCAAAGGCGAATCGCTCTCTCTTGGACCGGTGACTGTGGTATCCCAGGCGCAAGTCGGAGGTTGCGTAGGTACTTACGATACAGGCATATACTACAGCGGCTCCCAATACTACGCGACTTTCACTTACAACATTGACCTCAGCGGCTACAGTTCTCAGAACTATCTAACTTATCTTGAGATAAACCCGGGAGGCGACTCTGACACCCCGAAGACCTACAGCCAATGCGTAGCTGATAATTGGGCAGACAAGTACTGCGAGAACTTCTATTCCTATTGGAATTTCACCCCGACCATTTCCACCGGCACCATCAACGTGCACGCCAACATCAACGCAGCGGCCTGGTGCGCATACAATTCAGCTCATCAATGGCAGGCTTCCGGCACGTCAGGAAGTGATCCTAGCGCCGTGGCTTCACAGAGCGGAACACCATATTCATTGGATGACTATGCGTGTGAACTTAATACCCATCCCTACGGCTTCAGCGTTGCCAGCATTGCCACATATCACAACCCACCGTCGATCCTCGCCCGTATCATCAAGACCGCAGAGGCCAGCACCTGTACAGATTGGATATGTGCTCTGACCAACGGCGGCACGATCTCCTATACCCTGACCTCGGAGTACTGCAAAATCTATGTGAATGCCAGCATAAACGACCCCGCCTCCATCGGGCTTGCCGGAGTGAGCTTCACGGTAAGCAATAAGGCCCCTTACATCAATTCGTATTCGGGAACCACAGGAAGCAGCACAACATCATTCCAGCTCCTTACCGACAAGAACGATCCGAATGCTACTCCTCCTTCGTATCCGCAGGACTTTGATTTCGCAACCGCTTCACTTCCTGCAACCATAACCGTGGGCGGAAACACGGCTGACTTCAGCGGCTACACCATCACACGATCCTCCGACGAGCTGGTGATGAGCAGCAACCGCAATAACGCGAGCATACCGACGGCCTGCGCCGCAAACGACAGCCTGACCTTCAATGCCACGTATAAGACAAGGGCAATCCTTGACGTGCATTAGCGCGGAGCATCCTCTGCGGCTGTAATGGCAGCATAAAAAAGAGCCCCGATGACATTTCTGTCACCGGGGCTTTAAGTTCAAACCAAGAGAGGAAGGCAGGAACGGCCGGAATTACCGGTCGGACTGGCCTATCGCCACGGAATGCGCCACAAGACCTGTTGCGGTCTTATAGGCCACAACCAGTGACGCGGCCCCCTTTGCATGGGTGATCGCAAAGCCGTTGTAGATATCCTCAACCGCGAACGTGCCAAGCGGGTTCCAGGTCAGTTTCGATCCGGAAGCCGCAAGCGAGTCCACTGTACCGTCTGCCAGCGCGAATGCGTTGTCGTGGTAGTTGAGAATGCCCTTGGCAAACGACGTGGTTCCAGCTTCCCGAAGGGTTGCGGTGTCCACAAGTGACACGTTCTTCTCTCCGGTCTGCCAGACGACAACTGAGCCCTCCGTCAGCACTGCGACCGAGTCGGCGTTTGAGCTGAGCGGTACGGAGTGTTGCGCTCCGGTTGCGGTATCCAGGATGTTTAGTTCCGTTGTTACGGTCCAGAACACCCTTCCACCTTGAGCCGCCAAACCTGTGAAGCCGTCAGCCGAAGCAAGTTTGGTCAGCGAGTTGTCTGTCTCAAGCCGGAAGATTCCGTCTCGTGCAGCATCGCCACTAAGTTCGGCGGCGATGTACAGGTTCTTGCCATCGGTAGCCATGACCACCGGAGCGATATCCGCGCCGGTTGCAATGGACGCCATCTGGTTCGAGTCTGTATCCAACACGCTGATCGTGTGACCGTACATGTTAGGCACGTACACCACGCTTCCCATAGCGACAGGTTCTCCGGCACCCAATCCCAGCGGGTAGCTCTTCGTCACACCGTTGGTGATGACGTTGAGCGTTCCAGCTTTGGTCTTTGTGCCGAGGTCCACTATCGCCAAGGTATTCTCGCCGACGACCACCGATGTGTTGGCGGTGACGGTGAGGGCACCATCGATGCAGGTCCAGCCTCCTCCGGTTCCGCTTGCTGTCGCAGGGTTGTTGACTGCGGCGGCATAGGAGCCTGTAGGGCTGCCATTTCTGGCATACTGCCCTTGTACTTGGTCCGGGCTGATCCAGGCTGTGGAAGCTCCGACACTCCATGAAGAAGCATTGATATGGGAGCACAAGTCTGTGACGCCCGCTTCAGTGCCGTACCACTGGTTGCTGAGACTGTTCCAATTTCCAGTCATGTACGAGTTGTCGTTGGTATACCAGTTCTGCGTATATGAACTGGTGGACTTCACCGTGGTCGGGCTGATGGAGGTTAGAGTGGCTTTGGGGTCGGTGACGGTAAGGATTGCAGTGTTGGACGTTACCGCCCCGCACTTCGCCGTGACCGTGTAGGTGTTGTAGCTGTTCTGGCTGAATGTGTTCCCGCCGCTGATCGTGCCAAACGTGGCGTTCGTGGAATCCGCCGTCCAGGATGCCAGTAAGCCTCCGGTCGTGGTCTTCACGCTGTCCGTCGTAGCTACAGTCAGGGTGACTGCGCTTGGCGGGCAGGATGCAGATGCCGTTACGCTTGACGCGGTAAGCGCCAGCGTTCCGTTGATACCAACGTTCAGGGTGGATGGCAGGCTGATGCTTTGCGCCACCGGGTTGACCGTGACACTTGCCGTGGCCGTTGCCCCGCCGCCGGTGAAGGTCAGCGTGGCAGTGGTTACGGAAGCGATGGTTGCCGGAGCCGTGTAGGTTGCGGTGCAGGTATTGCCGGAGAGCGTTGCCGAGCCGAACGATCCGCTTGTTGCATTGAAGCCGCAAACGATTGTTCCGCTTGGGTTGGTGACCGTTGCGGTCACCGTCTGGGTTGCTCCAGCGTTCATGCTGGAGGTTGAATCGGTTATTGTGGCCGACGGTGCAGGAGCGGTAGAGCCGCCCCCATCTTTACTGCCACCGCAGCCAGCAACGCACGCAACAGATGCCAGCAGGATGCAGGCAAAAGCCGCACGAATAGCGCGAAATGACGTTAAATTCATAACGCCTTCCTCTCTTGTTTCCTCTTGTGTATTTTGGGAAAGTACGGACGAGCGCTGGCATCATGGCATAAATATTGCTTATCGTCAAGTGACATTGCATAAGCATTGCTTATGGGTACTCAGGCGGTTTTGACGGTAAAGAAGAGGAAGAGGGCGGCAGTCAGCCGCCCCTGTTTGAGCCATTCAGTTCTTCGCAGCTAGTGATGTAGTGAGATCGGCCTTAACCTTGTCTGCGTACGCGGCAGACGCCTTGTCGTCTACCTTCGCATCGCCCCACGGTTCGGTCTGCAGCCCCTTGTACCGCTTCTGCACGGTGATGGCGACACGGACGCTGGTCTTGTCGGCGGAGTCCTTCAGGATGCTAATGACCGTCCGCTTGCCGGTCTGTTTCCAGCCTCCCGTGATCTCCATTGCCGTGGCGATCTGCCCGGCATCCCGGCTGGCGGAATCCAGCGTCAGCCCGCTGCGCTTGAGGTTATTCACGATGGCATCAAAGACCGCATCGTAGGAGGCCGCAACCTCAAACGTCGTTCCGCCGCCTACAGACTGAATCTGTCCCGATTCAGCTACTTTTTGGGCATCCCTCTCATGCCGCTGTGCCTGGAGAGTTCCCTGCATAGTGGCCATAAGAAATGCGATTGCTGCTACTGCGAACTGCTTCCTCATCATCGTCTCCTTGAATAGTTGTTCGCCTATGGCCTAGCTCTCCATTTGCTCTTCTGTCCCCACTGAAATCTGCGTATGTAGACCATAGACATCTGTTCCGTTGACTATAGACCGTAGTGTCTATAGTCAACAAGGGAAAAAATGAAGTCGCATGGTGAAAACTGCGGCTTCAAAGCGAAAAGACGATAAATCCAAGGAGATGGCAGCCTTCGGACGCGCCCTCTACTCCTTGCGAATCCAGAACGGGTTATCGCAAGAGGAGCTTGCCTTCGAGAGTGACATCGACAGGAGCTACGTCAGCATGTTGGAGCGGGGAGAGAAAGAACCATGTCTCGTGGTGCTCTTCAAGCTCTCGCGAGCACTGAAGACGAGCTTGCCGGACATCTTTACGCTGACGGAACGGCTGTATAAGGACGGCTATAAGCCGACAGCCCACAACGCCCGTGTGCGATAACACTATTGATCTATAGGCGTCAGCACGGTAATTCGGACCAGATACACATAGCCCACTCGGGTATGCGACTGAATGGCGCTCCCCAGTGCACATAGCTATTTTCAAGATCGCAATGAAGGTTTCTCTGTGGGGACGGATAAAACCTTGCGCTAAGAATGAGTCCTATTGTACTGATCACCATACGATGGGCCAAATATGCCAGAGTGGGTAATCGTCCAAATTACTCAGAATGTCACTCGCAAAATATTCGACAATTGGCCGTCGGGATTTTGGACTTGAAATGTATGAACTCCCGCGCCGGGCGTGGTGCATTGGATTTGGTCCGACGAGGTCACAACATTCATACTCGCAGTAACCCCATCGACCAGAACCTTGGCTCCCGCCTGAAAGTCATACCCTGAGAAGATAGCTGCATTGCTATAGTCAATTTCTGACAAGGATGGTGCGGGGTTGGCCGGCACCGGCACTCCAAAGGTCACAATATCAGCCGTCTGATAACCACCCTTTCCTCCTACCAGCAGAAGTGCGCCATCCCTCAAAGCAATCGCACTCTCCCCATCCCGCGCACTCACCACAGCAATGGATGACACGGTATTCGTATTTGAGATGGTTTCGAGATAGCCATCTCCCATAATCATTGGCGTTCCGGTCGAGAGCTGAACGGCCTCATTGGACCACGGCACATTGTCCGGACCGGCTGAAAACGTCTTTGTCGCCGGATTGTAATACTCAGTGCTGGTCAGAAAATCTATCCCATTGATCCCGCCAGCAATCAGAACCTGTCCGCTCTGAAGAAGCGTGGCCGAATGCGTGTAGCGCGGCTGCACCATAGCGCCAACGGCGGTAAAAGTATTTGATGTTGGATCGAATACCTCCGCACCGGCAACGACAAGGCTATATGACGATGAGTCTGTTCCTCCGGAAAAAAGAATTTGCCCGGAACTCAGAATAGTCGCCTGTCCACGACAATGCGGCGTCAACATCGATGGCCCAGCCGCGAAAGCGCCGGTTGCTACATGATAGATCTCGGTTGACCGGGCCTCGCTTTGCACCGATGAGCACCCTCCCGCTATAAGCACATCCCCAGAAGGCAGCGGCACAGCGAGATGTCTCACGCGGGCAAAGCTCATCGCGCCCGTGGCTGCAAAGGCACTACTAGCCGGATCATAGAGTTCCGCTAATGCCGTTGGCGCGGCCGTCGTTGATCCGGAGGGCACCGTCAACCCTCCAGCGATCAGAACCTTTCCATTCGACATAAGCGTTGCCGTATGACCGGCGCGTACTATGGTCATCGCAGGCAGGGCCTGTGCCGTATGCGTTGACGCATTGAATAATTCCGCTGCTGCGGTCTGGTTCAATTGGAAAACGTCATCTCCGCCAGTGATAAGAACATTGCCGTTTGCCAGTAGCGCGGACGCGAAATCCGCGATTCGCGGAGTCAGAAGGTTGATCGAGGTTGCATGGATCGCACTGGATGTGATTGTCGCGGTAACTGTAGCTACAGCGGTTGGATCGACCGAACTCGCAAGGTCAATATGACAGGTATTTGGGTTCGCACCTGCATTGAATATATTCGGTAAACCATACTTATTACCCATGGTTCCGCAGGTACTTCCTTCTCGTACCGTCATGGTATAGGTGCCGCCGCCATACGCAGAAATAGAGAGGACGTGCGAAGAAGAGGGGAGCCAGCTTGGCGCATCCGGCGCTACCGTGATCAGCACATGGTTCATCTGCTGGTAGGAATTCGATACTCCTCCACCCGGCAGTGGGTTCAGTACCGTGATGGCATACTGCCCATAGATCGGTGGCATCATGATGGAAAGCTGTGTCGGGGAAACCGTCAAAGGATTCAGCGAGTTTCCATTCAGCAATACCTCTGAACTGCTGTTGAATCCTGACCCGTTGATAGTAAGCCGAGCTTCCGCATAGGAAGTTGCCGGGGCCGTCGCGGTGATTGTGGGAACAGGATTCTGAATCGCAAGCAGATACGCTGCCGCAAGATTCGATGGGGTGTAGAGCTCGGTTGTACTAGAGCGTGTTTCATAAACAGCGTCTGAGCGTAATCCAGAGGCAGGCGAGATAGAAGAAGGCTCTGTAGGTGGCGAGGAGGTTCTCATGGCGAACGATG
>Ga0302270_10000665_pt1 | contig 36341 bp, 32 predicted proteins | sample III_Bog_E2_3_FD_198773 | JGI IMG/M metagenome (GOLD analysis project Ga0302270, IMG submission 198773) | Peat permafrost microbial communities from Stordalen Mire near Abisko, Sweden - III_Bog_E2_3 | ecosystem: Environmental > Terrestrial > Soil > Wetlands > Peat | place: Sweden: Abisko... | reverse complement strand
CGCAACTCCCAGACGACGGTGATCGCGCCGACGGGCACCATCGGTTTCATGATGGATTGCGACACCACCGGCATCGAGCCCGAACTGGCGCTGGTGAAGTACAAGAAGCTGGTCGGCGGCGGGATGATCAAGATCGTCAACAACACCGTGCCGCAGGCATTGATTCGCCTCGGCTACACGGCGCAGCAGGTGGAAACCATCGTCAATCACATTGACGCCACGCGGACCATTGAAGGCGCCGCGGGCCTGAAGCCCGAGCACCTGGCGGTATTTGACTGCAGCTTCAAACCCGCCAACGGCGTGCGCACCATTCAATACATGGGTCACGTGCGCATGATGGGCGCGGTACAGCCATTCATCTCCGGCGCGATCTCAAAGACCATCAACATGCCCGAGGAGTCCACGGCCGAGGACGTCTCGAACGCCTACATCGAAAGCTGGAAACTGGGCCTCAAAGCGGTCGCTATCTATCGCGACGGCTCCAAACGCGTCCAGCCGCTGAACACCGGCAAGGGCGACAAGAAGAGCGTCGCCGCTTTCACTCCGCCCGCAACCGTTCGAGTGGAGGAGAAGATCGTCTACCGTCCGATCCGGCGCAAGCTGCCGGATGAGCGTGCGGCCATTACCCACAAATTCTCCATCGCCGGCCACGAAGGCTACATCACGGTCGGGCTGTTCGAGGACGGCACTCCGGGCGAGATCTTCGTGACGATGGCCAAGGAGGGCTCGACCATTTCGGGCCTGATGGATTGCTTCGCCACGTCGGTCAGCTACGGCTTGCAGTACGGCGTGCCGCTGAAGTTCTTCGTGGACAAATTCAGCCACGTCCGCTTCGAGCCGGGCGGCTACACGGGCAATCCGCAGATCCCGTTCGCCAAGTCGATCATGGACTACATGTTCCGCTGGCTGGCTCTGAAGTTCGTCGGCCCCGAGGCGGTGCCCGGCGAGCCTCAGCCCGATCCTCAGGCGCTGCAGCGCACCGAGCAGGAGCCGCAGCGCAAGCTGCCGTTCGCGGCAGCCATGGACGACGCGCCCATCTGCACCGAGTGCGGCGGCCTGATGACCCGCAACGGTTCCTGCTACAAGTGCGAGAACTGCGGCGGGACCAGCGGCTGCTCTTAATTTGTAGCTGAGTGTGAATCCGATTCGCGCCTCGCCGGCGCGTCGTACCTCGACGCGCCGGCGAGTGCGTTTCAAGACGTGAGCGTCCAGCCCACTCGGATTTTTTTATGCACGATTAATGCGCACGGTCGCCGCGAATCTCTGCGCCGGCTGTCACATCTAAGTCCCCGTAGGCTCAATCTCACTGCGCAAAGGTTCCCATGAAATACAACACTCTTGGCCACACCGGCATTCTTGTGTCCGAGCTCTGCCTCGGCACCATGACCTTCTCTTCGGCTGAAGGCATGTGGAAGTCCGTCGCGGGAGTCGACCAGAAACTGGCCGACGAACTTCTCCGGCTCGCGCTGGAGGCGGGCATCAACTTCGTCGACACCGCGGACATCTACACCAACGGCGAATCGGAAAAGACCCTCGCCCAGGCCATCGCCAACCTCGGCATCGCTCGCAAGGACATCGTCATCGCGACCAAAGCTTACGGGCGGACCGGCCCCGGCCGCAACGATGTCGGCGCGTCGCGAGGACACCTCCTGGACGCCGTCGAAGCCTCGCTCAAACGTCTCAAGACCGACTACATCGACCTGTATCAAATCCATGGGTCAGACTCCATCACGCCCATTGAAGAAACGCTCCGCGCGCTCGACACGCTCGTCGCGCAGGGCAAGGTTCGCTACATCGGCTGCTCCAACTGGCAGGCCTGGCAGATTATGAAAGCGCTGGGCATCTCCGAGGCAAAGAGCCTCGCCAGATTCGACACCCTGCAGGCTTACTACTCGATCGCGGGCCGCGATCTCGAACGCGAGATCGTGCCGCTGCTGCAGGACCAGCGCACCGGCCTGCTGGTCTGGAGTCCGCTGGCCGGCGGGCTGCTCTCCGGCAAGTACTCTCGCGAAAATCAGAAGCCGGAAAACTCGCGCCGCTCCGCCTTCGATTTCCCGCTCGTCGACAAAGAGCGCACGTGGCAGATCCTCGACGTTCTGCGGCCGATTGCGCAAAGCCGCGCTGTCGGCGTCGCCACCGTCGCCCTGGCTTGGATTCTCTCGAAGTCGTTTGTGACCTCCGTGATCATTGGCGCCAGGCGCGTGGATCAACTGCGGGAGAATCTCGCCGCGTCCGATCTCCAACTGACCGGCGACGAGATCGGAAAGCTGGACGAAGTCAGTGCGCTCCCGCCCGAATACCCCGGCTGGATGCTCCCCCTCCAGAACAGCAACCGGCTCGCCGACGTGCCCCGCGTCTGATTCGGGCTTCGGGATCGTGTGGGGCAGAATGGCATTCTGCGCGGCGGTTGGCAACCGCCGCAGTGTGGGAACGCCGTTTGCTGCGGAAGACGCACCAGGCCGATTGACAATCGGCCGCAGCTTACCAAGCTGCCCCACAATGCGTGAAATCAGTGCATCGCGGTCTGGCGTGCCCTCTTTCCTCGCGCGACAGGCTGGACCTCTGGCCCTTCCTGATATTCTGAGCAGTTGGAAGGTCGGCGCCCTGATGGATCACACCACGCAAAAGCGATTCTTTTTTCCCGGCAGCAGTGAATTCGTCGTCCGCGATCACTTCGCGGTCGGCTTCGAGCCGGTGAACATCTCGTATTTGGGCGCCAATTTCCGAAAGGTCTTTCTCGACCTCGTGGTCGCTCCGCAACCGGCGGGATTCTACTGCACGATGAACCTGACGGAGCGGCTGACCGGGCCGCAGATCGTCGAACATTTCGGCGTCGATCACATGGCGGCATTGCCCGTCGCCTGGCACCTGCTCATGGCGCAGCGCGCCAGCGAGCCCGGTGTGCTGTTCACGAACGGCTTGACCAACATTCTGATTCCGTCCGGGTCGGACTATTCAGTTGGAATCTTCTGGTTCCGGGGCGCTTGGAGCATCCGGGCATATCCGTTTGAGTCGGAGAAACCGCGCGGCTGGTTTGCCGGCAATCAGGTGATCGTGCGGATCGAGTAAGCGCAAGTGGTCTACTTTAGCAGCCGCGGGTGATTCTGATGCACCGTCAGGATCAACTCGCCGAACAGCGTATTGGCCCAGGCGAACCACGGGCGCGTGTAGTTCTTCGCGTCGTCCTTGGAGAATGACTCGTGCATGAAGCCCGTGCCCGCATGGGTTGCCTTCAGGGTCTTCAGGCACGCCGCGATCTCTGGCTCGGACTGGCTGGTGAGAGCCTGAACCGTGATCGCCAGGGGCCAGATCATCCCCAGGCCGGAGTGCGGCCCGCCGGCGCCCGCGGCCGCTTTGCCGCGGAAATAATACGGGTTGTCCTCGCTCAGGACAAAGGCTCGCGTATTGCGATAAACGGGTTCGGCCGGTGCGCAGGAGCCGAGGTAGGGCATCGCCAGCAGGCTGGGGATGTTCGAGTCGTCCATGAACAAGTGGTTCCCATACCCGTCGGCCTCATAGGCGTAAACCTCGCCGTACTTCGGGTGACGCGCCGTGGCCTGCTTCTTGAGCGCCTCGCGGATCTGCGCGGCGAGCGCGCGGCACTCTTTCGCGAATGCCTTGTTTGGAAGTTCCGCTTCAAAGATCTCGGCGAGCTGTTCGAGCGACGTAGCCGCAAAGAAGTTGGAGGGGATCAGGTACGGAAAGATACAGGCGTCGTCGGACGGACGGAAGCCGGAGTGAATCAGACCGCAGGGCCGAGTGGGATTGCCGTAACCGCTCCCGGGCAGGGAATCGGAGGGCACTTCGGTCAGACGCTGGAACGAGTACGGCCCGGGGCCGTGGAAGCGCTGCTGCTCGCGGAATGTCTTCACGATGAGCGCCGCGGCGTCCTGCCAGCTCTGGTCGAAGCAGCTCGCGTCGCCGGTCGTTTTCCAATAGCCGTGCGCGAGGCGCACCGGGTAGCACAGCGAGTCGATCTCCCACTTGCGCTCGTGCAGTTCGGGCTTCATTTGGGTGCGGTCTTTGTCCCATTCGCTGCCGGTTGGTCCGAAGTTGAACGCGTTGGCGTAAGGATCGATCAGCACGCAGCGCGTCTGGCGGCGAATGACGCCGGCCAGCAGGGTCTTGAGCTTCGCGTCGCTTTTCGAGAGCGGCAGGTAGGGCCACACCTGCGCCGAGGAATCCCGCAGCCACATGGCGTTGATGTCGCCTGTGATGACGAAGGTGTCGGGCTTGCCATCGAGCGTGCCGGCCCGAACAGTGGTGTCGAGCGTGTTCGGAAAGCAGTTTTCGAAGAGCCAGCCCAGCTCCGGATCCGCGATGGTCTTCTTGACTTCGGCGATCTTCGCATCGACCGCATCGCTGACGAAGTTGCGCTTGTCCACAGGGGGCCGGCGGCTTGGGAAGGCTGTGTCCGCGGTCAATGACAGGGGTAGAGACGCAGCGGCGGACAACGCGGCGGCCGATTGGAGAAACTCTCTTCGGGTTGGCATAGCTCTTTTCAATTCTCTCGAAAGAGAGAGCGCCGTGGGGCTCTACCGGGACGGAGCCGCGACCGTGAGGGAGCGGTGGATATTGTATGCGACGCCATTTCTCAAGCAAGTTCGATATCCACCGCTCCCTCATGGCTGCGGTTGTACGTTGAGCAGAGCCGATCTGGAGATCGGCGTTCCCAGGACCTCAGCGCACCTTCCACTTCGAAGACAGCGACGCGATCTTGTCGTCCAGGCTCGGCGCCGCCTGCGGCTTCTGCGGCGGACGCGGCGCTCGTGCGGGCGGCCCTTGCAGCGCCTTGATGGACAGCGCGATGCGCTTGATCTTCGGATCGACGCTCAGCACTTTGACTTTGACGATCTGGCCGGCCTTCACGACCTCCGAGGCGTCCTGGATGTAGCGGTTCGAGAGCTCGCTGATATGCACCAATCCGTCCTGGTGAACGCCTACATCCACGAACGCGCCAAACTTCGTCACGTTCGTTACCACGCCCTCCAGCACCATGCCGGGCTGGACGTCTGCAATCTCCTTGACGGCTTCGTTGAAGCTCGGCGCGACGAACTTGTCCCGCGGATCGCGTCCCGGCTTGCGCAACTCCTCAAGGATGTCGTTCAAAGTGAACGTGCCCGCGGCAAGCTTGGTGCGGTCGACCTTCTCCACCAGCTTGGGATCCTTGATGATCTCCTCGACCGTCATGCTCAGCGGATTCCAGCGGGTACGACTCGGGATGCACGGCGGTCATGTCCAGCGGATTCTCGCCGCCCCGGATGCGCAGGAATCCCGCGGCCTGCTCGAAGGTTTTCGGCCCGATGCCGGGCACCGCTTTGAGTTGCACGCGCGAGCGGAAGCGCCCGTTTTCGTTGCGGAAAGTGACGATGTTGATCGCCGTGCGTTCGTTGATGCCGGCCACGTATCGCATCAGCGTCCACGAGGCCGTGTTCAGATCGACGCCAACGCGATTCACGCAGCTCTCGATGACGGTTTCCAGGCCCTGCTGCAGGTTCTTCTGATCGACGTCGTGTTGATACTGCCCGACGCCAATCGACTTCGGATCGACCTTCACCAATTCGGAAAGCGGGTCCTGCAAGCGGCGGGCAATGGAGATCGCGCCGCGCACCGTGAGATCGAGGTCGGGGAACTCCTGCCGCGCGACATCCGAGGCCGAGTAGACGCTCGCGCCCGACTCGCTCACGGTGACGGAGAAGATGCCGCTCAGGCTCTCGGCCCGCAGGAACTCACGAACGAAAGCGTCCGTCTCGCGCGACGCCGTGCCGTTGCCGATGGCGATGGCCCGGACGTTGTGCTTGACCAGCAGCGTCTTGAGTTTCGACGATGCACCGGCGGTATCGGTCCTGCCTTGAAGAAAGACGACATCGTGCGCCAGGAACTTGCCCGTCTCGTCCACCACGGCGATCTTGCAGCCGGTACGGATTCCGGGGTCGATGCCGAGCACGGAGATCGGGCCGGCAGGCGGCGCGAGCAGCAGGTTCTGCAGATTCTCGCGGAACACGCCGATCGCTTCCGTGTCAGAGCGTTTCTTCAGCTCCAGCCGGATTTCGGTCTGAATCGACGAGTTCAGCAGGCGCTGCCACGAGTCTTCGATGGCCTGTTCGAGATGCGGCGTCCAGTCGCCGGTTTCGCGCAGGATCTTGTCGCGCAGCAGTCCGACGCAGCGCAGCGGCTCCGTCTCGATCAGGAAAAACAGGACACTCTCGCCTTCACCGCGACGAATCGCCAGCATACGGTGCGACGGGATGGTCTTCACCGGCTCGCGGTAGTCGTAATACATGGTGAACTTCGATTGTTCGTCCACCGCGTCGGTCATCTTGCGGCTGACCACGACGCCTTCATCGAACATGAGCCGCCGCAGGGCCTTACGCAAATCGGCATCCTCGCTGATCATCTCGGCGACGATGTGGCGCGCGCCTTCGAGCGCCTCACCAACGCTGGCGACGCCCTTCTCCTCACTGACGAATGTGGCGGCGAAGACGTCGAGCGGATCGGGGCCCGACTGCTGCGCCCACAGGTACAGCGCGAGCGGCTCCAGGCCTTTCTCACGGGCGATGGTCGCCTTGGTGCGGCGCTTGGGCTTGTAGGGCAGGTAGAGATCTTCGAGTTCGCTTTTGTCGAGCGTGGCCTCGATGCGGGCTTTCAGCTCATCGGTCAGCTTGCCCTGCTCGGCGATGGAGGCGAGAATCGTTTCGCGGCGCGCCGCCAGATCGCGGAAGTAACTCAGTTTCTCTTCGATGTCGCGGATCTGGACCTCGTCCAGGTTGCCGGTGGCTTCCTTGCGATAGCGCGCAATGAAGGGAACGGTGCCGCCCTCGTCGAGCAGTTCGATTACGGCTACGAGGCCGCGCATCGGCACGTTCAGAACCTGCGCGATGTGGATCAGGATTTCGGGTGCGAGTGATTTGCGGTCAGTCATGGACAACTCAGCCCCATGGTAACCACAACTCGCGCCGGAGTACGGGTTGACATTGGGCGGAGTCTAGTGGTGGCGAGGCTGGCGGCTTCAATCGCAACCAGGTTATTGCGCATTGCCGATCAGCGCCCTGCGCTTGCGGTATTCGGCCAAAGCGACCGCTGCCTCGGCGTCCTGGCCGCGCCGGCGATAAAGCATGCCTAAAGAGTACAGGGGCAGCGCCAGTTTCAGGTCTTGAGCGGCCGCTGTCTTATACTCCTCGACAGCCTCATCGTCCCGGCTTTTTTTCTCCAGGACACGAGCGAGATGGTAATGGGCCAGGGCGAACTTCGGGTCATATTTTAACGCCTCGCGCAGGCTCTTTTCGGCGTCGTCGAATTGTTCCTGGCGCAACTGGAAGTAACCCAGGTTGTCGGGCGGCCACGGGGACGGCGCGGGGAGCTTGCGGTTGAGGGCTGCCGCTTTCGTAAAGGCCGTCTGCGCTTCTTCGGTCAGGCCGAGCATGTCATAGGCAAGTCCAAGGTTGTCGTAGCCGCGCGCCGAATCCGGTTCCATGCCGATCACACGCTTGAACTTCTCGACGGCGTCGTCGTACAGCCGCTGATCATAATCCAGTCTGCCGAGCCAGTACAGGTAAACTGCCTGGTTGGGGTGAAGCTGATTGAGGCGGGTGAGCTCTATCCGCGAACCCTTGGCGTCCCCGGCGTCGATCAGGGCCATGGCCAGCGTGAACCGGTCGCGGTCGTCCAATGGGCTCAGCAAATCGGCCTGCTGGAAAGCCCGGACGGCCTTTTCAATTCGTCCGCCGGCAAACTCCAGGGCTCCAAGCAGAGCGCACAGCGCGGAGGCATGATCCTTCGGCGCCGCGGTTCGCGCTGCGCCTATTAAGACCGCTTCCAAACGGTCGAATTCCTTTTGCGACCAGGCTGTGGTGACGGCCTGGCGCTCCACAGGCGTCAGCGGCGCGCCTTGGATTCTCGCCAGTAAACCTGCACTCGTTTGCCCAACCAGTTGGATCGCCACCAGCAGCCCGACGCACATCCCCTTCGCCAGCATCAAGACGGTTTCACCTCAACACCGCAGCGTATCACTGGCATCGCTTCAAGAGGCTATGTGTCGTGCGGCATGATGCCGGAAACGCTTCCGGAAGCTGGCCTTTTTGAATCATGTTCTGAATGGATTCGGCGGATGCGCCAAAAAGGGAACTCAGGCCGGCGAGCGGCCGTGACCAGAAGGCGATCGGAGAAATAGAGTCCTTACTCACCCGAATTGGGGCCCGAGCTACGATTGTAGGTCGGGCCCCACCGCGTGTGACCTGTCCTAGAAGGTGATTCGACCCACCAACTGAATGTTTCTGGGCGCCGAAACGGTGCCATTCCAGACTCCAAAACTGGGGCTGGATGGATCGTTGTTGAACGGGATGCAGTCGCCGAAGGCCTGACCATCACAAGTGAAGTAATGGTTGTTCAGGATGTTGAACATCTCGGCGCGAACCTCCATCTGAACCTTTTCTTTGAAGTCGATCTTCTTCGCGATCGACAGGTTGACGTCCTTATAGCCGGACCCCCGGACATTGCTTACACGCGGGCCGGTGCCAAGGTAATTCCCCCCAGCAAATAAGGAGCTGGATTCAAACGCGTTAGCGTTGAAGGCGGGTTGGTTCACATTCATCGAACCCCAGGATTGCGCCAGTACATTTCCGGTGATTGCGGGAATGCACGCGGCCTGAAACTGCCCTGGAACACCGCAAACCGTGGAATTGCGGAAGTAGAGCGGCATTCCGGAGGTGAACTTCATGCTGCTGGCCAGCGTCCACCCGCCGAAGACCTTATTGTTGAGGCCTCCGTGGCTCAGCCACTTCTTGCCTGCTCCGAAGGGCAGGTCGTAAGTGCCAAGAACCGAGACGGAATTCGGAATGTCGTCCGGAGAGATCGCCTTGTTGCGGCTTCCCTGATATTGGCTGATTACGCTGCCGATCCCGCCGTAGCCGGCTTGGCCGGATTGCGTGGACGTAGAAGCATTCGTGGTCATATGGGAGTACGTATAGTTCACCCCCGCATAGAAACCGTTCTTGAAGCCCTTTTCCAACTTCATCTGGAACGATTGGTACATCGACGTGCCCTCGTTCTCGTTTAATCCAGTGAGGCCGTTGCAGTACTGCGGGAAGGCCACTAAAGCTTGCGCCACGGTAGGTGCGCAGGTGCCGGCAGAGGTCAGGTCCGACACCCAATTCGAGTAAGGCGCGCTCACTCCGTAGAGCGTTGTCTGGCCGGGTTGAAAGACGGAATTGAGTTCCGCGCTACCCATGCTTGTCAGAAGCGAGGGATTCAGGTAGTTCAGCGGCTGCATCGCCGAGGGCAAGTGCGTGCCCTTGTTGCCGACCCAGGCCACGCTGACCAGGCTGCTACTACCGATCTTGCGCTCAACAGTCATGTTCCACTGCTGGGTATAAGACAGGTGATTGCCATAGGCGGGGCGGTATTGTGGACCACCCTTGCCGTTGTCGGTGGTCAGGCTGATGTCCGGAGCGGTGGTGTAAGCCGGGAAACCGGCGTCCAGATTGAAGGACGGCACATATCCGCTAAACGAGCCGCCAAACGACGTTGAGGGGTTGAAGCCGTCCAGCGACATGCCGCCACCCCAGCCGGGGTAAAACGCCTGCGTGTAGAATACGCCGTAGCCGACGCGCACGACGGTCTGGTTGTCTATGCGGTAAGCCGCGCCGACGCGGGGCCCGAAACCGCCGTTGAAATTCGTCTCGGGGTACCGGACGCCTGCGCTGGCCGCGCCCCAGTTGTTGCCGGCATATACGACGCTTCCGGGCCGGTTTCCGGCGCCAGGATTCGGAACAAACCCCAAGAAGGACATCTGGTTGTTGGTCTCGAACGTGGGATCGAACCGATCCCAGCGCAGGCCATAGTTCAGGGTCAGCTTGCTATTCACCTTCCAGGTGTCGCCGGCATTCAGCGCGAAGGCGCGCTGCACCGCGCCATATTTCCAGACGTTGTGCACGCTCAGGCTGCCGTTGTCGACTGCGCCCAGGAGCATACTTGCATACGCGTCGCCGCTGGCGATGCCGGGTACGCCGGTAGACCCCTCCGTGAAGTTCACCGTACCCGACTCGTTAGTGGCCGACCGGAAGACTTGCGCCAAATGGCGGTATTCCCCGCCAAATCTGAACGTGTGCGCGCCATGAACCCAGGAAACCAACTCGTTGACGATGTGCGAGGGGCGGGTGGTTTTGTTGATAGGACCAGGGCCATTCGTATTGCCCCAACCCGGCATGCCAGTGATGTTGGAGCCGGAGAAATTGGCGGCCGGAGACGCATTATGAGCCACCGCGTTGGGGATCTCAATCGCGGTCGAGCTCTGGCCGGGGACCGACCCGTAGCCTTCGTTGCGGTTCAAATAGCCGTAGGCTAAGTGGCTCATGAGCGTTGGGGTGAAGATGTGGTCCCAGTTCATGCGGTTCACCCAGGCGTCCTCTGGGATAGCGGGGCTCGAAGTGCAAAGCTGTATGGGCAGCGCGCACTGGTTATTGGGCAGGGTGATCTGGCGCCAGATGGTCGCGAAGATATGGTCCTTGTCACCCCAGTTGTGATCGATCTTGAACAGGAAGTGATTGACGTTGGAGAGAATGCCGTCCGAGACGGGCTGGCCCAGGAAGTTGTTGGCTGCCCCGGCGCTCGTCGTGGCCGGCAGGAAACTCATCCACTTGAGCGCGATCGGGCTTTGCTGGCTGGCGGGAATCTGATTGCCCGTGAACACGCTGCGGCTGACAACTCCATTGTTAATGGTGGTCGTACTCGGATCGTAAATCGGAATCGCGAAGTCGGAGAAGTTGCCGGTGCGCTCCTGTGACGACGGAATCGAGTACAACGGACGAGTCGCGCCGCCGAGGCTGCGCAGGTATTCTTCGTCGTGGAAGAAATACGTTCTGTGCCTGGAGCCCCAAACGAGTGGGATGAACGGCAGTTTCACCGGACCACCGATCGCGAAGCCGTATTCGTTCTCGTTATCTTTGGGCCGCTGGTCGCCCGGACCGCGATTGTTGGTGAACTGCAGCGCGTTGAAATCGCGATTGCGGATATACTCGAACGCGGCGCCGTGGAACTGATCGGTTCCACTCCGGGTGGTGACCATGATCACACCGCCAGTGGTGACACCGTACTCCGGTTCGTAGCTCGACGTCAGGATCTTCACTTCGCTGACCATGTCGGGCGTAGTGGGGAAGTCGAAAAACGACACCATGCCGCCTTGCGACATTGTGCCTTCCTGCATGCTAACCCCATCCATCAACGCTTCGTCGCCCATCTTCAATCCGCCGTTAATGCGGGAGTTGAAAGCCTGCGGGCTGGTTCCGGTGTTGACGCCGGGCAGGAAGCTGATGAACTGGACCGCGTTGCGCGGCGTGCCGGCCGCCACGAGCAGCGGCAATTCGTTGATCACCGTTGGCGCGATGCCTTCCTGCACCACCCCGTTTTCGACGTTCAACTGCGTGGCGTCGGCATTGACCTCCACCTTGGTGCCCACATCACCAACCTTCAGGACGACATCGGTGCTGAAAGGCTGGCTAGCCAACAATTGAATGCCGCGCTGAACGTATTCGTTGAAACCCGCGGCCGTGACACTCAAGTCATAAGTGCCCGGATTCACATTCGGAAACGAGAAACGGCCTTCATTGTCGGTTTTGACAGTCGTCTTCAACGCCCGCTCCGTCTGAGATAGAGTGGCTGTGGCATTCGGTACGGCCGCGCCCGAAGCATCGGTTACGCGCCCTCCTACGCTTGCGTTTTGACTTTGGCCGAAAGTAGCTGCAGCGAGCAACAGCAAGGCGGCCAACGGTCTGAAAAATGTGCAACTTGGCATGTAATCCCCCGGTTCGGAACCTTACCCGATTGGTGAATAGCGTAAATCAGTTTCAGACAGCGATCAAGAATATAATAAACGCGTTAACATGCATTAATCCATAGGCAAATGAAGGGATTGGAAAGCCGACCCGGTGGACGGTTCCTGCCCAGGCGGCAGACCGTCACAGCCGGTCTACCTAACTTGGATCGAACAGTAGATGCTCATTCGATCGAGTCCTGGGTCAGCCGGAGGGAGCAGGCAACGCTTTCGAGTTCTTTCGATGGACTTCTGCGGATGCCAGGCTTCTAACTCAGCCATGCAGGTAGATCTCCCCCACTGGGTTAGAACGGTTACGGTCCTGCGGACATGTCTCGCTGCGCACTCGGCCATGGAATAGCCGGGCCTCCCGAATGAAGCAGTTGCACCTTCCGGCGTGTCGCGCGGCCAGAGACGTTCTCAGCGGTCGGAAACCACGATTGAGTAGCGCAGCGTCAAGGGCTTGCCCGGTTCCAGCGTAAAGGCGTCGCGGTCCTTGGTCTTGCCTGGAAAAGCGGCGCCCAGGAAACCGTAATGGCGCAAGCACCACTGCGGCGAGCCGCCGTCGTTCGCCGCGGAGTTGTCGATGCGAAGGGCGGCTTTGCGGCCGTCGTAAATCGCCTCCAATTCCGCCCAATCGTGTGCGTTCAGGTCCTCATCTGTTTCAGAGATGCCCTTTTCAGTGCGAATCACGGTCTGCGTGCGAGGCGCGAAACGGACGCTGAGCCCGCCATAGCTCTTGCCGTCTTCGTGCGATCCGCGGAGAACAACCGGCGCATCCGTGGCCGTCAACGTTAGCGCGACATTGAGAATGCGGCTCTGGCCATTGCTAGGGTGGACCTCGTATCGCTCGCGCACATTGACAATCGTTTTCCCGCCGATCACCCATTCGTTCTCCGCATGGAGGATGGCGACACGCCCGGCATCCTGGTACTCGAACAGGAGGCGCTTATTCGCGGTCTTCAGACCCTTTAACATCCAGCCGTCGTACGATGTTCCAGCCACGCGCACGTCGGGCCAGGCCCAAAACAGCCCGCGGTGGTGGTAGTGATCCTTGGGAAAGTCGTCGAGCACGGAAGCTCCGCCGGGCGTCCAGAGCGGGTAGATGTAGCAGCACCGGGCGCGGTCTTCCGGCACGCCGGGCGGCAGTTCCACGCCATAGTTGTAGCGCAAGACTGGCTTGTCGCCTGCATACAACTCCTGGTACCCAGCTAAGCCGGCGGTGGGCCCGTGCCACACAAGCGGGCCTTCGGCATGCAAGGCCAAGGCCAGAAGAATGCACGAGCCGATTGACTTACCCACGACTGGCAGCCCTCACTTTCTCTTCGTCCACCTCAACGCCGAGTCCTGGCCCTTGGGGCACACGCAACGCGCCGTTTTCGAGGGCAAAGGGCTTCTTCAGGAACGAACCCTGCAGGAACTGCAACCCGTTCAAGGCGGCAGGATACTTCAGCCCGTATGCGCCGAAAAGGGCGAGCGATGCGGCGAGCGACACGTCCGGATCGGTCAGCCCGCTACCCAGAAACCACTTCTTGTCCCGCTGCAGGATCTCCACCTGGCGCCTCGCGTCCCATAGCCCGGCGCTGCGCGCTGGTTTGATGGCGACTCCGTCGAGCAGTTCCATGGTCAGAAACTCCTCGAGTTCGACGCTCGACACGATGCCCTCATCCATAATGATGGGCAGCGCGGCCTGTTTCTTCAGGACCCCGAAGGCGCTCAGCCGGTTGGCCGCGACCGGTTGCTCGAAGACGTAGTAGCCCGCCTCGGCCAGCCGGGGAGCCATCCAATGGGCATTGCGCAAGTCGTAGCCGCCATTGGCGTCGGCCCACAGCAGACTCTTGGGAGCAGCGCGCGCCACCGTCTTGGCCAACTCGAAGTCGAACGCCGGGTCCGGCGCCACTTTGATGTTGAAGTGCTGGTAACCGCGGCCCTTGCCTTCGTTCACGGAGGCTTCCGCTTCAGGGATCGTCTTCGTATTGACGGTCCAGCTTAGCGGGATGCGCTCTAACGGCTTTTTGCCCCATAGCTCAGGCAGGCTCTTGCCAGCCAGCTTGCCGGCCAGATCGTGGAGGGCGATGTCGATGCCGGCCTTGGCGATGGGCATACCGGTGGAGAACGACGGCGCGATGGCCTTATTCATCTTGGCGTGCGCGCCTTCGATGTCGGTCGGATTGGTTCCAATCAGAACGGGAGCCAGATAGTTGCGCAGAGTGTGCGTGACGGATTCCGGAGTCTCGTAACTCCAGGTCGGGATGGGCACGCTCTGACCCCAACCGGAAATGCCGCTTTCGAGCGTGATCTTTACGAAGATAGCCGGACGAACCGGACGCGTGAAGAACTTGAAGAACCCCGTGACTCCGTATTCGACCGGGAAGACTTCGATCTTCGCGATGGGCGGAACGCCCTGAGCGCTGGCGGTCAGCCCGATTGCGGTAGTTGCCAGGAATTCACGGCGTCGCATTGCGTTCCTTTCGAGTGCCCAGCCGGATTTGGGGTCCGCTCATGCAGCGGGTACATCGGACCCAATGGTTCCCGGCCAATCAGGAGGCGGTCCAGGGATTGATCGTTCTCGCCCCGGTCTGTTCAAAATCGGCCACGTTCCGCGTGGCGACTGTCATGCCATGCACAAGCGCAGTGGCCGCTATCAGTGCGTCCAGAACCGGGCGGTGGTTTGGCACGTGGAGTCTCGCGCTGCGCAAGGCGACTGCCGTATCGACGGGCAAAACACGCCCGGCGAACGCGGGCAAGACCTGATCGTTCAGCCAGGCCCGAAGCACTGCTCCTTGAACAGGATCCCGCCGTTCAGCCAGCAGCACACCGGTCTCCAGTTCCTGCACCGTGATCACGGAGAGATATAAGTCCGTGGCGTCCACGCTGTCGGCCCACGCAGCAACATATGCGTCGGCCTTGCCGAGGCGGATCTTCCGCAACTCGGAGACGACATTGGTATCGAGGAGAAACATCAGTCCAGATCCGCTGAACGAGCCAGGTCGCGTTGCCGCGGGATCTCAAACTCAACGTCTTCAAAGCCAGGCATCGCCAGGAGATCGGCAATCTTCTGGCGACCACCGGTGATTCGCCGATACTCCTCAATGCTCAACAGCACGTGCGCCGGCTTTCCCCGGTCGGTGATAAACACCGGCCCGTTGTCGGCTGCTTTCTTGGCGTCGCTGGTGTGCTGATTAAACTCCCGGCTTGAAACGGTCCTGATAGGCCTGCCCATATCACCTCGCCCACAGCATGTAGCAACATTACTACAATTGCATTCACTGCGCAAGAGTCGAGCCTGACGGCGCATGTCCCGAACCAGTCAGCCGGCGATTCAGGCTTGAGTCATTTCGAGGCGTTGCGCGTCGAAGCCGATGCGTTTTCCGGTTTCGTAAGCCGCAACGGCCATGCAGTCGGCCACCGCATGGGAGAATCCCGCTTGAACGGTGGCGCGCGGCGTCTGCCGGCTGCGCACACAGCGCAGGAAGTTCGCCATATGGGACTCAACCTCAATCTTCTCGACTTTCACCGGTTCCAGCAGGCGGTCGGGCATCGAGCTGCCATCGCCGGTGATCTTCAACGCGTCGGCGTCGAGCGTCCCCTTGGTCCCGAACCACAGATTGCGATTGCCTCCACTATTGGTGAGCGACATGGCGAACGACACCAGACACTGCTTCGGATAGGCGAGCAGAGCCTGGAAGACGTCTTGCGTCTGCCGGCCGTCATTCCACAGATAAACGCCGCCCAGCGCGACGACCGCTTGCGGGTAAGGGTCGTCCAGGAACCAGGAAGCGAGATCGATCAAATGGCTCATCCAGAGCCCCGGAATGCCGTTCGACGTCTCGCGGAAGAGCTGCCACTCGCGCCAGTGGCGCAGATCCTTGGGGACGTTCCGGCCGAAGGCGAAGGCGTCCCAGTCGATGCCGGCCGGGTCGATTTGAGTGAAGTCGCGGCGCCAGCGCCGCTCCTGAAAGTGAACCTGCAAGTCCGCGCGCGTCACCTTGCCGATGACACCCTCGCGCATGAGCTTCGCCACGGCCATGAGACCCGGGTCGCTGCGCCGCTGAGTGCCGATCTGGACGACCTGTTTCGACGCCTTCACCGCCAGATACGCCGCCTTCGCTTCGGCGAAGTCGGTGCCCATGGGCTTCTCGCAATAGACATCCTTGCCGGCTTGAATGGCCTCGAGCAGAATCTTTGAATGCGTGAAGTCGGGCGCGGCGATGATGACCGCTTCGACATCCTTGTTGGCGAGCAGATCCTGATAACGCGAGCTGAGGGCGGGGGCTTGCCCGGACGCCTTCAGCACGGTGGCCGAGGCCTTCTCTCGCGCGACACTCCACACGTCACAGACCGCAACGACGCGTGCGGCCTCACCGCTCTTGGCGATCTCCTCCAGGAGATAGGTGCCGCGACTGCCTGCGCCAATCAGGCCGATGCGGACCGGATCTTTCGCCGTGTCCCGTCCCGAAAGCAGAACCGGGGCAAGGGCCGCGGTCCCCAGGAACGACCGTCTTGTGGCGTCTGTCATGGCTATCCTCCCTCTCAAGTGTGGGGCGGCGCTCCAGGGCCCGCTCCGGACAAACTTGCGGGGCCTGGAGGCCCCGCGCGGCTCTGGAGAGCCGCCCCACAACCTACCCCTTGTAGCCCATGCCGGCCAGAACGCCGCGCATGTAAGCAAAACTCTTGGTCATGCCCGGCAGCGGATTGTCTGTGTCGATCTCATATTCCAGCATGACGTGGCCCTTGAACCTGATCGCGATCAGGGCCTGGAAGATGCCGACGATCGGCATGGCGCCATCTCCCACGGGGACCTGACTCTTGCTGTCCTTGAAATCGGCCAGGTCCTTGATGTGCATATCGAACATTCGCGGCCCGGCCGCCTTGATGGCTTCGACGACGTCGGTGCCCGTGCGGACCGTGTGGCCCACGTCGATGCAGAGTCCCATGTGGGGATCCATGTTCTTGACCGCTTTCAACACGTCCAGCGGGGAGGGGAAGTGCTTGTCCTCCGGACCGTGGTTGTGGATCGCAACCTTAATGTCGTATTCCTTCGCGAACTTCTCGACGCGCGGCAGCGTTTCGAGCGCGGGCGCGCCGACGATCATAGGGATGCCGGCGAGCTTGCAGTATTCGAAGCTCTTCCGCATGTCTGCGTCTTCGTCCTTCTGCAGAGAGATTGTACCCGCTCCGGTCAGGATCAGGCCGGCGGCGCGATACTCCGCGCTGGCAGCCTTGATCTCATCGGGTGTGCCCATCGGTAGATGGACATCCTTCACATTCAGATAGGGCGTTTTGAGAGCCTTCGTTCCGTCGATCACGTGCTGCCGGTCCAGCTTGTAGAACGAATAGCTGGCGACGCCCAGCAGAATGGGCGAAGGCTTGGCGGCTACGGGGGCGGCAGAGGCAGAGGGAAGGGAAGTCGCGACGACGGCGGCGGCGGCGCCTTGGAGGAAAGTTCGACGACTGGTTTCGGAAGACATGTTCCGATCTTATATCTTCAATGCGGGGAGCAGGGAAGCCGCGAAAGGGCTGTTAGCTGGGTAAGGTTCCAGTGAGGCTCTTCCAGACGCGGTGCCAGGAGTGAGGGGCTCCACTCTTGGGCAGGAACATGAACGGGCACTCCCCGGCCACAACGTCGCAGCCGGACTTTTGCGCCAGGTCCACCGCCTCCGGCGAGACCGCGCCCTGGCCGATTGCCCGGTAAAACCAGATGCCCTTTACGCCGATTCGCACAGCCTGCCGCACCGACTCCAGGCTCTCCGCTGCGGGCACCATGAGCAGCACACCCTCGGGAGCGGGTTGGATGGAGGGGATGTCAGGGTAAGCGGGCAGACCGTCGATCGTTTCGGCGTTGCGATTCACCGGCGCCAGATCGTAGCCGCGCTTGCGGAGTTCGCGCCAGAGCATCCGGCTGAAGTCTTTTTCGTTACGGGACACACCGACGACGGCGATCCGCCGCAGGCTGAGGAAACTGTCGATTGCCGCCCGGCTGGTTACCATTGCAGACTCCTGTATCTGAATTCCGGCCCAACCATCATAACTTGGCCGGCTCAGAGAGAGCCGCGACCGCGAAGGAGCAGTCCCGAGCGCTGAATAGCCAACGGAGCCGATCTGGAGATCGGCGATCCCAGGGGAGCGCTCCCTTGCGGTCGTGGCTCCGATCCGTCAGGCCTTCCCGTAAACCAGTTCGCCGTCTAGCCAGGTGCGGATGATGCCAATCGACTTCGTCGGCGCGTCATAAGAGAACTCGACGACATCGGCGCGATCGCCCGGTTGCAGGCCGCGCTGCCGGCCGGAGATCCGGCCGACGCGTGCCGGGTTGCGAGTGGCCATGGTCACGGCATCACGAAGACTGAGACCCGTGACCCGCATCAGGTGCGCGACGCCCTGGTCCATGGAGAGAGCGCTGGCGGCCAGGCGGTCGCCGTCCCGCAACGTGATCCTGGCGGGATGACCCGGCGTCTCTGCGTGCAGGGTAACTTCCACTTCGCCCAGTCTGTAATTGCCCGGAGCGCAGCCGGTCGGCATGGCGGCGTCGGTGATGAGCACCGCGCGTTCGACGCCCTTGGCCCTTACGGCAACGTTCAGGAACATCGATTCCAGGTGTACGCCATCCGCGATGAGGGACGCCGACAGGCGATCTTCTGCCATCTGCTGCCAGAGGTAATTGGGATGCCGCGGGAGGATCTTGTCCGCCCCGTTGCCCAGGTGCGTCGAAAGTGTGGCTCCGGCGTCGACGGCCGCCGCGATCTGCTCCTCGGTCGGGTGCTGATGCCCGATGGAGGCGACGACGCCACTTCTGACGATGTGCTTGATATAGGCTGGGGCCTCCGGCCACTCCGGCGACAGGGTCACAAGCCTGACGTTGCCGTCCGCGGCTTCCTGCCAGCGTTCGAACTCGTCGATCGACGGCGGGCGTACCCAGGCCTTGGGATGCGCGCCCCGCGGCCCGTCATTCGGCGAGATATAGGGACCCTCGACGTGAATCGCCTCCATGGCGCGACCGCGGGGCAGTTCGCGCCTGGCCTTGGCGATGTTGCGCAAGGCGCCCAGAATCTCTGCTTCACTGTTCGTAATGACAGTCGGAAAGAAGCGGGTCACGCCCTTGCTCAGGAGAACTTCGATGGCGTGATCGATGTCCTCCAACGGGGCCTTTGGATCGCAGAAGTCCGCGCCGGCGTAGCCATTGACCTGAATGTCAATGAAGCCTGGAGCTACGAACGTGCCTTGCGCGGGCGGAGGGGCGACCTGCTCCTCAACACCCTCCAAAATCGTGCCACCGGAAAGCTCGACGAATGCGCCCGAAGTGGCGTCGAAACCGGAACATCTCATAGAATCTCCGTTTTATTCACAGCTTACTCACAATCGATACAGCTAACTACTTGAAAAGGAAAGACATCCAATTGCAAAAATCCTTGTGGGAAACGCCTCGCGCCGCTTCCGCGAAACACTCCCGAGCGGTTACATTATGAAGGTCCGGGCCGCTGTGCCGCTCCATGCTTTCTAAATCTCGGGGGAGGTTGAGAATTGGGGGCGGCTCGGCGGCCCGGATTGCATTTTGCCACGCTGCTTCCTCGCACGAGCAACTCCTATAGAGATACAGCCTGGAATGTGAAGGGCCTCCGGCACACCGCGCTGCCTTTGGCCCAGCAAACCCGGCGCTCAGGCTCTGACGGGTTCCGGTGCGGGCACGGGAGTCAGCCAGCCGTGACGATCCTCGCTGCGACCGGAGACGACGTCGAAGAATGCTTTCTGGATTCGTTCCGTAATCGGTCCGCGACGCCCGCTCCCCACTTGGATCTTATCGACGCTGCGGATGGGTGTCACCTCCGCCGCGGTGCCGGTGAAGAAAATCTCGTCGGCGATGTAGAGCATCTCGCGCGGGATTGGAGTCTCGACCACCGGAATCTCCAGGTCATGGGCCAGGGTCGCGATGGAATCGCGGGTGATGCCCGGCAGGACGCTGGAGCCCAGCGGCGGAGTGTGCAGCTTGCCGTCCCGAACCACGAAAATGTTCTCTCCGGAGCCCTCGCTCACCCGGCCGCTGTCATCCAGGGCGATTGCTTCGGCATAGCCGTCGAGATGAGCCTGCATGCGGATCAACTGTGAATTCATATAGTTACCGGCCGCTTTGGCGAGCGCGGGCAGGGTATTGGGCGCAATCCGCGTCCAGGATGAGACGCAGACATCGACTCCCTGGGCCAGAGCCTCGTCGCCGAGATATTTGCCCCATTCCCAGCAGGCCATGTAGACCTCAGTTGGGTTGCCGAACGGGAGAACTCCCATGTTGCCGTAACCGCGTAGGATAATGGGGCGTATGTAGCAGGAGCGAAGCTGGTTCACCCGGACCAGCTCGATCTGCGCATGCGCCAGTTCCTCGTGCGTAAACGGGACATCGATGCGGTAGACCTTGGCGGAATCAAACAGGCGGCGCGTGTGTTCTTTCAGCCGGAAAATGGCGGGCCCGGAGAGCGTCTCGTAGCAACGGACACCTTCGAAGACGGAACTGCCATAGCTGACCACGTGCGAGAGCACATGAATCCGGGCATCATCCCACGCGATGAACCGGCCGTTGTGCCATATTTTTTCTGTGGGCGTCATATTGACATTATGACAGCAGCTTTGTGCATTGGATGCACCGATCAGGGCCGGAGGAATTGAAGATGCGGAAGAGGTTATGGGCGCTGTTGGTTCTGTGCGCCGCGCTGGCTCTCGCCGCTTCTCAAAAAAAGCTCCCGAAGCCCGGCTGGAACTTGTTCAGCAAGCAGCAGGATGTGGAACTCGGCCGTGAATACGCGCGGCAGGTCGAGAGGAAGATGACGGTGGTGACTGATAAGGAGCTCACCGATTACGTCACTCGAGTGGGCATGCGGCTGGTACGGCAGGGACAACTGGACGACTATCCGTATTACTTCAAGGTCGTTCAGGACGACAGCATCAACGCGTTTGCGCTGCCGGGCGGGCCGATGTACGTTCACACCGGGCTGATCAAGGCCGTGGAGAACGAAGCCCAACTGGCGGGCGTCCTGGCGCACGAACTGTCCCACGTCGTCCTGCGTCATGGCACTCACCAGGCGACCAAATCGGAGTTCCTTCAATTGGGCGCCATTTTGATGGGTGGCGCCGGCAGCAATGGAGGACTGGCCGGGGCGCTGGCTAAGATCGGCATCGGATTAGGGGCCAACTCCTACCTGTTGAGCTTCTCTCGCGGCATGGAGAGCGAGGCCGACCTGTTAGGCGCCTACACGATGGCGAAGGCCGGCTATAACCCCATCGAACTCGCGCGGTTTTTTGAGAAGTTGGAGGCCCAGGGAAGCAATCAAAACTCTCTCGTCGCACGCTTCCTGTCCGATCACCCCAGCCCGGGCAACCGCATCCAGGGGATCGAAGACCAGCTACCTTATATGCCTCGCGGCCCATACAACGCCCAGGCCGGCGACCTCAAACAGGCTCAAGAGATCGTAGCCCAACTGGCTCCCGTTAAGAAACGGGACACCGGGGGCGGCGCTGGGCAGGCAATTCCACAGCAGCCGCCTTCCACGGCTTCCGCGCCCGTCCAGATGCCCAGAATTGAGCTGAGCGGCCGGCTCAAGACCTACTTGGGCGGGGATTTCTCTTTCGCGTATCCGGAGGAGTGGGAGGTCAGCAACGGGGCCGACCAGTCGCTCATCATTTCCAATCAGATGGGGAAAGTCGGCGAGGCTGTTGGCTACGGAATCATGGTTTACCTCGTGCCGGCCCAGGCTGGCCACGTGCAGTTGCGGGACGATACTGCGGCCTATTTGAAGCAGCTGACGAAATCCAGTCCCAATGTCAAAACGGAGTCGGAACCCTCGGACTTGACGGTTGGCGGCGCTCCAGCGCTTCTCACGCGCTTCAGTTCAGACTCTCCCTACCAGGAGCAGCGCGAAACTGATGTGGTTCTCACCGTTGACCGCGGCGCCAGCATGCTGGTTTTCATCTTCGTCTCTCCGTCGGCTCAGTTCCAGGATCTGGAACAGAGCTTCAAAAAGGTGAGCCAGAGCGTGAGGTTTCCAGGCTAAGTGATTCAATATAAGGCATTTCTGTTTGACTTCGATGGAGTGCTAGCCGACACGGAGCCACTCCATTGGAGGGCCTGGCATGAGGTCCTGGAGCCCTATTCGCCGGAGTTGGATTGGGAGACCTACCAACGCCGGTGCGTTGGCACATCCGATGTAGAAATGCTGCAATTTTTCAGCGAGATCGCCAGGAAACCTACCACAGTGGATGAAGTGCGGGCGCTTTACCCGCAGAAACGAAATCTCTTCCAGGCGTTCGCCAGGGCTCGGCCTATCGTCGATGAGGCTCTTGTTCAAATGCTGGCAGGTCTGAAAGGCTTGTCGTTGGCTGTTGTCACTTCCAGCAACCAGGTCGAGGTGGAACCGATCCTGAGACGGGCTGGGCTGTTAGATGTCCTCGACACGGTGGTTTACGGCAACGATGTGACCCACTATAAGCCTCATCCGGAGCCCTATCAAATCGCCTTGGCGCGGCTGGGGGTTGAGCCGTCCGAGGCGGTCGTGTTCGAAGATTCCGCTTCCGGGATACGCAGTGCTTCGGAGGCGGGTTGCCGTGTTGTGACGGTCAGCGCACCTTCGGACCTGCTTGGTTTGGTTGAGACTGAGCTGGCTTGCCGATCACCTGAAGCCGACTGCTCGGTTTAATGCCGGGCCATGGTGGTGGAGGGTCCTCAGCACGACCGGTCGATTCACGCCCGCCAACCCCGGACGGATCATTGCGCCGGGCAGCTTTCCGCTACCACGCCGACGATTTTAATACTGAACACTTGTCCTGCATCGTCGATGAGCGAAAAATGTGGCCGCCGGTCCCTGACTTTCTATAGCGCATCACGAGGCCCGGGCCCGCGATGTGGCAAAAAACACTCGTTTTGGACGTTTCCCGGCAGCAATACAACGCGGCCGTGACGTCTACTTGGCCGTATTCGCAATGAGTCGCAGAAGACTCAGTACTTGAGGCGAAAAAGCCCCAGTACTTAAGTTAAAACGGCACATAGTACTAGAGGTACAGAACCCCCGAACTTTGTGGAACGGAACAGCGGGAATTCAGGTAGGATAATCTTTTATCGGAATATTGGCGCACGTTCGCGATGATTGCGCTCTTGTTGCTGATCACGGCAAAGGCCTCAGCCTGAACGACTTTCACGCGACCCACGCACTCTAATCGACTACTTATGTGGTCAGTTTCATTGATGCAATGGCAGTCGGCAGCCGCGATTAGACCTCGCGCAAGCACCCCGGACGAACTGGTGTTCGAAGACATCCAGCATCTGCGCGTCGGACCGGCCGCCACGGAATTGTAGGCTTCGGGAAGGCAACGAGCCCTCCGGCCGGTCGCGGAGAGTCAGCAGGAGAAATGAAGATGAAGATGTATTACTTCCCATTACTTGCCATGGCCTTCATCACCACGGCTGTTTATGGTGAGCCTATTGATTTGGGCTGCAATGGGCGCGGGCCCTTAGCTGCATTGGACAGTTCAGCCACCTTTCGCAAGGCAATCGGTGAGGCTAATCCTGCCAACTTTTTGAGCAGCGTGTATGATTCGAACGGACAGCAAATCTCGCCCGAATCCGCTAAGTCCTTGCATTGCCCGCTCTTTATCGATTCGAACGCCGAGCCGTCGGCCTCAGCGTCAATGGCGATTCTGAGGGCTGGAGTCAGAGTCAGGGCAGCGGAGCCAGAGGAACAATCAACCGCGGCAGCTCCCAACCAGCCCATTATGGTCTTGGCGGCTGCAGGCGTGGTCGCTCAGTTTCAGCAGCCGGAGATACAGAAGTCTGAGACGCAAGAAGAACCGCAGGCCGCTCCGCCGGCGAAAGCAGGCAGAATTCAGCATAGGCAGGTTTCGATCGCAGCCTCAGTCTTGGGGCTTGAGAAGCAACAACTTCAGCCCGAAACTTCCAAACCAAGCCATGGGTTGGAGGTTCATGCTTCGGCTGTACCAAGCTCAAGACAAGTCGTTGAAAAGAGCGAGCAGCATTCCGCGGCCGCCCAATTTCAGAAGAGCCCGGTTTTGTCCTTCGCTGAAGCAACGGGCTTGCTAAGACAGTCAAGAACCGGAGATAGCGAAGCTCCGCTCGAGTTCAATCCAGTCATGGTGTTGTTCGACTTCGTGGCTCTGTTTACGGCAGTTTTGTCTTGTTGTTTGTTGGTCTTTGATCCAGGAATCCGTACCCCCGCTGAGCATCAGAGGAGGGCCGACATGTACCGGGCAGCATTGGGAGGCATCGACCTTCGACAGCAGCAGCCCGTCCAGGCTGCGCCCGGGCGAGCGTCGGCTGTGCCGGCTCAGGTGTCAGCGTTGATGTTCCGAGTTGGTCATTGAGCCATTTCGCCAACTGGCGATAGGAAAGAGATTCAGCCGCGTGTTTGACCTCGATGAACACGACGTGCGTGGTCAGGGAGTCGTCATTAGATGCTGCCGTTACTTCTGATAATCGTTATTATGTTAACTACGATGGGCTCCGGCCTTATTCAGGCTAACGCTTCTCGGCCTGCAGCCTCGCCGCCATCTGCGCGGAGATCCGGACCACCGTGCCGTGGCGGTGACCGGCTGGGAACGCCACTTGCCCGGACATGTCTTCAAACGACCTCCAATCGCGCGTCCGGACGGCGCTATAGCGTGCCGGATTGACATAGTGGTCAAAATAGATCCACCAATCGGCGCCGATCTTCACGGTCGAAGGTCCTTCATTCCATGAAGGCGTAAACGGCTCCGAGATCTCGCGCCACGGCCCGGCGGGCGAATCGGCAACCGCGTACTTGAGGCGTTGCACGAGCGGCACCTTCCGTTCGTCTTTGAAAATCAGAATCCAGCGTTTGCCGTCCTGTGCCATGGTCGCATCGATGCAGTTGTAACCAGGATCGAAGAACAGGCGCGGGGCGCTGAAACTCTGCCAGTCTTTGGTGGTCATCGAGTAAATGCGATGGTTGTAGCCGTCGTCGCCACTCTCATCAGTAGCCGCGAAGCGGCCCGGAATGGTAGTCGCCCAAAAGATGATCCATTCCTTTCCGGCGGCGTCATAAACGGCTTCGGGCGCCCAGGCATTGCGAGCGGTTGGCTCACCGGGCATCACGGGAAGCGCGCGCTGCGGACTCCAATGAATCAGGTCCGCAGACTCCGCGTAACCGATCTTCAGGGTTTGTTCGCCCTCTCCACGCGTCCAGCCCCAAGTCCACACCATATGCCAGACTCCGTCAGGTCCCTGCCCCAGCCAAGGGTCGCGCATCAGCATTCCAGGCGCGTCCGGTTTCAGCCATGGCTGGTTGTTATTGAGGGGCGTCCACGTGCGGCCGTCGGAACTCAATGCCAGAAAAACGCCTGTCTCGCCGTTACTGCGGAAGGAGGTGAACAGATACCAGTCGCTCGCGCTAAGGCTCAGCCCAACCAGGCCGACGAGAAGAAGTCGAAGCAATTTCATGCCATCGCCATTCTATCCGCATCGGGCTCGTAAGGCCCAGAGGGGAGTTCCCTGCCCTAATCAGATAATCAGAGCCACAATCGAGTTGTGCCCGGCAGCCAGGACTGGAATAATCTCAGCAGCGGAAGCCCCAACCCGGCTCCCACACCATCCGGGCCGATGGCAGGACAGCTCATGCAGAACATAATCCTTACCTCCGCTTCGCAATTGACTCTCTTCGCCGCTTTGCTTGCGGGCACACTGGCGGCTCAGCCGGCATCCACCCAGGCGACGGCGGGTAATTCCGCAACTGGCCTGGACGCATTCGAGCAGACCCGGCAAATGCGGCGGGGCGTCAACATCATCGGCTACGACCCGCTGTGGAAGGACTTCTCCAAGGCCCGCTTCCAGGATCGGCACTTCCGCCTAATCCGCGAAGCCGGATTCCAGACCGTCCGTGTGAACCTCGAGTCTTTTAAACACATGGACAAGCAGTACCAGCTTGATCCTACATGGTTGAAAACCTTGGACTGGGCCGTAAAGGGCGCGCTCGACAACAATCTGACCATCATCCTCGACGAGCATGATTTCGGTTACTGCGGGCAGAACGCCGAGGGATGTCACGACAAGCTGATGGCCTTCTGGCGGCAGATCGCTGAGCGCTACAAAAACGCGCCTCCGGCCGTCGTCTTCGAGATCCTGAACGAGCCGAACCAAAAGCTGACCGACGAGCTTTGGAACGCCTATCTGAAAGAAGCGCTGGCCATCATCCGCCAGAGCAATCCGGTGCGCAACGTCGTAATCGGACCGGCGTACTGGAATAACATTCACCACTTGGCGCAGCTCGAACTGCCCGCCGCTGACCGGCACATCATCGTGACCGTGCATTATTACCTGCCGATGGAGTTCACGCACCAGGGGGCGCCATGGAACACAGCGACGGCTAAGCTCTCTGGCATCGCCTGGGGCACGGATGCGGAGAAGAAACGCATGGAGCAGGATTTCGCCGGCGTGCAGACGTGGTCGAAGGCCGAGAACCGGCCCATTCTGCTCGGCGAGTTCGGCGCCTACGACAAAGCAGACATGGACTCGCGCGTCGCCTACACAGCCCACGCCGCGCGCACGGCCGAGTCTCTAGGCTGGGCCTGGGCCTACTGGCAGTTCGACTCGGACTTCATCGTCTGGGACATGGCCAAGGACGCCTGGGTGGCTCCGATACTGAAGGCCTTGATCCCCTAGAGCGCAAACGGCTTTGGGCCAGTCGAGACACACCGGGCGCTCGCGCCGCTGGAGCGTTCATGATGTTCAAGTTAGCGCCGCCGGCAGCCCCTGTGCTAAAGTAAAAAAGTTAAGGAAGAACAGATGAAAGCTGGCATCCACCCCGCCTATAACGTACTGAAGGTGACCTGCGCGTGCGGTCACTCCTTTGAGACCCGATCCACGCACAAGGGCGACATGCGCGTGGAAATCTGCTCCAACTGCCACCCCTTCTTCACGGGCAAGCAAAAGCTCATGGACACCGAAGGCCGCGTTGACCGCTTTGTCAAAATTCTGGCCAAATCGGCTGAAGTGAAGCGGAAGCGCGCCGAGGCCGTCGGGGCTAAGTAAAGCAGCGTTTTTTAATAGATTCGAAAACAAAACGGCGTGAGTGGCAGATCGTCACTCACGCCGTTTTCTTGTTGCCTGGGAACGCCAGCCTCCCGGCTGGCCCTTGTTGCCGCACCAGCGGCACTTCGGAGAGATATTTGGGCAGGCAACGGGAGAACGTTGACACAACCGCTCCCTCGCGGTCGCGGCTCCGAGCCGGCGGCAAAGGCCCGGGCCTAATGCCCTGAACCGTGCGCCTTCTTGGCCGCTTCCTCGCGCTCGTGCCGCTCGTGTTCCGCGCGCAGATTTTCGTAGGCAACGCGCTGATCCGGGCGTAGGATAGCGGCGATCTGTTCATGTTGGTGGTCGTAAATCACCTTCATTTCGTCTTTGTGGCGCTCACGGAAGTCCTGGAAGGCCTTGCGCGATTGGTCTAAAACCGTTTGAAGTTGAGTGACTTGCCCGGGATCCAGGCGCAAACGCTTGGTCAGTTCCTCAACCATTGCCTGGCGGAATCGATCGGATTCCCGTGGCGGGCGGGCATCGGCCCGCGCGGGGACCGGGATTACATAACGCTGAGCCAAAATGCCGACGCCGATGCCAGCGGCGAAAACCAGGGCAAAATACAGTGCAATTTTCCAACCGACAGGCCTCATCGACCGTTGTTCCCTTCCGGCGGAGCTACCTGCAAGACGGCCGGTTGCAGCGGCGGCCGCGTGTCAGCGGAGGCAACATCTTGCAGGAGCATATGTTCCGGGCCGTCATCTTCGCTCAACTGGTCGATATAGGTGGAGTGGAAATAGGCTGAAGAGGACGGCGGCAACACCTGCAACACGACGATGAGCAGGCATGTCACCGCAGCCAGACTCAGAAAGGCCTGAGCCCACCGCCGCCAGGCGAATACCTCCTGCGTCTGCCGCCTGCCCTCAATGCGTGCCCAGAGGCGCGGCATAAAGTCCGGCGACGGCTCCGGCTCCGGGCAGGCGTCGCGATAGGCGGCGAATAGCCCGTCCAGCCGGGTCTCCAGCAGCTCTTCCCTGCTTCGAATGTCTCTGTTACGGCCGAGCCCGTCACTCATACGGCTTCCTTTCCGCGGGGAGCGCTGTCCCCGAGCGCCGCAAATGCTTTCAGAACCCTCTGCCGGGCCCGGAAGAGCCGGACCTTCAGAGCGTTCTCATTGACATCATAGACCGATTCCAGCTCCTTCAAGGACAATCCCTCGACCTCCTTGAGCGTGAGCAAAATCCGGTCTTCCTCCGATACCCGCCCCAATAACTCGCCCATGAACTCGCGTACGCGCTTCTTTTCCTGCAGCTCCCGGTCGTGCGCCGTTCCCATTCGGGCGTCGGCAATCATCACCTGTTGCTCGCTCAGGTCCGACATCCTCGACTCCGGCCTGCGCTTCCGCTTCCGCAGGTAATCGAGCGAGGCGTTCATCGTCAGCCGGTACAACCACGGTTCGAAGATCTGCGGATGCCTGAGTTGACCCAGCGAATCGTAGAGCCGCAGAAACACTTCCTGAGCCACATCTTCCACGTCGTCCGGCCGCCCGATCAGCCTGCTGATCGTACCCAGAATCCTGCGCCGGTACGTGTTCACCAGGATGGTAAAGGCAGCAGGATCGCCATCCCGGGCACGCTCGACGGTTTCGAATTCGACCAGCATCCGGTGTCATGGAGCTGCACCGCCGAAAATCACATTCCTACACTTACTTAGGCGCTGCGGGCTCTCTGTCAGGTTACAACAATTAAGCAGACTTTCGTTTGCCTTGTTCAATCAATATAAGCCATTGTGCATCAATTGGTTACGACGAATCGCGGGGTGCTGGGGCTGCTTTGGACGTGTTACACTCAAGTTTTTCCCCGCGCATGGACTTCCTGTCTGGTCTCAACCCGCAACAACGCGAAGCGGTCGAACACTTCGAAGGGCCGCTGCTCATCCTCGCCGGGGCCGGCAGCGGCAAGACGAGGGTCATCACTCACCGCATCTGCCACTTGATCAAGGTACGGCACGTTCCAGGAGCCTCAATCCTGGCCGTTACCTTCACAAACAAGGCCGCGGGGGAGATGAAAGAGCGAGTCATGAGGCTGCTTGGCGCCTCTTCGGCGACCGATACGCCCACGGTCAGCACCTTCCACAGCTTCTGCGTCCGGGTGCTGCGCCGCGACGGCGACGGGCTGGCTCAGATTCGCCCCGGCTTCACCCGCAACTTCCAGATCTACGACGACGATGACCAGCTCGCCATCGTAAAGCGCGTCTTCAAGAAACTCGGCCTCGACGAGGAACTCATGAAGTACCGCTCCGCGCTGTCGGCGATCAGCCAGGGCAAGAACCGCAAGATGTCGCCCGAGGATTTCTACAAGGCGGCGACAAACCCGCAGAGCGAGCGCCTGGCGAAGGTTTACGAGGACTACGAGGAAGAGTTGCGGAAGGCCAACGCGCTCGATTTCGACGACCTCTTGCTCGAAACCGTCCGCTTGCTGCGGCACGACGCCGTGACGCGCGGATGGTACGGACGCCGCTACCAGTTCCTGATGATCGACGAGTACCAGGACACCAACCGTTCGCAGTACGAGCTGATGCGGCTGCTTACCACCCAGCACACCAATGTCGCCGTGGTTGGCGACGAGGACCAGTCCATCTACGGTTGGCGCGGCGCGGACATCAAGAACATCCTCGATTTTGAGAAGGATTTCCCCGGCGCCAAGGTGATCCGCCTGGAGCAGAATTACCGCTCCACGAAGACCATCCTCGAAGCGGCCGGCGCGGTGGTCGCGCACAATGTGGCGCGCAAGGGCAAGTGGCTCTGGACGGAGTCGGACGCAGGTTCACCCATCTGCCTGTTCGAGGCCGCTGACGGGGAACAGGAAGCGCTCTACATCGCCGAGGCGATCGACAAAACGCTGAAGCGCGAGCCGATGACGCGCATCGCCGTCCTCTACCGCACGAACTTCCAGTCGCGCCAGATCGAGGAAGCGCTGCGCCGCTACGGTCGCAAGTACAAGGTAGTCGGAGGGTTAAGCTTCTACAACCGCGCGGAAGTCAAGGACGCGCTGGCGTATTTGAAGCTACTGCTCAATCCCAAGGATAACGTCGGCCTGCTGCGCGTGTTGAACGTCCCCGCGCGCGGCATCGGCAAGACGACGGTGGAACAGATTGAGAAGCTCGCTCGAGAACGAAGCTTGAGCCTGTGGGAAGCCATCGCCGCGGGTTGTGATGACCGCCGTTTCGGCGCGCGGGCGGACGCCTCGCTGGGCGCATTCCGCCGGATTATTGACGAGTTGCGCGAGAACCTGGAGAACCGGCCTCCGGACGAAACGCTGAAGCAGATTCTGGAAAAATCCGGTTATGCCAAAATGCTCGAAACCGATCCCAGCCCAGAGGCTGAAGGCAGGCGCGGCAACCTGCAGGAATTAGTCTCCGCCGCCGCCGACGCAACGCAGCGGGGCGAATCGGTGGAGGAGTTTCTGGACCACGCGGCGCTGGTCTCCGACGCCGACGACGTGGACGAAAAGGCTCAAATCAGCCTGCTGACCATGCACAACGCCAAGGGGCTCGAATTCCCGGTCGTGTTCATCGCCGGAATGGAAGAGGGACTCTTCCCGCACAGCCGGTCACGCGACAACGAGGAACAACTCGAGGAAGAGCGGCGGCTGTGTTACGTCGCCATGACGCGAGCTGAAAAGCGCCTTTACCTCAGCCACGCCAAGTCCCGGCGTAAATACGGCGGCAGCCCGCCGGAGCCCTGCACCCCGTCGCGCTTCCTGAACGAAGTGCCCGCGCAGCTCATCGAGAACCTGACCGAGGACCGGACCAGCGCTTTCCACGTCGATCTGTACGGCGAACGGCAGATGGTGCGTGAGGTTGCGCGCCGCAACACTTATACTGGTAAGACATACAACTCGCTGGATCACATCTCGCAGTTCTTTTCTGAACGCGGGATTTCGACTCCGGCGACGCGGCCGTCCGGACAGGCTTCGGGCGCACCGCTGGTTCCGATGCCTTCCGGGAGACCGCCGGCGGGACCGGGAGCCAATACGGCGGGAACGAGTTTACGGCCGGCAGCGGGTGAGTCCGCCAGACAGCCGTCTTCGCAAGGTGCGCTGTTCTCGATGCTGCCAGTGCAGCCTCAGGCTGATTCGAGGTTCAGACCGCCCCTGGCGGGAGCCGGTTCGTCCGGTGCGGCGCCGCATGCGGCGGGTCCGCCTCGGTTTATTGCGCCGAAGCCTCCCACTGTGGCTTCGATGCCATCCGCGGCCCCGAAGAAGGCGGGCGGAGTTCGAGCGGGAGCGACTGTAGCGCACCCGAAGTATGGCAAGGGCCTGGTCCTCCGCAAGGAAGGCGATGGCGATGAAGCCAAGATCACGGTGAGTTTTCCTGGCCACGGGCTGAAAAAGCTGGTGGCCAAATATGCGAGTTTAAAGGTAGTGGATTAAGACATGAACACCAAGAACGTGACCGACCGGACAGAACGCAAGGAACTGAAGCGCAAGGCTCGCGCCAAGGCTCCGGCCATTGGAAAACGCCCGGCGGGCGTGGACCGCGGCTCCCTGAAGCGCAAAGTGAAGACCATCGCCAAGGGTCAGCGCAAGCGCTAACAGTTGTCCCCGTCGGCGGCACAGGGAGTTGGCGTCCCGCTCCATATGCCGCCCGGGCACGACGGGCGTGTGCGATCCGCTAGCGTTTTCTCCGCGCGGCTTCACCCCCAGGCGCGGCGAATTCTACGATCAATCCGATCGGCGGGAGTCAGGCTCACTGGCTTCTGCCCATTCTGTGTTTTGGGTGAAGCGCGGCTCGCTCGCCTCTCCCGGGAATGGGCTGGATCGGTGCCGCGACTTTGAGCGTGCGCGACACTGGCACAGGCACCCTACGACACGGTCAGCGGATTAGAGCTGCTTCACAGTTTCTATGAACCGTGGCCTGTCCGGTCTTACCTATGGCGAGCCGCGAAGGTCACAGAGCGGCCCGTCGTACACTGAGCCGGTTGGCCGCTCTTTTCATTCGCGGTGCTGGCGGCGGCGCTCCAGGCGCAGGATCAGCGGACTACAGGAGATGTGAAACAGGTCTCGCAGCGCTCAATTCTGGGGCGCCGCATACTGGTGCGGCGACTTGCCGGCTTTCGCGTCCGCCAGCTCGACGTGGTATCTCGGCAGCACCTGCGAAGTCTGCAGGTCCAGATTCACCAGCGACCGGCTGTAGGCGGCCAGAGCGGCGACTTCGTTAGCGCGAGCCGTGGCCAGATCGCGTTGCGTTTGCACCACCAGAAACGCAGTGGAGGCGCCCAGCGCGTATTTCTTGTTCTCGGCATCGAGCGTCTGCTCCTGCAGAACGCGCGCCTTCAAAACCGACCGGTATCTCGCACGGGCCTGTATCACCGAGATCCAGGCATTCTGCACGTTCACACGAACACTCTTGATCGCCTGCTGCTCGCTGAGTTCCGCCTGCCGTACCGTCAGCGCGTCGCGAATGTAATCGGCCTGCGCGCTGCGGTTGCGGATGGGCATGCTGAGTTGGAATCCGATGCTGTAGTTTGGAAAGTTGCGCCGGAAAATCTGGCTCAAGAGGTTGCCCGGGCCGCCTTGGAAGTAGGGATCGACCGAATGAGAAACCGGGACGCCGTACAGGGTCTGTGTATTCACATCGCCCGTCAGGCCGTTGTTGGTGAGCGTTCCCTGCACGTCCAGAGTTGGCAGGAGAGCGCTGCGGCTGCCGGCCAGACCGATCTTCGAGTTATCCACATTGATCTTCGCCTGGGCCAGATCCGGCCTTGCCGCGAGGGCCAGTTCGACCAGTTCTTCGAGCTTCGTGTTGTACTCGCCCTCCGGCACGCTGAGCCGGTCTGTGGGAATCACTCGCGCCGAAGCCACGCTGGGACTGGCCACGCCGTTGCGGCTGAGCGCGTCTTTCACGATCGTCTCCTGCTGCAGCAGAACGGTGTCGGAGTTGGTCAGATCCTGTTCGGCCTGCGCGACATTCGCTTCGGCGCGCACCACTTCGATTGGGGCCAGCGTGCCGATCTCGACTTGCTTTTTGTTGTCTTCGTAAAAGCGCTTGGCCACATCCAGGGCTGTCTGCTTGACCTTGACGTCCTCGACGAAGCTGACAAGGTCCCAGTAAAGGCTCGCCACGCCGGCCACCGTCGTGGTGACCTGCTGTTGGAAGCTCAGGTCGGAAAACTTCAAGTTGTTCTTCGCGACGCGAATGTTACGGTTGTTCACGGCGAGTCCCCAGCCCTGCAATAGATGCTGCGTAAGCTGCAAGGTCGCCGCGCCACTCGTGTTCGGATTCAGGTCGTTCAACGGGTTGTTAGCCGCCACGCGGGTCTGAGTATAGCCGAGACTCACGGTCGAACCGGTCAGGAACGATTGCTGGATGCCGCTCTGATAGCTTCTGTAGTCGTAAGCGATCGAGGAAAGTCCAGTGGTTATGGTGTTTGTCTGGGGTGATGAGATGTGGCCGAAGCCGCCGGCGAAGTAGAAGCTGGGATCGAGATTCGGGATGGCCGTACCAGTCTGCGTGATGACCGTGCCGCCGGTGGAACTGCCGACGCCTGCCGACGCCGTGCTGGAGCCGGTACCCGTCTGGCCGCTGCCGCTGCCCGATTGCGAAGTCGCCGAGTTGGCGACGGCGGTGACCGCCGAGGGCACGCCGCGCAACAGTCCGCCGGCCTTCGCGCGCAGGTAATCCGATTGAGCGATCTGCGGGCCATAGCGTGCCACTTCGATGTCGATGTTGTTCTCTAGCGCCAGCGCGATCGCCTCTTCGAGCGACAGATAAATCATGCCCGCGCGGATCAAGCTATCCAGACGAGGGGAGTTCTGCATGTTGATCGGTGCAATCACCGGCCGCTGGTAATTCCTCGAGAGAAAGCTGCCCGAGGCAACCGGCACTTGCGGCTTATCGGAGTAAGAAGTTCTCACGCCGGCGTCCGAGCTGATGCCGGAAGCCTGTGCGAAGCCGGCCGGACACGTCATCAAAGCCGAAAGCGCAAAGGCAATAAAGGGGTGGTATCGTCTCATCGTAGTATCAGTCCTGCTCAAGTCTCTCGCGTCGCGCGGCGGATCCGCGGCCTCACTCTTCAGGTAACGGCGGATTCCGCCCCGAAGTTCCCGTAAAACACTTGCCATCATATCCGTGCCGCCGATGCTATCCTGTCGCATGGTGACGACATCCGTGATACCTGTTCTCGAATTGTTCTGCGAAACCGGCGCATACCTCAAAGGCCATTTCCGCCTGACCAGTGGTCTGCACAGTCCCGAATACCTGCAATGCGCGCTCGTTCTGCAGCATCCGCGGCACGCCGAGGAGCTGGGCAAGGCTCTCGGTGCGGGTCTTGCCGGGCTCCCCGGTATGCCGGGAATTGACACGGTGGTCTCGCCCGCGATGGGCGGTCTCATCATCGGTCACGAAGTGGCGCGCGCACTGGGCGCCCGTCACATCTTTACCGAGCGCGACGCCGAGCGAAAGATGACGCTGCGCCGCGGCTTTGCGGTCGTGCCGGGCGAGAGGGTGGTGGTCATCGAAGATGTCATCACGACGGGCGGCAGTTCGGCCGAGGTGGTGGAACTGCTGCAGGCCGCGGGCGCGCGGGTTCTAGCCGCCGGCTCGATTATCGACCGCAGCGGAGGCCGCGCCAGCCTGGGCGTGCCTCGTATCGCTCTGGCCACATTGAACGTCGTCTCCTGGGAGCCCGCGGCTTGCCCGCTCTGCGCCGAAGGGCTGCCCGTGGTGAAGCCGGGCTCGCGCCCGTCTTGAGGTGAGCGGCATATGCGCCGCATCCGCATAACTGTTTCCTACGATGGCACGGAGTTCCACGGCTGGCAGGTTCAGCCGGGATTGCCGACCATCCAGAGTGAATTGCAGAGGGTCATCGGCGAGATTGAGGGTCGTCCCGTCGAAGTCGCCGGTTCCGGACGAACCGACGCCGGCGTGCATGCCCTCGCACAAGTCGCCGCGTTCTCCATCGAGAATCCGATCCCGTTAGACAACCTGCGGCGCGCCATGAACCGGCTGCTGCCCCGCTCGATTCGCGTCACCTGCGTTGAAGAGACCGATCCGGAGTTTCATCCGCGTTTCGCGGCCAAAGCGAAGAATTACCAGTACCGCATCTGGCGCGCGGAGATCTGCCCGCCGATGCAGCGGCTCTACGTCTGCCACCATCCCTATCCGCTCAACGAGGCACGCATGGCGGAATATGCGCCAGTATTCGAAGGCGAGCACGACTTCTCCGCCTTCGCGGCCTCCGATGAGAAAGATGCCCTCGGCGCGACGAAAGTGCGGCGGATCTTTGAATCAGTCGTACGGCGCGAAGGCGATGAGTTGGTTTATCAAGTGCGCGGCAGCGGGTTCCTCAAGCACATGGTCCGCATGATTGCCGGCACGCTGATCGAAGTGGGCAAAGGGAATTTGGATCGCGACGCTTTGCTGGAGCGATTGCGGCCCGGTTACCCTGGCAAATCCGGACCTGCCATGCGGGCCTGCGGTCTGCGGCTTGTTTCGGTCGAATACGAACCGTGATCTCGTATCCCGATGTCGCGGTTCCACTCGCCATGGAATTGGTCGCTGGCTCTGATCCCAGACTCCGAAGGCGAGGAGCGGCATCCACGGAGAGGATTATTATAGAAAAATAATGCGGGAGAGTTCGATGCCCGGCAGGTCAGGCGCGATCGCCGGCGACAGACCCATACGGGCGGAAATGAGACTGCTGGTTTGTGCCGGTTCCGGCGGCGCGTCTTGAACATGGGGCACGCGCACCTCGCGCCATCGGGCCGACGATCCGAATAGCACGCCACGTGTGCTGGTATGACGGCGAGATTCACCCAAGGAGGTTTACTTACATGAAGAAGATCATAGGGCTAGCCCTTCTGCTTTGCGTAGCTGCCTTTGCCCAGGAGAAGGGGCGCAGCGGGCAGTCACACGGTGGGCACCCGGCGGCGGTTGGCGGCGGGCACATTCCCGCTCGTGGTCCTGCTCCCGCGAAGGCTTCCAGGCCTGCGCGCGGCCAGCAGCCCGCGGCCGCGACCGAAAACCACGTTGCCATGGACAGGCAAGGTCATCCGGAGCTTCCGCACGTTCACGCGAAGAACGATCAATGGGTCGGACACAATAGTGGCCCCAACGATGCGCACTACCACCTCGCTCAGCCGTGGGCACATGGACGCTTCACCGGCGGCTTTGGACGGGAGCATGTATTCACGCTGGCGGGAGGAAACCGCGAACGCTTCTGGTTCGGGAATTTCTTCTGGGACGTCGCAGCGTTCGATTACAACATCGTCGCGGGTTGGAACTGGGCTGGAGATCAGATCGTGATCTACGAAGACCCTGATCATGTGGGCTGGTATCTCGCGTACAACCCGCGGTTAGGCACGTACGCCCACGTCGAATACCTGGGAGGGTGACGCTCTAACGCTCAACAGCGCGCCGCGCAGGCTCTCGAGCGCACCGGCATCGCACGGGCTCGCCTGGGAAGATGCCGGTCCGTCAGGCCACACAGAGCATCCACAAACCAAAGGTCCGGCC
>Ga0302270_10000654_pt1 | contig 36580 bp, 30 predicted proteins | sample III_Bog_E2_3_FD_198773 | JGI IMG/M metagenome (GOLD analysis project Ga0302270, IMG submission 198773) | Peat permafrost microbial communities from Stordalen Mire near Abisko, Sweden - III_Bog_E2_3 | ecosystem: Environmental > Terrestrial > Soil > Wetlands > Peat | place: Sweden: Abisko... | reverse complement strand
CACCTACCAGGTGCCGGTGGAAGTCAACCCCAATCGCCGCACGGCCCTGGCCATCCGCTGGATCGCCGACGCCGCCCGCCGTCGCACCGAGCAGAACATGGCGCGTCGTCTGGCCGGGGAACTCAACCAGGCCGCCAACAACGAAGGCGCCGCCGTGAAGAAGCGCGTGGACACCCACCGCATGGCCGAGGCCAACAAGGCCTTCGCCCACTTCCGCTGGTAATCTCGCGGCGCGAAAAACTGTGACTGAAGGCCGCTCCAACTGGGGCGGCCTTTTTTGTTGGTTCGGCAACAACGAAGGCGCCGCCGCGAAGAAGCGCGTGTCTAGGCCCGGAAGTGCCCGATGCCACCTTCCAGGGTGCCGAGTACCTCGCGCAACCGCTGGGCCCCCGAGGCGAGCTGGTTCCCGGATTCGGCGAGGCCCTCGGCCAGTTGGTCGACATCGGCCATCTGCGCGGTGATCGACTCCGAAATCTCGGCGCCTTTCTGGACCGAACGCTCCACCCCATGCACTTGGGCCGAAACTTCCGCCGCCCGGGCGGCGATCTCCCGAGTCGAGTTGGATTGCTGCTCCATGGACGAAGCGATGGACTCGATGGCCGCCTGGATGGTGCCGACCACCTGCACGACGGAGGAAACCTCGGAAACCGCATCAACGACGGCGTCCTGGATCAGGCCGATGCGCGACACGATCTGCTCGGTGGCTTCCTGGGTCTGACCCGCCAGATTCTTGACCTCGCCCGCGACAACGGCGAATCCGCGCCCAGCCTCCCCCGCTCGCGCCGCCTCGATGGTGGCGTTGAGCGCAAGAAGTCTGGTCTGGGTGGAGACCGCCTGGATGAGCTGGGAGACCTGCCCGATCTCCGCCACGGACCGACCCAGGGCGTCGATGCGCTGCGAAGCCTGCAAGCCTTGTCGATTGGCGTTTTCCGCCACGCGGCGAGCCTCTCCGGCGTGGCGGAAGACCTCGGCGATGGCGGCCGACATCTGCTCGGAGGCAGCGGCAACGGATCCGACTTCGCGGGATGTGCGGGCGATGGCCTCCCGAGCCTCGGCCATGGTGCCACCCAGTCCTTGTGCGACCACGGATACGCTTCCCGACCTTTCCCGGGCGAATCGAGCCCCCTTGTTCAGGGATTGGGAAACACCGCCCATCTCGCCGGAAACCCGTCCGAGGGAAAGAACGCCTCCCCGCAACTCCTGGACGATTTCCGTCCAACGTCCGGACATCGCCGACATGGAACTGGCGAGCCGTCCGATCTCGTCGTTCCCGAAGGCACTCGCGACCATGGACAGGTCGCCACTCGCCATCCTGCGTGCGGACTCCTCCAATTCCCTGACGGGCCTGCTGATCCTTCCCGAGACGAGCAGCGAAAGAGCCAAGCCCAGCGCCACGGCCACGGCGAGTCCCGCCAGGGAACAGGTGAGCGTGGCGGCCATCGCCTCGCCCACCTTGACCTTCTGCCGAACCATTCTTTTGCCCAACGCGCTGTCCAGGGCGCGGAATTTCGTCTGTGCCGAGCCCAGGTACATGCTCGCGAAGCTGATGTCGCCCCCGGAAACGTCCTGCATGTCGGCGACCGTGGTCCTGTAGCTCGCGAGAAGGCTGTCGGTGCGCCGGAATCCATCGCGGGCCACGCGATCCGATGAATTCGAATCGAGCGCCAGCACGGACCGGACGCTGTCCAGCCGGGAGAGATCCTTCCGGTAGAGGCTGTCGATGCGCTGGGAGGGAAATCCACCGGCGGCCCAGCCGAGGCCCTTGTAGGCCTCCGCGGCCGTCGATTGCAGGGCGATGTCCAGGTCCGCGAGCTTGGCTTGTCGATCGGCCGCGATGGAGGCTCCGCGCAAGAGCAACAGGACGGCGAGTACACTCGCCGCGAAAAGCAGGACGACCCCCACTGGCGCCACGAGCAACTTGCGCGAAAGCGGCATGTCCGAGGTCGCGAAAAACATCAGTCGTTCACTTGGAATAGGCGCCGCAGGCGAAGATGTAATCGCCGGATCGTTCGAGGTAGGCCGTCTTGGCCTCGATCTTCTTGTCGGTGGGGTTGGTGAACTTGTAGTCCTGCCACCCCGAACCCTTGGTCTTGGCGATCTCGACGCGCTCTTTCACGAAGGCCTTGCCGTCCGGATCCTGGAGATCGATCAGATCCTTTCCCACCATCTTGGGGTTGGCTCCATGGGCCACGCATTTGCCGTTCATGTCGTAGACCATGACATAGAGGTCGTCGTGGACGTATCTGGGATCCTTGGACGTCACCTTCGCAAGGACGCCAGGGCCCTCGGCCTTGAAATCGGCGATGGCGGTCTTCACAAGCGACTTCGCCTGTTCCTTGGTCCCTACCGCCAACAATGGCGTCGCGATGGCGAGCAGCAATGCGATGCAATGGACGTTGCGCATGGGAATCTCCCCGTTTGGGTCGCTGGTGCCCGACCAAGTCGGGAGATGACCTTACCACTCCCGCAAAGAGGCGGTCAAGCCCGCGCGACCCCCAGACCCCGCCAGCGGTCCGAATTCCATCTCCAGGAGTTGAAGACCGCCCGGATCCATTCGTCCAAGGCCATTCCGACCCAGATGCCCGCCACGCCCCATCCGACTCCCCGGCAGAGCCAAAGGGCCAGACCAAGCCCCGAGGTCCACATCAGGGTGCTCCCGACCCAGGCCGGAAACTTGGAATCCCCGGCGGCGCGGAGCGAAAAGGTGATGGCGATGTTCAGCGCCTTGGCGGGTTGCAAGATGACGTCGATCCAGAGGAGATGGACTCCCAGGGCCAGCACGGCAAGGTCCGAGGTGAACCCCCGCAGCGACCAGGGCGCGGTGGCCGCGACCGCGCCCGATGCGATCAACGCCCCTCCGCACGCCCAGGCCGCGGCCTTCCGCAGGCGTCGGTCGGCCTCGTCCTCGCGATTTCCTCCCACCAGATGGGCGGTCAGGATCTGCGCGGCGAAACCGGGACCATAGGAGAAGATCACGGGGATGTTGGCCAGGGTCATCGCGTAGACCCTGGCTTTGAGCGCCGTGTCGCCCTGGCGCACGACCTGGGAGGCCAGAGCCACCTGGAAAAGCTGGTAGGAGATGGGCTCAACCGTGGCCGGGAGCCCGATGCGGATCAGCGGGGTCAACGATCGCTTCCAGCCCAAGGCGACATCCCGCCAGAGGGGGTGGTAGTCCAGGCGGCGAGAGATGGCGAAAAGAAAGACCACCGATACGATCGACCACGAGAGGACCGTGGCCAAGGCGACGCCGAAGGTTCCCAGGTCGAAGATCGAATGCGGCCCGAAGAGGAAAAGCGTGTTGAGCGCCGCATTGGAACCCAAAGCCAGGACCGAACCCCACAAATTCCAGCTCGTGAGACCTTGGGAAGCCAGGATGTTGATCATGGAGGTCCATAGGGCACGCGCGCCCATGCCGCACCCCAGGATCCGAAGGAACAGGGTTGCGTGCCACCGGATCTCCCCGGTCAAACCCATCGCCGTCGCGACGGGGGCGGCCAGCGCGACCATGGCGATGCCCAGGACGATTCCGATGGCCACCAGGGCCGTCTGGAGGAAGGCGTAGGTGGCACGGGCCAACCGAGGCTTGCGGGCACCCAGGAATTGTCCGGCCACCGCCGCCCCTGCCTGGCCCAAGGTGTTGAGAACGATGGTGAGCGCGGCGAACACGGGTATCATGGCGCCCACTCCCGCGGCGGCCTGATCGGAGACGCGGGCGAGGAAGAACATGTCCAGCGCCGGCTGCGCGATCCCCACCGCGAGGGTCAAGGAAACCGGCCAGGCCAGAGAGAAAAGGGAGCGATCGTGCAGAAGCGACGGTCGCGGCTCGGGAGAGGACATGGGTAGCGGGGAAGGATAGCTCCGAACGGCCGCCCTATTGCGAGGCGACGGACTCTACAGCAGGTCCAGGACTTCGCTCAGGATCGCTTCCGCGATTTCTTCGGCTGGACGCGACGCGTCCACCGTCCGGATGCGCTCGGGATGGAGCTTCGCCCGTTCCAAGTAGCCCAGGCGGACCCTGGCGCGGAAGGCGTCGGCTTCCGATTCCATTCGGTCCGGGACCCCTCCCCGCAGGGATCGCCGCCGCGCGGATTCCTCGGGCGAGAGATCCAGGTACCAGGTTCGGGCCGGAATGACTGTCGCGGCGATGGACTCGACGGAAAGGATCTGACCCAAAGGCAGTCCCCGGCCGTAGCCCTGGTAGGCGAAGGTGGCATCGCAAAAGCGATCGAGGATGACGATGGCGCCACGTTCCAGTGCTGGAATCACGCGAATTGACAGGATCTGCGCACGGGCTGCGGAAAACAGGAGCAGTTCGGCCAAAGGCACTGGCGGCTCGTCGGACGGGTCCAGGAGGAGCGAACGGATCCTTTCGCCGAGGTCGGTCCCTCCGGGTTCGCGCAGCGACACGACCTCGTGGCCACGCTCGCGAAGGGCCTCCGCCAGTCGGGCGACCTGGGTGGTCTTCCCCGAGCCGTCGATCCCCTCGAACGAGAGGAAAAGCCCCTTCATGGGAGATGCCTCAGAGATTCTCCCCATGGCACTTCTTGAATTTCTTTCCAGACCCGCACGGGCACGGATCGTTGCGACCCACCGTGGCGACCGCGGTGCCCTGGGGCATCCTCGCCGCGCCAGCCGACGGTGGCTGAGCGAAGACGGGCCGGGTACCCGGCAACATGGGGGCGGATTCCGGACGTTGAGCCGGGGCCGGGGCCTGTCGTTGGCTGGTTTCGGGCTCGTCTTCTCCGTGCAGCTCCCGATATTGGGCCTTGGAACGGGGCGTCTGCTGGAACTGGGGTCTTTGTTCGGGGTGGATGTGCAGCACCCTCCCGGCGATCTCGTAGGCCAACCGGTCCATCATCTGCTGGAAGAGCAGGAAGCCTTCGTGCTTGTATTCCGAGAGGGGATCGCGCTGGCCGTAGCCTCGGAAGCGGATGGCTTCCTTCAGGTGGTCCATCTCGTAGAGGTGGGCCTTCCAGATGTGGTCGATCGTGTACAGCAGGATCTGCCGTTCGATGTCGCGGATGTCCTCGCCGATCCTCTCCTCGAGGTCCGTGTAGGCCTTGATGGCCAGTTGCGAAACCTCCTCGACGATGGCCTGCCGGGAGGCGCCCACCGCGATGGAGTTGGCCAGGTTGTATTCCACCGTGAAGTGACGTCGAAGGTCCGTCTCGTTGACCGCCCAGGCGGGGTCTTCGGGCAGCAGGTCCATCTGGAGCATCTCGGAGACCTTGATGTCCACGGCGTCTTCGATGCGGGAGAGGATCTCGTCGCGGACATCTTCGCCGTCCAGGATGCGGCGGCGCAGCTTGTACACCACCTTGCGCTGGGAATTCATCACGTCGTCGTATTCCAGCAAGTGCTTGCGGATCTCGAAGTTCTGGGCTTCCACCCGCTTCTGGGCTCCGGCGATGGAACGGTCCAGAAGGGAATGGGTGATGACCTCGCCCTCCTTGGCTCCCAGGCGGTCCATCATCGTGCGGATGTTCTCACCCCCGAAGATCCGCATGAGATCGTCGTCCAAGGAAAGGAAGAATCGGCTCGAGCCCGGATCGCCCTGGCGCCCGGAACGGCCGCGGAGCTGGTTGTCCACGCGGCGGCTTTCGTGTCGTTCGGTGCCCACGATGTGCAGTCCACCCAGCGATCGCACGGAGATCTTCTCCTTCTCCCGAAGGTCCCAAGGTGCGGGGTAGGCGGGATAATCCTGTTCGATGCGGACCTTGTTGACGGCCTCGAGCCTTTCCAGCGGGGTGCCTTCCAGCTTGGCGAGGGCCTTTTCCTCCAGGGTCTTTTCCGCCCAGAACGCCACGATGGCCTCGTCCTGCTGGGCCGGGTCCATGGGAAGTCCGCGGGGGACGAAACCCGACTCCACCCAATGGGAAAGCAAACCTTTCCATGTGGTGTCGCGCAGCACGATGTCCGTTCCGCGACCGGCCATGTTGGTTGCGATGGTCACCTTGCCCAGGCTGCCGGCGTCAAGCACGATCAGCGCCTCCCGGGCATGCTGCTTGGCGTTGAGGACATCGTGGGGGACGCCGTTGCGGGATAGGATGGTGGAGAGCTTCTCCGACTTCTCGATGGAGACGGTGCCCACCAGCACGGGCTGGCCCAGGGCGTGGCGCTCCTTCACGTCCTCGTGGATGGCGTCGTACTTCTCCTTGTCGGTGCGGAAGACCCAGTCGCTGTTGTCGCGTCGGATCATGGGTCGGTTGGTGGGGACCACCACGACGCCCAGCTTGTAGATCTCGTGGAATTCCTGCGCTTCGGTGTCGGCGGTTCCCGTCATCCCCGAGAGCTTCCGGTACATCCGGAAGTAGTTCTGGAAGGTGATGGTGGCCAAAGTCTGGTTCTCGCGGGCGATGCGCACGCGTTCCTTGGCTTCCACGGCCTGGTGCAGCCCGTCCGACCAGCGCCTTCCCGGCATGGTGCGGCCCGTGAACTCGTCGACGATCACGACCTCGCCGTCCTGGACCACGTAGTCGGTGTCGCGCTGGTAGATCACGTGCGCGCGCAGCGCCTGCTGGATGTGGTGGACCCAATCGGTGTTGGCGTCCGAGTAGAGGTTGTCCAACCCGAGCGCCTTCTCGCAGGCCTGGACGCCGCGGTCGGTCAAGAGCGCGTTCTTGTGCTTCTCCTCCACCTGGTAGTGGACGTCCTTCTTCAACAGCGGGATGACCGCGTCGGCCTTTCCGTACTTGTCGGTGCTCTCCTCGGCCGGCCCGGAGATGATGAGCGGGGTGCGCGCCTCGTCGATCAGGATGGAATCGACCTCGTCCACGATGGCGAAATTCAGCTCGCGCTGCACGCATTCGTCGGGCTCGTTGGCCATGTTGTCGCGCAGGTAGTCGAAGCCGAACTCGTTGTTCGTGCCGTAGGTGATGTCGGCGTGGTAGGACTCGCGCCGCTGCGGCTCGCTCTTGTCGTGGACGATGAGGCCGACGGTCAGTCCCAGGAACCGGTAGAGCCGACCCATCCACTCGGAGTCGCGACGGGCCAGGTAGTCGTTGACCGTGACCACGTGCACGCCCTTGCCTTCCAGGGCGTTGAGGTAGACGGCGGTGGTGGCCACCAGGGTCTTGCCCTCGCCGGTCTTCATCTCGGCGATCTTGCCTGCGTGGAGGATCATCCCGCCGCGCATCTGCACGTCGAAGATGCGCATGCGGTAGGGGGGGAGGGAATCCGGGTACAGTTCGCGCACCCTGGCGTAGAGGTCGGCCGGGAAACGGAGGGTGACGATGTCGGCGCCCTCCTCCAGGGCAGCCCTGGCCTCGTTCACGAGCTGCTGGTGGTCCGTGGAAAGCAGGGACAGGTCGAATCCGAACTTGGGATCCAGGATGTTGAGGACGCCCAGGCGACGGTCTCCCGCCTCGCGTGCCACCGCGAACGCTTCGGGCAGGAGATCGTCGAGCGAGGCCCCCTCCGCCATCCGGCTGCGGAATTCCAGGGTCTTCGCGGCGAGCTCGTCGTCGTGCAGGGCGGCAAGAGTGGGCTCCAGGGCGAGAGTGGCCTCCACCGCGGGGGTCAACTTCTTGTTGTACCGTTCGTGGGGAGTGCCAAAGAACTTGGTGAAGATCGATTCGATCAGCATGGAGTCTCCAAACAGGGGTCGAATCGCCGAATGTACCTAAACCAGCGTGAAAACAGGGCTTGTGCAAGAGTTCCGACTTGCCAGAACCGCATAAAATGGGATGATTGTCAGATCTGATGGCCAAGGACACGCTGAAGGTCTGGATCATGCCTACCCAGGTTGGATCCCGGACGGGTAAACTTTTCACCCGGGCCGTCGCGACGTTCCGGAAGGCCCACCCTTCCGTTTCCCTGGAACTGCGGGTGCTGCCCTGGAGCAACGCCTGGGCCGAGCTCATGCGGGCCTACAAGCGGGGCGACCCGCCGGATCTGGTGCAGATCGGTTCCACCTGGATGGGCACGCTCACCCACTTGGGGCATCTCGCCCCTGTTCCGGACGGCATGGAAACCCGTGCGGCGGTGGCGCCCTGGATCGACGAATGCGTCCAGGTGAACGGAAAGCGGATGGCTCTCCCCTGGGTGGTGGAATGTTCCGGCTTGATCGCGCGCTCGGACATCCTCGACGGCGCGGTGAGCGAATCGGGCATTGCCACCTGGGATGGCTTTCTCTCCTTCTGCCGCGATCTGGGAGAAAACGCCAACAAGCAGGAGATCGATCCGCGCCGCCCTCTTCCGGTGGGGATCACCTGCCGGCCCGAACCGGTCACGCTCCACAACCTCGCGCCCTGGCTCCTGACCGGGGGCTGGAAACTGGGCGAATTGCTGGCCGAGGAAAATCCGCGCCTTCTGAGCCACCCGTCCGCGAGGGCGGGCCTGGAATACCTGGGCGAACTTCTCCGCGTCAACCGCACCGACGAGGATTCCGGGGCCATCCAGCCCTACCGCCTGGCCATGGATTTCTACCAGGAAGGGCGCTTCGCCTTCCTGATCGGAAACCCGTGGATGATCGTGCGGAACCTCATCGATCCCACGGCATCCGTGGAATCGCGCTGGCCGGTCACCTACCTCCCCATCCCAGCGGGCCCTGCCGGTTCGGCGACCCGAGGTGGGGGTTCGGTCCTCGCCGTCTCCACGAGGTCCAGCCACCAGGAACTGGCTTGGAAGCTCGCGCGGCACATGTGCGGATCCACCTTCATGGATGTCTGGTGCCAGAGTTCGGGCGATGTCCCGGCGCACCTGGGAGGCTTCTGGAGCCGCTACGGCGACCACCCCGAACTCCGCAAGATCCGCCATGCCCTGGAAGCCGCCCGGAACTACCCGCCCCATCCCATGTGGGCCACCTTGGAGCGCGTATTGGCCCGCGGCCTGTCGGACATCCTCTGGAGCCTCCTGGCAGGCGATTCCCTGGACGAGAACGGCATGGCCATCGCCGCCACCGTGGACGAGGAGATCCAATCCATCCTCCAGACCGGGTGGGATCGGATCAAGGTGAAGCCATGAGCCAGCGCGACCCTTCCGGAACGGGAATGGCGACCATGGTGCAGGTGGAGAGCCAGGATCTATCCGCCCTGGGAAACCGCGCCGCCATCGCGATGTGCAGCACGGACACCTCCTACCGAGCCTTCCTGGCCGCCTGCAAGACCATCCTGGAGGGCCTGCACGACGACGTGGAACAGGTGCGCATCTACCTGCTGGACCCTGTGGACAGGATGCTGCGGGAAGAGGCGGTGGTCGACCATTTCGGAGGCCAGGAGGGGTCGGACCTGATCCCCCTCTACCAGCTCTCCGAGGAGGTCACCACCAAGCTGGTGGGCTCGCAGCACCACATGGGCGACCAGTGGGAGATCCTCGTTCCCCTGCCCGTGGAGACCCAGATCGCGGGTCTGCTCGCCCTGGTGAGCTTCCAGAAGTTCCCGCCCCACCTGGAGGAGCGCATCCTGCGCCTGGGCCGAAGCCTCGCGCTGGGCGCCCTCTACGTGCGCAAGTCGCGGGAGGCGGAGCGGTCCATGCAGCTTCTGAAGGCGGTGACCGACACGTCGGCCAAGCTCCAGGGACTGGAAGGGCGGAACATCCTTCTGGAAAATTTCGTGACCACCGCGGTGGAGGCCTTCGGCTTCGATCGCGCCACCATCTTCGTGCTGGACGACGACGGCGTGAAGGTGAAGTCGGCCTTGTGCGCCCGCGCGGGTTTCGGCGTCTTCCAGCTTCCCGAGATCCCCGAGCTTCCGCCGCTCGCCGACCAGCCCGCGCCCCACCCGCATCTGCCCGGGCTGTGGATCCCCATCCGCATGGGATCTCGCCGGCTGGGCGTCCTGTTCGTGGACAACATCTATTCCCTGGAGGCCCCCTCCCGGGACGTCCTGCAACCGCTGGTGGACCTCGCCTCGCAGGCGGCGCTGGCCCTGGAAAACGCGCGGCTCATCGAGAGGTTGCGGGAAACGGCGCTGCGCGACGACCTGACCGGCCTCTACCGCTCCGGCTACTTCCTGGAGCGCGTGCGGGAGGAATTGGCCAACTCCCGCCGTCGCAAGGACAGCACGGGGTTGGTGATGGTGGACCTGGACCACTTCAAGCTGATCAACGACACCTACGGGCACCCCGTGGGCGACGAGGTGCTCATCCGCGTTGCGGACAGGATCCGTCAAAACCTGCGCGTGGGCGACACCGCCTGCCGCAAGGGCGGCGACGAATTCATCGTGCTGGTCCCCAACCTCACCGCCGACCAGGGCGGCAAGATGGCCCAACGGCTGATCGAGGAGATCCGCGCCTCCCCCGTGGAGCTTCCGGACGGGAGGCTTGTGGAGATCGGGGTCTCCGTCGGCGTAGCCCTCTTCCCGACCCACGCCGGAAATTGGCAGGACCTGTGGTCCCGGGCCGACGAGGCGCTCTACCAGGCCAAGCAGGCCGGTCGCGGGTGCTGGTCGCTCTGGAGCACGCAGAGCCGGCTGAGCCTGGGCGGCTAGGCCCTCCGCGCCGCAGGGACCGCTCCAGGACCAGGAACAGTCCCCACCCGGCTCGGACTGAAGTCCTCGCATGGTCCCGCCGCCTGATGGCGGCAAGGGCTGCAGAACACCTGTTTGGCCGTTCAAGGAATCTGCGAGGCGAGTCCGAGCGAGAAACGGCTGCGTCCTCCCCGGCTCAGATTCGCCGCGCCGCCAAGAACCTGTCCGTTCCCGACAGGTCGGGCAGGGTCGCCACGTCCGTCCAGCCCTCCGCGCAGAGTTCGCGAGTGGCCGCGCCCTGGTCGTGGCCGTGCTCCAGGAGAAGCCAGCCGCCGCTCTTGAGCGCGGTTGCGGCCTGCCGCACCAGGGCGCGGATGGCGTCGAGCCCGTCTTCTCCGCCGTCCAGGGCCAGGCGCGGATCGGCTCGGACTTCGGCGGCGAGGCCGGAGATCTCGCGGGAGGGGATGTACGGGGGATTGGAAACCACCGCATCCAAGCTTCCCGGCTTCACCCCCCCCAGCAGGTTTCCGCGCCACAGCGGAAGCCAGACGCCCAGGCGCGAGGCGTTCTCGCGCGCGAGCTCCAGGGCCAGGGAAGAGATGTCCGATCCCGTCACCCGGAGGTCGGCTCGTTCATGGCGCAGGGACAGGCCGATGCAGCCCGAGCCGACGCCCACTTCGTGGACGCGGGCCTTGGAGAGGCCCTTCAGGCGCGAGAGGGCTTCATCCACCAGCATTTCGGTTTCCGGACGCGGCACCAGGGCGCGCGCGTCGCAACGGATGTCCAGATGCCGAAAGCCCACGCTCCCTTCGATGTGCTGGAGCGGCTCGTTGTTGCCGCGACGCACGACCAGGGCGCGCAACGCCGCGACCTCGGACGGCGTCAACGGGCGTTCGAACTGGAGCATCACCTGCATGGGGGTGATGGACAAGCCGTGCGCCATCAGGCGGCGGGCGTCGCCGCGCGCGTTCTCGATCCCCTTGCGGACCAGGAACTCCTCGGACTTCCTGAGGATCCCCCCCAGGGTGGGAGCCTCCTCGCTCATGCGCGCGATTGCGCCTCCAGCCGCTGCAGGCTGTCGGCAAGTCGAAGGGCATCGAGGATCTCCCCGATGTCGCCCTGCATCACCGAGTCCAGCCTGTAGAGCGTGAGCCCGATCCGATGGTCCGTGAGGCGGTTCTGCGGAAAATTGTAGGTGCGGATCTTGTCCGAACGGTCCCCGGTGCCCACCGCGTCGCGCCGGGCCGCATCCACGGTTTCCCGACGTTGCGAGCGCTCGCGGTCCAGGAGCTTGGCCTTCAGCATGCGCATGGCCGTCTCGCGGTTCTGGATCTGGCTTCGCTCGGATTGGCAGGCCGCCACGATGCCGGTGGGAAGGTGCGTGAGCCGCACGGCGGATTCCGTCTTGTTCACGTGCTGCCCTCCGGCTCCTTGGGACCGGTAGGTGTCCACGCGCAGCTCCGTGGGGTCGATGCGGATCTCGATCTCGTCGTCGGTTTCGGGAAGCACCACGACGGTGGCCGCCGAGGTGTGGACCCTTCCCTGGGATTCGGTGTCGGGAACGCGCTGCACCCGGTGCACCCCGTTCTCGAAGCGCAGGCGTCCGAAGGCGCCAGCCCCCTCCACCTGCAACACCGCTTCCTTGAAGCCGCCCGAGGCGCCTTCGGAAGCGTCCACGAGCGTCGCCTTCCAGCCCACCGCTTCCGCGTAACGCAGGTACATCCGCACCAGATCGCCGGCGAAAAGCGCGGCCTCGTCGCCGCCGGTTCCGGAGCGCACCTCCACCACGCAGGAGCCGTCGTCGGCGGGATCCTTGGGGATCAGGGACAGGCGCAGCGCCTGTTCGAGAGGCTCCTTCGCCGCGTCCAACCGGGCCACCTCGCGGCGGGCTTCGGTGGCGAATTCGGCGTCGCCGGACCGGGTCGCCTCTTCCCATTCGGCATGGTCCTCGGACCAGCGCAGGAAATCCCGCGCAGCCTGTGCGGCGCGGGACAGGCGCGCACGGCGGCGGCCCAGATCGCGGAACCGGGCGTTGTCGGAAACGACCTCGGGGAGGGACATCTCCTCCTCGAGGGAACGCACCTCGTCCAGAACCCGCCGGGCCTTGTCGATCAAAGGTCAATCGCTCCGGACGAGCGCCCGGAGCGGTCCCTTCACTCTTCGGCCACGGCTTCCGAAGTCGCCTCGGCAGGGGCCTCGGCGGCGGCAGGAGCCTCGACAGCGGTAGGCGCTGAGGGTGCCTTGATGAATCCGGCCTTCTCCGCGGCCAGCTTCTTCTGCTTGGTCTTGGAGAGGGTCTTGGACACCACCGGCTCGGGAGCGGCGTCGCGCGTGTGGCGCTTGGCTCCGACGACCTCGGTGTAGCGGCTCTTGAAGCGGTCGATGCGGCCCGCGGAGTCGACCAAGATCTGCTTCCCCGTGTAGTACGGGTGGCTCGCCGAGGACACTTCCACCATGACCAGCGGATACTCCACGCCGTCCACGGTGATGCGTTCCTTGGCACTCTTGGTGCTCTTGGTGATCAGCTGGAAGCCGGACGAAATGTCCTTGATCACCACATCCTGGTACTTGGGATGGATTCCATCCTTCACGTGTCGTCTCCCTTGCAAGTCGTTGCGGAATCGCGAAATATAGTTCTCGGGGGCGGTTTGCGCCAGATCAAGCGCTGAGGGCCACGACGCCAAGTCCCAAAATGCCCGAAACCCAACTGACGGGATCCCGCACGGCGAACAGGACCGGATCCCCGTCCACCTCCCGGCGGCCAGCCAGGATCCAAAGCCGGAGAAACCAATACGTCAGGACCGGAGCCATCAGCCAGAGCCGCTGGGGGTGCCGGTAGTGCAACTGGGCGTTGGAGCCGATGGCGATGTACAAGCTGAAGACCACGATGCTCAGGAAGGCCGTGGCGACGCCCGCGCTCTGCACCACCCCCAAATCCGTGCGTCGGTATCCGCGGCCTTCCAGAGGCTCTTGGGCAAGACTGGCGGGGTCGATCTCCAACACCCGCTTCATCAGGGCCAGACTCAGGAAGAAGCAGGCCGAAAACGCGATCAGCCATGAGGTTACCTCCACGCCGGTGATCACGCCGCCAGCCAGGATCCGGATGGAATAGAATCCCGCCAAAAAGAGCACGTCCAAGGCGAGTTTCCGTTTGAAATAGAGGGAATAGGCCAAAGTCGCGATGGCATACAGCGCTAGTTCGGCGGTGAATTTCCAAGGTGCCAAAAACGCGCTCACCCCGAAGGCCGCGAATCCGAGCAGAAGCGCCAAAACCACGCCTTCGGCGAGTCCCAGTTCGCCGCTCGCGAAGGGGCGGAGCTTTTTGACGGGATGCTTTCGGTCGTGCTCCCTGTCCAGCAGGTCGTTGACGATGTACAGGCTGGATGCGCAGACGGAGAAGGTCGCGAAGCCCAGGAGCGCCATCCACGCAGGTCCGGCCGAACCCAGTCTGTGGTCCAGGACCAGCGGGGCGAACAGCAGGAGGTTCTTGGCCCACTGGTGGATCCGAAGCGAGGAGATCGCAGCCCGGACCTTGCTTCTGGTTCGGATTCCCGTTGCGGTCGCCGGAGCATCGAACCCGACGGGGGCTTGGCTGTTGGACGACCCGTGCAATGGTGGCTCCTGGTGAAGCGATGGCGTGGCCGCAGAGTCTAGAAATCGACCCTGCCATCGAACTGGGACCCTCGCGCGGAGGCGAGCGCATTCTAGGTTTGGATTCCCATGGTCGCACCAGTGAACCAAGAAGGCGACAACGCCATCAACATCGAGCTCGGGGAGAAGGAGGCCGAGGGGATCTACTCCAACCTCGTGCTGGTCTCCCACAGTCCCCACGAATTCGTGATCGACTTCGCGCGACTGCTTCCCGGAGTGCCCAAGGCCAAGGTGGGTGCGCGCATCGTGACCACGCCATCGCACATGGTGTCGCTCATCCAGACGCTGCAGGAAAACCTCACCCGCTACGAACGCGCCTTCGGGCCGGTGCAGCGGAGGGGGTAGGTCAAGCTTTCCGGGGGCTGGAAACCAAGCCGGCCAGGAATGCACCACCCCATACCCCGTGCATCAAGGGAATGGCCACAGGCACTCCAAAGACGAGGTCCCAAGACGTCAGCCTCCAAGCGGATTGTATGCCGACCGCAAGAATCGTGAGGACATACAAAGCCAGGATCGAACCGGTCAAACGCAGGGTCCAAGGGAAAAACACCCCCGCGACGATCGAAAGTGCGATCGCCACCACTCCAAGCGGAGGCAATATCTGGCGCCAGCGCAAGGTTTCCGGCTTTCGCCTCGCCATGCGTGCCTTCCAAAAACCGTAACGCCAATATTGGCGGGCCAAGGCGCCGAACCGGCTGCGCGCGTAGTAGACGCAAGCGACGGAGGGGTCCAACCAGATCCTGCCTCCTGCGGCGCGGAATCGGGAATTGAAGTCGTAATCCTCGTTGGATCGCAAGCTTTCGTCGAAAAGTCCCACGCGATCGATCCAGGCCTTCGAAAAAGCCCAAAACGCCAGGGTGTCCACCTCGCGGGCGGTCACGGCCCACCGATAGTAGGCGTCTCCGACACCGACAGGGTGGCTGGCGGCCGCGGCTATGGATCTCGCTTGCCAGGAATCGTCGCCGGGTTCGACATGCCAAACCCCTCCGACCATGTCGCCTTTTCCCTCCGCAAGCAACCGGACGCAGGTGTTCACGTAACCTGCGGAAGGGAGGGAATGGCCATCAAGCCTGAGAAGAATTTCGCCCCGGGAGGCGTGGATCGCGAGATTCAATGCCGCAGGAATGATCCGTTTCGGATTGTCGAGAATCCGCACTTCCAACTCGGGGAAAGTGCGGCTGAAAAGTTCGATCATTTCCCGGGTCCGATCCGTCGAGAAACCGTCCGCGACCAAGACCTCCATCCGGTCCAACGGGAACGTCTGGGCGCGGATGGCGGCCAGCAATCGCCCGATCGTCTTTTCCTCCTGGTAGCAGGGGATGAGGATGGACACCAGAGGTCGATCCAAAGCGTTCTCCGATCGGCGGTAGGCGAGCCAGCTTCCCGAAAAGGATTGAGGAAGGAAATTTAGTTCCGGACTCGGTTCTACATTCCTTCGAAATGGCCGAGCCCACCGTCAGTCGAGCGAGGATCGGCCACCTCCTCACATCTTTATGGGTGGGTGGTCTGGAGCGGTTCGTCCTGAATCTGCGCGACGTCCTGCCGAGGAATTCCTTCGACCTGACGGTCTATTCCTGGACGGGCGACGACCACTGGCGGAGCGAATTCGAAGCCCACGGCATCCCTGTCCGGGCCATCGGAGGGCCGCACCGGTTCACATCCGTCCTCGCCCCGATGCAGATGGCCTCCGCCTGGGCCAAGCTTTCGCGGCAACTGCGACGGGATCGGATCCAGATCCTCCATACCCACGACTTCTTCCCCTCCCTGATGGGGCGCACCGCCTCGCTTGCTGCAGGGGTGCCGCACCGGGTGATGACCCTGCACAACCTCTACGAGTGGTGGCCGACATGGGCGTACAGGGCGAATCGCATCCTGTCGTCGCGGACGGATGCGGTGACTTGCGTATCGGAGTCGGTCAAGAACTATTTCCTGGAGCGCGAGAAGCTGCCCCCCGAACGATACCGAACCATCCTGAACGGCGTCGACGAGACGAGATTCCGCCCGGATGCCGAGGCCAGGGCCCGGATCCGGACGGAACTGGGGATCGGTGACGACGAAATCCTGGTGGGTTCGGTCGGTTCCATCACCACGAGGAAGGCCCAGCATCTGTTGGTGCAGGCCGCAGGCCGATTGAGGCAACGTGGAATCCCGATCCAGGTGCGGATCTGGGGGGCCAACGATGCCAATCCCCAGCATGCGGAACAGCGGGTCCTGAGCCAGATTTCCGAACTTGGCCTATCGGATTCCATCAAGATCCTGCCGCCACGCCCGGACATCGTGGGCATCTACAACGCCATGGACATCCACTGCATGACCTCGATGGCGGAAGGGTTGAGCTTGGCGTCCGTCGAAGCGGTCCTTTGCGGCACACTTTGCGTGTATTCCGACATCGGACCTTTTCGCGAGGTCGTGGAGGATGGAACGACGGGATACCTCTTCCGGAGCGGAGATTCCGAACATCTCGCCGCGGTGCTGGAGGATGCCATCGGGAATCCGACCCAGGGGCATGCGATGCGATCGGCGGGTCGCGCGCTTGGACTCGAACGTTTCGGGTTGGCGCGGATGGGTCGGGACTACGAAGCATTGTACCGCGATCTGGTCCAGGCGTGAAGACTCCAATCTTTTCCGTTCTCGTTGTCGGGTACAATTCAGCGAAGGAAGTCCGCGGGTTGCTGGAAAGCCTGCGGGCGCTGCCCTCCTGGGGCGATTGCGAAGTCCTTCTGGCGGAAAACGGCACCCTCGAAATCCCGGAGATGCAGGAGATCGCGTCAGAGTTCGGAGCACGACTCCTCCTTCTGCCAAACCCTGGATTCGGGATCGCCTGCAATCGACTGGCCCGACTCGCCACCGGCGAAAACTTCCTGCTCCTCAATCCGGATTTGCGCTTGGTGGGCGACATCCTCCCCATGTTGGGGGTGCGACTAAAAGAACTCGGAGTTGGGGCGGTGGGGCCGATGCTGCGAGAGCTGGATGGGACCGAGCAGATCAGCTGGAATCTCCCCATGGGCTTGTGGTGGGAGTTCCTGGAGGCGCATGGCCTCCAGACCTGGTGGCGACGGCGCATGATGAGAAAAGCACGCGAATCCGACCCCGGAGGTCCTTGGCGTGTCGGTATCGCGACAGCAGCTTGCCTGGCCATCAGATCGACGGTCTACCGAGAGGTGGATGGCTTCGACGAAGGATTTTTCCTCAACAGCGAAGACATAGACCTTTGCGACCGGATCAGATCTACGGGGCGGGTCATCCTAGTGGACCCATCGATAGTAGCCATCCATGGCAACTCCAGCATCCAAGGTCGGGATCTCGGATCCTTTGTGGCCAACCGACTGGAAGGAAAGAGGAAATACCTCTCCAGACGATATCGAGGATTCAGGCTTCTCGTTGCACGAGCGCTTTGGGTCGAAATGGTGGCGATCCGGATCGTCGTGGGAGAAATGCTCTTCCGAGGCAATGCTCGGACTCGCCTCCCCGGTTATTGGCGGGTCCTGATGACATCCTTGCGCCTTCTGTTGCCGTCTTAAGCGCTGGACCAGCGATGTGGTCGGCACAGCGGAAGGGCCGACATTGTCACGACCCCGATGGGGGGTCTCCAGCTTATGCTGGACGATGGCGATGGTCAGGACACCCCGGCCCGTCGTCGAGTCTCATCGAGATAGGCCCTGCCGTGCTCCAGATCCGGCTCGAGATGACATCCCTCCCCCCACTCGTTCCAGGCGTTGACGAACACGAGCGGATCGCGCACATGCAGGCGCGACGCATGTTCCATGCAGCTTCCCAGCCAGATCCCGTAGGCTTCGGGAGTGGAGTCCTTCAGCACCAGTCCCCTACCGTCTCGACGACAAGTGTTGTCCCACATCGGGGTCAGCCCGGGAAAACGGACCCATTCCGGATTCCCCCGCGCCGCCATCCGCCGGGCCAGGCGCCCGTAGTCGTGGACTGCAGGCACGCGCCGCCGCAGCAGCCGCCAAGCGTAGCGCGAAAACCAGTTGTCGGGCTTGGGCAAGTCGCGCCAGGCCGGCTGGAAATCCATGGAAGCGTCGAATCCGAGGATCTTCGGATCGCCGACCTCCAGAGGGCCGCTCTCCACACGCACCAGATAGGGGTCCAGCCCGGCCGCTCGCCATTCTTCGCGCCACAGCGCCACGGACGCCCTCCCCTCCGGAATGCGCGAGGCGCGGTAGACCAGGAAGACGGGGCGCCCTTCCACGCGGAGATGACGGGGATCGGCGAAGATCTTCGCGAGATGCCGCGCATGTTCGCGGTGATCCTCGGGGGAATACGTTTGTTCCAGGAGCAGTCTCTTCTCGTCCCCTCCCCATGCCCCCGTCCAGGATTCGTTCGCCCAGCAAAGGCAGAAAGGAAAATCCGGACTTCTTGCGGAAAGCATCGCCTCGACGGGCTTCTCAAGCAACCTCTGCCCGTGGAACCAGTAGTGGTAGAAGCAGAATCCGCCGATCCCGTGGGCGCGGGCCATCGCCGCTTGGCGCTCCAGGACCGTCGGCTCCGAAAGGTCGTAGTAGCCGAGCTCGCCTGGCTCGAGGGGCTGCTTGTGCCAGGGGAACCATTTCCGACCCTTGCGGACGTTCGTCCATTCGGTGAACCCGTCGCCCCACCAGCGGTCGTTTTCAGGAATCCGGTGGTATTGAGGAAGGTGGAGGGCGACGATCCTGGGTTGAGGGTTGGACATGAGGAGATCGGAAATTAGCCAATTGCCGCGAAGTGCGGGTCGGAGATACTCTTGGACTTCCATGGCACGGCGAATGTGGCTTCTGTATCCCGATCGAATCCAAGGCGCCCTGCTGGGTCCGGGGGTGCGCATCCTGGCCATCTCCCGCCACCTCGAGGCTCAAGGGCATCAGGTCGAACTCGTGTTGGGCGAAGGGTCCCACCTGCCGTCTTCGCAGAGCGACGCGCGACTGCATGTGCTTGAAGAATCCGTGCTCGCCCGGATCCAGCCAGGCGATGGACTGATCGTGTCCGGATACCTTCCCGGACGCATCTTGGCCAGCCTCGCTGCGCGTCCACAGCCCTTCCAAGCCGATCTGTACTGCACCACAGCAACCGAAATCATCTGCCATCCCATGCTTGGCTCGATTCGTCTTCTCAGGGAGCGTAGGCGGCGCCTTCTTCGGTACCGCCTTCTGGTGGAACGCGCCGAAAGGATCTGGGTGTCCAATGGCTTGCAGCAGGCCTTCCTCGGGGGACTCCTCTACTCCTCACCGCGGAAAGGGACCGTACGAACCGTAGACACGCTTCCCCAGAAGTGCCAGGAGGTACCCATGGGGGTTTCCGACGAGCCGTTCTCAACGGGCAACCCGTGGCCATATCCCGGAGCGATGCGCAACCGCAGGATCTTCCTTTGGGGTGGCGGAATCTGGAACTGGTTCGACGTCCCCACCTTGCTCGAGGCCTTTGCTCTGCTCCAGGAAAACGGGTCATCCGCCGCACTCTTTTTTCTGGGCGGAAGACGGCTGTCTGGGCGCGAAGAACACGAACGACCCATTCGCGCCGCGCTGGAGAAGGCGTCTTCCCTGGGAATCCTGGACCGTTCCGTGTTCTTCAACGAGCGGGCGGCGCAGCCCCAGGAACTTCCTGGATATCTCGAACACTGTGTCGCCGGCGCGATGTCGAATCCCGCGAGCTTCGAATCCGCCACCAGTTGGCGGACGCGATACCTGGACCTTCTTTGGGCCGGCAAGCCGCTGGTAGTCTCAGGCTCCGACCCCTTGGCGGAACGCATGGCCGCGTCCGGGGGGGCCATGGTCTCCGCGTCCGGGGATCCCGTCGCTCTCGCCGGTTCGATCGACAAACTTTGTCGCGACGAGGCGCTTTCCGGATCGTTGGGAGCGGGCTCCAGCGCTCTTGGCGAGCGACTGCGGTGGAGCAAGGTGCTGTCGCCCCTCCTGAGCGCGTGCGACGACCCCGGCTCCTTCTCCCGTACCGCTGGACAGCCGACTCTCCTTTGGAGAGCGAGATACAAGCTGGGATGGTGAAAGAGAATCCGATTCTCTCCGGGCGGTTGTCGCGCCGTCGGCGATCGCATTCGATCGCGCGTCGCAGGTTCGATGGAGCGTTCCATGAATGAAGCACGACCCGTCTGGCTCCTGTTCGGCGGGAACATCGGCCCGATGCGACTCGGACCCGCCCAACGCACTTGGGAGATCGCCCTCCGCGCCGCGCGGGAAGGGCATCCGGTCCACCTGGTGCTCGATTCCTGGGACGTCGAACCTCCCGCGGGCATCGACATCGAACGGTTGCATTCCGGTGTTTTGGACAAAATACGGCATGGAGATGCCGTGATCGTCTCTCCGTACATACGCGGCCGCATCCTCTGGAGGCTGATGCGCAGACCGATCCCGTTCCATCTCGATTTCTACTGCGTGACCGCGGCGGAGATCCTGGAGATGCTTCCGGATTGGCCCCGGCGCGAGCGATGGATCCAGCGCTTTCGCAGGCGGGTGCGCTATGCGACCCTTCTGGAACGCGCGGAAACGGTGTACCTCTCCAATGCCCACCAGACGGCGTTCCTGGGCGGCCTCCTCTTCCCGAGTCCCGATCCATCCCAAGCCACGCTCGCCGCGCGCCTTCCCTCGAAGGTGCAGGAAGCGCCCATGGGTTGCCGGGAGGAGACCTTTCCCACCGGCGCGGAAAATCCCTACCCGACCTCCATCCACGGCCGTCCCGTCTTCCTCTGGGGAGGTGGGATCTGGCGATGGTTCGACATCGAAACGTTGCTCCAGGCCTTCGTCCAGCTCCAGGCGAAAGGGTCTCCCGCGGTCCTCTTCTTCCTCGCGGGATCCAATCCCACGAAGGAAAGCGTCCACGACGGCCCGGTCAGAGCGGCCATCGGAAGGGCGCGCGAACTCGGCGTGCTGGGGAAGTCGGTCCATTTCAACCAAAGGGCCGCGGGACCGTCGCAGCTTCCCGCCTACCTCGAGCATTGCGCCGCGGGAGTGATGGCCAATCCGGCGTCCATGGAAGCGCTGTGTTCCTGGCGGACCCGGTTGCTCGACCTGGCCTGGGCGGGTCGGCCGGTGGTTACTTCCGGCTACGACCCCCTCTCCGGGATCTTTTCCCGCTTCGACGCAGGAATTCTCACCACAGTCGGCGATCCTGGCGCCCTCGCGGAAGCCATCGATGGCTTGGCGTCGGCGCAGGATCGGCGGCGCGAACTTGGCGAAAACGCTGCGCTGCTTGGGCGGAAAATGTCCTGGAGCAGGACCCTCGCGCCTCTGGTCGAAGGCCTGTCCTCGGAAGGGGCCTTTCGCAAAACCGGGGCTCCGCCTTCGTTCTACTGGTTGCTTAGGTACGCGGTGGGACGGTAGGGCGAGCAGCTCGTGATCCGGGGTCCGTACTTCCCCGGCAAAGCAAGGATGATTCGACACCATTGCAGGAGTCCGAGATGAACCCACCGACACGGACAACATGGATCCTCGCTCCGTCCCGGCTGGGCGAGATCGCCCTGGGTCCCGATCAGCGCATCGTCGCCCAAGCCGAAGCTCTTCGGACGACCGGTCATCGCGTTGTGCTGGGAGTGATGGATTGCGAACGGAAGCTCCCGGAGGGGATTTCCTTCCTCCCTCTGGCGGAAGCCGTGGAAAAAATCCGGCCTGGAGATCCGGTCCTGGTCCAACCGGGACTCCGTGTCCGATTCCTTTGGAAGCTGCTGCGGCGGAGGATTCCGCTCCATGTCGACTTCTTCAACGTGATCAGTTCGGAGTCCCTCGACAACTTCCCCCGCCATTACTCGCCCAGGGTGGCCAGGCGCATGGGGCGAAGCATGTGCTTCCGGGAAGCGGTGTTGGCGCAATACGCAAGGCGCATATACGTGTCCAATGCGGGCCAGATGTCGTTCCTCGCGGGCTTGGTCGCACCGATTTCTGCGTCACGGGCCTCCGACCTTCCGGCCAGATGCATGGAAGTCCCCATGGGGATACCGAACCATCCAATGCCAACGGAATTGGACTTCCCGTATCCCGCCGAACTGGAGGGCCGCCCCGTGTTCCTCTGGGGTGGCGGAATCTGGAGCTGGATGGATCCGAGGCCGCTTTTGCGGGCGTTCCGGATCCTCCAGGATCGCGGCAGCCCCGCGGCTCTCTTTTTCATTGCCGGCCGCAACCATTCCACGAACGCAGACGAAAATCGTCCAATGGAAGAGGCACGGGCGTTCGCGGATTCAATCGGGGTCTCCGGTCGCAGTGTCTTCTTCAATGGACGGAGGGCGACGCCGTCGGATCTGCCGGCCTACCTGGTCCATTGCCGAGCGGGAATCCTCTACAACGCCCCCACGCTGGAATCGCGCCAAAGCTGGAGGACCCGACTGCTCGACCTCCTTTGGGCCGGGAAGCCGGCGCTCGTGTCGGGCAGGGATCCTCTGTCCGACCACATGAAGATGGCGGGGTCGGCCATGGAGGCGGGGGATTCGCCCGAGAGGATCGCCGATTCCGTGGAAGGTATGCTCGCAGGCGACACGACGGCGATGGAGTCAAACGCCCGGGCCCTGGGTCGATCGATGACCTGGTCCAAGGTCCTGGAGCCGTTGGTGGATTCCATGTCCGAGCCGAATGCATTCCATGGGCTGGGCGACCGTTTCTCCCTGAGCAACTACTGGAGGATCCACCTCGCATAATTCTCCGGTCGGGTCCGATGGTTCAACTACAGAAATTGGCGCATGGTCGAGGTTCCATTTCCATCATGGTCTCACGGCAGGTGTGTGCCAAATTCACCACGCGACCAATGCCGTTGCTAGCTACTTGGGGTAGTGGGTATCTAGGACTTCCGACAAAGTCACGTCCCACCGCAGGCGGGGATCGCTGTCTCCGATTTTCCGTGCGATCATCGTGGTGAGGAGGTAGGCTTCTCGATTGAATTCCATGCCCTTCATCGAAGCCTCCGAGCCCAAGGGAAAGATCCTGCACGGGAGTCCTTCGCGCACTTCCACGATCTCGAAGCCCGTCGTCCGGTTGAAGAGGGTCCTGAACGCATCCGCGGAGAACCTGAAGAAATCCCAGGGGCGATCATGGAGCGACCATGTTTGGTGGGTCGCGACGAAAACGATTCCACCGGTCCTCATGATCTTGTTCATTTCCAGAACGACCTTCCATGGCATGCCGAGGTGTTCAAAAACGGAGATCGAGAAGATCGCGTCGAACGTTTCCCCACCTGTGCAAGTCGAAAGTTCATGGGCGTCGCCGACCCAGTCCACGTTCGGTCCGGGAATGATGTCCATCCCCGAGTATTTGACGGATTTCGATAGGAATTCAGTGTAAATGTTGCCGGAACGCGCGCGTGAGCCGATTTCAAGCACGGAGGAGCCGGGAGCCCCGTTCACCTCGTCCAGGAACCGCTGGAACACCAGATGACATGGGTCCTTTCTCGTGTCCCGGAGCAGTGGGCGCAAGCAGAAATGTGCCAATCGGGGGGATAATCGTTCGGCCAGAAGAACCAGAACACCCTGGTCCGAGCTGCGGACCCTGCGAAGTATCCTCATGAAGGACGCGAGAAAAGCCATTTGGGCGGACCTTTCAGGAGGATCGGCTCCGATATGCCGGAATGGAGTCGGCGCGAATGTCGGTAATCGGCGCCGGATGGCTGTCGCCTAACCGGATGCATACCATGTACCGGGTGGGATATCTGGGCGGAATCCGTCCCAGGCGGCGTACGGTCCTGAGGAGACGGAGGCAAGTCCACCTCGCCAGCCGACCTTTGACGCTTCTCCAGACGAGTTCGAACAGGACCTGGTGCACGATGAAATCACCGAGTTCCACTACCGATCGATCCTTCCAGGGAGCGATGAGCTCCTGGAGTGCGATCTCGTCGAAGTGGTGGAGGTGGTCGGTCACGGCGATGTGGTTGTAGGTCAGACCCAGGTGGAAAAGCTCGTGGAAATCACTCGAACATGGAATGGTGAAGATCACCCGCTTCCGCGCGATCCGGCAGGCCTTGGCAAGGAAATCCTTGGGATCCTGCACGTGTTCCAGGACCTCGATCATCAAGACGTTGTCCCACGAAGAATCTGGAAAGATCTGGTCCGGGTCCACGAGGAGAGTTTCCAGTCCTGCCGATCGGGCGACCTCCAGATGGAGTGGATTGATGTCCGCGACCGTGGCAGGGCGACCGGCATTTTGGAGCGCCAAGCTGTAGGCACCGTTGCCTCCGCCCAGTTCGAGAATGGAACCGGGTTGCAGATGCCTGAAGCTGAAATCCACGATATCCCGATTGGGAGCATCCAGCGGACTTGGAGCGCCCTCAACGAAAAGGTGGGATGTTCCTCGCAAAGTGCCCATCAGCGTCCGAAGGATAGCTCCTGTCGCGGGATCAAATCGCGATCAACGGGAAGCGCCCGCTCCCCCTCCGATGGAGAGCGATGGCCACTTGGACCGCCCGGATCGGACAGCGACCGGCCATCCGCCAGGAGGTGTTCACATCCGTGAACCCCGCCAGAATACCCGATCGAAGGCCTCCGCAGGTGTGAGCTATGTTGGGAATCCTGGGATGATTCGATTCGGCCAAATGGGAGAGACGGGATGAATTCCATCCAAGCGTGCATACCAGTCCCTGATGAATTCTGCGTCCCAAGCACCCCTCGCAGGAGCCATCTGGTCGGATGATCCAGGATCTTCCGGCGGCGCGAGCCCGCCCCGCTCTCGATCAACTGACCTCTCTGCGGTTCTTCGCCGCGCTTGCCATCGTGTTCCACCACTTCGGAAGCCTTGCCTTCACGAATCCGAAGGTGCTCGCCGTTTTCTCCTTCCTTTCCAGCGGCGTTTCCTTCTTCTTCGTGCTCAGCGGCTTTGTCCTGGTCTACGCCTACGCATCCGACTCGGGCGTCCGATCCCTTCGTCTCTTCTACCAGGCGAGACTGGCGCGGCTCTATCCGGTCTATTTCCTTGGGCTCGCGCTGATGCTGATCGTTACCCTCCATCAGTATGGCTACGGGGATAGGCGACTTGGTGAGGACATCATCGCGCCTGCCCTCTTGAGCATGTTTCTTTTCCAAGCCTGGATTCCTCGCATGGCCAACCTCCTCAACGGTCCAGGCTGGAGTCTTTCTAGCGAGGCATTCTTCTATCTCGTTTTTCCCATGTTGATGAGTCGGGGAGCCAGACGCTTCTTGGAATCCCACAAGGTCCCGATTGCCATTGTTTCCTGTGTTCTCGGAACGGTCCCCCTTCTTGTTCTGACTCTGGCCTTCCCTAACGCTTCAAAAGCGACTATGGATTCTCCCGCTTATGCCTATGCTAACTGGGCAGCCTTTTGGCCACCTGTTCGCCTGCCCGAATTTGTGATCGGAATCCTGATCGGCCTAGAGTTCCTTAAGCCGAATCGTACCGAATTCCCTCTCCGAATCGTTGGCGGAGCAGTGGCGACCATTGCGTTACTGCTGATCGGGGTTCCCCTAGAATGGCGCCCCCTTTTTCATAATTCCTTGCTGGCTCCTCTATTTGCCACCATCATCTACGGCTTGGCAATTTCCAAAGGACGCATTGCAAGGTTGCTGTCCAGCCGAGGACTCGTCCTTCTTGGAGAATCCAGTTTCGCCCTCTATATCCTACACTTCCCCCTGAGAAGTTTGGTCGGATCTCTCTGGGGCAGACTCTTCCATTCCTCTCCTGGTTTCGTTTTCTTCTGGCTTTATCTGGCCCTGTGCATCGCGAGTTCAATTCTCGTGTTCCGCTACCTGGAAACCCCAATGCGCATTTGGATCCGCAACATCGGGAGCCGAAGGAATCCGCCCGGGTGAAGTGGTCTTGGTGAATCCAACTTCCGTTCCGGCTGCAACCCGAAAGCGATCATCTCAGGTTGCAGGGTGGGTCAGGATCCGAATCCGCTTTGCCAGTGATTCCCATCGAGACTTCAAGTCTGCTCGGTAAGCCCAAGCCCAAAAAGCAAGCCACCCGAAATCCATCGCTGTTCTGACCAGATCCCCGATGGAGAAGCATCCCAGGAACATCACCACCGCGGTGCCCGCGATCCACCGGAAATCCTTGCTCCAAGCCGAACGCAGGCCCGGAATGATTCTGCTGCCTCCCCAATAGAGCACGCCGGTGTCGACCGAGACTCGCAGGGTCCAAGCAATCGACGCCCCAATTGCTCCGTAGGGTCGAACGAAAAAGTAGAGAAGAGCCAGGAACAGCGGCAGTTCGCAAAGATGGAGGATCGCCGCAAAACGGGACTTCCCGGAGGCCGCGATCAAGGAGAACGGGATGTGGGCGAAACTGTTGATGAAGACGCCGAGAAGCAGGATGGAGAAGGGGACGAACGCTCCCGAACCGATCTTCCTCCCGATCCAATGATTGAGGAACCCATGCCCTACACTTGAAGCCACCAACGCGATGGGCACCAGGGCCAGGACAAGCATGCGAAAAGCCGTTCTGCAAGTGACCAAGGCCTGGTCTTTGTCCACTGCCAGCAGACCGGGAAGAGTTGGGAAAAGCGCTCCCACGACCGACGCTTGGATGATCCAAAGCTTCTGGGCGGTGTCGCCTGCCACCGAATAGTACGCCACTGCCGTGAGGCTGGACCATGCGCCCACCAGAGCGCGATCCATGTAGCTCATGAGGGGAGAGGCGAGGTTGGTGACGGTCATCCAGCCTCCCTGTTGCAGAAGCGGGCGGATCTCGCTCCATGACGCGAGTCTCGGCCGGCGCAGCGCGGGTTCCACGCGAAGGCAGACGGCGAGGGAAACCAAGGAGGTCACCATCCTCGCCACCAACATCGCCCCCATGGTGGCGATGAGGTCTCGCCGGACCACCAGAGCGGCGAGCGGCGCACCCCACGACAGGACGTTCATCAGGGTCCGGATCCAGTTCAGGGCACCGAATCTCCCAAGGTTGCCGAGCAGCCCCAAATGGGCGGAAAACACGATCATGACCGGAATACTGAAGGCCACCAGACTCAGGCCCCAGACGCTTTCGCGGACAAGTCCCGTCGGGATCGACAACACAGAGCGGCACAGGACGGGCGCTGTTCCGGCCAGGACGAGGGCTCCGATCGTGCCCAGCAGGAACATCAGCACCTGTCCGCTCCAGAACAATCCGGAGATTCGCTTGAGGTCGCGCCGTTCCAAAGCCTCGCCCATCACCACGACGCTGGCCCGTCCCAATCCGAGATCGAACACCATGAAATAACCGACGACCGCACCGGCGATGGAACTGACGCCGAAACGTTCCGTTCCCAGACCACGAACCAGGAAGGGGTACCCGACGAACCCTATGAGTATTCCGAGGACCATTCCCCCGAAGTTCCATGCGCTTCCGCGAATCAAGCCCTTGGACAAGAAGACTCCCGGTTGGCGAAAATGAACATTTCTTCCCCGAACCTTCGCTCCCGGCCGCTTCCTAGCTGAGGGGGTTCCCTATCCTCCCAAAAGGAACAGTCCTGCACCACTCTGTGGCCGTGGCAGTTCCGGATGATCGGCATCAACTCAGAAGTTAGAACTTCGTGTGCCCTTGAAGAGAGTATTATTTACCCCCAGATGTCCATGCCTCAAATCGCTATTTGTCTCCTGTTTTCTGGTGCACTGTTTTTTGTTGTTTTGCGCATCCTTCAAGTACCATTGACGCACCCAATCAACCTGACCGTATTTCCCCAATGGTTTTTGATCGCATATACTTGTCTGGATCTTCGGCACCACTTGAGTGAATTTTCGGCTCTAACATGGGTCGTTCTTTTCGGATCCATTCTGGCATTTGTCCTTGGAAGCCTAGTCGCGTTTTTTGCTTCCAATCATTGGCTCAAACAAATGAAACACCCTGTTGTTGAATTGCGAGATCCATGGTTTTGGATGTGGGCGACCTTCTTGCTGTTCATGATATCCTGTGTTTGGGGAGTGGAACGAGTTGGTGGAATCCCTCTATTTTCCAAACATCCAGAACTTGACAGGGCAGATTTTATTTCTGGTGTTTTGCAAAACATCCTTTTCGCATGCATCATTCCGGCGATTTCATTTTGCCTAATGGGGCTCAGAAGGGAAGCAAGTAAAATATTCAAAGGAACCTCTCTCGTGATCGGGACGATCGCAATTTTGTCCTATCTTGCCACGGGGGGGAGAGGATTGATATTGCTGTTTCTTATTGCTGCTCTCGTTTTTGTAGACACATGCATAAAGCCGATTCGAATTCGAAATCTGATTCCAGCATTCCTCGTGTTGGCTTTAACCTTTGTAGGTGTGGGCTATTTGCGGTATGGACGGTTTTCACAGTCGGCGGAAAAGCTTGGGTGGAATTTCATCATAAAATTTGGCTTGAATAACACATATGATTATTCTGGAAATGGCTTTTGGAATTTGAACTATGCGTTAGCGAAAATGCAGAAGGGCTCGCTTAATGTTCCTACATACGGAGCAAGTTCCGGAGAGGGCGTTCTTAGTTTGATCGGCGCTTCAGGAGAATTAAATACTGCCTATGGTTGGGACGGTGCAATGAATTCGAGTGTCGTGAGAATTCCCGGGCTGAATTCGACCACATTTCACTGGGCCCTCATCAAGGATTTTGGTATCGCGGCCCCATTTTACTGGTCGTTTTTTTCGGGCCTTCTATTAACTATAATAGATCGGTACGGAAGAATTAAATCATCGGTTCGGGCAAGCCTATTGCTTGGTCATTTGCAGTATTATTCTTTTATAGGGTTCAACATTTTCCCATTTATTATTCTGCCACCAATCGTTGGAACTGGGATTCTATGCGTTGCGTTGATCACGATGAGCCACTCGAATGTCAGTCGCGCAGCATCAATTTCCGAAATCGCCGGAAAAGCGGATTAGATTTTCCAATCTCGCGGAGAAGATCTACCTCCTTCTGGCTCCATTGACGACATTTCAAGGCGTCGCTGATCAATATCCAAGACGAGCATCCAACCCCCCAAATGACGAATGCGAGATAGAAAAGAGTTCTGCGTGGTGGACTGGACCGCCTCTTGGGAACGAAGGGATGGTCGAGAACAAAAATCGTCGGTAATGTTTTGCGACTCTCAATCAGCAATTGTTCACGTTGTTCGGACAAGAACGTATAGATGGTCTTGCGTCCGAGGACCTCTCGCTGGAGGCTTGCGATATCCGCCAATTTTCCCAAGTCGTCAAACCCTTGGAATGCGCCTGCGGAGCCTGGGTCACCCAGCATCCGTTTGGCCTCTCTCCTCAGTTCGTCTCGGTAGGTCGTCAAACGCCTGTATTCGGAGGATTCCATACCACTGGTGGAGGAAGCGGTTCGCGCTTGGATCTCAGCCATCTCAGCTTCGCCCTCCAGCTTTGCGCTACCCTCCACGGAAGCTTGGACCTGATCAGGAAGGGATAAAATTCGATTCTTCTGCTGATAGGTGAGGAGCCTTCGCTCCGCTGAATCGAAGGCGTCACTCTGAAGAGCAAGTTGCTGTTCGACGAAGGCGAGGTTTTCCTTTGTCTGCGTGAGCTGGATCGCCTTGGTCATGGAATCCAGCCAAGTACAGACTCCATCTACGATTTCAGCGGCCAAGATTGGAGACTTGGAGGTGTAGGAAAGTTCCAAGGCGCTTTTGTCATCAAAATCGGACTTGAAAACACCTTTCCAAAGTTTCAGGATGTCTTCGGGTCTAAGAGAATCGGGCTTGGTTGTGTCCCTCCAAGCTGTATCCAAGCGGAATTTTTTGAACGCCCAGAAGGCTAGTTGGTTGCTCTCGAGAATTGACGCTGCCTGGTCCAAGTTGGCCTCGTCCTTGCCGAGAAGGCTCCCCAGACCAGCCCCTTCCAACCCAGCACCCTTGAGGAGGGAAAGGGCGCCTCCACCAGAATTGCTACTTGGCGCAGTAAACAGAACGGTTGCTTGTGCTTCGAATTTAAGGGGAATCGAAATAATAAGACCTGCACTGATTCCCAAAAACAGGATCCCACCCAGACACAACAATTTCCACCTGCGAGCCAGGGTAGAAGCCATCTTCAAAAAGAGCAACATCAGTTCCGGTGAATGTCCTTCAGCGCTGTGAGTTGGCCCATCGAGACTCAATCCGTCACCTCTCGAAGCGAACGAAAACAAATTGTCATATGCGATATCTGGACTGATTTCATTTCACCACCGTGACATACAGAATCACCATCGTCAAAGCCAAGCTCGCCAGGGAAGCTGCGATACCCACCCACTGGTCCGGTGGGATATACCGAGCCTCGGGAACGATCACCGCCGCCCCCGGTCGGATCGCCGCCGATCTGGCGTCCAGAGATAGTCCCGATTGCAAGTCGAACACGCGCGTGCGACTTTCCCACGCCCTGGATGCGTAGCCGCCAGCGGTTTTGACATATTCGTCCACGGTCGCGCCCTTTTTCCATGGCACGAATCCGGGCTTCTTCACCTCGCCACCCACCCATACCACCTGCTCGGCGGGGTGCACGAAAACGGTATCTCCTGCCTGGAGCGGGGTTTGGGGATCCACATAGGTTCCCCTCATCTCCGAGAAGTAGGCGAGCATCGCGAACCGAACCTCCGGGTATTGGGTCGCCTCGGCCAAGCCGCGATCGCGTCCCGCACCCAGCCATGCCCAGCCTCTTTTGATCGCCACCACAACTCCGGAATCCGCGCCTCCGGGAATTCCTCCCGCTTGGGCCACGAGATCCTGCGCCGTCGTACCCGGCTTGAGGAAGTAGGCCCCCTGGTTCTGGACATTTCCGAGGATCCAGGCGATGGGTGGGCGTTCCGGCAGGTGTCTGCCCTGGAACCGCACCAGAGTCGCCCCGGAATCCAGCCGGGCGCCCAAGGAGGACGGTTTCGTTCCATCCACTTCCGGGATGAGCGCGGTGTCTTCTCCCGCCGAAAACAGAAATTGTCCGATGGTCTCGCCGGGGACCAGCTCCATCCCTCCGGGAAAGTCGACGGATCCGGTGATCTGGACGACAGGTCCGCGCGGCACCAGGACCACGTGGTCGCCGTTGAACAGCGGGGGATCCTGGGTCGGGTCGCCCGAACGCAGCGCCCGGACCAGATCGTACCATGTCGAATCCTTGCCGCTGCGAACGACGAGGACCCGACGGAGACTGGGGACCAGGTCCTCGGACGGCTGCCAGATGGCATCCCCGATTTGCATCCGCTGCAGATGCTTGCCGATGTCCACATTCGCCTGGGCGAGAACCTCGGAAAGCGGTGTTCCCGGTCCGATTTCGAAAGGACCCGGCGAGGGGATGCGACCCGAGATCCACACCAAGGCCGGCACGATCTTCACCACCTGCAGGTCGATGAGAGAAACCTTGGTCCTCCGGTGGAGCATGGTCTCCACGCTGTCCCGCACCGAGCGCAGGGAAACACCCGTCGCGTGGATCCGGCCCATGTCGGGAATGACCAGATCTCCACGGGTGTCCACCACGAGATCCTGATCGCCGCTGCCGATGCCCCACCAGCGCAACCGGAGCTGGTCCCCGATGGACAATTGGAATACGGAATCGACGATCGGATAGGCTGGAAAGTCCTGCTTGCGCAGGAGGGACCCCGACGCCTGTTGCGACAGTCCTCCTGCAGAACCACTGGCTTCCAGAGCCGCTGCCATCTGGGCCGACTGCGCTCCGGCGGTTCCAAGCAAGAGGAAGAGCGTGAGAAGGGCGATGCGCTTCATGGGTTTCAGCCAAGGTAGATACAATGCTCCAACTCCAGGAACCGCAGGGGAAGTGGGCTCCAAGGCGCTACGGGTCAGGGCGCCAGAGGGACGGAAAGTGTTCTCCACCCTCTGCTGTCGTGGATCCGGATCCAGGATGGCCCGTGGGATGGGGCCTCCAACACCAAGGTGGTTTGCGTCTCGTCCAACCGCTGGACGGTTTGCAGACGTCCGCGCAGATCCAGCATTTCCGCCGTTGCCGGTCCACCGCCGGGTGGCCGGCTCAGTTCAACATGGTCGCCGCTGCGCCGCAGACTCCAACTGGGAACGGATGTGGGATGCAGGGATGCGTCCGTGGACCAGAGCGCGATGTCGGAAATCCGGAATCCTCCGAGGGCCTGGGTGGCGTCTCCCTGGAGGTTGACCTCCCAGGTCGCGGCCAGCAGCGAATCGGGAGTGAAGGGGAGCTGCCCCCAGGCGCTCCAATCGGGTTGCTGCAGCGAGTCGAAATCGAGGCACCAGCGGTGGGGAACGGAGTCGAAGGGGATGCGGATCTGGTGATCCTGCCCGTTGGCGTATGCCTTCCCCGCCTTCTTCGCGTGGAGGGTCACCCCGCCCAGGGTCGGAGGAAAATTCGTGTCGTAGGCGAGACGGAAGGAAATGGAATGGAGGCCGGGATGGTTGGCGGGCACGGGATTGCCGGTCGCATCCGGAGGACCGAACTGCGTTTCCAGCGCGGCGTATCCGGAGTAGCTGCCTCCGCGGACGAGGTTGAATTCGAGATAGGCGTTGTCTCCCGCGCTGTCGGGGGCCCAGGTTGTGGGGTTCGATGGAACGGAAGCCGAAAGGATCTGCGAAGATCCAAGCGCATTGGTGTCGGTGGCGCTCACATCCGAGAACGCGTACCACCAGCCGCCGAGTCCGTTCTGTTTCGGGGAGGCGGAGGAAAACCGGGAGAGCGCCAGGGAGTCTCCGGTGCAGGACCCCGGCGACGGCGTGGGCCATGTGAAGCCCACGCCGACCAGTTCGAGGCTGTCGAGCTGGATCCAGCCGGAGTCCTTGCCGCAGACGCCGCCGGATTCCTCGCAGGAGACGTTCAATTGGATCGCCCATGTGCTGGCGAGGACGGCCGACGGAAGGACGGAAGGGGTGGAGGTCTCCAGTGCCCAGTTCGGCCAGGCGAGATTCGAGACGGAAATCGTCAATCCTTGGCCCGCGGCCGTGGATGGGATGTCGCGTCCGTACGACATGCCCGTGTCGGAGGCGGCCTGGTAGGCGGAAAGAGTGGAGGAAAGCGAGATCCTCACCGCTCTGGGCTTGTCCGTGGAGAGATGGAGCCGGATGGATTGGAGGGCGTTCAGGTCCAGGGACTGCGACTGGGGGAACATGAGCCCGAACCCCGCGGAGGGGTAGTTCTTTCCGTCCAGCACGAACGAGAGCTTCGCGGCGCCGCCCGTCGCGGTGGCGATGCGTTGCAGCGAAGCGGTGTGGAGAGGACTGTGGCGGCTGGCGGAATCGTTGGGATAGATGTAGGCGTAGATTCCGCCTTGCCCCCCCGGCTGGGGATCGTTCTGGGAGAAATCCCACGAAATGTCGGCATGGACCATTCCCGCCGCCGCCGCCAGGATCGCTCTGAACAGAGTCCGCACGCGGTTTGTGTCGCCAATCATCCCGTATCCGTTCACCCTCCGGAAACCGGTTTCGTCCGATGCCGGAGGTTGGCCGCGCCATAGGCCATCAGTCGACCAGTTCCAGGAGGCCACCCAGGGAACTTCGGACCACGGCCTCTTCCATCTCCTCGCCCAGCTTGAACATCAGGTGGCTCCCCCGTTCGCGGGCGATCATCTGCCAGTGCATCAATTCGATCGCGAACTGCTGTATGTCGCCCTCCCGGGCGGTGAGGTCCAGGACCAGCCTGCCGTGGATCTCCAACAGGTCCAGGAGTCCCCGGATCTCCGTTTCCGGTGACTCGCGGAGGGCCGCGACCTTCCAGCAGGGCAGCTTTTCGCCCTCCACCAGCTTCCATTCCGCCGGGCGGCCGGGAAGCCCGACGACGACCGCTTGGGTCCGCCACGCGGAAACGATCTCCATGACCGCCTCCAATTTCGCGGGATCCTTGACTCCGGGGGCCGATTCCACGCCGCTGTTCAGATCCAACCCGTCGGGGCGATGCAAGGTGATGGCGCTGGTGATGTTCTCCGCGCGGAGTCCCCCGGCCACGTACCAGGGAACGGAGGATCGCGTGGGAAGCAGGCTCCAGTCGAAGACCTTTCCCGTTCCCCCCGAGGATCCGTCGGATGCGGCGGTGTCGTAGAGGTGGACAGCGACCCCGGAGTAGGCCCGAACTGCCGAGGGATCCCAACCGCGCCCGACCGAGAAGACCTTCCACACGGGGCGGTTCACCCGTGCGCAGAATTTCGGGGATTCCGTGCCGTGCAGCTGGATGGCGTCCAAGGGTACCTCGCGAAGTGCTGCTTCGATTTCTTCGATGGGTTGGTCCTTGAACACCCCGACCACCGGCAATCTCCCGCCGATCCGGTCCGCGAGCCTCCTGGCGGTCTCGAAATCCACATGCCTGGGGCTGGAAGGCACGAAATTCAGCCCGACATGGTCCACGCCCAGCCGGATGCAGGCGTCCAAACCGGTGATTTCGGTGATTCCGCAGACTTTGACCTGGATCGTGACGATTTACCCCCTTGCGATTGTCGCCGTGGATGAGTCCAATTTACCATCTGCGTCAACTGCACCGGGGGGTCTGGACAAATCCAATGAGCGAGGACAGCGTCCTAGTGAGAATGGAAGGGGTCGGCTTCGCCTACGATGCCGGGAACACCGCCGTCTACGGCTTGAACGCGGAAGTCCGTTCGGGCGAAGTGTTGCTGGTCAGCGGTGCCAACGGTTCGGGGAAGACCAGCCTGCTCAAGTTGCTGGGAGGATTCCTCCTTCCCGGCGAGGGGAACGTTCGTCTGGGGAAGGTCGATCTGGAGGAGCTTCCCGACGACAAGGTGGACGAATGGGTGGCGTTCATCCGCACGGAATCGGAGAAGGCCCTGATCGGCCCCACCGTGGAGGACGAGCTCGCGCGCGGCTGTCGGCTCGCCGGCCTTTCGGGATCGGCCATCCCGCACCGCGTGGGACAGGCGCTGGAAGTGGTTCGACTGCGGGATTCGCGGCACTGGTACCTGGACGAGATGTCCGTGGGAGAACGCCGGCGCATCGCATTGGCCTCGAGTCTGATCGGCAAGCCGCGAGTGGTCCTGATGGACGACCCCTTGGCGGACCTGGACACCGCCGGTGTGCGGGTGGTGGGTCGGATCCTGCGCGAGCTGGCTCGGCGCGGACTGGGAGTGGTCTTCTCCAGCCACCTCCTGGATCCCGCCATCCAACTCGCGGATCGCGTGCTTGTCCTGGACCACGGCGAAATCGTCGCCGAAGGCCCCCCCCACCAGATCCTGGAAAAGCCGGATCTGCTCCAGGAAGCCGGTCTTGGGCTTCCGCCGGCCGCAGAGCTCTTCCATCGCCTGAGGGCCCAAGGCGTGCTGCGCGACGTCTCACTTCCCGTGAGCCTGGACGAGGCCGTGGAGCAGTTGGTCCGTCGGCTCGCGCCCTGATGTCCTTGGATCTCGTGGTGCTCTGCGCGGGACGCGGGGAGCGCCTGCGCCCCCTGACCGAGGCATGTCCGAAGCCGCTCCTCCCCCTCGTCGGAATGACCCTCGCCGACAGGGCGTTGGCCGCTTGCGAACTCCTCCGGCCCGTCCGGCGGGTTGCCAACGCATGCCACTTTCCGGAGCAGATCCTGTCGTGGGCGGAAGCGCGCCGTCTGGACCACGTCCAGGTGGAGCCCGTCCTCCTGGACACCGGTGGAGCGATCGGACGCATGCGATCCAGCGGCGATCTGGTCTCGGAACACGTGCTGGTCCACAACGGCGACCTGGTCCACGACATCGACCTGCGGGAACCTTGGAACGAGCATGTCCGCACCCGGGCCGACGCCACCCTGGTGGTGGTGGATCGTCCCCGGGTGAACACCGTGGTCGCGCGGGACGGTCGGTTTTCGGGGGTTTTGGGCCATCCTAGGGGGCCCGGCCGGCCGGAGCCCGGAGATCTCCTCAGGACATTCTCCGGGATCGCGTTCTACCGCCGATCCGTGGTTTCGCCGCGGTCGGACGGGCCCTGGAGCGTGAAGGAGCTCTGGCACGATCTGCTGGAACAGGGACGGTCGATCCGGGTTTGGGAGGCGTCTTCCGGTTGCCGATGGGACGACTTGGGGACTTCGAAGGACTTCGCTCGCGCCGTCCGCGAGGAGATGGCGCGGCGCGGGATCGGAACGTGGATCGATCCCGGCGCCCAGGTGGACGCCTCCGCGCGGATCCTGTCGGGATCCGCGGTGGAATGGGGGGCCTTCGTCGGAGCCGGCGCGGTGGTCGAGGATTCCGTCCTGTTTCCGGGTGCCGTCGTGGAGGAGGGGGAGACGGTTCGAGGAGTCCTGCGCAACGCGGGTGGCGACTTGCCGGTGGCCGCGTGACCGGGCCTTCTTTTCCCGACATCCCTCCTCCGATCGAACGGATTCTGTCCTCCCTTGGCCACAGGCCGCCTTGGCGCGCCGAAGTGGCCGGAAGCGCCGGATCCGGACGGATCTACTGGAGGATCCGAAGCGGATCCGTCTCCCACATCCTGCTCCAAAGCCATCCCGGAGACGCGGACTACGGACGTTTCCTGTCCATCACGCGCCATCTGCGCGGGGCCGGGCTGCAGGTGCCGGAGATCCACGGTTCGGACGATCCCACCCGCTTCGTGGTGCTCGAGGACCTGGGCTCCACGTTGCTCTTCGACCTGGCCCGCTCGGCGGCTTCCGCCGGAGAAACGGACGTGGCGAGGTTGGAAGCGGCCTACCACCCGGCTCTCGAGGCGCTGGAGAGGTGGCAGGTCCTGGGCACCGGGTCCATGTCCGGGTGTCCGGATCTGCTGGACCG
>Ga0302270_10000651_pt1 | contig 36789 bp, 38 predicted proteins | sample III_Bog_E2_3_FD_198773 | JGI IMG/M metagenome (GOLD analysis project Ga0302270, IMG submission 198773) | Peat permafrost microbial communities from Stordalen Mire near Abisko, Sweden - III_Bog_E2_3 | ecosystem: Environmental > Terrestrial > Soil > Wetlands > Peat | place: Sweden: Abisko... | reverse complement strand
GCAATCAATCTCGGCGGGCAGACTCTTAACGCGCGCGTGGCGTCCATCAGCCCTTCCGGTGACGCGGGCTCGCATTCTTTTCTAGTGAAGGCCACGCTGCCATCTACAGCAGCGTGGAGTTCGGGAACGGTGGTGCACGTAGCTCTTCCTTCGCATGTGGCCGTGCCGCGCATCTTCGTTCCTGCAAGCGCCGTGGTGCAACAGGGCGGGCTGGACGCGGTACTTGCTGTTGATTCAGAGGGCCGCGCGTCGGTGCGATATGTAGCCCTGGGCGGCACGAACGGAGAGATGACAGAAATTGTGACAGGCGTTCATGGTGGAGACCGGCTCATAGTGAATGCGAGCGTCAATTTCGCGGGCAAAAGGATTGAGGTGCGGCCATGAAGGAGCGAAACATCGCGGGGCGCATCGCGGCAGCCTTCATCGAATCGAAACTGACGCTTCTGCTCATCATTGCAGCGTTGGCATTGGGCGGGCTGAGCCTTACCGAGATTCCGCGCGAAGAAGAGCCGCAGATCGCCGTGCCGATGATCGACATTTTTACGGGGATGCCGGGGGCATCAGCGAAAGAGGTGGAAGAGCGCATCAGTACGCCGCTGGAACGGCTACTGCGTAACAATCCGGGCGTGGAATATCTTTACTCCACCAGCCGGCCAGGCATGAGCCTGGTGACGGCGCGCTTTCGCGTCGGCCAAAAAGAGGACGACGCGATTGTCCAGACCTACAAACAGATCGATGGCGCGATGGATGCGCTGCCTGCCGGGGCTTCGCGTCCGCTGCTGGAGGTGCGCTCCATTAACGATGTTCCGATGATGACGCTCACGCTGTCGGGGCCGAACTACAGCGTCGCGCAGCTCCGGAAGATTGCGGACGAGCTGGACCAGCAGATTAAGCGCGTGGATGATGTCGCACAGACTATGGTCATCGGCGGCGAGCCGCGCAAGATCAACGTATGGTTTGATTCAGCAAAGCTGGCGGCTTATGGCATGACGCCGGAGTCGCTTGCCACGCGGCTGATGGGCGAGAACAGCCGGTCTGCGCCGGTGAGTTTCACCGCGGACGGGCAGAGCACGATGCTGCAAGTGGGCAGTATTTACGGGACCAGCGACGACGTGGCCAACGCTGCGATCGGCGTGCACAACCAGACACCGGTATACCTCCGCGATGTTGCGCGGGTGGAAGACGGCGGTTCCGATGTGAGCAGCTACGTCCTCACAGGTGTTGGCCTGGGCCATCGCGACACAGAGGAGACGTCCGCGGTTACGATTGCGATTTCAAAGCGCGCGGGCACCAATGCGACGACCATTTCAGACCGCGTCAAGGAGCGGCTGGCTCAACTGCACGGCACGCTGCTGCCGAACGATCTCAAGGTGAACATCACGCGGGATTATGGAAAGACGGCGAAGGACAAAGCGAACGAGCTGCTGCTGCATCTATTCATCGCCACACTCTCTGTGACGCTGCTGATCGCATTTGCTCTGGGCTGGCGTGAAGGTGGAGTGGTGCTGGTGGCCATTCCGGTCACATTGGCGTTGACGATAGCGCTGTTTTATTTCTACGGCTATACCGTGAATCGCATTACGCTGTTCGCGCTCATCTTTTCAATCGGCATTCTGGTGGATGACGCCATTGTGGTGGTAGAGAATATTGTGCGCCACTTCCGCATGGGCAGAAACCGCGAGCGCAGCTTTCGTGAGGTTGCGATTGATGCGGTCGATGAAGTGGGCAATCCCACGATTCTGGCGACGTTTGCCGTGATCGCCGCAATTCTTCCCATGGCATTCGTGCGCGGTCTGATGGGGCCGTACATGCGTCCCATTCCGATTGGGGCTTCTTCCGCGATGCTTCTTTCACTGATTGTTGCCTTCACTGTGACACCCTGGGCGGCGCTCAGGCTTCTGCGTGGACGTGCACGAAGCCATCACGATGAGAGGGAAGGCAAGTTGACGCTTCGCTATCGCAGACTGATGGCAAGCTTGCTGGATAGCCACCGTCACGCGCTCGCATTTCTTGGATTAGTGGTAGGGCTGCTTCTGCTGGCCATTGCGCTGGTTCCGTTGAAGGCGGTGAAGGTGAAGATGCTGCCGTTCGACAACAAGAGCGAGTTTCAGGTCATCGTCAACATGCCGGAGGGCGCAACGCTGGAGCAGACGACTGCCGTGGCGCAACAGATGGGCCGGCGCATTGCGGCTGACCCGGATGTGACGGATTACCAGATCTACTCCGGTACAGCCGCTCCGTTCAATTTCAACGGGCTGGTACGCCACTACTATTTGCGCGGAGCCGCGAATCAAGCGGACATCCAGGTGAACCTGAAGTCGCGCGACCAGCGCAAGGCGCAGAGCCACGATATTGCCAAGCGGCTGCGTCCATCACTCAAACAGATTGCGGATGCCGCAGGCGCGCGCATCGCCGTGGCGGAGGTGCCACCCGGGCCGCCGGTGCAGCAGACACTCGTCGCGGAGGTGTACGGACCCGACTATCAGAAGCAGATCGCGCTCGCGGCCGAGGTGAAGCACATCTTTGAGAAGACCGATGGCGTGGCGGACACGGACTGGTTCGTCGCCGCGCCTGAAAAGCAGTACGACCTGAAGATTGACTCTGCCCGTGCTGCTCTGGCTGGCCTGTCGACACAGCAGATTGTGGCGAACGTGAATGATGGCGTCAACGGTCGCGATATCGGCCTGCTGCACGACGAGCGCTCGCGGGAGGCTGTGCCTATCCACATGGAACTGGAGCGACCGCTGCGTACAGGTGTGGATGCGGTGAGCAACATGCAGCTCCTTGCCGCGGATGGAGCACCTGTCAGCATAGGCAGCCTGGGTACGGTTTCAACCGGCACGGTGGAGCAGCAGATTCAGCATAAGAACCTGCTGCCTGTCGTCTATGTAGTAGGCGATGTCTCAGGCGCGGCGGAGAGTCCCGTCTATGCAATTCTGACAATGCAGCGTGAGGTTGCAAAGCTGACCGCACCGGACGGCATGTCCATCACGCAGTACTCCACCCAACTGCCGGGTGACACGCAGCACTACACGCTGAAGTGGGACGGGGAATGGCAGATCACGTACGAGGTCTTCCGCGATCTGGGGCTCGCGTTTGCCGTTGTGCTGGTGCTGATCTACATCCTGGTGGTTGGGTGGTTCCGATCGTTCCTGACGCCGCTGGTCATCATGGCTCCCATCCCATTGACTCTGGTGGGCATTCTGCCGGGCCATGCGCTTCTGGGTGCATTCTTTACCGCAACGTCCATGATCGGCTTCATCGCCGGTGCGGGCATCATTGTGAGGAATTCCATTATTCTGGTCGACTTCATCGAGGTCCGGCGCAAGGATGGACTGAATCTGCGGGATGCAGTGATTGACGCAGGCGCGGTCCGGTTCCGGCCCATGCTGTTGACTGCGGGTGCGGTGGTTCTGGGCTCGTCTGTCATCCTGAGCGACCCGATCTTTCAGGGGCTTGCGATCTCGCTGATGGCGGGCGAGGTGGCGTCAACGCTCTTATCGCGCATTGCCATCCCGGTGCTGTACTTCTACACGGACCGATGGAGAAATCCGGTAGCTGCAGTATCTGCGATGTAAGCCGTGGGCCGTACGAGCAGGGGAAATATTGGAGCACCGAATGGGATTTGAACCCATGAATACTGGTTTTGCAGAGTCGAAATATCCAGCGCTCTCAGTCACTTACGGGAACTGATGGGTACGCAAAAGCCCGGATAAGTACGCATGGTAGTGCTCATCATGGGTTGAAAATGGGTTGGAAATTTTCCTTGATATTCTCAACCAGTATTAGCGGTCGCAAGAGCTCCGAAGCGTATTTTTCGAAGCTCGGAATACACTTCCAGACTTTAAGTTTCCTAGCTGGCACTTTAGAAAAATCAAACCAACTCGATGCGCAGGCCTCGCCCGATAGCATTGGCCGCGCGCGAGAGCGTCTGCAGCGTGACGGCGGCATTGCCGGGGTCGAGTAAACGGTCGAGCGCCGCGCGGCTGGTGTGCATACGCCGCGCCATCTCTACCTTGGTGATGTTGTCCTTCTCCATCGCCTGCTGCACCTGCCATGCGACCGCTTCCTTGATGGCAATGGTACGGGTCTCCTCAAGAATGCCTTCCTCCTTCAGGAAGTCGTCGAGCGAGGAACCCACATGCTTATTCTGTTTCTTCATCTCGTCACCTCTGTCATCCTTCGTCTCGCCAGCGATAGATCGTCTGCTGGGGTCTTCTGCGTCTTCTTGATGAATCCATGCAGGACAACCAATGTGTTGTCGTGAAAGCACAGCACCAGCCGTGCGATGCGTTGGCTGGGCAGGGAAGAACGTACCTCCCAGAGTCCATCTTTCAGGCTTCGCACCAGAGGCATACCTATAGGCCATCCGAACTGCACCCGCATCAGGTCGAGTCCAATGGCGCGGCGATCCTCGCTACTGAGGCCACGCAACCACTCCCGCACCGGCTCCTTGCCCGTTTCAGAGCGATAAAACCGTACCGGCACTTCTGGAGGTGATGCTTTGCTCATTGCGCCTCATTATTTAGTATGTACCAAAAACGATACACCGTCAAGTGACCTTTGTCTTTCTGTTTGTCATTTTCCAACGGCTAGTCAAACCACCTACATACTCATCGGGCTGCTCGTCTACAATTTGAGTCGCTCTCCTAAAGGAAAAATACAAGAACTGAAACGCAATCTAAGGGCGAGAGGCGTTGCCGGATGGCTAGGCTGGAGGAATGGCGATGATATACCGAATGGCGATTCTGAGCACCGTCTTGATGGCGGGTGTGGGATTCACAATTCCGGCGTATGCGGGCAACGCTGCGTCTGGTCAGACGCAAGCCACGCCGTCCGAGATAAAGTCTTATGACCCAATCCCAGAAGGGTGGAGCATAAAGATTGGCCTACCAGGAACGTTATCGGTCGGAGCTGAATACTGTACGCAGTCAGGTGAATGTCAATTTGTTGGACACGAAATTGTCCATTTGATAAGTGCTTGCCAAGAGGTGCCTGACGCAGAACCGTGCCTGAAAGCAAGAATACCAGTAGAAGTCCTCGCTTCGAGTCCTGCTGGAAGTGTCATCGTGCGTCTGGAAGGACGAAATTATGCAGTAAGTGGCTTGCAATGGGATAACCGAGAGCCGGATGGGTCTTTTATTGGTGGTCCTGTGTCCGTCATCTTCCAAGGAGTTAGCGTGCCCGTCCAGTTGTATAAGCCGCCTCCCGCAGTAACGATCACGCCAAAAAATCCGATAACTTTCAAGGGATCATGTACCGCTTCCAGCTATTACGCCGAAGGGCCGGACGATAGCAGCTTGCCAAAGCCTTACCCGCAATTCCACTGCGATTCGGTGGTCATTTCACTCGTCAACGATCATCTGCTGATTCAGTTCATGGAGGGAAAGTCTATAGGCCTTGGATTTTCTGGCACAAGTGGTGTGAATGGACTCCCGGAAGCTATTCGGAAATGGGATTTTAACTTCATGCAGAAGCAGGCATCTGGAGGTAAACCTGCTTTGATTGTTGACCATGTTTCCTTGATTTCTGGGGGTGTGTCAGAGGTCAATCGTGATAGTTACTGTGAGCTCTCTTATATGAAAATTTCGTGTGTCATGAATTTTGACGATAGCCCATCACGCACTTACAAACAATCAGCCGTGTTGTTCAACATCGAATGACACTATGGGAAACTCAAGAGTTTCAGAGCGCAGGCCCCGCACGGCATGTTTAGCTCCCACCATCGGTGGAATTTTGAGGTCGGAGGAACTTTCCAGCGGAATCGAGAATACTTGCAATGGAAATTGACAATTCTAAGATTGTTGACTTGCGGAGGATGGTGACCGCCGCCCAGCAAGAGTTCGATATGGCGGTTACGTTCCATGAGGTTTGGAAACCTGCCGCCTACGATCAGGACCTCCATAGTCGCTTGGGAAAATCCTATGCTACGCAAGCTTTTCTCATCACGCGAACAGCGCTCCGGCGCGAAATGCTACTAGCGTTGATTCGCCTGTGGGACAGCAATACGAAAGCCATTCGGATGCGGTGCATCGCCGCCACCGTGGGCGAGAAAGAGGTGATCGCGGCTTTAGCATTAGACCGTGTCAACCATCTGGGCTGGCCCGAAGACTTCGACGAAATGAGAAATGATCTCAAGAAGAGGGCAACCGAGGTAGGCCTAATAGTAGAGAAATATATGAAAGGTGGGGCACGCCACGCCGTGTTTAAGAAGCTGTTAGCTTTGCGGCATGAGCGCCTAGCTCACCGGCAGTTAATCCCAGCCACAGCAACGGGAGCGAACGCCACTGACGAAGAAATCGAGGATTTTTACCAAGATAATGCAAAGCTAATTCAAATCCTCCTCGGTGTCGTCAATGCGATGGCTTATGACCCGCAGGACACCGCCAAGGTCTACCGCCTATATGCCAGCCACTTTTGGGGAACGTTTCGGAAGACGGGAAATGAATCACGATAGAAACCGGGGCTAATGTGGCTGCAATGCTTCTGTTGCCGCTCTCAAATATCTTGCCAATATGGAAGCGGTGCTGCGCACCGGGTGATTTTTGACACTCCACCCCTCATAGGGAACTGTACGGAAACCTAGGGCGCTATTTAGCAACGTGAGCCGCATCCAAGAGATAGAGCCAATCGGGTTCCGTGAGGAAACTTGGGTTTCTATTAGTGAACCCGGCTTATAAGGAGGGTGGAGCGATGGCATTGCTCGACAAAGACAACCTGGCGGTGCGCATGGCGAGGGCGGCCAAGCACCGTATCAATCATGTCGGAACGAAGCTGAATGAGGCAGAGCTGCAGGCGTTCGATGCGCTAGCGGAGAAGCGGCAGCAGACGCACTCGGAGCTGATTCGGGGACTTGTGTTGCGGGAGATCGAGGCGGAGGGTAAAGAGCGGGGGCCAAGCGTGGAGCTGGTGGAGATCGAGGCGATACGGTTGCTCATTATCAACCTATTCCATGCGCAGGTCGTGACGGGCGAGCTGATTCCGGAGACAGAGTGGGAGATGCTCCAGAAGGAGACGCGGAAGCGGAAGCGTGAGGCGGCGGAGAGGGAGCTGCGCGAGTACGAGAAGACCAGCGCGAAGCCCTGAACCGTGGTGATGAAGTACCCTCCGCTACGCCGTCCGTAAAGGCTCTACGCTGCGCTCCGACCGCTGCGCGGCTCCCTGCGGGAGGCCTTGACTGGCGACTCCGCTACGGGTGTTTCCAGTCATGAGGAGCATGTCTGCTCCTCCGTTCTCAAAGAGAACCGGAGTGCAACTGCGAAGCTATCCAGAACGATTGGCGGCACCGGAGACGAAGAGAAAAGGCGCCCAATTCATGCCGAAATATCCGGCAAAAGCATCTCCACAACCTTCCGGTTGGCTTCGCGTTTCTCTGGCGAGAGCGCCTTGCCGTAGACGTTGAAGGTGGTCGAAATAGCCGAGTGCCGCATAAGGTCTTTCGTCACGCCGGGAGCGATACCCGCCGAGTCCAGCCACGACCGGTACGAGTGGCGCAGCGAGTGGAAACCCAGCCCCACAATCCCGATGGCTTCGCCGGCGGGACGTATCCAACGCTGCTGCATAGAGGGCGACTGATAGGGCATCCCCGTTACTGGATTGGCGAAGATCCATTCTGTTTCGCACTTCATCTTCCAGACAGTCAGCAGGTCCGCTAGCGCGGGATGCAGGGGCAGCTTGGCCTTGGAGGAAACCGTCTTTGTCTCGTCGATAGAACCCCGGTAGGCGCTGCGACAAATGGTGACCGTCTGCCGCTTCCAGTCGATGTCGTCCCACTTGAGGCCGAGCGCTTCGCTCACACGCAGGCCCAGGCATCCCATGGTGACGGCGACCATATTGACGTTCTCCGGTAACCGCTTCACCACGTCGCGAAACTGTTCGGGCGAGAGCACGACGGATTCTTTACTCCGCATGGTGACGTTCTTTATTTTGACGATTTCGATGGGGTTGCGGCGCTCCAGCGGGAGGTATTCCCACAGCGTGGCGAGGTCGAAGAGCTTGTGCATGAGGCTACGCAGATGGCCCTTTGTGATGGGCGCGAGGTCGAGACTTTGGAACCATGCGTGAAGCTCTGCAGGGCGAATCTCAGAGACGATCCGCGTACCCCATTGGGGCCGGAGGCGGCGCTTGATGATGGAGGTGTAGGAGCCTTGGGTCGATGCTCGCGCGGGCATCTCTTCGGCGATGTAGCGATCGAGAAGGGCATTGAAGGTGACATCCTTCGCCCGTGCATACTCGGTATCTTCGTTCAGCTTGAGGAGCTGGGATTCGACCTTTTGCCGGACGGCCTTTTCGGTACGGTAGATTGCGCCGTCGAAGTATTGGCTACGGAGGACGCGCTTCTTATCCTCCTCAACGTAGTACCGGAACTCCCACGCGAAGCCGTTGGACCGCTTTACACGACGAATCGAACCCTGCTGGTACTTGTCCCGACGAATTTTCATCAACCCATCTCCAACCCATTTTGATTCCATTTTGCGAGGGTCGTTCTTAGGGCATTTTACCTTATCATGGGTTATTATGGGTTGGCCGAAATCTCGGAATCGCCATAAGCTATTGATTTTATGGAGCACCGAATGGGATTTGAACCCATGAATACTGGTTTTGCAGACCAGCGCGTTAGCCACTTCGCCATCGGTGCTCTTGCTTTACGGCAATAAAAAACCCACCCGGCCGTTTGCCTGGGGTGGGTCAGAATGGCATCGAAACAGACTTCGTTTCTGTGACCTCTCACGCACCCAGGCGAAGACCGCAACAGCAGCGGCTTTGACAGGTCGTGATGGAGAGGGATGCCATGCAATTACAACGATATCGCTGGGGGTGCGGAGTGTCAAATCCGCGTGGCGCAGAAAAAGTGCTTGACGCGGTACGGTAACGAAATAATTTTGCAGGCGCACCATGCGTGTTGCAAGCGGGCGCCATTTCCTGCGGCGATGCACCACCTTTCCACAGCAGGTGTGATGTGAATGCACGATGAATACAGAGCATTTCGCGTGGCGGTGGATAAGCAAGCGCAAGGCGCTGTGTACTTCGCCGTAGATTCGCCGTTGCCACAGTCGCCAATGGCCGCTACTGTTGGCAAGCATTTCAAAACACCGATTGCACTTTCGCCTTTTACTGACAACTTGAGTTAGAGGGGACTTCGCACCCGTGGTGCGGTCCTCGTGCGTTCTGCCTGATCGCCAGCAACCGCAGCGACCGCTCCCAAAGAGAGCGCGCCGTAGCCGCGACGCTTCAATCAGGGTGCACGAAACAGCCGCAGGCAAAACCGCCTGTGCGGTGTTCTCTCTTCCCGCGGGCCGCATTACGCTGCCCGGCGAGAACCTGTCTGTTCCAGGCAGCCGTGGAGCTATGCGCTCGGGGCCGCCGGGGGAAGACCGCGCTCTCTCGCCGCCGGAGCGAACCACGGTCCGCGGGCTCCCTAGAACGCCGCTCCTGCAACGGCCGCGCATAAGGCGCCAGCGTTGCAGGAGCCCATCCGCCGCACCGGAAACGCCGGCTGCGGCAGAGCAAGGAAGAGCAATGCGCCCCAAGAAGACCATCCTCTGTGTTGACGACAATGAACAGGCCCTCTCAGTCCGCAAGTTTCTGCTGGAGACGCGTGGCTACCGCGTGCTGGCCGTAACCACGGCGCAGGAGGCGCTGGAGATCGTGGAGAAGGCGCTGCCCAGCGCGATCGATCTGCTGCTGAGCGATCTGCTGATGCCTGCGATGGATGGCAATGAACTGGTAAGGCGCTGCAAGGAGATTTCGCCGGGGATGCCCGCGATGCTGATCTCCGGCACGGTGAAGCAGTATGAGCGCGGCATCCGCGCGGATGTATTTCTGCCCAAGGGCGTGTGCTCGCCGGTGGAACTGCTGGAGCGCATCCGGGTGCTGGTGGCGCGCAAACGCGGGCCCAAAAAGGCCGTGGTGCCGGCGGCGGCGCCGGTAGAGCAATCCATGGCGGCGCATGTGGCGTCTTAGCCGTGCAGGGTACGCGGAAGCGGCTACTGGGATAAACTGAAGACTGCATGCCACCTATCATCGTTGCAAAGAATCTAGGGAAGACCTACCGCTCGGGCAAGCTGGAAGTGCCCGCGCTGGTGGACGTGGATTTCTCCATTGAGCAAGGCGAGTTCGTCGCCATCGTGGGCCCGTCGGGCAGCGGCAAGTCGACGCTGTTCTACATTCTGGGCGGCCTGACGCCGGCGACCAGCGGCAGCGTGGAGATTGACGGCGTTGACTTCGCCAGACTGACGGACGCGGAACGCACGCGCATGCGCCGCGCGAAGATCGGTTTCGTTTTTCAGCGCTTCAACCTGCTGCCTACGCTGTCTGCAATGGGCAATATTGAGATTGCGCACGAGATTGCCGGAGTGAAAGGCCCGCTGGACAAGGAATTTCTGGGCCGGCTGACGGACCTGCTGAGCATCAGCGGGCGGCTGCAGCACCGGCCCAATGAGCTTTCCGGCGGCGAGCAGCAGCGCGTCGCCATTGCACGCGCCCTGATCTCGCGCCCTGCCATTGTGCTGGCCGACGAGCCGACAGGAAACCTGGACACGAAGAATTCTGATGCCGTGCTGGAGATGCTGCGGCACTCCAACGAAGTGCTGAAGCAGACCGTGCTGATGATCACGCACAACCCTGATGCAGCGGCGATCGCAGACCGCATTCTGCACATGCGCGATGGCAGGATTGTGAGCGTGGAGAAGGGCGTCAAGCAGGTAAAGCACGACACGTATTAGAGGGGCGGATTCTTTGACACTGCCCGCGGCAGTTGATAGCCTTGAAGTACTGCTTCACCGCTGATTCCGCTGGCCGCTTGTGGGCCGCTTCCGAAGAGAATCCAGCTTATGCGTCCCCGTCGTCCAGTGGCCTAGGACACCGCCCTTTCACGGCGGTAACACGGGTTCGAATCCCGTCGGGGACGCCAATTACTTCAAGCACTTACGGTTCCGGGCAGAACCTTCGATGTTCCGATATGTTCCGATAAGAGCTTGGAACCCTTGGAACCGCCCGTTTTCTTCTCTCCCATCAGCATGTTCACCACTCGGCTCTGCGCGTCTCGCTTGTTCTGCGTGATCGCCTGGGCATAGAGATTCATGGTGACCCAGAAGTTCGCATGACGCATCAGCTCCTGCACCGTTTTGACGTCTTCCCCGTTTGCTTTGAGAAGCGTCGCATAGGTGCGGCGGAACGTATGCCACCCGATATGCGCCGTGATGCCAGCAGCCTCCGCCGCCGGCCTCAGGTGCGCCCGGTAAAGCGTGCCCGGCCAATACGGCCATTTGCCCCGCAGATGCGGACTGGCGAAAACCCAGTCCTTGTCCTCGGGGTAGGGAGACTCACGCCGCCATAGCCAGAGAACCTCGGCGACACGTTCGTCAAGGGGAACTGGCTTACGTGACGCTTCGGTTTTGCAGCTTGAGATCGTCTGAAGGGTGATCGAGTGCGTGATGCTCAACTGGTTGAGCTCGAAATCCACGTCCGACCACTTCAGTGCGAGTAGTTCACCGACTCGCAATCCCGTGAAAACTGCTACAAATACCGCAACGTAGGTAGGCCCGGTTAGCTTCGAGAGAAGAGCTTGAATCTCTTCCATCGAAAGGATTGCCGGGATCTCCTGCCGTTTAGCACTCTGGCGCACAGGCGTGATTGGATTCTGTTCGATCCAATCCCACCGAATTGCGTGACGGAAGAGTGCGTGCATGATGTTCCGTATTTTTGCTTTGCTTCCGTTTGCCAAGGGCAGGGAGCGGAGCCATTCTTCGACGACGACCGCCTTCACATTCGTGATGGCGTAATCGCCCCAGCGCGGCTTGATCCACTTCCGGAAATAGCCTTTGTACGTGACACAGGTTGCAAAGGTTTTGGTCGTATGTTCCCCCATCTCTTTTTCCTCGTAGTGCTCAATGAGGGCCCCAACCGTCGTATTCTGCCGGGTGGAGCGGGGGTGTTCGACGTTGATGTCTTTCCTCAGAGCATCCAGCGCTTTTAGAGCCAGAGTCTCTGAGGGGTAGTCTTGGAGCGTTCCAACCACCAAGCAGCGACGGTTGCGTTTGCCATTGGCCCCTGTTTCATACCATCGGTACTCCCAGGTCTTTCGCCCGCGCTTCCGTTCAGCCAGCTTGAGGCTGCCTTGCTGATAACGTGTCCTTCTCATACAAATCTCCTGTATCGAAGGGCACGGATGGATGTTCCAATTTTATTCCATCCTTGCCCGGAAGTCTTGAGGAGAACGTCGCATCAACTCGCCATCTTGCCGGCCATCCATTCCTCGATTGCGGATTTACGGAATCGCCAGAGTTTGCCGAACTTGATTGCGGGAATCTTGCCATCGCGCGCCCAGCGTTGCAGGCTCTTCTCGGAAACCTTGCATCGCAGAGCAACATCCCGTGCGTCATAGAGTGGTTCAAAGTCCACCGCGTATTGGCTGGATATGGATTCTGAGGCGGGCGGCTTCTTGTCCATGAAAGGCTCCTTCTGGGCTGATAATCGACTCAGAAGCACGATTCGTCTAATACTTCCTGGGTATCAGGCGATAACTTCGGGATATCAATTTTTATTGTTATCCGGGAGTCTAATAATTCCCGCTTTGGAATTAGCTATTCGGGTGAGCGCTAACATGTTGTGCAACTTGCCCGTCAAAGAGTGTCGAGATTTAATGACAGAAAATTGACATAAATTTATCGAGATTATTGCATCTAAATTTCCAATTTGATTCCGAATCTTCGGAGCTTAACCGCATGAATGATGCCGCTGAATTTCGTCACTTCAAATACCTGCTTGCGGTCGCCGAGCATAAAGGCTTTCGGGCTGCTGCAGAACGTTTGAACACATCGCAGCCCTCTTTGAGTAAACAGGCCAAGGAGTTCCAAGAAGCGTTCCAAATCGAACTCTTCCAGAAAACCAAGTCAGGCCGTATTCGTCTGACGCCTACCGGGTCCGCATTTATCGCAATCGCGCGAGACTTACTCGAAGCTCGTGATGAAGCGATTGCTGCCCTAATTGCCATACATCGGAAGGAGACTTCGCTTCTCAGACTCGGATGCACCTCCTTTGTTGACGGAGAGCTTTGCCACCTGGCTTGCGAACTGCATAAGCAACTCGCTCCTTCGTGCGCGATTCACCCATCTTTGGGGGATACCGTCACTTTGTTACGAGAACTCGAAGGGGACAAGGTGGATGCGGCGATCGTCACGCTGCCGGTTATTGACGAACGATTCCGCGTGGAGACCATCAAGAGGGATTCTCTCGTCGTTTGCCTGCCGGCAGATCACCCTCTCGCATTGAAGGCCACATTATCGCCATCAGACCTTGGGAGCAATCTGACCATCTTCCGTCACCCAGACCAGCATCCGGCAGCCCATGCTCACCTACTAGAACTGCTGACCGGGAGCGGCATCATGGTTGAAGAGCATTCACATACATCTCATCCTCACGAGACGCAGACCCTCGTCAAAAGCGGTTATGGCTTCGCTTTGATTCGCGAGGGAACCCCACTCGAAAGCGGATTGACCACGCGATCTGTGATGGGTGTGGACTGGACTGTTGATACAGCAATTGTGTTTAGAAAAGACACAAAACTGCGGACGCTCCCTGTTCTCGTACGAGGTTTGCGCCGAATGTATTCGTTACAGGCCGTTCCAAAGAAACCGCCGACATCGGCGAAAGTAGAAGATGGCCCTTCCCAAATGTCTCTCCTCCCGGAACGAAAGGCATCCTGATGTTGCATCTCAGATTTCCCCTTGATCAGGCGGGTAGTGTCTCAGTTTGAAAACCACAGGGATGCCTAGTCGGTTTTAGGGGGAATCTTACTAAGCTGCATCAGTTTGGATTCATCACAGACATGGGCTTTTTCCAGCGCCGCTAATTCATCTTCTCTGCGGGCCGTTGCGACCGTGGCAAAGCATCTTGTACAGATCGCGTCGTAAGAGCCATCTGGGTTATGCCTATGGGGGAAACGAGGACTCGTCTGCGTAGACATCTTGCGCCTCTGATCGGTTTAGGGAACTGGAATAGATTACACCTAATCTCTTGTAGCACCGTGGCAAATACCTCTCGACCACTTAGGCACGGTTTGATGGCTGATTCCAGTTGAGTATCGCCCGATAACTAAGAAGTATTAGACGGATCATTGAGACGCGCCTAATGTCTCGGCATATCCCGACTGATTCACAGTCGGAGGAGGTGCCGATGTCTCGCAGAATCCGTATTGTCATCCCTCGACAAGTGACGCAGGCAATAAGCAAAGGGGTTCCCCCATTTGCACTTATGTGTCTACTGTTGCTTCTCACTCCCCTCGCTCATGCTCAAAGCAGCGGCTCACCGTTCGATAGCGGCTTCACTAACCTGCAAAACCTCTTCACCGGAACCGTCGCCAAAGTCGCATCCCTGATTGCCATCGTTATTGGCGGCTACGGCTTCGCGCATGGCGAGCCCGGCGCTAAGAAAGCCCTAGCCGGGGTTGCAGCTGGCACAGGCATCGCCGTGATGGCTGTGAACGTCCTGAGCTGGCTTTGGGGCGTGTAGTTACTACCCACCTTGTTCTTCCCATGCGCACTCACTGCAATTACAGAGGGGCTTATGTCCGACACGAAATCCATAATTCGCCGTCGTAATCGGGTCTACAAGAGCCTGCATAAGCCCCTTACATATCTGGGGGTAGAACGGACACTCTTCTATTTCGTATGCGTCGGTGCTGTTGGAGCCTTCAACATATTTAATTCCATTCTTGCCGGCTTTGCAGTATTTGTCGGTGGCTTCGCCTTCGGCCATTGGGTAACGAGTAGCGATCCGGCATTCCTGCGCATCCTGGCGAAGTCTGAGAAGTACAAGCTCCGCTATGACGCCGCGAAGCAGAGCATTCCTCGCGTGGAGGTGGCCTGATGCTCCGTCTCGATAAAGTCATCAAGCCCTGGAAGGATGCGGCATCGCTAAATGACCACATCAACCTTTATGGCTTTTGGAATGAAACAACATTCCTGACAAAATCCGGCGATGTGGGGATGGTTCTGCGGCTGCCTGGTGTTGATTATGAGAGCCTTGACCAAGGCGAACAGGAATACGCCGTTAAGCGGCTTGAAGCAGCTCTAAAAGCCTTCGGGCCGGGCTTCCATGTCTATCAGTACCTCTTCAAGTCGAATCGCCCAGATGTACCGTTCGCGAGATACGACGATCCAGTGGTAGAAGCTGCCATTGACCAGAGGCGGCAGTTCTTTGAAGCCAAGCGCGACCACCTTTATCAGATCGAAATTTTCTACTGCATAATCCTGGAGGGGGCGCGCTCAAAGACCGGGGTAGGTACTGCCTTCCGTCGCCTCTTTCACGATCCTGCAGGTGCTATCGAAGAACTAAGGGCACAGTTCACGAATAACAGCATGAAGTCGCTGCTTCGCTCGCAGATTGAGCACGATCTCGCACGACTGGACCAGAGCACCCAGACTTTTACGAGGCAGCTTGCTGATTTCATGCAGATTGAAGTGCTCCAGCAAGAGGAGCAGTTCCGGTTCTTTCGCCGGCTGCTCAACTACGACGACCGCCGTATTGCGGGCAAGCCACAGCACACACAGTTTCTCGACTATCAGATCGTGAATAGCAATATCGAAGCCGAGCGCGATCATTTGCGCGTTGGCGATCATGTTGTGCGCGTGCTGACGATGAAGGAGGCCATTACTGAGACCCGGCCTCTCGTTCTGGACGCTCTGCTGAAGATCCCGGCCAACTTCTATGTCGTTACCGAATGGACGCCTCTACCTGCGGACAAGGCCCGCAAGGAAGTGAACAAACGTCGCCGTCACTTCAATATGTCGAAGACGGGATTTGTCTCGCAGATGGGAAGCGACAGGACAAACCCGCGCGACGTGCTCGTAGACGAGTCGAAGCAGTCCGACATTGAGAATCTAGGCGACTGTCTGCGAGCGCTAGGGGATGGGCAGCAGCTTGGAGACTTTTCACTAACTGCCGTTCTCTATGGCCGGTCGAAGACAGAGTTGGACTCGCTCGTAGGAGAGTTCACCGGCGTCTTTACCAATGCAGACGGCAATCTCTTCAGCGAAACCTACAACCAGCTCAATGCCTACTTTGCTACCGTCCCGGGCAACTATGCGCTGAATCTCCGCAAGCTGTATCTACTGAATACGAACTATGCAGACCTTTCATTCCTTTTTACGATCCTCCCCGGCGAGAAGACGAACGCGCACCTTGGGACGGAGTACCTGGCTGCGCTTGAAACCGATAACGACACCCCGTACTTTCTCAACCTCCACAACGGGGAAGTCGCCCACACGCTCATCCTTGGGATGACCGGGTCAGGGAAGAGCTACTTTTGTAATTTCCTGCTGCAGAACGCCCAGAAGTACGCGCCGCTCACCTTCATTTTCGATATCGGCGGTAGCTTCCAATCGCTCACGTCGATCTTTGGCGGCTCGTACCTGAATGTCGGCCAAGACTCGCGAGACTTCACTATCAATCCGTTCTCTCTCGCGCCGACCAAAGAGAATATGCAATTTCTATTTAGCTTCTTCCGGGTGCTCATTGAGGGAAATGAGCAGCGTTACCGGCTCGACTTCAAAGAGGAGCGCATGCTGTGGGACGGGATCGAGCGCATATACATGTTGGAGTCGGACCAGCGCACCGTCTCCAACTTCGGCAACATCATCGGCGAGTTGAAGGAGCGGCTGCATCGATGGACTCGCGGCGGTCAGTATGGCTTCCTCTTTGACAATGCCGAGGACACGCTCTCCTTCAGCCGCTTCCAGACATTCAACTTCGCCGGCTGGGGCGATGCCCCGGAGGTACTGGAGCCGCTGCTGTTCTACGTTCTGCATCGGGCTTCGAACGAGATCGCTGACCCGAAGAAACTGGCGACCTTCAAGCTCTTCCTGTTGGACGAAGCATGGCTCTTCATCAAAAACGAGACCATCCGCAACTACATTGTGCAGGCGCAGAAGACGTGGCGGAAGCACAATGCCGCAATGATTCTTGCTACGCAGTCAATCAAGGAACTTGAGGAGTCGGGGATGCTGCAGATCGTCTCCGAGAGCTGCCCGACGAAGATATTCCTTGCGAACCCGGAGATGGACCGCGATGTATATCGCGAAGCGTTCCATTTGAACGATACGGAACTGGACTTGATTGCAGGGCTTGTTCCGCCAGGACAGATGCTAATACGCAAAGCGCAGTCTTCCAAGAAGGTTCAGTTGAACGTCGATTCCGTCTCGCATTGGATGGCGACCAACAATGCCCGCGACAACCTCAAGAAGCGCGATTACTTCGAGCGTTTCGGCATCGCCGAGGGCTTACGCCGTCTCGCCGAAGACCATCCCTTCCGGCCCCGCACGCTGGCCGGCGCTGCTAACGACAAACCCAAAGGAGCTGCCGTATGAATCGCACACTCGCTGTTATCGCCGGAGCCGTTCTGGCTCTTACTTCCGTTGTGGCCGACGCACAGGATGCGTCGGCCCGCACCGTCCAATACCACTCACAGGACATCGTGCCTATTCGCGCGAAGTTGAAGTACACCACGCTCATTCAGGTGCCACCCACAGAGAAGATCATGGAGGCGGCCACTGGCGACAAGGATTTCTGGGTCGTCGATGTGGTCGGCAACTTCTGCTTTGTCCATCCGGCCAAAGCAGGTATCAGTACCAATCTCAATCTCATCACCGACAAGGGCAATATCTATTCCTTCACTCTGCAGGACGTGTCGGGAACATCGCAGGCACCGGATTTGAAGGTTTTGATTGAACCTGCGGATCGCTCTTCCATTGTTGCCTCCACAGGTCCAGCGCAGTATGTGCCGTCCGCGCAACTGGATGAAACAGAGCAGAAGCTCGCTGCGCTCCAGTCTCACGTCGGCCAAGCCGTAGATGAATACAAGAGCGCCTATCAGACCCAACTTCAGTTCGACTATCACTTCAAAGCCAATGAGTCGCCGTTCGATATCCAGTCGATCTATCACGACGACAAGTTCACCTACATCAAGACCAATGCGCCGGAAAAGTTCAGTGTGTACGAGATGAAGGATGGCAAGCCGAACCTCATTAACTACGACCTTCGCGATGGCACCTACATCATCCCGAAGGTGATGGATTCGGGCTACGTCGAATTGGGCAAGAAAAAGATGGAGTTCTCACGGAAGGGGTAATGCCATGACAGACGAGACCACACCACAAACCCATGCAGAGCCAGAACTGAGGCAGCGGGCCGTCGAACCGAAAGGCGTCCTCCAGAAGAACATGAAGATGTTTGTGTTCCTTGGGGCCTCTGCCTTGGTCATTATGGCCGCCATTTTCAGCGCGGGCGGTAAGAAGTCCTCTACCCAGGCAGCGGCCAAGAACCAACCGCCGCAACCGATGGTGCAGGACAACACCGACAACAATGTAGCCGACCTGAAAAACCAGCTTGCGGCCGAGAAGGACAAGGAGCAGCAGAACGCCCTTGCGGCGACTGCCACCGATCCTGCCCTGGCAAATGCCACGCCAGCGCAACGAGCCGCGGCCGCTGGATACACGCCTAGCGGCCTTCCTGTTGGCTGCGTACCCGGTCAGCCTTGTGCCGCACAGAACGGCTATCCGCCGCAGCAGGGAGGCGCTGGACAGCCTTCAGCGGCCCAACAGGAGGCGCAGCAACTAGCCGCCAAAGAGCGGGAGCGCGCCGACAACGCCCGCTTCTCCTCGAATCTCGCGTATAGCCGCCCTCCAGAGCAGCCGCAACCGGCACAGGCAGGCCCCCAGCCGTCGGTGAATCCTCTCGCTGCTAGCGACGGCAGCATGATTGCACCGCGAGCTGCCGGTGAGCAACCGGCGGCGCAGAAGCGCGCGCCCGAGGTCAATATCGATGCGGCTGTAGGGCAGCCTTATGTCATCTACGAAGGGCTGACGATGGACACGGTTCTGATGAACCGTTTGGACGGCGATGCTGTTGGTCCGGTCAAGGTACTCGTCTCAAACCCTGTCTACTCGCACGACCACCAACATGTGCTCATCCCGGATGGAACGATCGTGCTGGGTGAGGCAAAGAAGATTGGAGCGTCCGGCTTCGGGCAGCAGCGCCGCATGTCCGTAGCCTTTCACCGGATGATTATGCCGGACGGCTACTCAGTGGATCTCGACCAGTTCCACGGTCTCGACCAGATCGGCGAAGAGGGCCTAAAGGACAAGGTAAACAACCACTACCTCGAAATCTTTGGAACCTCTATTGCCCTCGGCGTAATTGCCGGTGCCGGGGAGATAACCGAAGGCGGCGGCACCATCACCACCAGCGGCTCTCAGGCGTTTGTCACCGGGGCCTCCGGCAGCGTATCGCAGTCTGCGACTACGATCCTTGATCGTTTTCTCCAAATACCCCCGACCATCACAATCCGCGAAGGACATCGCGTGAAGGTCTATTTCACGCAGGATATGTTGCTGCCTGCTTATGAAAACCACACCATACCGCAGTCGTTTTAGGAGGGTCCTATGAAGCCGCTTATGCCCATCGCCGCTGTCCTAGCCTGCCTCACCCTCGCTGGCTGCCAGAGCAAGCAAGACAGGCTTGCCAAGCTGCAGGACGAATACAGCGCGGCTCACAAGCAGTATTACGACGACTGCATCGCTCCGGCTTATGGTGCAGCCGGAATGGATGCGTACTTCAAAGGCAGCAAGCCAAAGATACCGACACCGCAGGAGGAGGCAGCGCTACAGCAGAAGTGCAAGCAGGAGGCTCAACATGCGGGTGAGCTGCAACAGCAGCTTCAGGCCGCAGCACAGTAACCGATTTGCCCATACGACCACCTTTTAGTTCAACCAAGGAGACACGCCATGAAGAATCTTTTTCTTAAATTCGCCATAATTCTGACTCTGAGCGGCGCTGCCCGTGCGCACGCACAGTTCGGCTCTGGCATCGTGTATGACCCAACACAAGCCGCCCATGCCGTTCAGCAGATCGAGCAAGGGCAGAATATCTTTACCAACTCCGTCAAACTCGCCGACAACGCCATCTCCACTTACAACCTTGCTCATCAGATGGCGACATCGCCACAGAGCCTCTACCAGCCGTTTCTCTCCTACTCAACCTATTGGACGGCGGTGAATCAGGCAGCCAATACCTATGGCAACTCGCAATCCTGGACCAATTCTGCGAATACAGGCGTCGGCGCGCAGAATGCCTACCAGCAGGCATCAGTTCCGCGCACCACAACGCAACTGAATGGTTATGGCAATCTCAGCACGCCCGCGCAACAACAGATTGCCGCGCAGGGTGCGACGGCTGACTTGAACGATTCCGTGACTTCCAGCAATATCCAGACGCTCGGCACGATCCGGTCGAACTCGGAGCAACGGCAGGCTGACATTAACTCTCTCGCCGCCGCGACCAACTCCCCAGACCCTGCACAGCAGACAGAGTTGGCGACGCTCCAGCGCATCAATCGGGCACTCATTCTGCAGCTAGTGGCTCAACAGGAGGCCAACCAGATCAGCCAGGCGTACACACTGCAGCAGATTGTTGCTCAGAAGCAGCAACAGGATGCGCTTAAGACGACCTTCCAGCAAGCCAATCAGTTCCAGAGCGGTTACACCGCTGTCGCGCCTTCGTACGCTGGCGCAGCGGCGGCCATGCGGTACTAACACTACATTTAAAGCGAGGCGGACATGGATCTCTTGAGTTGGATTACACAGGCGTGCAGCACACTGACGAGTACAGTCGCCCCATCGGTCGATTCTTTGGGTCTTCACATCTGCATCTCGCTCGCCACCATCATGCTCGTCTGGTTCGGCGTGCAGGAGGCGCTTGCCTCCGCGCAGGGCGGTCCCGGCTTCAGCATGGGAAAGTTCCTCAATTTCTTCATGCTGATTACCTTCGCCTACGTCATGGTGAAGTTCTTCGACTCCACCATCCCAGGCATTGGGTATTCCCTCAAGGGCTTCATCAACGGCGGCGCGCAGCAGCTCGTGGACTTAATCGGGACTGATAGTGCGGCCAATATCCTTAATACTCTGAAGCAAGCGGAGTCCAGTGAGGGACCAGGCATGATGTCCACGCTGATGAGCCCCTATAACGCGATTATCTACGCCTTGATTCAAGTGCTTATCGCCACACTATCCGCGCTCATCAGCGTCATCATCGCTTATGGCGCAATCGCCAGCGCTATCGTCGGTATGCTCGGGCCGATCTTCATCCCATTCCTGATCTTCGACAAACTGGAGTTCCTGTTCTGGGGTTGGTTACGGGCTTTTCTCGGCTTCTCCTTTTACAAAGTGGTGGCAGCCGCCACCTTAAGCATCTTGTCTCAGCTCTTCGCACACTACGCGACATTCATGAGCGGGTTTGTAGACCCGGCCAAAATGATCCAACAACTTCCCATGCTCATTCTTCTTGTGCTGGTGAATGGCTTCATCCTCCTCAAAATACCGGCCATGACCGCCACCATTTTCTCCGGACATACCAGCGGGCACGATGCCGGCACTGGCATTCTTTCGAGTCTCGCCACTACCGCAATGATGGGCTAAAGGAGCACTACGATGAGCACAACAGCCAAAGCATCTTCCGAAATAACCCGAGCGGCAGAACGGTATCTGGAGCAATACGGCGATCCGCTCGTAATGAACACATACCTCAAGGTCACAATCCTGTGCCTTGTAGCTGTCTGCCTCGCGCTGGTCGCGCTCGCCTTTAAGAGTCAGAAGGCGCTTGCCAACATGCACCCCATGATCGTCCGTATCAACGACGTTGGCCGGGCGGAAGCGATCGATTATCGCAACTTTCAGTACCGTCCCCAGGAGGCGGAGAACAAGTATTACCTCACCCGCTGGGCGGAGCTGTATTTCAGCCGCAATCGCTTCACCATCGAGCGCGACCAGACGAACGCGCTCTACTTCCTAAACGACGACGTGCAACGGGCCGTGATCGGGCAAGAGCAGAAGGACAACATCATCCTAACGTACCGGAACGACAGCACCCTTCCGTACGTCGATGTGGAGGTCAAGAACGTAGTTCTTGACGACCTCCGGCAGTCTCCCTATTCGGCGCGGATCGAGTTCGAGAAGGTGTTCACGAACCCGGCGGACCATACCGAGCTCAAGCGGGAGCGATGGACAGCCAGCGTGACCTACGTCTTCCGGGAGGACGTGAAGAACAATGAGCTGGCCGTGAACCCTCTCGGATTGACTATCGTGCGCTTCCGGGCCGACCAGGCATTCAGCTAAGGGATTCATCGACCTTCCCAGAGGCTTAGAGATGTCCAGACTTGCTGTCAATCCGGCTGTTTTACCCCACCTGTCGCACTGTGCGCTGGGGCGAGCGATTCCGAGCTGGAAGACGAGCAACAGCGGTGGCGAACTGCGTCGCTTTCTGGAGTCCATAGCCGCGAGAGAAGAGCTGCGATTGCAGCAAACTTCCGCAGCCAGAGTACAGATGAAAACTTTGATCCGGAATGTGTCTGCCGTTATGTACCCCGCCGTTTGCTGGGTCACTCGCTTCGGGGCAAAACCGGCGCCCTGCGGCACGGCGCTCTTCTGCTTCGGCTACGCCGCCCTACGGGTTACGGTTTCCGTTCCGGACCCTCCGTAAATGCAGAGCTTGGCACTTGGGAGCCGGGCCCACTCGCTTAGGCTCCGCCCAGTGTGACCCCAGCAAGATCGGGGAATTCAACAAAACGGAGACACACCATGTACCAGAACAAAGTAACCCTCATCGGCTTCCTCGGCAACGACGCAGAAGTTCGCGCCAACAACAATCGCAGCTTCACAACCCTCTCCCTGGCAACCAAGTCCTCCTACAAGAAGGACGGCAAGTACGTCTCGCACACCGAATGGCACCGTTGCATCGTCTTCGGCAAGCTCTCGGAGTTCGCCGGCACCCTGAAGAAGGGCGCACATATCCAGGTTGAAGGCGAGCTGCGCAGCCGGGAGTACGACAGCAAGAAGACGGACAGCAAGCAGCGCATCTGGGAGATCAAGGTCGATTCGATCCTGAAGCTGGACCGCGCCGAGAAGGCCGCCCCGGAAGAGCAGGAGCACGAAGAGACATCCACCGAGGAAGCGGCCGCATAAGCCCTTCCTCTTCACCCTCGGAAGTCCGGCTCACGCCGGGCTTCCATCGCTTTAAGGTTCCCGCTATGAGCTTCGAGTTGATCCTTCCATTCTTCCGTCCGATAGAGCAGCTACTGCTGGACGACAGTATCAGCGAGATCATGGGCAATCCTGACGCCTCGTGGTGGTATGAACGCGACGGCGTCATGCGCCGCGAGGAGAGCATTTCGTTCGACGCCGGCAAGCTGCGCACCGGCCTCGAAGTGATTGCCAATCAGCTCGGCAAGAAGCTCAATGAAGACAATCCCGTGCTGCACGCGCAGCTCCCGGACGGAAGCCGTCTGGCGGCGGTCATTCCGCCGGTTGTGCGCCCCGCTCCTGCAGTGACTATCCGGAAGTTCACCAGTCGCCATTACACGGTCGATGACCTTATTACTCGCGGAACGCTAACGCAGTCGCTCGCGGAGTTCCTTGCCAAGCAAATCGCAGCCGGGAAGACGCTGCTTATCAGTGGCGGAACGGGAACAGGGAAGACCACACTTCTACGGATTCTTGCCGATGCCATCCCCGAGCAACAACGCATCGTCGTCATCGAAGATACCGCCGAGCTTCACATCCAGAAGCCCAACATCCTCTCCGTCGAATGCCAGACCGATACGTTCAAGTCTGCCGTGTCCTTTGATGATCTATTGAAGTCCGCTCTCCGGTGGAGACCTGACCGCATCATTCTGGGCGAAGTACGGGGAATCGAGGCGCGTACGCTGCTCGATTCCTTCAACACCGGCCATGCCGGTTCGCTGGCAACCATCCATGCAAACTCGGCGGAGAAAGCCCTGCATCGCTTCGCCAATCTCGTCATGCGCAACCATGCACAGACGACCTTCGTGGATACCGAAGCGGAGATCGCGGATGCGGTTGATTTCGTCGTTCATGTCGAACGGCAACCGGGACACCGAGTCATCCGCGAAGTGCTGGGACTTCGGGGCTACGACAGGGATGCCAAACGCTTCCTGATTGACCCGGTATTCGATGCCAATCTACCGATGCTCAAGGCAGGTTGATTGAGGCTCAAATTCATTTCATTTCACCCCAGACAAGGAGATACAAATGCCACTGCTAGAAATCACACAAAGCCGACAACTCAGCGCTTCAATCCGGTTGGATGAAGCGACTGCAACTCTGGTCGATCAGTACGCCGCTTTCCTTAAGGCGACGGCTGATGACGTAGTGGAGAAGGCCCTCAACTACGTCTTCTCCAAAGACCGTGACTTCCAGGACTTCTTGAAGACCCCACAGGCTAAGCAGGTGGCTTCTACCCTGCGCATCCGTAAAGGTCCCAGCAATGGCGCTACTGAGAAGCTTGCAAAGAAGCCTGCAAGCGGGGTGGAGCCATCGGCACCTGTGGCGGCATTGAAGGCATGAACCTCCATACAAATCCGTGGCCGCATGGAAGCGGTGCTGCGCACCGTGTGATTTTTGACACTCCACCCCTCATAGGGAGATGCATGGCTACTTTTGTAGCCATATAGGGACTGCTTGAAAAAGCGAGGCTTGCAGCTTCGCGGTAGCCATATGGCTACATTTCAAAAGGAGTATCGGATGGCCCTCGCAACAACGATTTCGACTGAAAAGGCGGCTCGCCGTCCTCCTCGTATCAGTAGGAATAGGACGGTCAGTACAAAGCTAACCGAGGCGGAGTTCGCGGCGGTTGAACGCCTTGCTGAAGGCCGAAGCCAATGGCTTAGCGAGTGGGTTCGTGATGTTCTCCTGGGTGTTGTCCGCGATCAACAACCCCAACAAAACGGTGCCGCCTTCACTGAGATGCAAGCGATTCGGCTGCTGCTCATCAATACGCTGGAGCCGCTTCTTCGCGGCGACAAAATGAGTCCAGAGCAGTTCAAAGAGCTGCTGCAGTATGTGAAAGCGAACAAGCGGAAGGCGGCGAAGGAGATACTCGCCAGCTACAACGAAGGAACCACGGAGGAGCCATGACACAGACGCAATGGGGCCGCAAAGAGAGCGTCATTTTCCCGCCACACTCGCCTATCTATACCTATGGGGCAATCTTCTTTTCGTTCGTTATAACCGGACTTTGCCTCTACCTTCACTTCGCCTATGCGATGACACCGCTCCAGAGGTTTTATCTGCCGTACTACTTGCGGACGGGCGTCGCCGGCATGATGCACAAGACGGACAAGTACCAGCTTCTCAGCGTATCGGACGCTGAAAAGCATATCCGATCGGCCACGGAGAACGATGTTCAGGAAGGTTCGCCACCTTCGCCTGAGGGCAAACCTATCCAGCTTACCTTGTCCGATCAGGCCCGCGAATCCGGCCTGCTCTTTCTCTACCAGCAACCCAAGACGGAGTATCTGAATAAGCCGCTCCACGACTACTTCGAGCATTCAATCTATGGCGGTGAGAGTCTATGGGCGATCTTCTGTCTGCCATTGATATTCGGAGCCGCGGCGCTCATCCTGCAGCTTCCTTTTTCGATTCGGAAGGATATCAAGAGGCGCAAACAGATGAAGTATGGCCGTCGCTTGAAAGGCCCTGTGCTCGTCTCGCCCAAGGAGTTTAATAAGGCGGTTCAAGGTGATGGCATCGGCTTCAAAACGCTTGAAGCCGAGCCGATGATGCGGATTCCTCAACGCAGCGAGGGACAGCACATTGAGTTGATGGGAGATACCGGGGCTGGCAAGACAACGCTCATTATGCAGCTCCTCCGTCAGATACAAGCACGCGGCCAATCCGCCATCGTGTACGACCCTGCTTGCGAGTTCGTACAGCGGTTTTATGACAAGGACCGGGGAGACATTATTCTCAACCCGCTCGACAAGCGTTGCCCCTACTGGGGACCGTCCGAAGAACTTCGCCGCCGTGCCGAGGCGAAGGCTATCGCGGCATCTCTTTATCAGCCGACGACCGACCGCAAGGGTGAGTTTTTCGTCGAGACGCCGCAGAAAATCTTTGCCCACCTGCTGACCTTTGGCCCAACTCCCCAAGAGCTTGTGCATTGGATGGCGAACCCGGATGAGATCGACCGTCGCGTTCAAGGAACAGAGATGGCGAGCATGGTTGCGAAGGGAGCACAGCAGCAGCGCAATGGCGTGCTGGCGTCGCTGGGGCTGATAGCCGACAGTCTCCGTATGCTGCCCACCAGAGAGAAGGCAGAGACTGTCTGGAGTGCTACGGAGTGGGCAGAAAGGCGGCAGGGATGGATCTTCATCACGTCCAAGCCGAGCGAGCGGGAAGCTCTCCGGCCTTTGCATAGCCTCTGGATCGATTTACTTGTCTTGCGTCTCTTGAATGAGCCGAAAGAGGACCAGCGGCCTGTATGGTTCGTCCTAGACGAGCTTGCCAGCCTGCAACGGTTACCGCAGCTTCATACCGCCATCACGGAGAACCGGAAATCCCGAAACCCGCTCGTCCTGGGCTTTCAGGGAAAGGCACAGCTTGAAGTGATCTACGGTCACATGGCGGAGGTCATGTTGTCCCAGCCGGCAACGAAGATATTCCTCAAAACAACAGAACCGAAGGCTGCCGAATGGGTTTCAAACGCCATTGGCAAGGTCGAGATTGAACGGATGCGGGAGACCCACTTCGATGGCACAAGAGCCGGGAAGAATTTCTCATTAGACCGGCAGGTTGAGCCGCTCGTGCTCGACTCCGAGATATCCGGTCTCGCCGACAAACACGCCTTCCTCAAGTTGGGAAATCACGTTGCTCGATTTTCGTTTGCCTATACCGATATCCCGGCAATGCACCCTGCGTTCGTGCCACGGCCGCTTGAAGATGACGACCTGGCCTTCGATCCGAAGACGTTAAAGAAGAAGCCATCGAAATCAGCCCCGACTCTTGTTGAGAAGTCAGTTCGAGAGGAAGATACGCCAGAACCGCAGCGCAGTAGCCATACGATGGGGATCATCTGACCATGCTCAACATTTCCAAGCCGCTGTCTGCTTCCCAGGCGCAGACGTATCACGCCAAGGAGTTCATGTCCGCGGAGCAAAACTACTGGAAGCAAGACGGCACAACTATGGGAGAGTGGCATGGGCAGTTGGCCGCCAATTTTGGCCTCGCAGGAGGCGTTGGAGCAGAAGAGTTTGCTCGTCTCGCACAGGGCCAGCATCCGCAAACTAGCGAACAACTCGTCAATCATCGCGTCGTGCAGGAATACAAAACACAGGATGGACAAACCGTTACTCCGGTAGAACACAGGGCAGGATGGGATGCCACGTTTTCCGCTCCCAAGTCCGTCTCTCTGACTGCGCTCGTGGGTCGGGACAATCGGGTAAGGGAAGCGCACCGTAAGGCAGTCAACTTCGCGCTGACCGAGTTGGAGCGATATACCCAGGCTCGTATCGGAGGGAACCAGCCAGCGGAGACTACCGGGCGATTTGTGGCGGCCAAGTTCGAACATGACACCGCTCGTCCCGTGGATGGCTACGCGGCTCCACAACTCCACACCCATGCTGTCATCTTCAATATGACCGAGCGTTCAGACGGTAGCATGAGGGCGCTGCAGCCAAAGAGCCTCTTTGAAAGCCAGCAGTTCGCTACAGCCGTATATCAGTCTGCGCTGACGTATCGACTCTCGCAGCTGGGGTACGAACTGGAAGCTGGCAGAAGCGGAGCCCCTGAGATCAAGGGCTACACGCAGGAATACCTCGACGCGAGCAGCCCACGCAGCCAGCAGATTCGTGACTATTTGGAAAAGACCGGATTCGAGGGGCACGAAGCGGCCCAGATTGCTGCTCATTCGACCCGAGACAAGAAGCAGATTCTTTCCCCCGCAGAGGTTTTATCTGCGCACAAGAGGCTCGCAGATCAGTATGGCAATCAGGCCGACAAAGTTGTATCCGAAGCCAGGGCGCGCTCTCGGACACACGAATTTAGGACTGCCAGCGGCGACCGCTCAGCCAGAGCGCATGAAGCTGTCAGCTACGCCCGCGACCGGAGCTTCGAGCGCGAAGCGGTGACCGATGAACGTGCCCTCTTCCGCGATGCCTTGCGTCGTGGAATGGGAGATGCGACCTATCCCGAGATACGGGCAGCATTCGAGTCCCGGCTAGCCAAAGACGAGTTCCAGCTTATGCCCAACCGGCGGCACGAGGCCGGGCGCCAGTTCACGACGAGCAAGACCATCGAAGCGGAAAGGGATGTCATCCGGCGAGTGACCCAAGGACAGACCCAAGGCTCCTCAATCATGCACATTCAGAATGCCGTTCGGTTGACCGAAGCGCATTCCCATCTGAATAGCGCCCAGCGCACTGCCGTAGAGCAGGTATTGGTCTCCCAAGATCAGATACAGGGAATACAAGGCGTTGCCGGCTCAGGAAAGACGACCGCATTGGATGTAATCCGGCAGGGAGCGGAAGCGAACGGCTATGCCGTGGAAGGCTTTGCTCCCACCTCTCGCGCAGCCCAACAACTTCGGGATTCTGGCATTACGGCCGATACCCTGCAAGGTTTCCTCGCGCGGGGTGGTCAGGAGCAATTTGTTGGCGATCCCGAGCGCAAACATCTCTACATGCTGGACGAATCATCGCTGGCATCAACCAAACAAATGCGTGACTTTCTGGAACGCATCGGCTCCGAGGACAAGGTGGTGCTCATCGGGGATATGAGGCAACATCTTGGGGTGGATGCCGGCAAGCCCTTCGAGCAGTTGCAGGATGCCGGGATGCGTACCGCACAACTGGACCAGATCATCCGCCAGAAAGACCCGGAACTCCTCAAAGCCGTTGAACACCTATCGAAGAGCGAAACCGCATTGGGGATTGCGGTTCTACAGCAGCACGGCTGCATTACTCAAATTGTCGAATCGCAACAGAGGTTTGAGGCCATCGCAAAAAGCTATGCATCTCAGCCGGAAGGGGCGATGATTGTCTCTCCCGACAACGCATCACGAAGAGACATCAATCTGGCAGTCCGCACTGAACTCCAAGCCCACGGTCTTGTCAGCAAAGAAGAGCAGCAATACAGCGTCCTCGTTCCCCGTTCTGAGATGACAGGGGCAGATAGAGGATGGGCGACACAATATGGAATCGGCGATGTTCTGAGATACCAGCGCGGAAGTAAAGAACTGGGACTGGAGCGCGGTAGCTATGCGCAGGTTGTCGCAACCGAGCCGGCCGCCAACCTGATATCCGTACAGAAGCAAAGTGGCGACGTCGTTACCTACGATCCTTCGCGCTTGCGTGGAATCGACGCATATAGGGAGTTGGAGTGCGGGTTTGCAGTGGGCGACCGCATTCAAATGACCGCGCCATGCCGTGATCTCAACCTTCCCAACCGTGCTCTCGGAACCATCGAACAAATAGCACACGGCGAGATTTCAGCACGCATGGATAACGGTAATAGCGTTTCAATTGACCCGAATGAATTCCGTCATTTTGATCATGGGTATGCAGTGACATCGCACAGCTCTCAAGGGCTTACGGCCGAACGTGTCCTAGTCAACATGGATACCGAGACGCATCCAGAATTGATAAACAGACGTTTCGCTTATGTCTCGGTATCAAGGGCGTCGCACTCAGCAGAAATATTCACTAACGATGCTTCGACGCTTGGAGTACGGCTGAGCCACGATGTTACCAAGACTTCGGCTATAGACCACTCGAAGCAGAAATCGCCGGAGGAGAATCAGTCGCAACAACCGGCATCCACACCGCGAACGGAGAGAGGATTTGAACTATCGCTTTAGTGTGCGCGATAACTGACTGCCTCATCGTCAAGGATGGATAATGACAGAAGCAGATCTCGGAGTACGCATAGAGCTCACTGCCATCGTTGTTGGCAAAAGCTTTTTGTGAACCAAAATTGTCAATGCCTCATGCCGGTTGTAAAACGACTCCAGGTGAAAGACGTGCTTCTGGGCACAGTCGTCTGTGAGTACTACATCGTCATTGGCGATTGGTCCGCCGCTTCGGTACGAAGAGCAAGCCCGTAAAAGGTCGCAAGCTTGGTGCTCTGTCACATTGGCAAATCGCTCAATGAATGAAGTGGAACGGATGAAGTAGCGACAGAGATCAACGTTGATTGCTGTTTGTTTCCAAGGTGGCGGTCCTACCAACCCAAGTGCGGGGATATCGAGGGCCTCCACCATGCGCCACAACGAAGATGTGAGTGTATTCCCGTAATGCTTCTTAATCTTTTGCACTAGAGCGAAGTTGGGCACGGAGAGACTGACAAAATCGCGGAGTTGGTCTTGGAAGAACAAGAGCCGCCCCGCTCCATAGTTTGCCTGCGCCTCAATCTGTTCATGGCAAGAGGGGCTTAGCGTCAGTTCAGTATCTCCAAACATGGCGTCCTGATGCCATGGCACCCCCGCATGAATGATTTCGTGCGACTCATTCCACCGCCATTTCAATTGCGGCTCGGAGGAATCGATCAGAATCCGCTGGCGATCAGGAAGGTAAAGAGCCTTCAACGATCGTTTGCGAACAATATCCAGAATAAGGGTTGGCCTCTGAAAAACTTGTTTGGCGCCAATGTAAGCGCGACTGATGAATTCGCGCAGAGGGCCATCCTCGACCGAGGAGTAATACTGGCGGTCAAGTTTTTGCAATGCTCGAACGTCATCCAAGCTGAGAGGCGGTTCGGGGTTCCCGAGTCCTCGGAGAATTTTGGCGACTACGGCATCGATGTCCCTGGCTGTGCGTACATCGAGAAATGTATTTCTCATCGTTCATTTAGGAACTTCACATACTCCTCTAAAGCCGCGTGTTCCTCTGGGCTGACATTACCAATAGGTTCTGACCTCGCTGCAAATCGGACGCTCGCCTGCTGCAAACTGACATCTTTCACTTGAAGCAAGCCAGCCAGAACCATCAGCTTTTTTGCAGGGAGGTCTAGAACTAAAGCCAGCTGGTGAACTGTCCGCAAATTAGGTGTAAAGGCCTCGTCCGTCTCAATCTTGAAGAGTTCAGCAAGATCGACATCTGCCTTTTCTGCGAGGTTCTCCAAAGACAGCCTCCGCTCTCTTCTTGCGAGTTGTAGCAGTCGGGCGAAAGCCGTCTTGGTTGTCTCCATACTCTGAGTGCTTTCCAGTTCTGTTTGGCATGTCGGGTCAAGCGTCGAAATCAGACCGCCAACAGAAATGAAGTGCCGATCTTCCTGATCCGCCCGCCGTTCGAGCCACTTTCGGTCCGTATTGAATTTCATTGTCATTCTCCTGCCAAATATCTGCGTGCTTGTTCGGGAGTAAATTCACACCAAAGCAGATTTTGCTTGTGCGGGTCACGACCAACCGGAGTCATCCCACATTCTCTTATGTAGAACCCTTCAGACCCAGGAAGAGAATGCAAACCAAGCCGTCCTTTAAAATCTTCTTCCACGCTTTGCAGCACGGCAGCCTCGAAGAGACGGCTTCCTACGCCTCTATATTGCTGGGCTTTTCCTAGGGGCACCATCAATTGTTTGATGTTCCAAGGGGCTGTTTCTATGTAGTCGATGTATACAAGAGGTTTGCCCTGTTGCTCTGGAAGCCTGCAGGAGCGGGCTACGGTTTCTACTTTCATGATTCCCTGCAAGCGTTCCTCACAGGAAAGTCCATAGAATTTCAAGGCGAGCATCTTCAGCTCCGCCTCTTTTCGTGTCCAGTCCCAATGGTAGTGTCGGGGAATCAAGGTCGCCTGGTTGGGGCTTTTAGACAGAGCTCGCGCTGCTTCCAGCACGACGGGTCTCCACTCTGCCTGGGTTTCAATAAAGTGCGCCAGAGCAACTTCGTCGAAAATCTCCGCATCGACGAGCTGCCCCGACTGGTTATCGATGATTTGGATCGTTTCTTTCATAGAACCATTAGCTCTGCCTTCTGCTTCTCGTGGTCTTCAAAAAAGAGCTTTTCCCCACGGGAAATGCGAGCATCAACGAGTTGGTACATTCGAAGTGCCTGCCGCAGTAGAGCTGTCTTGCTTAGGTCTTTTTGAACAGAAAGCTCCTCCAGCACAACCATTTCCTGGTCTGTCAAATTCAACGTCATTGTGCGCTTTGGATTCATAGGAACCTCCCACTCCCAATATACACCGTTTAGCTAGAAAATCAACACTAAAATAAGCGTAAAAACACCATAATTTAGCCTTATAGTAGCTAAACTTTAGCCACTTGTGTTATGGTCTTTGTAGAGCCAAGGAGGCTCCGCCTCATGGAACATGATCAACAACCAGAAGAAATTCTCGAAATTGTAGAGATCGAGATCTTTGCGATTGAAGAGAAGCCCTTACCGCGCGCGAAGAAATACATTATCCGCGTGGACAAAGAGAAAGTCATCGTCCATAACTCCGAGATTACCGGTACGGAAATCCTCGCACTGGTAAAGAAGACGCCTGCTCAGTTCAAGCTCTACGAGCACCGCCGGCACCATCAACCCAAACTCATCGGCCCCGACGAGGTTGTGCATCTCCATGCACATCACATCGAACGCTTTACTACCATGCCCAAAGACACTACCGAAGGACTTGGCTCAGCTGCTCTGAGCCAAGCCTTCGCCTTACCGGAAGCAGACCAGCGCTACCTTGATAATCTTGGGCTGCCTTGGGAATGCATAAAGGATGGCAGTACACAGTGGCTTATCATCCGTGGTTGGCAGGTGCCAGATGGATACAACCATCGTCAGGTTGACATGGCGCTGCTAATCCCGCCGCTCTATTCCGACGCGCAGATCGATATGGTCTACTTTGACCCGCCTCTCTCGAGAACTGACGGTCGTCTCATCCGCCAACTCACTGATTGCCCAATTCAGCAGAAGAACTGGCAACGGTGGTCTCGGCATCGCACACAGCAGAATCCGTGGCGCCCAGGCGTCGACGACCTTGCAAGTCATCTGGCGTTGGTAGACGATTGGCTCCGCCGTGAATTTGAGCAGGGGTGAACCATGACATACTCTCTTCGCCTAACCCAAGTCCAACACCAAACATTGCGAGATCATCTCTTCCCAGGTGACGGTAAGGAAGCGGTAGCGATTCTGCTGTGCGGAAGGCGGAGCGGCACGTCCCGTCATGTCCTTACGGTCCGTGAAATCCATCCCGTGCCATATGAGCAATGCACCGAGCGAACTGATACCCGAGTAACTTGGTCTACTGACATTATCGATAGCCTTATCCCATCCGTGATTTCGAACGACTATTCCATTGTGAAGATACACAGCCACGTTACCGAGTGGAAATTCTTCTCAGACACGGATGATGCCTCAGACAAAGCTCTTTTCGGCTCTATCGGTAATCTTCTGGGAGATGCTGCGCGACACGCAAGCGTCATCATGTTGCCCTCTGGGGAACTCATTGGTCGGGCAATCGTTGATGGGCATATCGGTGATTTCTTTTCATCCATTATGGTCGTTGGTGACGATCTGGTCGTTTGGCAGGCAGATCGCAGCACTCTTTCCGAGGAGTTCAGCCTCCGGCATCGGCAAGCGTTTGGGGAAGGTACGATCAGTTTGCTTCGCTCGCTCTCCGTCGCCGTAGTGGGTTGTTCTGGAACCGGAAGCTTTGTAGTGGAGGAATTAGCCAGACTCGGAATCGGAAAACTTGTTCTCATCGATTCGGATTGCGTGGAAGAGAAGAATCTTAATCGCATCGTGAATTCTTCGAAAGAGGACGCGTATCTCGGCACGTATAAAGTCCATTCATTAGCTAAAGCAATTGCCCGCATGGGTTTGAACCAGCAAGTTAATCCCATGCCGATAAACTTGATTAGCGAGGAGGCTATTCTAGCGGTTGCGGAGTGCGACATCGTCTTTGGCTGTACAGACGGAGTGGAATCGCGTCATATCCTCAACCGGCTCGCCACGTTCTACTGTATGCCCTATATCGACGTGGGTATTCGTTTGGACGCAGACGGTCATGGAGGAATCGCCGGAATTTCCGGAGCGGTGCATTATCTGCAGCCAGGCCGCTCTAGTTTGCTTAGCCGAGGTGTTTATACGATGGATCGCGTGGAAGCCGAAGGGATGCGACGGATCAATCCAGAACTCTACCAGCAGCAGCGTGGAGAAGGGTATCTCCGAGGCATCCAGGAAGATCGGCCGGCCGTAATCACCGTCAATGGGATATTTGCCTCTCTTGCGGTTCAGGAGCTTTTGGCACGGCTCCATCCGTATCGCAATCAACCCAACAGTCAATTTGCCTACATCGGAGGCAATCTCGCTGAAGTTCAACTTTGCACCGAACCAGAAGGCGAACCATGCAACGTCTTTAAGTCACATGTAGGCCGGGGAGATATGAAACCGCTTTTGAATATGTCGGGGATTTTATGAAGAGCCTAATTGCGAGGATTTGGCACTTTCTCTCGAACTGGGCATTGAAGAAGCGAAAGCCAACCGCTTACCGGACGGAATATTTATCCGAGTTACCAGAAAAACCTGTTGTCCATCGGTTGTATGTACTCGGCGACTCTCATCCATGGGCGGCAGCCATGCTTTGTCCATGCGGTTGTGGCTCTCTCATCCAACTTAGCTTATTGAACAACGACTCCCCACATTGGCGGCTTTTTGTTAACCGCAAGGGTATTCCAACCTTGGCGCCTTCAGTACAGCGAACAAAGGGTTGCAGGGCCCATTTCTTCCTTCGCGCCGGACAGATTGATTGGTGCGACTAGAGCAAAACGGGCACCAGCCTTACTCTCTGATGCTATCAACTCAGTACAATTGCAAATGCCCGAAAGAGATTGATCATGAGTGATGTGTCGTCAAATCCAACCATGTGGTACGACAAACTTCCCGGCGAAAAATCATGGGGCAGGTTGTGGAGTGATTACACAATCTGCGGTCAATGTCGCGCCATCCGCACATTTCAAGGTTCATGCGCAGTCTGCGAAGATCCCCCTTTTAAGATGGAACCACAAGTAGTGCGGGATATGCATGGCCATGAGTTTCTTGTACCCACTGCATTCATGGGCGCGGAAGGTCGGTACGAAGACTGGGTTTATCTGGAAATGATCGAACGAGAGTGGAAGCGAAAGGTAGAAGAAGACCTGCTCCTCGGCACTTTGCAGGACAATGGTCCGTCACCCAAGGCTGCCATCGTGATTATTTTTTGGAGCTACTTTGAGACCCGTATTGAGCGCTTGTTCAGGGAAGCGCTCCGCGAAATACCAGCCGGCATTCTGAATGACGCTATGCGCAGATACTCCGCAATTGGCTCACGTCTGAATGACTTCTATCGTGTGGCGTTCGATTCAACATACAAGCACGACTTGGAAGCGGTGGGTCACGGACAGGTCTGGACCCATTTAGCTAAGATACAGAAACACCGGAATTCTTTCGCACACGGCCAACCCCAAGCAATCAATGATGAGCTCGTCACAGCTGTTGTCGAAAATCTAAGGATCGAACATGAAGCCTGGATTGCCGTCTTTAACATGCGTGTAGCTCGCCACTAGGAGGGCCACTGACTCAAGTGCTTCAAGCGCGGTACACGCAGAAGTTCATACCTGACGAGAATGCCGCGGAGTAATGTTGATGAATTCTCCTGGAGCGTCTTGAATCTCAATGAATTAATTTTTACGAGAGTTTCGATGAGTTCAAAAACGAGTCCCTATTCTAACGTCATTAAAAATTAGATGATTTGTTTTAACCCTTTTCCATAGCTCTTCGCAGTTTGCTTGCCGCGCTGTCCGCTCCAGCTTTTTGCAATGCGTACACGGCGTCCCAAAGAAGACGTTCCAGCATTTCGATCCGCTTGTCCCGTGTCGCCAAAGCCGCGTCCGAGCCGCACCATTGCCGGATCAGAGCCCAGGATGCACGATATGAATTCAAGAGCGGAAGAATATAGTCTCCACCCGGAACAGTAGCCTCATGGGACCATTTGCGCTCTGTCGTCTCGATTTCGGTGAGCACAGTCGATGGCTCAGCGATGCAAAAGGCATGGCCGAGTTCGAATGCTTGATCGAACGGCAGGTGAAGCGTGGCCTTACGATCGCTATAGGCCGGATACTTCAATTCGTATTCAGGCAGCCCCGCTCGTGACCTGATGCGGTTGAGTTTGTCGAGAGAAGCCGAAAGAATTCCCCGATGGCAGCTCACAGCTTCTCCCACACTCTCAAATACCTGCTCCACAGCCGTAGCGAGGGGTGATTCGGGTTCGAATCCATGGGTTTTGTTGTACTCGTGCAACTGGATATTGTCTGCCTCCTCTTTCAAAAAGCCCTTGCGTCCTTTCCAGAGCACGATGATTTGGCTCGTAGCCACATAGTCGATCAGACCGGGATGGGGATCGATCCATCGCGCCTTCCATTTGTTTCCACGCACATGTTCGACCAGGCAAATCTGCTGGAGGGGACTGCCCGGTATCCGTTTCTCCCGAAAGGCATACTCGGCCCCGGGCACAAGTTCTGCAGTAAGCATTCGTCCTCCAAAGAATCAGTGCGCCCTAACAGGTACGCAGAGAATTTGAGATTGATGACCACTCGTTATTGGACGAACGGAATTAAGACAGAGATGGCTCATTTAGATCTTATGAGGGAGTCGGGTAAGGGAACGGCATTGCTGCCGCTCCCTCCCCTAAGAACCGGACTTGATGGTTTCCCTCATCCGGCTCAAGCCGTGTGTAAGCTCTGCGAGAGCAGAACCGGTAGAACATAACGCACAGGCATTCGCGATTCCGGCAAGCTCACCTGAACCTCTTTCGAGTCTCGAAGTAGCCGCGCCAGTGCAGGTCGAACGGGTTAGCGTCCGATTTCACTTTGACATAGCGCCGGATGGGGATTTCGGTTGGGTTCACCAGCCGAACCTCCGTCGAGCGCGAACGTTGCGCGTTCGAGCCAGCCAGTACAGCGAAGCACCATGAACTCCGTCCAA
>Ga0302270_10000639_pt1 | contig 37148 bp, 61 predicted proteins | sample III_Bog_E2_3_FD_198773 | JGI IMG/M metagenome (GOLD analysis project Ga0302270, IMG submission 198773) | Peat permafrost microbial communities from Stordalen Mire near Abisko, Sweden - III_Bog_E2_3 | ecosystem: Environmental > Terrestrial > Soil > Wetlands > Peat | place: Sweden: Abisko... | reverse complement strand
GACAATGGAAAACAACGAAAAGACAAAGATTCTTGACCGCAGCAACATCGCTGATACGCCCAACCCCAAACACCTCACCGTGGAACAAGTCTCTGTCCGTATCACCCAAGGGGAAGGAAACACAGAAAACCACTCACAAGTAGAAACAGGATACATCAGGAACGCGAATATCCATCCTAGCGCGCTTCTGGAAAGGTAGTTGTCCATGCTGTCAATCACTCTTCAAGCGCAGGACATGTATGCTGTAGTTAAAGCATTAGCTCTTGGTTACAGCCATACAACGGATTCGACTGTAACGGATGAGGATATTTCTGTGGCCTATTCCGCTGTATGCTCTCTACCGTTCCTCTTCTGCCCAATGTACCTGATTCGGGAAACACAAGCACTAAGAGATAAGGAGAAAGTATGAGCGTCGAGAAAGTAACCAAAACAGTCTACAGATGCGTATGCCAACTACCACACTGCCCCGGTAAAGGAAAGCCGTGGCTATCCAAAACTGAGCGTGTTCCTGAGCGCTGTGCCTACTGTATGCGTAGGACATGGAACGGAACAGACCTACGAAAGAATACGTGGATCACCGCTCACAACAAGACACAACGACTTTCCGAGTGGGCTAAGGAAACAGGAATCAGTTCTCAGTTGATTCGTCACCGTCTAAAAATAGGATGGAGTGAAGACGCTGCTGTTTCCATACCACCCGAAAGTGGAAAAAAGGATACCCCTCATGCCGATGATTGAACAAATTCAGTGTGATTGCGGGTGCAATGCTATCCGTCAGCCATCGAACCATTGGCGAATGGTCAGAAAAACCAAGAGCGGAGAGTGGATCATTTCCCCATGGCGCGAAGGACTGAAGAACCATAAGGACGTTAAGTACGCAGCAGGACAGGCATGTGCTCACACTCTACTGGATCAATTCCTATCCGCTACTCCGAAGCCTACTCCACCGATACCATCGGAGGTAGCATGATCCTACGCGATGTATTAGTTCCTGGCAAAGAACTTCAATGCGATGATTGCAAGTTTACCTGGGTATCAATTTCCAGAAAACTTCCTACCAATTGTCCTAACCGAGAATGTAGAACACGAGAATGGAACGGAAAGAAGCGCAAGGCGCGCATCCAACTACCTAAACCGAAAAGAATTCGTACAACCGATTCAGATGGGGAGATGGAATTTTGAAATATCAGGACACAGAGGAAACACTTAACGAACGGTTTACGTGGAAGGACTTCTGGGTTATCGTCCTATGCGCCATTGCGATGGTGTGGCTGGGGGGGCTACTGTGACCAAGGTTTACGCTTACCTACGTGTATCTGGAAAATCTCAGTTGCACGGTGATGGATTCACCCGGCAGTTCATCGCTATTCGTAAGTATTGTGAGCAAAATGACCTAAAGATCGTTCGCGTCTTTAAGGAGCGCGGCGTATCTGGAACAAAGGAATTGGACGACCGTCCTGCCCTCTCTGCACTATTTGTTGCACTAGAAGAGAACGGAGTCAAGGTTGTAATAGTTGAGAAGTTGGATCGTATGGCGAGGGACCTAATGATCCAGGAAACTATTATTCAGGACATGCAGAAAAAGGACTATACCCTTATCTCTGTTTATGAGCCTGACCTTTGCTCAGAAGAGCCTAGCCGTATCCTTATCCGTCAAATCTTCGGCGCTCTCGCTCAGTGGGAACGCGCCATGATCGTGCTCAAGCTGAAGGGCGCTCGTGACCGCATCCGCGCACGAACTGGCAAATGCGATGGCAGGAAAAGTTGGGGTGAGAAGCCTGGAGAGCATGAGGTCCTCGACCGCATGAAGTCCATGAGGGCCGCAGGAGCGCACTACTACGTCATTGCCGACACTCTAAACGCTGAGGGAGTACCCTGCCGCATGGCGCACAAAGGGAAGGTCTGGAAGGCTAACACTATCCAGAAAATCCTTACGCGCAAAACAAAAGTGGGGACCAAGTAGGCCCCCGCTTCCTTCCTAGTTTTCAATCCTTAGAACGGAATTGCGTTGACTGGCTCTGGTATTTCCTGAATCACGTTCTTTGTCCTGTTGCGTCCTTGTTTTTCCTTTGCTATTTCATTCTCGTGGAAAGCCGCAAGCTCCGCAGGACCACTATTCTTTTTCGTTACCAGCGTCCTGTGCCCTGATTCATCCGGTTTGGACACCATTCCTCGCGCTTCCATAGCGTCAATGATGTGCGCAGCCTTCACATAGCTAATAGTGAGAACGCGCTGAAGTTCGATTGCCGATACCTTTCCATAATTCAGAAACGTATCGTAGGCATCTTCCATAAGTGATTCATCCGAAGAAGAAGATGCGCTAGGAGGTTCCTCGTTATCCGTGTCGAGTTCATCTTCCGGTTCGTCAAACGGCGTTTCAATCTCCTGTTCATGTACGGGAATCACCTTGCTTGGTGAAGGATTATCCTCTTCCGGTTCAAGCTCAGGAAACACGGGGTTCTTCTTTTTGAGAAGTGACTCAGCAAAAATCTGAAGGTCTCTTTTGTAAGTTCCATGTCTGCTCACAATGTCAAAAAACTCTTGAACGTCATGTGCCCTCACACGCCACACTGGGCGTCCCTTCGTATCGATCTTTGGCTCACCCTCGCTATCGTAGGCGCGGGCGGCGTGCATCAATTCATGATCGACAAGCGCCGTCTTCATCTCTACAGTGAACTGTAGGTCTTCCCAAATCTCCTTGTTGAGAAGGATTATGAAGTCCAAATCTACAAACTCTCGCTGCAAGTCAGACGCCCTAATGCACTGGCCTAGAACGATGTGACCTTCAGGATCGGGCTTGTATCCTTTGCGCCATGCCAAAGCGATACGCGCGTCGTCAATGTCGGGGTGAAAGTCTCTGCGAACCTCACGCATAATGCGATAAGGTTCTGTCTCTGGTTCTGATTCGATTAGTTCAAATGCAATCTTCTTCGGTTGACCCATCGTTTTCCTCTCATTTCTTTGTGACTGAAATTTCGACTCTCTCTGGTATACCGTATTCCTTAGTTGCCGTCAGACTGATTATTTGCGCGTCATCCGCATACAGTATTCCAGTCATCGCGTCGATACTGCTTCTACAGATTTTGTCTATGTCTGGTTTTACGACAACATATATACGTTTCTTTGAAATTGAAGGCGGCTTCGCAAAATAGAATTTAATATCTACTCCTACTGCTACATGCTTCTCTGCAAATAAACCACTATATCCCGCATCTGTACGGGCATCTAAAGCCGACCATCCAACTTGCTGACGGTATGGCTTCATCTTTGTATTGTCACTCGTAAGGCGCGGCTTACCGCCGATCATAAAAGCCTTGATTGACCCTTGGGGCTGCGCCTTATCTAGCACGGTGAAATATATATGATCTACCATTTCATTAATTGTACTCCTAGTTGCATTCCGCTAGACCGCCATTGTACGCGTATGGGCCATCTTTTCCGCGTGGATCATCAAGATTTTGACATCCTCCCCACGGATAAATTCGGGGGATTCCCAATATTGCTACTGAGAACTTTCTGCTTCACCGAGAATTGCCAATGCTGATTTACATCAACACGGGACTTACATTCTCTCCACAGACTGACACCGCAAGCCCTGCGGCCAAGATATTACGTGCTGCGTTTATGTCTCGATCATGGACCACTCCGCACTCAGGGCAGGTCCATGATCGAACATTCAAAGAAAGGGAACCAATGGTATATCCACAATCGTTGCAACGCTTACTGGATGGATACCAGCGGTCAATTCCTATTAACGTGCGTCCGTACCAAAGTGCTTTGTACTCCAGTTGCCTCACAAACTCAGCCCAACTAGCATCTGAGATTGACTTCGCAAGACAGTGGTTCTTTTGCATGTTGCTTACCGCTAAACTCTCTACGGCGATCACTTGGTTTTCGTTTATCAACCGTGTAGAAAGTTTGTGGAGAAAATCTTTTCGCGCATCAGCGATATTGGCATGGATACGTGCTACTTTCATCTTTGCCTTTGCACGATTGGCGGAACCTTTCTGCTTCTTTGCTAGTCGCCGTTGCAGTCTGGCGAGTCTAGCTTCGTTCTTACGGAAAGTATTAGGAGATGCTATCTTTTCTCCTGTTGACAGTATTGCAAAATGTGTCAATCCAAGGTCTATTCCTACTTGTCCATCAACTTCAGGCTTTGCGCTTACTGAATCATCGCATAGCATCGAAACAAAGTATCGTCCTGAGCAGTCTTTGGACACGGTACAGGTAGTCACTTTGGCAGCTTTTGGGATAGAGCGAGACCAGCGAATGTTCAATGGTTCGTCCATCTTTGCCAGTTTTAGTTCCTTACCATCCCACTTGAACGCTGTGGAAACGTATGAAACTGATTGTTTTCCGTTCTTCTTCTTGAAAGTTGGATACTTGGAACGATGCGCAAAAAAGTTGTTAAATGCTCTTTGTAGATGCTGTAAAGATTGTTGTACAGGTACAGAACTAACTTCATTCAACCACTCATACTCTGGCTTAGTTTTCAAACCAGTTAACAGCGCGGAGGTTTCATGGTAGCCAATTCGCTTTTGTTCGTTGAACCACGCATCCGTTCTCAGCCTGAGCATGTAGTTGTAAGCAAAACGCGCACTACCAAACGTCCGAGCAAGGATGTTCTCTTGAGCAGGCGTAGGGACAAATCGAAAGCGATATGCGCGTTTAATGTCCATTGTTAAATTATCTCACGATTCCGTTTAACTGTCAAGAACAAAAACACGCCTTATATCCCCATGCCTGAAGGCAGGGGTTTTACGGCGCTTCTTCGATAATGCTGCCCCGCCTCGCCGTACCAATACTCTGAGTCGCCGCAGCAGCCACACACTTGCACATCATGTGGTTCCCTCTCGTTCTTCATCCACAGAAGAACAGCATCAGGCCCCTTATCTTGAACTTCAATAGGGGCCTGCTCAATGTTTAAGAATCCTGTTCCTTTGCAACGATTACAGATCATTTCAACTCCTCCACTGTTCCATCGGTAACGTAGTAGTATTTCGATCCTGGCGCTTGTGGGTTCGGCAACGTTTTGTCCAAGCTAAATTCAATAAAGATAGCTTGCTCCAGCTTGCCACTTTGAATCAAGCCATATACCTTAGTGAATAAATTTTGACGGATGTCGATTCCAAGCTCTTCAACCTCATCAATCACCACCAAACCAATTCCTGCCGCGATGCTGACAGCGCATTGGAAAGCCGCCTTGAAGATGTGCTCTTCAGCACCAGAAAGCTCCTTGACGGGGCCTACATACCCACGAGGCGTAGTAACATCAAAGCTGGACAGGTCAGGCGACAGTGAGGCTTTATACCCCCACGCCGCTAGGACAGCGTTGATCTTCTCCTCAAAACCCCCTATGTACTTCTTAACTAATTCTGCTTTGATTCCATCCTTGTCGAAATACTTAACCAGAGTATCAAGAGTCAATGCTTTCTTTTGCAGCTTCGTTAATTGTTCAGTAAGCCTAACTATTTCCTTCGCTCTCTCCTCTGCCGCGATTACAGGACGCAACTGCTCTAAAATCTTGTCTTCCTGTACCTGCAAATTGCTTAGAGGATCGTTAAACGGAAGCGTGGCGTCTACCTTTTCTCCTAGCGCGTTCAACTCCGCACGGATTTTCTTTCCTTCCTTAACCGTTTCACAAAGTGATGCTTCAATCTCAGACTTTTCCTTTACTGCATCATCGTGTTCATTAATCGAATTGATTGCTTCTTGTACGTTTCCTATCGCCTTGATCTTTTCGTCAGTCGCATCAATCTGTTTTTGTGCCTTGACAATTTCTTCCTTCAATTCAGCTATGAGAGATGCAATTTTTTCTTTGTCGATTGGTTGGTCGCACGTCGGGCAAGTAGCACCGTTTTCAGATATTCTCTTCAAGCGATCAACCTGCTGGTTTGTTACCTCGATTCCTCCAGTACAGGCGGAGCGTTGCAAATTCAACTGTGCAAGCTCTTCCTTATGAGAAGCTATTTTCTTCAGCGCCTCAACATTTTCAGGAAGAAGAACACTCAACTCCGTATTGGCGAGTTTTTCCTTTTCCTTTTCCAGTTGAGTGTGGAGGTTGTCGATCTTCGTTTGCAGCCTACCGCGATTGACCTCAACCTCATTCGCCTTCGATACCGCCGCGTCCCTATCGGCCTGTAGTTTGGTGCGCTGCTCACGAATACCTGTCAACTGAGTTTGGAGTGATTCAGAATCAACTCCTTGAATGATGGGCAATGGTTCAGGAATGGTAAACTCTTTGCATTGTCTATTAACAGTCTCACGAACTTTGTATAGTTGCTTATATGAAGAAGAAATCACATCAAACGGTTCACCGTTGAAGTCGATAGGAGTATCCAGAAAACTGTTTACCAATTCTGTCTTTTCCTTCGGGAATTCGTGATGCGCAGGAAGAACCAGCTTCGCTAAAAGATTCGTCTGCCCCTTCTGGTCTAGACTATCGAAATAATCAGTGTTGAAGCTGATAAGAATCGCTTCTTTTCGGTCTCCCAAAAAGTTCTTGAATCCGTTGACTACCTTGTTGTTTTCAGGTTCGTCTACACACTCAGTTGTGCTTGTACGGCCCGAAGTGTTGACGTTAAGAGTGACAACATTCCGCAGCAGATGCTGGCCCTGAATCTCAGTCGTAATGACAGCCTTTTTCTCTCCTTGCCGAATCTTGGAAACAAAGTCTTTTCCCTGTGTTCCAAGAGATACTGTCGTAAGTGTCGTGTTTACGCTCAACGCCTCGGCGATTGTCGTTTTTCCACTTGCATTCCTACCCCGCACCACAATGAACCTAGAATCTCCTAAATCCAAAGTGGTATCCGCATGATTCCTATAATTTTGAAGCCTGATTTTGGTTACGCGCATCTTCTCCCCTTCTTTCCTGTTAAAACTCGTTATCTTCGTCAAACTCTTCGCTGTCTTCCTCAAAATCATCCGTTGGAAGACTGTCTAAAGGTTTCGATACCTTCATCTTAACCTTCGTCACAGTGTCAGCAGTATCCGAAATACTTTGGTCAAGAAACGATCTTTTCTTTGCTCCTAACGCGCTGTTGAGTTTCGTTCCAGAAATTACCAGTTTTCCTATCCACTCCGTATCTCCCGGATTACCAAAAGCGTAGTCCTCAATCTGGTCGATGATTGGCATGATCGGCTTTACTAACGAGTCCTCACACTTGGAGCATAGACCAGACTCAGGAACTGAATCAGATATATTTCCACACTTAGGGCAGCGTACAGCAACGCTCTTACCTGTCGATTGGAATACTGGATAAACCTTACTCTCACTTTCATCTGGACCGTAAGCGTAAATCTTGTTGTTGTAATCGCGCAGTATGATTGGTTTTCCACTTGCTTGGACATAATCTTTCATCCTAGCGCGATTAACCTTGCTGAACGCTGAATACCACAAATCGAATTTTACCCACTCCTGCGGAGTAAGTTGCATGGCGGGATTATATTCCGCAATTGGGCAGGTTCTATCACTCAACAATGGGCAGTAGACACAAGCCCCAGAAGGTATAGCCTCGATTTCCTCTCCCGCATCAAACTTGGTATGAATCATCTTCTGGCGTTCACGTGCAGCCTTTAGTTCCTCTACCAACCTTGGAACGTCATCTCGCGTGAAAGAAATTTCTTTGCTAAGATTTTTGTAACGCACGAAAGTCAGACGGAATACAACCGTTTCTACCCACGCAAAGTGCTGAAACACGAACAGAGCATATTCTTTCGACTGCGCAGTATCTTTGGGATCATACGGCTTGATGTGAGATTTGAAATCATCAATCAGAATACGGCTTTCATTCTGAAACGCATACAGACCGTCAAGAGTTCCTTGGTACTGTGCGGGAAGGTTACTGTCCTTTACGATACCTTCAATCTCCGCAACTACGTCCGTAGGCTGGAAATTCTCGTCAAGAGCCATGCTGATTTCCGTAGCGAGAAGATGGCTGAAATCGACCGAATATCCATCTCTAAGTCCAGAAAGAATCTTTGCTGCCATCGGTCCAGCACCATTGCTGAATCGGTCAAACGCGGAAAGGTCCATTCCGATTGATTTACGGGCGCAATAAGACAGATATTTTGCCATCGTCTCATGGATTTCTGTTCCTCGTGCCGCATCTAATCCGCTAGGAGTCTTTCTTCCCTTAATAAATACTTCAGCATAAAACAATGGACAGTCCATCGTTGTCTGAGTGCTTTGCCGTAGGGGTGGAATGGAACTCTTTTGTATCTGTACCAGTTCCGTAGATTTCTTCTGTCTTAAACTCACATTGTTCTCCTAATCTTCCTGATATTCCCTTTTGGAATCACAGCAATACTCATGTAATCATGAGAAATGGAAAACGCATCCAATCTGTCCTTGATTCTCGCGTAGGACCATGCCGTGCAACTCAATTCCTCTCCTACCCACAAGTTCTTCAAAGCAAGAACAAGAACATCCTTCGGCTTATGCTGTCTGTGCTCTTTGCGTGGCCTCATGCCATCACCGAACCTTCTTCAATCCCGTAAAAGATTATTCTCTGTTCGTCCAATCCGTCTATGCTATCGCCAGAATCTTCGTCGTACCATTCACTCCACTCCCCGTTCTCAAAAACTTCAAGTCCTGACGCGTTGGAGTAATCAGGCTTGATGTTGTTCTCAAACTGGAAGATGTCGTAGAAGGCTAGAGCGTCGAGAATCAACTTTGCCTCACGTATATTCCTAACCGCCACATGAAATGGCTTCATAGGAACTTGAGGAATATGCCATACCCGCAAGGTACCTTCTTGGATGTTTTTATTTTTCTTCATGCCGTTTCCTCCACTTCTCTATCTTCCGGCTTAGGCTCCTCAATCAAAGGCTCGATCATGTCCAACCCAACGATGATAGCGTTTAGGGTAGCGCGTAGACTCTCCACTTGTTTCTTGCGCTGACTATTTCTATAAAGGGAATCGAAGGCTGGAATAATATCAAACTCAAGGCCAAAGTTGATACGTCTAATCCATGAATAATCACTTGGTCCGTTGTCTCCTATCTTTTTCCCTGCTAAACGGTCAATCTCATCTGCCGTCGCTTCTAGTAGAAATGTTGCGTCTCCTGTTTTCGCAATGATTTTCATCAGTGTCCTCCCATTGACACGTTTGTTTAATGCGCGGGCCGGATTGGATACCGGCCATGTCCCTAGTCCGTGAGTGCATTGCTAGGTCGGGACTACATCGTATTTCGTGGTCTGCTCGTATCGCGTTACGCCGCCGCGCATCTCCCTTACGGGAACCTGTTAGAACACAAACTTACCCTCTACTGGATTACCCGTAGATTGCTGTTCAGGTTCTTCCTCGCGCTGTTCAGAATCATCACCTTTTGGTTCCGAATTATCCTGCTCCACTTCTCCTTGTGGCTCTTCCTGTTGCGCTTCCACCTTCCGTGGCCGTCCACGTCCCCTCTTCGGCTGTTCCCCTGCCGGTTGCGTATTCTCTGCTTGCGGTGCTTGCTCCTGTACTTGGGTTGTTCTTGCTTGCGTCTGCGATGCTTGCTGCGTGCTTACCTGAATCGTTGGTGCAAGCCGTCCCTGAAGGTACTTAATCAGTTCGTCCTTGCGTCCTTGGTACGAGTCCCTAAGCATCTTTCGCTCAGTTGGATTCTTTTGCAGCTTCTCAAATAAAGATTCAAGTTCCTGCTCTTGTGGGTCTTCAGGATCAACCGTAGCTGTACCCGAATCCGCACCAGTCTCAAGATCGCCCTTCAAAGCCATGTCGATTGTCAATGCCTGACGACCTTCCGATGCTGTTACGTCAAGCGCAGATGCGTTTGCCAACTCGATTGAGGATGGAAGATACTTCAAGACTTGCAGCAAAGGAATCTTGCGTGCATACATTTCAGGATGCGCGTAGGAGTAGTGACGTTCTCCTACCTTGTTTTGCTTATTCCTATGCGCCCATACCTTGTCAATATCCCAAACCTCAATGACGGGCCACTCCGCTTCCTTCTGGCGTCCAACAGCGTAGGTAAACTTCAAAGCCGCTTCTTTTCCTGCCCACTTCCCCGGCTTATGATGAACAAACGGCTTATCACCATACTCGTAATCAAACTCATCTCCATCATACACCGCATTCGTCCATGCAGACGCTCTTCCTGTGCGCGATAGGAGTTCCATGAACCCCTTCCACCCCGGAACCAGAGTACACGTTGTCCCGTAAGGAATCAGGTAGCATTGACCGTTGATTCCCGGCTCCAACCCAATTTGGGCAGACGCCATCAAAGAACCAAAAAACGATTCTCGTGTGCAGTTGCACAGCTTTGGGTTAACGCGCAAGGACGTAAGAGCGATTCTTGCCATCCTATTGGCTGTAATGTGACGGGGCAAGGCTGCTTCCATTTGAGACTTATACTTCTGAAGCTCCTTGCCGATGGTCATTGGGTTGATGATTGCTAGTTCTGTACTCATTTTTCTCCTTTACCTGTTTAAAATCACTGCGATTCCCCACGCGATTAGGACAATAGCGCAGACGATATTGGTTCCATTGATGCAACTTCGTGGATTGATTAAGGTCATCTCCTTAACTCTCCTTCTCAAGTTTTGCGATGGCTTCTCTAGCATCCTTGCGTACTTTAGAAATAGCTTTATCCTCGTTGGATTGACCTTTGTTTTCGGGCGCATCTTCTGGCCAAAACGCATCAATGGCGGTAAGAGCGGACTTTAGCGCCTTGTAAAGATCGGGCGCGGCGGCGTACAACCTTGCATTTGCCTTCCCATTTTCATCGTGGCCGTACACGTCAGCAATGGCAAAGCCCTCATCGTCGTCAATAAGATACCCATTACTGATCTCCCGTATGGTAAGCGGTCCTTTGGTAAATTTAGGTTCACTCATGCCGTCTCCTTCTTTCTCAGTTCCGCACGCTTGCGTTGGTCCCTGCGTTTCTTCGATTTACTGTGAGTGGGAGGCGTCTGCGTTAGACCCTTGATGTGTTCCGGTTGAGTCCCGATGGTTGGATCAAAGTTTCCCGCACCGTCGTAGTTGTCAGGAGATCCCTTGCAGTCATTGTCAAACCAATCGTCCATTTGGTCTTCAAAGAAGCTCATGCCAATCTCCTTCTCAGTTCCGCCCACTCCGCAGGGGTAAGGCGGTCAAGGGGATGGTTAATCGGGGTCATCCATTCCAGAATACTGCCAATAGCCATCGCGTCTTGATAGTCCTGCCGCGCCTTAAATTCCTCTCGAAGACGATGGTCGTTCTCCCTCTTCTCACGAATGGCCTTTTCTGTGGCAATTTCTTCCGGCGTAGCGTCACGAATCACGATAGGAGTCCTGCCAATCACCGGCTCGGACTCCAACTTGATCCTAAAGTGCAGGCTTGTTCCGTTGTTTCCGTATCTCCCATAGGCCAACCACTTCTCTGTCTTCTGTTCTCCCATTTGATCCCCCCTTTTTGCAGGCGTCCCATGCCATTAAGAAAACTATATTCCTGCGCATCTCTATTGTCAAGATAATTCTTTGATTATTTTATCTTGTTTGTTTTCTTGTAGTTGTATTTTATGAGGCGCGTAGGACGACAATCCTTATCTTTCCCATTTTACTAATCAACATTGTGTTGGTAAATTGGCGCAGTATGTTGATTCTGTTGAGGTTGCTGAAGATTTTCCTTGACATAAAGGGGAATCTTGGGTATGGTTTTTCTATCGGGGTTGCTCCCGATCCTCTAGCCGGTGAAAAGTTCCGGGGGTTGCTCCATCAGCAGCCCCCGCGTAACTTTAAGGCTAGGCGGATTTCACCGGCAAATTTTCCCACGCAGAATATCACGTTCACGCGGACGGGAAAGCTGTGCCCGAAGAGGGTATATGGAAGATCGAGGAAATGACTGGCTTTTGAAGCCCCTTCCGCAACCAGAAAAAGGGCGCTACTACCTTGAATGCGGGTGGTGCTATCGCCGCGATACGGGTTTTAATTGGAAATGCACATCACCCGCAATGTTTGTCGATGTTAACGACCCGGCAATTTATCCTCTCCCGCCATATATGTGCGACAGGTGCCGTAGAATACGTGGTTCGAAATCTGTTAGTCATCTTGTTGTTTATTCCGAATATCTAAGAACAGACCACTGGCAAGGCGTAAAATATCTTGCCTTGCGCCGTTCTGGTCACAAATGTCAACTTTGTGGCAGTAGGAAATTACTTCAAGTCCATCACAATAGCTATATCCGACTATGGCATGAATGGCCAGAGGATGTGATCGTGCTCTGTGATCCGTGCCATGCAAAGTACCACTATAAGGGCGATAAAACCGTCGAGGAGGTGTGCGATCAAATGGCTTAAGCACATGACGGCCACTTGGGACGATGAGCGTGTTGCGCGTCTCGTTGATAAAGGCAACATGGAAGGATTAGCCATGTATGGCCTTTATTGGCGCGTACAGGAAATTCTAGCTGCGCAAATGGAAGGTAAAGAACCTAGCTGTTCAGTTCGCTACACTGTCACTCGGTGGTCACTCCTACTGTCACTACGTGGGTCACTGGTATTCTCAACCCTGTCGAGATTGGGAGCGACTGGTCTAGTGACCGTAGAGCGAGACGGTGAAGACGTTAGGGTGACAAACCGTAACTTGTTGAAATATCGAGACGAATACTCAAAAAAATCCGTACACTCTCCTGACAATGTACCTCCTAGAACAGAAGGAGAAGGAGAAGGAGAAGGAAAGGCAGAAGTAGAACAGAATAAAACAGAACAGGACGATCCTGTAGAAGAACTACCTCCTATGGAAAAAAAAATAGGGAGCAAGGCTTTGTCCGCACAGTGCGAGGAGATTTATCAAGCCTACCCACGTCACACGGCAAAAGATGCAGCGATTAAATCTATTGAAAAATCACTCAGAAAAAAACCGTTTGAGGAATTGCTCCCGATTGTAAGGGCTTACGCGGCACAAACGGCAAAAGAAATGGCTGATGGAAAATTGGAAAAGAATTTTATTCCGCATCCGTCCACATGGTTTAATCAAGGACGCTATGAAGATGACGATCTTAAACCTCCACCGCAGTACGAAATCGTAGAAGTATCTCCAGAGGAATGGTGGGGTAAGACAAATGCCAATAGCTGAGTTTAGTCAATCCGAAATCGAGCAGTATTACCGAATCAGGCTAGACCGCGCAGGATTCCACCACGTCAAGGGAAACGAGTGGAGGTCAAAATGTATCCTGCATGGCGGGGACAATCCTAATTCGCTTTGGATTGATTTAGAGAAAGGCGGTTTTTGCTGTTTTTCATGCCAAGAAAAAGGCGGAGGAATATACGCATTTGAGCAAATACTTCTCCGCCACGAAAGCAGTTCCGGTCAAGCACCAGAAACAACAAAAGTCACAGAGTCTATTCATGGTGTTTTGGGAACTCCATTTGTCCATCGGGTTTACGCTGAGGATGTAATAACCAAACCAAAAGGCACTGGTTGGGATCGAAAACAGGCGCAGGATTACTACATTTACCAAGACGAATTAGGAAACGAACTTTATCGGGTTTGGAGGTTTGTAGATCGCAATGGAAATAAGGTCACTCCACCAGACCATCCATGCCGCTGCCAAAATAATCACGATACGGAATGCGAGGAAGGGTGCGTAGACGGTCGTGTATGGGGCGCTAAGGACGTAAGACGCGTTCTCTACCGTCTTCCCGATGTTATCCAGTCTAGTTTTGTGTTTGTTGTAGAAGGAGAAAAAGATGTAAATAATCTAAGTAGATCTTTGGCTTTATATATTTCTCGCAATCACGGTTTCAAAGTAGCGAATCTCCTGCTTGACCGCGTAGGGGTAACTACAAACATGGGCGGATCGTCAGGATGGAAGACGGAATACGAGTACGGGAAATACTTTACCGGGAAGATCGTAGTCAAACTAGGAGACAATGACGAAGCTGGTAGGTTACACGACGCGGCAGTATGTAAAGATGTTTCCAAATACGCTCATCAACTTTATACGCTTTCTTTACCTGTAGAAGAAAAAGGAGATATTACTGATTATCTGAAAGATCACTCAATAGAAGATTTGATTAAATTGATGGAGACTGACTTAAAAAAATGTAACGTGACGAAACAGAAAGAAACGAAAGTTGGAGAAAAGAACGAAGAAAGAATTGTTCTGGTCCATCCGGTAGATTTGACTGGAAAAGATAACAAACCACAGTGCGATTGGCTAGTGGAGGGGTTGATTGAACGCGGTCAACGTGGGTTAATAGTTGCCCCGCCGAAGGTCGGAAAAAGTTTACTTCTGCTTGATATGTGCGTATCTCTTGCTTCTATGACGAGATTTTTAGGAGCAAACCCATATCCTCGTCCTGTTAAAACTGCAATCATCAGCCGTGAGGATGGACCGGAGCTAGTTCATCGCCGTTTGACTCAGCTTGCAGCGGGTCGTGGAATGAGTTTACAGGAAATAAACGCTAACATCCTAGTAAATACCGTAAAACAATCTACGAGTTTTCATATCGACTCTCAAAAAGAACGAGAGGAGATGGGGGAATGGTTAAAAGCTGCTCATGTGGAGTTTTGTGTGATCGACGTTCTCAACAGACTTCACTACCAAAACGAAAACTCAACTGACGATATGACTAAGGTTATGTTATTATTTGATGAGTTAGCGACTCTTTCTGGAGCGCAGATTTGCGTTATTCATCACCTTGGACGCACAGGGAATTCACGCGGTTCAACGACAATCGAGGGATGGGCAGATTTCATCTGCAAACTTGAACAAGACCCGATTGATGAATCTTTGAAAACTGTAACTCTTAAAACAAAATCGCGAGGTTCTATCGACCCTAGAACTGTCAAATACTGGCAATCTGAGGACAAAACACAGTCTAGGATTTTATTGGTTACGAAAGTTGAAAAATATTCATCAGGAGGGAATAGTAACAGTCATGTAAAAGAAAAATCTTATCCACAGGCACAAATGCCGTATACTGATACTGACGACTAAGGGGAGGGGACAAAATGGGAACACATACAGAGATTTCCTGGTGCGACAGCAGTTGGAACCCACTTCGCGGATGCAGTCGCGTTAGTGAGGGATGCCGCAACTGTTATGCCGAGAAGATGGCTGCACGATTCGTTGGTCTTGGACAGCCATACGAAGGATTAACCAAAAACGGTCATTGGACCGGAAAGGTTGAGTTGGTAGAGAAGCATCTACTGGACCCGCTGAAGTGGGGTCCGGTGTATGAAGGAATTCACTGCGGCGTTGGCACTCTGAAAGAGAAGAAAAACCGAGACGGAAGTATCACAGTTACCCGCGAACGCCCACGCCGAATCTTTGTTAATTCCATGAGTGACTTGTTTCACGATAATGTTTCGGATGAATGGATTGACCGCGTCTTCGCGGTGATGGCACTTTGCCCGCAACACACCTTCCAGATTCTCACTAAGCGGCCCGAACGTATGCTGGCATATCTGACGGCGAGCAGCGTACTTCGCACGGATCGCTTGACGAAGATAGTAGGCCTTAATTTCCCGATTGGCACCGAAGCTGAGCTACAGCCGATAGCTTGGCCTCTGCCGAACGTCTGGCTGGGCGTGAGCGTGGAGAATCAGGAATCTGCGGACGGGCGCATTCCTCTACTGCTTCGGACTCCTGCGGAGATAAGATTTGTGAGTTGCGAACCGATGCTAGGTAAAGTTGATCTTCGTCACCTTCCGGCACGCGAAGATGGATACGGAGAAAAAGACGCTCTGAATGGAGAAGCCTATTTTGCGGGATGCGGATCGGTTAGTTCACAGACGTTTCATGGAAAACATCTTGATTGGGTTATATGTGGCGGAGAGAGCGGACCCGGAGCACGTCCAATGGACCCCGCATGGGCACGGTCTCTACGCGATCAGTGCAAGGAAGCGGGAGTATCCTTCTTTATGAAACAAGGTTCTGCTGCAAACTGGAAAGACTTTAAGAACTTTGATGCACTTCCTGAAAATTTGCAAATTCGAGAATTTCCGGGAGAGACAAAGTGAGACCAGCAAAACGCATTCTTCTTGCGGGGGCAGATGATGATAGCATATCTATTCTCAGATTTGTCCTACGCAACTCTACGCACAAAAAAAGCTATTGCTCGTACCACGTAGACACAGCTAATAGCTCAGAGGACGTGTTTGAATTGCTTTCTAAAGGAAGGTACCATCTTCTTCTTTGTCGTTATCCTATGGCTTTACTGGACTCTCTATTGACGGCTGCACTGTCAATAGATAATGGAATGAAGACAATGGTAATAGCCACCAAAGCAAGTGAGATAGAGTCACCACTTACAGACGCTCTTTTATTCAATCCTACCGCCGCTGAAATTCTTGAGCGCATTAAGGTTTTGATGTATAGGAAACGTGGGCCGATGAAGGGAATGAAAAGAACGATTGTAAGGGAAACAAGCATAACAGGAGAGGAAAGGGTGGCAGCATGAGAGGAACTGAAATTACTGATGATCAAATGGAAACGGCTGAAAAGTTTATTCTGCTAGTTCGTTCTGCCGACAATAAAGCTCAACCCGATCCTGAAGATTCCGTTTCTATGCCGTGGCATAAACTCGTCCGTATTGTTGCGTGGTATGGTGCAATACGAGCCAATGCAGTAGCTAACGGAAATCCAGCGGATAAAGCTGGGGAGACATACAAGACTGAGGACGAGGCATGAAGCGCAGTGGACCAATCAAGCGTAAGTCATGGCTTCGATCTAGCACTACTAAGAAGCCAAAGATAGATAGAATACCCATGAAACTATTGAGGCCAGGAGAAATGAAAAAAGAACAGCCAGCAGTAAGAGTTTTTGTTAGTGGAAGAGAGGTATGCAACGATCTTACAAAGGCAGGAAGGGACGAATATCATCGTCGCGTGCGTGTTATGTGGAAACGCCAAGGACGTAAATGTGGACTAATGATTTCGCCACAATGCAAAGAGCATGGTGGACGATTACTTATAAACGAGGCACAATTTGACCATTCCTATGGCCGTGGCATGGGTGGAGGAAAGAGAAACGATTCTATTATTGACAAAGATGGCAATCCAACCAATATGGCTGTTTGCTGCTGGTGTAATTCTTTGAAGGGAAGTAGGCCATTAACCTACTTTTTGGAAGAATCATGACTACCGATCTATGTCCTTATTGCTCAAAGCCTCTCCATGTTGGCATACAAGAGGCAGGAAATTTGATTGTGTTATACTAGGGTGTCGGATGCTTCAACATCCGGCCATTGGCCTCATCGCTGAAAGGAGCAACTATGACACCCATACAAGAAAGTTTATCATTTAAAATGATTTGTGTCTGTGGAGATTCAAACTGTCAAATACCTTATGGCCTATGCCATTGCGGATGTGGACATAAAACGCCCATTGCGACAATGACTAGCAAAGCAAAGAAAAGAAAAAAAGGACATCCTATAAAGTTTATCGGGGCGCACAATGTTATTGTTAAGCGTCCAGATATGGGAGACGTAGGACATTTCAAACTCGACGGAGTGTATTGTCGTCTGATTCCTCTCACAAAAGGCTTGTACGTAATTGTATGGGAATCAGATTATGAATGGGCTATTCAGTGGGAATGGTACGCATTTTCTGGTGGTGGTTACAGCCCGTGCTATTATGCTGCACGAAAAGAACGAGGTATTGGCAAAAAACGGACGATTTTTATGCATAATGAAATTCTTGGGTTACCTGCCAATTCTTCTCTACAAGGGGATCACATACGTCCTTACTCAACATTAAGAAATACACGCGATAACCTTCGCTCTGCCACGCCAAGTCAGAACACTTGTAATAGAAAAATAAACAGCAACAACACCTCTGGATATAAAGGAGTGTCTTGGTATTATTCCACAGGAAAGTGGAGAGCGGTGATACAAGTAGAAGGGAAGCAATTACGGCTAGGATATTTTAATACGAAAGAGGAAGCGTATGCGGCATATTGCGAAGCGGCTTTAAAATATTATGGAGAGTTTGCGAGGCTAAAATGACTGAGAACGATCTATGCCCTACCTGCGGTCGCCCCTACCGCACTCCATCGCGTCAAGCAGGAAGACGCGTATGCGCTCTCTGTGGGCATAAGATAGGACGATACGATCATTGGGAATTTGGTCCAGATTCTCGCGCACAACATAAGAATTGCAAGTGTCCTCGTGGTAAAATAGACACAGAATCGAAAGGGTTATTCTAATGCAGAAAAATTGGTCACACAAGGAAACTGAAAAGCTCAAGAAATACATGAACGATTATCCTCCAATCTCCTCTACGCAAATTGCAGAGGAAATGGAAAGGTCAGTAGACTCCGTTCGCCACAAAATAAAGTGGATGAGGAAACAGGATGGAGAGGTGCCCGTAAAGAAGGTACTTTCTACAAAGAAGACGGTTGCTAAGCCTGTCGTCACGAAGGCAGAACCCCCCGCTCCTGAGCCTAAGACAGATAGGACAGGTAAAGTACCACACATCTCCTATCCGCCCCTAGAATGGTGCCCTACGTGTCACAGCCCGGTATCTTCATGGGATGATCATTCTCGGAGGATGGGCTGCAAGAGGCCATTGGCATGACTTGTACACTCGAACAGTTCTTGGAAACAACAGAGCTAGACTGCCGTCGTGTAGCCCGTAGCTGCAACGAAGGCACTCAGGCACATCGGGAGTGGCTCAAGACGGCTGAGATGCTCCTGAAGAGACGTAGGGAGCATATCACGGTATGTAAGGTGTGTGGAGGTAAGCAGTGAAGCCTTATTATGATCATGGAGGAATAACTCTATACAACTGTGATTGCCGCGAGATTCTCCCGAATCTCCCAAGGGCGGACCTCCTTTTAACGGACCCTCCGTATGGGATTGGGCGCGATGGAAAGCCTCCATCAACTTCAAAACATGGAGGTCACAAGGGATACGAATTTGTTGGATGGGACACCCAAACACCTGATAAATCTACATTCTCCATGCTCTACGAATCAGCGAAGGATTGGATGATTTGGGGAGCTAACTACTTCTCTCCATTTATCATTCCAGGTCCGGGATGGGCGCTATGGGATAAGGGGCAACGCATAGACCAAGCAGACGGTGAATTAGCTGCAAGCTCTCGAAAGGGACCGTTTAGGATATTCACACTTAATCGCGTTGCAATTCAAACAGACGGCGCAGTGCATCCCACTCAGAAGCCCGTCGCTCTCATGAAGTGGTGCATTTCACTTTTCCCTGACGCTAAGACGATCATCGACCCTTTTTGCGGATCAGGAACCACTCTTGTAGCGGCAAAAGATATGGGATTGGAAGCAATTGGGATTGAACTTCATGAACCATACGCAGAAATAGCAGCAAAAAGATTTAGCCAGGAGGTATTCGACTTTGGATAGTAGAATGATTTGTCGAAATTGTGGTCGTGAAATTCAGCCAGCAAACAGTTTCCTAGCGTCTGTGAAATATCGGCACTCGGAAGACCAGATGATTACATGTGTGGGAGAGGGAGGTTTTGCCATAAAGGACGAGACTGGGAAATACGCGATTGCTGAACCGGAAGAGGAAAATTAACCAAGAGAGGAGCATTGGGAGATGCTTGCTAAATCAGTTTTCGATCAAAAGGATGGAGACGTAACGAAGGCATACTATGCCTCTATGAATTCCAAAGGTATACAAGGACAGCTTGCAGTTGCCTTATTCCGCGCTCAGAAACGATCTACTGCGGCCAAGAAATACCGTAGTGGAAAATGGAGACACGCAGCCTACGATGTGAAGAATTGGTCTCTATCGGAGATTTGTCGTATCCTTAGCGCGATGCAGTCTTTTGAAATGGCTCCGAGTTGGGGATGGAGGCGCGACCCAAACACGCCAGGATACGAATGGGTTTTATACTGCGACTTACCTAAAGGACAATGCTCGTTCCATTCTTCAGAACGCCTAAACGGACCAGAATTTAAAGGGGCGTGGAAACCAATTCCAAGCAGCGAAGCAAGTATTTTGGAATTGTTATGTGAATGACGCAGTTGAGGAGTCATCGGGACTCCTCGATCCGGCGGATGAGTATCTGCACCCTGGGAATACCCCTAGAAGAATTTTCCTCGATTGCTTCCTTCAGCACCTCTAGTAGCATATCTTGCCAGGCACAGACCTTTGCATAGAGAACATAGTCTCCATCTTCGTCAGGGACACAATATCCTTCGATTTCTTCCCCTGTTTTGATATTCCTGAATGAATCAGCTTTGTACCGTTCCAGCTTCTCAATTTCCATTTCTGGTCTCCGTTTATCCAACCACCATCCTTATATGAGTGCGTTGTCGTTGTCAACCTTGACCTTGGCCGCCTCAGTTACAGGCTTCGCGATACGAATCATCTTATCCCAGTCTCCTGTTCCAATGTCCTCGAACATTCCATCTGCCAGTTTACGCAAACGGAGTAGTTCTTCAGCCAGTACTCTACGATCTCCAGAAGGATCGAATTGAGCTAGATACTTGGTTAGTTCTTCATCAGTCGCACATGAAGCCGGTTTTGGAAGTTTATGTTCCTTTGCCATCATCAAACCTTTCTTTCGTACAAGTAACGCTATTTACGGACTGCAAGCTGAGGACGAAGAAGAATCGCCGAGATTCCTCCGAGCACAACACCACCAAACGCTCCTGCGACTCCCACTTCAGGCGCAGAGAAGATCAATACCGCCGAGAAGAGCGCCGCAGAATACCCCATTAGCATCCTTGCTCTTTTCATACTAGTTCCTTGTCTTTAGTTTATCTGTTGTCGCGCCGATTGTGCAGCAGATGTAGCTAACGAGGCATCACCAAGGCACGCACGCCCACCGACCCCGGCCAAACGCTCTCAGGTACAGTCCTGATTGCCATGGCTGTGTCAAGGCGGAGAATCCCCGTAGGATAAACACGAGTCGAATTTTTCGAGGGAGTATCCATTTCTTCTACCTTGAGCACTTTTAGTGTTGCATAAAACTCATTCTTGTGTCAAGATAATTCTGCGGGGTGTATATTCCTCCGTTCCGGTTCTTCGCCTTGAGCAGCATTGACACCGGCACCCCGCTTCTTCCTACCTTCACTCCAGAAACGATCCCAAACCATCGGGATGCTGGAGTGTGCTTGCATATTCTAAAGATAATGCTTGACATTTAATAAAATGCTTGCCATTATGTAAGCATGAGCGCTGCAAGCATACAGATCGGGAGTAGAGTCTACATAAAGATTGCCATCGCTGGCGATCCCGGTGTAGTCATGAAATTCGATCACTATGGACGCGCTCTCGTAGATTGGCCCGATATGCAGGAAATAGGGAGATGGACAGCCCACGATCCTGAAAGCCTAGTGGTCGATGAGGCGTTCACCGTAACTCAGCTTGACCTATCTTTTGACGAAGTAGCCGCGTAGTCCTGAAATTTTTTCTTGACAATTCACTACTAAAAGCGCAGTATTGTACTGTGAAATTAATTCTTCGGGGAGAATTCAGTGAAACTTACAATGCTGAAGGGTATTCCTGCAAGCGGGAAGTCTACCTTTGCTCGTCAGACAGTGAAGGAAAGCGGAAACTCCGCCAGGATAAACCGTGATGATCTTCGCGCTATGCTGTTTGAGTCAGTGTGGACTGGAAAGCGTGAAGAGGTCGTGATTGCTTGTGAGAAGGCCATAGCCGAAGTGTTGTTCAAGCATGGAATGAATCCCGTCATTGACGATACTAATCTCAGTCAAAGGCATCGGGATATGTGGTCTTCCTTTGCGAGAGAGCGTGAGCAGTCATTCGTTACTCGCGATATGGGCGTGGACATTGGAACTTGCATTGAGCGCGACAGGAATCGCCCTAACGGCGTAGGAAGGGCAGTAATTGACCGCATGGCTCTCCAGAACGGAATGATTGAATGGGGAGATAAACCAATCATTCTATGCGATATTGACGGCACGTTGGCTAATGGGGATCATCGTGTTCATTTCGTTCAAGGAGAGAAGAAGGATTGGGATTCGTACTACTCTCTATTGGAGCACGATAGTCCAATAGATGCCGTCGTGCGGTGGGTTCGAGAACTCCACAAAGACCATACAGTTTGTATCGTGTCTGGGCGTCCTGACACGTACCAAAGGAAGACGATGAAGTGGCTGGATGATAACGAGATTCCCTACGATTGGATTTTCATGCGGCCAGGAAGTGACAAAAGACCAGATGTTCAGGTTAAGGGAGATTTTCTCAAACACTTACCAAAAGGACAAATAGATTTTGCGATTGATGACCGTCCTTGTGTGATTAGAGAGGTATGGAGAGCAAACGGCGTTAGGGTAATTCCTGTGTGCGGAGAGTGTGAGGATTTCTAATGAATCTGTATGACTATGTTGATCGAGAGAAGTTGAACCAGCAAATAGAGGATGGAATGGTTAAAGAACAGGTTCATCCATTCTCGCCCTTGCATATCCTCAACTATACTCCAAAGGCTCAATTCACTCCTGAGTCGTGGAACGAAGTGACGGACAAGTGTCGCGGTCTAATCTTTAATTCAGACACGCTAGAAGTTGTTGCGCGTCCGTTTTTGAAGTTCTGGAATTATTCCGATCTTCGGCATCAAGAAACGATGCCAGAGAACTTCCCTACAATTGTTCCAAGCATCACAAAGAAGATGGACGGAAGTTTAGGAATACTCTACTGCTATCAAGGTAAATGGTCTGTTGCAACTCGCGGATCATTCGCCAGCGAACAGGCAGACTGGGCTACGAATTGGTTGAACATTAATCAACCGTATTTCGTATGGCCAGAAGGTTTTACCCCTCTCGTTGAAATCATTTTCCCTGAAAATCAGATTGTCGTTAAATATGATTGGTCTGGACTTATCTTGTTGGCCGGTGTGAATATTGAAACAGGCGAGGAAATGACGCGAGAGGTACTAGAGCAACTGGCCAAAAGAAACAACTTTCGTCTTGTGGATGAATTTGACAAGAGCATCGATGCTTGCGTATCTGAAGACATTGAAAACGAAGAGGGTTACGTTGTAGCTTGGCATCGTCCTGGTACCTGGCCTCTGCGCGTAAAGGTGAAGATGGAGACGTACTGCCGTCTGCATCGGTTGTTGACTCAGACTAACCCGGTAACAGTGTGGGAGATGCTGAGAGATGGACTCGATCTTACTACCGTAACGACAGACGTTCCTGCTGATTTTGTGGCGTGGATTGACAGTGTGGAGAGTTCACTTCGCAAATCCTACAAAGAGATCGAGGACGCAGCTTTGACGGCAATGATTGAGTACCAGGGAGAGAAGGATATCGCATCCCCAGAGCAGCGCAAGCAGTTCGCCCTCTACGCTGTGGAGAAGCATTCGGTGACGCCTATCCTCTTCGCTATGCTTGACGGGAAATCTTATTTCGGTATAATCTGGAAGATGATAAAGCCGAAGGCTACTGATACTTTTAAGGTGGATGTAGACCTTTAACCAACATCAAAGCGGGCCACGACCGAGAATCGTAGCCCGCTTAGGGAGGAAAGGGAAGCCGCCAATGGGAGGAAGCGGCCACCTAGCGCGGCCATGGGAGTGACGGCGCTAGGAGTATTAAACGTCAAATCGAATTGAATGTCAAGATCGGAGATTTTTATTTTCTTTCACTTCATCGCAGTATAACTACTATTTCTTTCCTAAAAGTTCATCCATAAGAGGGTCAAGCCACTCATTGGCTTCCATAACACCTTTGCTTTCAGGAACAGTTTCTCTAATAGAATCATATATATCTCGAAATCTCTTCTTTGTCTCAGATACTCTTTGCTCTCGCTGCTCAGGAGTTTCGTGACGATGCTTCCACTTAAACCACAGTGACATTACAGGAAATCTAATGTAAAATAAAAAAAGATCGCGCATAGGAGTATTATAACACAAAATGGAGCGGGAGACGGGTATCGAACCCGCAACTTCCAACTTGGAAGGATGGCACTCTACCATTGAGTTACTCCCGCAAAATTGTGGTCCCGCTGGCCCTGTACGAGAGGGCGACTTCTGTCTTATCAGGACAGCGTTCTTCATCTGAACTACAGCGGGTCAGATTGGAGCTAGAAGACAGAATCAGACTGTCGTTTCATCCATACCAAGGATGCGTCCTATCACTAGACGATTCCAGCAAATCTATGGTGGGCGGTGCAGGACTCGAACCTGCGGCATCTTCGATGTAAACGAAGCACTCTAGCCAACTGAGTTAACCGCCCATAATACCTTTACTTATTGACTACTTATTGACGCTTCTTTTTCCTACGCAATTCCACTTTTTTCTGGAAAGCGCGTTAGGAGAATCAGGATTCTTTGACGATTCGTGATTCTTCATGATCCCGTAACTGCGGGCACAATAGCTGTCCCCTTTAGAAGTTCCTGGAGAAATTGAGTACCCCTTCGCTCCGTAGCTAACCTTTTTGCCAGAGGATGTGATCTTTACGTATTTCTTTCCCTTGCGTGGTTTCGTGTTTTTCATGGAAACATCATATCACAAATTGGCGCTGCCGGAGGAACTTGAATCCCCATACTCAAAGTTCGGAACCTTGCTCTCTATCCATTGAGATACGGCAGCAATCCTATGGTGACCTCGGCAAGGATCGAACTTGCGTAGAACAGTTTAGGAAACTGTCTCCTAATCCACTCGGACACGAGGCCGTTAAACTGGAGCGCATGGAGGGCATCGAACCCACGACCTGAACTTTAGAAAAATTCTGCTCTGTCCAACTGAGCTACATGCGCAAACTGGTGGGCTTGGTGGGATTTTAACCCACATTTCTTCGCTTAAAGGGCGAGTTTCCTAGACGTTGGATGACAAACCCAAAATTGGTGCAAGCGGAGGGATTTTCTCCCTCATCTTCAGGTTTAAGAGACCTGCATTCTAGAAGTTGAACTACGCTTGCATGGTGGACCCACCGCGAGTCGAACGCGGAATCGGGCGATTATAGATCGCCTGCTACGTACCGATAGCAGCTACAGGTCCAAAACTTGTTGCGATAACGAGGTCGATTGACCGTTGGCCTATTCCTAAGCCTCCTGTTATGGGTTTCCCACGCACTAGACGTGCGCCGTCGCTATCGCAAGTGTGGTGCCAGCGGCTGAACTCGAATCAGCTACCCCGCGTCATGGGTGCGGTGACTATCCGCTTCGTCTTCGCTGGCAAAAACCGAGTATACCAAAGTTATCGTCGTTATCGAAACCCGATAAACTCGATATACTGTCTAAACTTTGGCAGGGGACCGGAGAATCGAACTCCGATGATTCGGGTTGGAGCCAAATCTGCTCTCAGAGCGTCCCCTAAATTGTCAAACATCGCCCAAAAGAAAACCCCGATCCTAAGATCGAGGTCTGGTAATACAATCCTACGCAGACCCCTAATACGTGACTCCCCACCCAATTCGCTTAGCAATGGTTATGGTTCTCACGTGTTTGGTCCTGATCTTCATTTTCAAGTAGCCCTTTGAATAGAGAGTCCTCTCGTAATGTGAATTCAGATTATCCTATGCGCGTACGAATGTCAAGCCTAAAAATTGGTATGTCAACAATAAAGTTGTCAAGTGGATCGCCATGGTCAAGAACAAGACTCATGAACTACTGCAACAATCGTCTCTTGTTCTTTTAAGCGCATAGGAATCTCCTTAATCGTTTTCTGGTAAAATTGTAAGTCTGCAAAGTCTTTGACATAAATCACGTTTTCTACTCTTTTTTCCAGATTTTGTAATGTATGGATCAATGAAAATACAGGCCCATCCATCGTCCATAAGTTCTGAGATGGTTCCCTTATATTCTCTTACTGTTCCATGATAGATATACCAAGAAACTCTTTGTCCTAACTCGAAAGTTCGTCCCATTTTTCCAAAAAAATTCATTTCAGTATATTTTTCCACGTATTCGTATTCACTCATAAATCCCCCACAAAAATTAGGGCGACCGAAGCCGCCCTTTCTCTAAAAGTGGTTAAACTTACTGTAGAGAATCTATGAGATTCCAATATGCGTCGTATGCTTCTTGGTCGTGGTCGCTAAGGAAATAGTAATACGACTCTTCATTCTTCTTCCCCTTTGCGGCCAAGGCTTCTAGTGTAGTTTCCTCAGCCGAGAACTGACCCTCTAGACCATAGCAAGAGCAGTGTGATCCATGCGCTTCATAGAACTTTCCATCTCGCTTCCAAACGATACTCGCGTCCCCTTCATACGACCCACCGCCGTAAGAAGCAAAGAGAAGTTCATCCTCAGTCGGGAACTCCGCAGGGTATTCGTAAGGTTTGTATTCGCCCTTTTCGCAATCATATTTCTGTTCAAACCAATCGTTACGCATACCTTCATAGTCTGACCAGCGTCCAAAGATTTTCTTTTCCATGTTTTCTCTCCCATGACAAAAACATTACACGATATTCTGCGCTTTTGCAAGCATTATTTTGAAAATCTTTGGTGCGCCCAGCAAGGTTTGAACTTGCCACCTCCGGTTCCGCAAACCGGCGCTCTGATCCAAATGAGCTATGGGCGCACATCTTAAAATGGTACGGGTGGTCCGATTTGAACGGACGATCTTCTGCTCCCAGGGCAGACGCGTTTCCAGGCTTCGCTACACCCGTGTAAAACTTATGGTGGCACTGGCGGCTATCGAGACCGCGACCTGTCGCTCTTCAGGCGACCGCTACTACCATTCTGAGCTACAGTGCCAAAACTATTCTGCTAAATCATCTGCCTTTGTCATGGCAAACCATTCGTTATCATGGAATACAAAGTGCCTACCATCGGAGAAATCAAAACTTACGGTGTCAGAACTTCGACAGTGAGTACACGTTACAGTTTCAACCGTTACCGATCCGTAGCTTCCCTCTTGGTCGAACTCTACCGGCTTACTTGTACTCCTACTCATGTAAATCTCCTAGAATGATGGTGGACCTAGAGGGGCTTGAGTCCTCGTTAGGTCGTGGTGGAGCCGGTAAGAATCGAACTTACATCGCCGCCGTGCAAGGGCAGAAGGTTCCCGTTACCGAATACGGCCCCAAACTTTTTCTTCCTTCCTCCGCTATACCCACCATCTCTGTAGAAGAAATGGTCGAGATCGTGACAATTCGGACATAGAATCTCTAAGTTTTCGAGATCGTTATTATGCCTATTTCGATCCCGATGATGAACTTTCAAGATTCCCACATATTCGCAATAACCGCATCTGTTGCACCTATGAGGGTTGTTCCTGAATGCAATGTCCCTATAACTGTAGGCTCCATCACTCGTACCGTACTGGGGAGGATGAATCTCCGGATGGTTGCTTTCGATCCTCTGTGCGGTATCCTTACATTTCCGTGAACAAAACACCATCCCGCTTTTGGAGTTCTGATAAGATGACGGACGTTTATCGAAACCCTTTCCACATTGATCGCATATCTCTCGTACCCGTGTGCGGCTCCCAATTCTAGAACAAGGAATACTGCAATATTTCCCTTCCCTGTGTATAGGAGCGTAGAAACTATCTCCGCATGTCTTACACTCCCGACGTGTTAGAGTCCTCATCTTACCATCGTAAGATGTTGATACGATTACATCTTCCATTCCCAGTCCTATCTGGGTTTAGAAGCTCAAACGGATAAGAATCCACCACCTGTAGAACATCTACGCTACAGGACGTTTACCACGCCGAGTTTAGCGTCCTCGACACTTACTACTTACATCTTAACACTTTCTGGTGGAGCGTATCGGCATCGAACCGATCTGTCGTCTGCATTGCGAAAGCAGTGAGCACCCCAAGCACTCCCACGCCCCACTATTAAACCTACCAAACATCATACGCCACGTTGTGCAGTTCCTTGACAGGAAAATCTTTCCCCATCGCAAGCGCTACCGTGGCAGCACGTCGATACTTCCTGTTCCTTATCCTTGCCCATTCCTTACGCCCAGGCCAAGAACCCCCGTAAGCGCCAGGATAACCACACTCGTTACGCCACGGTTCGCGCTTCTCTTTCTGAATAGGATACGGCATCGTGTTCAATGTTCTGCTCATATTACCCCCTAAAGTTGGGGTGAGGGGAGAGGGTCGAACTCTCTAAAGCAAGTTCCACAGACTTGCCCCGCGCCGTTTGGGTTCCCCCACGTAAACTATGGAGCCGAATAACGGGCTTGAACCGTTCACCTTCCGATTACAGATCGGATGCTCTACCACATAAGCTAATTCGGCCTTAATCTCTTGTTACAAACCTCTGTTCACCTTCCGAGTCAGCGTACAAATACCTTCTCCATGCCGTTGTTTCAAGCGCAATGGACCGTAGTATGTTTCTACCCGTATGTACCGTAGCGGGCAATGGACGATGAAGTAATGGCATACCTGCTTCTTCTGGTGTCCTATCGTCCTTACGCCTGTTGCATTCTTGACAACAAGAAACCATATTATCCCACGAATTTCTGCCTCCACGCGACTTAGGGATAATGTGATCCAACGTCAATTCGTTACCACTTAACTTCCTACCGCAGTATTGACAGGTATTACCATCGCGAAGGTAGATGTTCTTGCGTGTGACAACTTGAAGGCGAATAGGAATATGTTTGTAAACTCGTAGCCTAATTACCGAAGGTAAATAGATACCAGGATACACTTTAATGTTAGTGGGCAGTTCAACTGTTGCCTTACCCTTGGTAAGCAAGGTTAAAGCCCTCTTCCCACTAATGAGTCTGCACGGCTCATAGCTGGCATTGAGCAACAATGTTACGTGCCTACTTAGGTTCATCGTCCTACTCGCTTTCGTTAGAACTGGGGCTGGTATCCTGAGTCGAACAGGAATAGTCCGCTTTACGAGGGCGGTGCATAGCCTCTTCTGCCATACCAGCGTTTTTACGTCTTGCAACCACGACCTTGAATACCCTACTCAAGTCGGCGGTGGCTAGGATCATTCTGTGTTCGTGCATCGTCGGCTTCCTTCCTGTTAATCGTTATGGCCGAAGTTTATTCGTATCCTCCAGCGTTTTATGTCAATCACCCAATCCCCATTGTCGCACCTTCCACCCCAATCAAACCACCTACATAAGCAGGATGGCAACGCTACTCTATGCGCTTCAATTTGCATCTTACACCTCACTTTGGAGCGGGTAACCGGCAACGATCCGGTAACATCTAGAGTGGCACTCTAGCATTCTGCCAATTGAATTATACCCGCTTATCTCGTGGTTCGGTCGCTCCGGATCGAACGGAGATTAACGCCTTCAAAGGGCATTGTCCTGCCATTGAACGACAACCGATCAAAATCTTTGGCACCCCGGCGTGGATTTGAACCACGATACTCTGCTCCAGAGGCAGAAGTCCTAAGCCGTTGAACGACCGGGATACTTAATTTTTGGCTCCACAGGAGGGACTGCAACCCCCATCTCGCTGGTTAACGGCCAGCCGCTCTAGCGTATTGAGCTACCGTGGAACATCCTAACAATCGAAAGGCCCTAAGACTTTGTTTCGTCTCAGGGCCTTTTCAGTTTTACCATTTGTGTTAGGTAGAAATCCTACTGAGACCCCGTTTTTCTTGCACGATTACCCTGTGGCGTTGTTGCCGCTGTCGGGTTGGCGTGTTGGAATCGCGTGGTCATCATGTTTTTCATTATCCCAAATCTGTTCAGCGTTGTCAAGAACTATTTTACAAACTTTGCACCCACAACAAGAATATCAGAATCGCCAGCCAGAACATTTTCGTAAAAACATTTATTATGATTCCTAGCGCGATCTCGGTTCTTGTTATAGGCATAAATGGCGGTCCTACGCAGAGTCGAACTGCGACATCAAATTAGACAGATTTGCATCATAGCCGTTAGATCATAGGACCAAACTAATTACGGGTGGCATTGCGACATCCTCGCTGTATTGGGTAGTTTCTCTCTACCACGAACTAGGTATGCATCCCTTGCAAACTTGCGAGTGAAAAGTATCCACCGTCTAGCCACGACTCCATTTCTGGACGTAAACTCAAACTTGTTGCTGTGACTTTTTATATGAGTGCCACAGCGCCCATCTCATAGGACCAAAACTTGTGCTCCGTGCGGTATAAGCTATACGAACACCCGAAACCAGATTATTCGGGATGCTCAGCTTCTCCCGTTTGACCAGAGGTTATCTGGTGCACCTCTGCGAGAGCTTCCCATGCAAACGGAGCACATCTAAAACTGTGACCGTCTTTCCGGTCTGTCAGCCCTACTCTCTGGACCAAGTTAGTGACCAAAATTCCGGTCGGATACAACCTCATTGCATAGGGTCAAGCAGGTTTCCACTTGACTTCCGAGAGTCTTCCGTATGCACTCATCTTTCGATGGCCACGATCCAGTCAACCTCTACTTTAACTCGGCGGTAGTTGTTGTCCCTGTGTGTCTATCCACACCGCCTATGCAAACCATTCGGGGATGGACCACTCCCAACCCCGCTGCACCGATTCTTTATGGTCGGTGGTTAATCTGGAAGCGGGTGCTGGATTTGAACCAGCGGCCTGAACGTTATGGGCGTTCCGAGATAACCAGACTTCTCCAACCCGCATCAACAATTCAAAGAGTACATCTGTCCTATCCGCTTGTCAAGAGTAATCTGCGCTTATTCTATGGTGCGCGTGCCAGGACTCGAACCTAGGGTGTTTACCGCTATGGGTCGCAGCTTTACAGGCTGCTTCTGTCGCCACTGAGACACACACGCACATCATGGAGGATCGTAGCTGAGTTCAACAGCCTTCCCTTACGGGAGCCACCGGGTTCAGGCCGGTTTGCCTTAGCGAAAGCGGTACGATCCAAACTTGGCGGTATCGGCGTGATTCCAACACGCAAAGGCTTTCACCTTGTTCCTTTTCGAGAGGAGTGGGCCTAGCAATGCCCAACGATACCAACACTGGCGGGAAGCAGGAGAACCCGAGTCCCATTCCTTACGGAACCACACGATTTCCAGTCGTGGCCTATCACCTGATAGGTTTACTTCCCAAAACTATGGCGGGGTAGACAGGTCTCGATCCTGCACGTCTCTTTTCAGAGGACAACGGTTTAGCAAACCGCCCGAATTGCCAATTCTCGCACTACCCCGTAAATCTGGTGCTGACGAGGGGCATCGAACCCCTATGCTACTTAATTTCGCACGGCTTTTTGAGAACCGCGTGTATACCAATTCCACCACGTCAGCAAAACTATGGTGCCCGAAGGGGGACTTGAACCCCCAAACCTTTCGGCGAACGCTCCTAAGGCGTTTGTGTTTTCGATTTCACCATTCGGGCACATCTAAACTTGGACAGTCGGGTGGGATTTCAACCCACGATTAGCAAGGTTGCAGCTTGCCGCGTTTGAGCACTTCGCCACCGACTGATGGTAGGGGATGAGACAGTTTTTTCGACCTTCCAAAACCATCCCATTTCCCAAATAAACCTTTTTCTTTTGCTTCCTTTACTGCGCTCGATATATGCATCCACGCTTCGTATGGCATGTCGCGGCGCATATAATTGCATCGAGAACAGCATGGTACTACATTACTTTTCATGTGTCCCTTTAAGTTGTCAATCCTATCAAGAGAAACACGCAATTGATTTTCTCCGCAATATGTACATGAACTTGCAATAGCACTCTTCACAAAATCCACATCGAGATCATTACTAAAACCTCGTTTCTTGTCGGATTTGTTAATATCTCTAAGTAAAACTACGGCGAGATTAGCTGGTTTTGTGCGATAGCGTTGATTACGTTCACGCTGTTTTTCCGGGTTCTTAGTGTGCGCTTTCACAATTCTCCGGTTATCACATATTGAACAGTCGTATTTTCTATATACGGCTCTTGGTGTGCGTTTCCTAATAGGAAATTGCTCAATATCTTTTTCTTCCCCACACGTTTTACACGTTCTCATCTGCGTATTTCCTCATTAGTTTGGTGGGGGTGAACGGTGTCGAACCGATCCTGAACCGGGTTTAGGCCGATTTCCTCTGCCAACGTGGGATACACCCCCAAAACAAAACCCTCAGATTTGTGGTCTGAGGGCGGTTGAACCTGATTTAAACTTTGGCTCACACACGCCTCTCCACGCACAGCAAATAGCTGAGTGAGGATAAAGAGCGCGAACTGAGAACGAAGTTTTCCATAGCAAGATCAGTCTTTCACGGATTTAATAGGTTGTCAAGTATTTATTTAGTGTTCCCACACTTTCTGCGTCCACTTCGGTCGATTCTCCACTGTGCGCTGTGGGGCAGTGTGCGGCGTACTCCCTACAGGATACGGCTTGGCATACGACGTTACTGCATGGGCGTTGTGAGCGTCAAAGCGTTGTCCTTTGGCATGTGTGCATACTTGGTTCTCCTTAGCTCCACATACGGGGCACCAAAGGGATAGACGACTCGTGCAATAGTGCGTTTGAATTTCAATTTCCACTGTTTTCCTCCTCAGTACGGCGAGGTGCAAGAACATCATCGGTTACTATCTCGCCCTCCAACTCCTCGATTGCCTCTTGAATCTGTGCCTTGACTATCTGTGCAAAGACCGCTCCACCCTTTACTACGTTGTCGCAATTGACCTCAGCACATCGAAGAATTTCTACTACTTTTTCCGTGTCAATCATTCTCTCTCCTTAGTCTGGAAACTTCACTAAATCTGGATTCTCCTGTTGCCAATCGATAAATTTCTCTGCAAACTTCAGAATTTCATCCGATTGCTCGTACAGAGAATCAGCCAAATCAAATTCCTTGCGAATCAAAGCCTTATTGGCTTCCTTCTTCAATAGATGACTATAACCTGCAACAGCAGCAGGACTTAGTTTGTCCTGAGCGCGAATGAAAAACCATGGTTCGCCAGGATTCAGTTTTGACAATGGGTTAACATCTGCGTACTTTGGAGTCTTCATTTCGTCCTCGCCTCAAGCATTGAATCTGCCCACTCGTAAGCGTGTTTGCACGTACCGCTCATTGACTCTGGTTTCTGCACCCAGAACTCATCGAACGAGTTCGAGAATAGACCCTGCATCGCCGCCATAGCGAACTGGTCGCGCAGTGTAGTGCGTGTCTCCATTGGCGTAAAGGTAAGGGGTTGAGGCAAATCATCAAAGAACCCCATCCGCTCGTTAGGCCCAATATTTGAGGTGTCGTACATGAGTGGAGGATTGAGAATGATTTTCAGCTTTTCATTCACATCGGCAAGTTGAGCGGCAACCTCAGTTATCATCGAAACGTTCAACGAATCAATGCCGAATCGGTGCTCCTTATCTGATTTTGTTTCGTTGATTTCCTTTTGGCAATCATGATTCAGCGATCTAATTTCTTCAGCGGTCATTTCTTCTCCCCTTCCCATCAAAAAGGTATTCCATCTGGAAACTTCTCAAGTTCAAATCGTTTTACTTCCTGAGCGTAGTCAAAATCTGTCCACTTCTCTTCATCCCACATATCTTTGTCCACAGCCATCTTAGCAGCCAACATGCAGAGTGGGCAACCTTTCGCTAGTCTTCGGAGCGTATCAATGTCTCCATACCAGCTTTCCGTATCTTCGTCTAGGTAGTAGCTAAGAGGATGCTGTGTCAAACCACGATCCTTGCACTTTCCGCAAACTCGGTTAGGATTCATTAAGCACATTGATTCATGCCGAAGACACTTGTTTTTCTCCCAGAATCCTTTGTTACAATGATCGCAAAGATAGCGCAGTACATGTCTTGACTTCATCTATTTTCTCCCATGCCCAATCTCCCGTTTCGATTATTACAAATGGTGGTTTACCGTGCCAGTACGGAGAAGGTTTGTCCGGGTAAATTGTTGCGTAGTGTCCTGTCGCAACCTCCACTTTACCGTTAACGGTGTGCAGCCAACTGCCATCAGGATATTCGGCGCTAGGCTTCATATAGCGTTCTTCTACGATCACATCTTTCCCTTGTGCATAGTCGGGAGCTACAGTGTAGCTTGCCGTGTAGCCATCAACTCCACATGAGCAGCATTTTCCTCCACCATAATAACAACCGCAGTGATCGCTACCGTTGCCAGTGCATTCGCTCATTTCACCTTCTCCTCATGCTTGAAATCAAACTTGAATCCGCACACATCGCACCGTGCAGAGTATCCTACTGAAAATTCGTTGTTTTGAATCCCCACATTATAGTCCTCACGCAATGTCTCGGTGAATTCCTCATCTGTCGTTATGGCCTTCCTGAAATGCTTTGCCTCATCGCGCAAGGAATCGAACTTTTCAGCAGAAACATTCCCGTAGGACTCAGAAGCATGTTTATCCACTTCGTCCGCTTTTTCCCTGTTCCTTACGTAGCATTGAGGGCATTGTGTCCACCTATCAGCAGCCATTATTTACCTCCTGTTCCTTTATAGAACCATCTTCGTTTTCTTCTAGCACTCCTTGAATCACCAAATCCTGAGAATCCTCCATTATTAGAGTATGACCTCTGTGATCCCATAGGAAATGTTTGAGTTTTCTCATGGTTTTCTCCTCCCCTGAATAGAAGCAGAATGGAGGATCGCTATTCTGACTTTGCCCTACCCACACATAATCTTTACAGCGGGAGCAAGCAAGATAATATGAATCGCTCATTGTTTTACCAAATCCTCTAACTTGCCAATGTCCACCACTCGCACAGCTTGAGCCTCTACTACTTCGCAAGGAACCGCGAAGTCCTGTTGCCAAATTCCACTATCCCTGCGTTTGCAGATGTTGTTCGCGGACTCCTCCGAGTATCTTCCAGCAAGCTCAAGCGTAGTCGAATACCCCGCCTCGTTCGCTGCCCAAAATAGGATGACTCCACGCGGCCATATAGCCTCATGTGCTTTGGTTAGTATGTAGTATTCCTTCTGGTTGCTCATTTTTCTCCCCCTTTTATGGCTTCGCTAGGACTACGCTCGTCTTTGATCCCATATTTAATCCAAGCGGAAGCGATTTGGTTTAGGATTGCTAACAGTTCCAAGTACGTTAGGTCGGGGTGCTTACCGATGACATCCGTTACGGCTTTGTCTATGTCGGCGTGGGCTTGTTGTACTGGCATGGAGCGAGGGTGGAGGGTAATCATTTATTCTCCTGCGTAGGCTGCGGTGGTTGTTCTTTTTGACATCCTCCCCACAGATAAATCCGGGGGATTACTTTGCGCTTACACGCTTAGGTGGTTCTCACTTCTCAGGGACTTGCTCTTGACAGCCGTAGCCGTCTTGAGTCTTACGGTCCCTCCAATTTCCTTTTGTTCCCTTCCAAACCTCAATATCCGAGACCCTACAGGAACAATCTTTCCTCCTAATGGTTTCCCTTTAAATTCACCAAAACCCCGGAGCCACTGCGCTATTTTTTCATGTTCATCAGCGGACCCCACACTTTTTATCATATTCGCCCTGTATGAAATTACAGCGATATTCCCAAGTTCGTATGGTAGGTTTGGGTCAATCCTGTCAACAGATGGAATATTATCTCTTGACATAGTGTATGAAATTGGGATGCCAAGAACAGGGCATACAGTGGGAACTTCTAATTTCATAAAGTCTTCCTTAGAAATAAAACCATTAGCCCTTTTGGACACTTGACGCCACAATGCGGATAATGGACGAGACTGCCTCGATTTTATCTGATTTTCTATTAACAAATCTCTATTCTTGATTCGATACTCGCGCATATATTCCGTTACGCTTTCTCTGTTTTTAATCCCCCTAGCCCTTCGTTGTTCAGTTCTTCTTGCATTATGGCAGGCATAGCACGTATTCTCCCCCTTTTTCCATTTTGGGAAAGCAATATAATCTTTTTCTTGTTTACACACTTTGCATATTTTCATCTTCTAGTCTTACCTCCATATGTTTACGTAAGACTACCATACATCCTTGTTAAATGCAAATCGCTCACCCCATGCCTGAAGGAAGGGGCTTTACGGCGCTTTCTCGGTAAATTTTGTCAGATGTGGCCCATGCCACATACAAAGGATCGTCTTTTACGTCTTCATATTGCTTCGTTCGGATACTACTGGCTTCGCTCAATTCTTAGCCTCCCCTATCAGCCACAACAAGACGGTTGCCATAGTACCAGAATCACACGGTTTTCCCTGCTCAATGCGTAGGAGGGTTGCGGCAGAAGTGCCAACCTCCTTAGCTACATCTCGAAGAGTCCGCTCCTCCATCGTTCTCCATTTGCGTAATACGGGTCCTAATCTCATGTACACATAGTCTCATAAGAGGAGATTTGTGTCAAGAGAGAATTTTTGTTTTATTTCTTGACACGATTGGGGATTTTGCGCTAAGATTGCGAAATAGGAGAAACTATGCAGTTGCAATCACAACCAAAAGGTAAACAGTTGTCTTGGAATGAACTTCTATCGCTTTCTACGGGTGCTCTTGTCCGTGATTTGGAAGTCGAGGTAGGAACTGTGGCTGAAACCACATTCAAAGGGCGCATCGTTCGTCGTATTGAGTGGGACGATGGGTGCATCACGCCTTTGAGCGGGAAGCCTCAACTCGAAACGGGAATCTATATTCACCAAAATATCTGAATTTAATGCTTGCAATGATGCTTGCATTGTGCTACCGTGTACTTGCATAGGGGAGAAGAAAAACAATGACAGTTGAAAGTAAAAGAGGGTCAAACGGCGGTGATGCTCGTGCCAAAAAGTTGTCAAATGAAGAGCGTAAGACAATCGCAAGCACAGCCGCAAGAGCAAGATGGGCAAAGAAAAGGGATGAGAATAATCCTATCGAAACCAAAATTTCATACGTCAACACAAAAACTGGAGAGACAACAGCATCTACTATAATTGATGCCGAATATCCCGAAGTTGACGAAGTTCCAGAGGCTTCCCCCGCACCTGTGGCGCAAGCAATAGTACCTGTTATTCCTAATGCGCCTAAGACAGATAAGCGTACTACCAAACGCAGGGCACGTTTACCCAAGGAATTTGGAGCAGCCCACTCCTACGCGGAAAAAAGATTGGCTGATGCAATCAAAGAACGCGCTGAGGCTATGGGGAAAGTCAATATGCTGAATGCTGAGATTCCTTCCTTAGTCCAGATCATTAAGGCGCTCAAAACAACAGAGGGTCCTATCCCGTCATTTAATAATCCGCAAGCATACCAAACACTTCCTATTCCTATCGCGGTAGGAATAAACCCTAATCCGCAAGCAGGAAATGTTATTCAGCAAGCAGAGGCTATTCCTCCTGCGCCGATAGCCAACGGTGGAGCCGTAGATTTCGATTCTTCGCAACAGGATATGCCTGAAGATGCCTTTTTGAGAGGTGCGGCTGGTGGGGATAGGGGTTGGGTTTAGTAATCAGGTTATTAAGGAGAAGATATGAATTACACGAAAAAGAA
>Ga0302270_10000628_pt1 | contig 37445 bp, 23 predicted proteins | sample III_Bog_E2_3_FD_198773 | JGI IMG/M metagenome (GOLD analysis project Ga0302270, IMG submission 198773) | Peat permafrost microbial communities from Stordalen Mire near Abisko, Sweden - III_Bog_E2_3 | ecosystem: Environmental > Terrestrial > Soil > Wetlands > Peat | place: Sweden: Abisko... | reverse complement strand
AGCGCGACCGGCATTTCCAGCGGCACGGGGCAAACGGCTTCCTGCCCGCTGAGCGGCTCGCGCACGATGGACGACAGAAAGCTGGAGGCCGCGCCGTTGGGCTTTCCTGCGCGCACCACCACGGTCATCAGCCGGCCGCTACGCCCGTCGATGAAGCCCTTGCGCGTGTAGTCGGCCACCAGCTGCTCGGCGATGAACTTTTGTATTCCGTACGACGATTGCGGAACCGGAAGTGTGGCGTCGGTGATGACGGCCGGCAGTGGCAGGCCAGCATCGCCGCCAAATACGGCTACCGAGCTGGAGAAGACCAGGCGCGGGGTGTTGCCGGCCGCGCGCAGCGCGTCAAGCAGGGCTCGTGTGCTGTCGAGGTTGGAGCTCATGCCGAGCTCAAAGCTGGCCTCGCATTCGGCCGAGACTGCGCCGGCCAGATGAAAGACCAAGTCGAAGCGTTCGGCGGCGAACGCTGGCACAAGATCGAGCAGGGAACCGGTGCGCACGGTTACGCGTGGATCGGTGGCCAGCGCGGCGGCGGGCAGGTGCAGATCTGCCAGCGTGAGCGCGGTGACGGCGTTGCCGAGCATGTGGCCGCGGCCCAGCAGCTTGCGCGCCAGCTCCGTGCCCACAAACCCGGAAGCGCCGGTGATCAGAATCTTCATCGATTCGTCCTTCTTGCAGTGCGTGTCTATTGTCGGACGAGCGGGCAGGCTTTGCCAGTGATCTGCGCACATTTTGAGCGCTTGGGCTGGCGAAATTGCCATCAGGGTGGGCAGTTGGAGGATTCAGCCGCCTCCCAGGGCAGTGCCCCTGCGGGCTCTGGTAGCCTTGAAGGAGTGGCTGGGGGCAGCATAGCTCCGGCCGTTTTTTGTGTTTTGAAGGAGATCATGCCCCCGGTTCTGAACGCACAATCGATTACCAAGCAGTTTGGCGCACAGCCTTTGTTCGAGCGGATCTCGCTGACTGTTGAAGAGGGCGACCGCATAGGGCTGATCGGGCCTAACGGTTCCGGCAAGTCGACGCTGCTGGCGATTCTGGCCAGCCAGATGGAGCCCGACGAGGGCGAGGTGGCGGTGCGCAAGCGTGCGCGCGCGTCCTACGTGCCGCAGGACTCCAGCTTTGCCGAAGGACTGACGGTGCGCCAGGTGCTGGATGCGGCGCTGGCCGCCGCGCACGTGGACGAGAGTAACCGCGAAGGCCGGCTGCGCGAGATTGCGGGCCGGGCAGGGTTTGCCGATTTGGCTGTGGAGGCGTCGCAGCTCTCCGGCGGATGGCGCAAGCGGTTGGCGATTGTGGAAGCGCTGGTGGGCGAGCCGGACGTGCTGCTGCTCGACGAGCCGACTAACCATCTGGATTTGGCTGGGATCGAGTGGCTGGAAGAGCTGCTGGCCGGGGCGGCTTTTGCCGCTGTAACCGTGAGCCACGACCGCTACTTCCTAGAGTCCACATCGAGCCAGATTATTGAGCTGAACCGCGTGTTTGCGGGCGGAATGTTTCGCGTAAAGGGTAACTTTAGCCGTTTTCTGGAAGAGAAGCAGGCGTTTCTTGAGGCGCAGAGCCGCCAGCAGGAGAGCCTGCGCAACCAGGTGCGCACAGAGATCGATTGGCTGCGGCGTGGGCCGAAGGCGCGCACAACCAAATCAAAGGCACGCATCGATTCTGCCAACGCGATGATTTCGCAACTGGCGCAGATGGACTTCCGCTCGGCGACATCGACGGCAGGCATCGACTTTGACGCTACAGAACGCAAGACCAAGCGGCTGGTGGAGTTCACGGGCATCAGCTACAGCTTTCCGGCCAGCGAAGACGGCACGGGAGCGAAGAAGATCGTCGAAAGGCTGAACTTTGTGCTTACGGCGGGCAGCCGCGTGGGGCTGGTGGGGCCGAACGGCAGCGGCAAAACCACGCTATTGCGGCTCTTGCGGGGCGAGCTTGAACCCGATGCAGGCGCCATTCGCCGCGCCGATGCGCTCCGGCTGGTCTACTTCAGCCAGATGCGCGAGCTGGACGAGAACCTGACGCTGAAACGCGCGCTGGCTCCCGAAGGCGACTCGGTGATCCATCAGGGACGCACGGTGCATGTGGCGTCGTGGGCGGCGCGCTTCCTGTTTACCGGCGAGCAACTGAACCAGCCGGTCAGGAATCTCTCCGGCGGCGAGCGTGCGCGCGTGTTGATTGCCCGGCTGATGCTGGTTCCAGCCGACGTGCTATTGCTCGACGAGCCTACCAACGATCTGGACATTCCTACGCTGGAGATTCTCGAAGAGAACCTGCTCGAATTTCCCGGCGCGCTGATTCTGGTCACGCATGACCGCTACCTGCTGAACCGCGTGGCGACGACCGTGCTGGGCCTGGATGGGCGCGGCGCGGCCGGCCGCTTTGCCGACTTTGCGCAGTGGGAAGAGTGGATGGAGCAGCGGGAGATGGCCGAGCGCGAGGTTGCGGAACCGAAGTCTGCTGCATCGCGCACAAGCAGCGCAGCGGCTGCCCCGGCGCGCAAGAAGCTTTCTTACATGGAAGCGCGGGAGTTTGCCACCATCGAGCAGCGGGTTGAGGCCTCCGATACGCGGCTTGAGGCTGCACGGGACCGGGTGGCGAGCCCGGAGATTGCGACCGACGCAGCGGCCCTCGAGGATGCGCTGAAAGAGCTGGAAGCCGCCGAGGCGGAGAGCCATGATTTGTATGCGCGCTGGGCCGAACTGAGCGAGAAGGCCGGAGAGAATGCTTGATCGGCCCTAAATTCTGCACCGCGCCACAACTTCGCGCCGATTACCAGGTATAGACGTCGAGGATGGTGGGAGCGCCGGTTTTGCCGTCAACCACATCGATTCTGAGCACAGCCTCGATATTGCGGGAGTCGAAGGCCGGGCCCACGCGGTCGCGCAGCATTTGCATATAGTGCGGACTGGTGACGAACAGCGCGGCGGCCTCGGTGCCGTTGCGGCCCAGACCGGCGAGTACCACGACCCAGCCGTCGGTGGTGGAGTCGCGGAAGCGGCCGACGATGGCGTAATCGTTGGAGTTGGAGTAGGGCAGGGTGCGGTCGCGCTTAAATGTAGCCTGTGGTCCGCGGTTGCGATCGGCGATGCCTTCGTCTGGTTCCGGCGGAAATGAGAAGCGCAGTGGACGCAGCAGGCGCAGGGTCAGGTCGTTGTTGTAAGCACCCAGCAGCACAATCGAGTGCTCGCGAAGCTCGGTGAGCGGCGTTGCGGCCGAGTAGACCAGCTGGGTGGATTCTCCGGAACGGTTCACGGTGTTGGCCACCTGGGTGATTGCCGAGGCGATCTGCATGGAGACGAAGGTGTAGTCGATGTCTTTGTGGGCGGTGATGACGTCGGAGTAGCCATTCTTGTTGAAGACCACGCTGCCGGTGCAAAGGACGACATTGTGCTGATCGTGGAGCAGGGGCTTCCAGAAGGCATCGACGGCGGTCTGGGGTTGGACCGAGTGCTGACGCCACCAGAACAGCGAAACAGCCAAGGACAGCAGCAGGATGGCCGTGGTGGCGATCCAACCAGGGCGGCGGAGCCCGGCGAGCAGAGGGAAGCGGAAAGGCTGGGCGGAATGGGCCGCGGCCTCCGGTTCGACGCCTGGATTCTCGGCCGCATCGTTAGCCGTCTCGTGGTCTAGTTCCTGGTGGTGGGCCTCGGCGGGCTGAAACTCAGGCACGTAGGAGCCGGGGGGCAGCGCGATGCGCACACCAGAGTGTCCCGGGTGCTCGGAGTAGTAAAGCAGCAGCCGTTTGCGCACCTCGCCGGCGGTGTAGCGGACGATGGTGTCGGAGTTGGTGTCGTAAGAGGGGTGGCGGCCGAAGACCTCCACCCCCAGGGTGCGCTCCTTCAGGTCGCCGGCCCGTCCCTCGATGGTGTTCATCACAATGTACTCGAGCAGGGCGGGGTAGCGCTTGCTGTTGCAGAAGTGCGGGCTGGTGAGGATCTGTTGCATCTCGTGGACAATGGCCTGCCGTTCGTCGAACGGCAGGGGCCGGCCAGTCTCGCGGGTTGCGTGATCGATATGCATGATAACTGCCCCATGATACTCGCCCAAGGACGGTGCAGCAAGGAAAGAGAAGAAGGGGCCGGGGACGTTTGGCACAGGATTGTCTCTGTCTGCAAATATTTGATTCTAAAAAATATAGAAAAAGTGTCCGGATGCAAACGGTGAGTCACTTGTCAGTTGTTTGACCGGGGGTGCCTATTGGTCAGGCGTGTAGGGCAGAACCACGCCCGGCGCGCTGACCGTAGGCGAGCGGCAGCGATTCGCCCGTCCTCGGAGAAGGAATGCAATGACAAGAAGTGCCAGAATAATGACGCAGGCGCCGGCAAGGTGGGGCGTGCTTCTGGGTTCTTTGGTGTTCGTGGTTGCCATGCTGCTGGGTTCGACAGGCAGCTTTGCGCAAAGCGGCGCCGGCTCGATCCAGGGCACGGTCACTGACCAGACCGGAGCAGTGATTCCAGGAGCTTTGGTTCACGTTGTGAACCAGGGAACCAATATGGCCAACGACGCCACCACCAACAGCGTGGGCTTCTACCAAGTGCCCAGTCTGTTTACCGGTACCTATACGGTGACGGCCAAGGCGCCAGGGATGAAGACCTTCAAAACCTCGATCGAGCTGCTGGTTTCCCAGAATGCGGCGATCAATCCGCAGCTGACCACCGGTGACGTGACCCAGGAAGTGGAAGTGTCAGCCAGCACGGTGCAACTGACGACGACCGATAACGGAACCATCTCTTCAACGCTCGAGAATGCCCGCATCAACCAGTTGCCGATGAATGGGCGCAACATTTTGAACCTGGCATCGGAGTCAACGCCTGGACTGGGCAGCTGTAACCAGGATTCCAACGGCCAGTGCGCCAACGGTCTGATGGGTTACGGCATGGAATATGTGGCCGACGGCGTGACGCTGCAGGGACGCGAGTTCGGCGGCGGCCACGTGGGCCAGGCACAGTTCCCCGATCCAGACGCGATTGAGGAAGTGCGTGTGCAGACGACCGGCACCAGCGCGCAGTACGCCACGCCGGCTACCGGCGTGATCACCACCAAGTCAGGCACCAATGCGCTGCACGGAGCGGCGTTTGAAACAGCGCGCAACAGCTATTGGGGCGTGGCCAAGCAGCGGCAGAACCCCTCGAACTACACGGCGCCGCCTTACATTCGCAACGAATTCGGCATGTCGCTAGGCGGGCCAATCCGCATTCCCAAGGTCTACAACGGCAAGGACAAGTCCTTCTTCTTCTTTGCTTATGAGCGGTACTCGCTGGCCAGCATTGCCGGCGAAACGGCCACGGTTCCCTCTGCACTTTGGCGTAACGGTGACTTCAGCACCATGCAGAACAGCTCCGGCGTGCTGCAAACGCTCTACGATCCGAATACAACGCAATACACCGGCGGAACCTGGACTCGGCAGACCTTCACACAGGAGTACAACGAAGGCACGAGTTCCGGCCCAGCCAATTGCAACGGTGACGTCAACTGCATTCCGTCGAACCGCGAAAGCCCGACGGCGGCAATGGTGAACGCTATCTCGCCCTTGCCGAGCCCGCAGTATGCATCGGTGAATCCGCTGGTGCAGACCAACCTGAACGCCGACAACCCGACGGAGCTGCGTGCGCCTACCTACACGTTCCGCCTGGACCATGAGTTCAATGAGACCAACCGCGCCTACCTGCGGTTTACCTATACTCCGGAGGCGCAGACGGTCCTACGCAACCAGCCCGGAAGCCAGCCGGCGACGATTGCAGCTACAAGCAACGGCGTCACCTTCCCCAAAGCCGCCAGCGGCGACACCTTCTACCAATACAACATGGTGAATGCGGCGCTTGGCTTTACGCATGTCTTCTCACCCACCTTCTACGCGGAAACTATCGCCAGCCAGCAGTGGTTTGGTGAGCAGAACAACGCCGGTGGCACTCCGGGGGTCAACTTCGAACAGGAGATGGGCCTGCCCAACAACTTCGGCGAGCCCGGCTTCCCGTACTTTGAGAACCTCGTATTCCCGGTCAACGGAACGCAGTGGATTTACGGCGTTACGCAGATCATCGACAACCTGGACGAGAACATGGTGAAGACGGTCGGCAAGCACCAGCTGCAGTTCGGCGGGCGCTACCGTCACGAGCGCTTTGGCTCCCGGCCAGACGAGGCGCAGGACAACATCCAGTTCAACGGTTATGGAACCGGCCAGCTGAATTCATCGACGATCTCGTCGAACGCCTACACGAACAATGCCAACACCGGTCAGCTGAACGCCGACTTCTACCTCGGCGCGCCGCAGATCTACAGCGTAAACAAGCAGGCATCGTACCAGCACATGCACGACATGGAGTTCGACGCCTACATCCAGGACAATTACCACGTGGCCCGGGATCTGACGGTCAACATCGGCCTGCGCTATGAGGCGCATCCGGCCATGTGGGAGAAGTACGGCCTGATGAGCAGCTTCGACCTGAAGAACGACGCCATGGTGCTTGGTGCGCCGGTTGCGACGCTGATCTCCGAGGGCTATACGACGCAGGCGGCCATCAACAACGACATCTACGATGGAGCCAAGTTTGAGACGGCGCAGCAGGCTGGCATGCCAGACAAGCTGTTGAACGACGACAACTCGGTCTTCGAGCCCCGTTTGGGCGTGGCCTGGCTGCCGTTCGGCCACTGGGGCACGGTGGTGCGCGGTGGCTTTGGCATGTACGCCTTCCCGGTTCCGTTCCGCAGCTCTGTGAAGAACGTGGCCGGCAACAATCCGTTCCAGATCAACTATCAGATGCAGTACAACTCGGCGTCGCAGGCGCCAGACGGCAAGCCGAGCTACCTTTTGCGTTCGCAGCAGAGCACGGCATCGACACTGCCCGGAATCACGAACGGCGTGGGCTATACGCCGGTGATGGGCGTCAACTCTGCCAACGCGGTGAACAGCAGCTCGACGACATCGATTCTGCCGGGTTTCTCAAACTTTTCGATGAACCCGAAGTATCCGGTGGACATGGCGACCAACGTCAACTTCACCATTGAGCAGCCGCTCAAGTGGAACTCGGCCTTGCGCGTCAGCTATGTGTACTCGCATGGCGGCAAGCTGGACCAGTATTTCTACTACAACAACCATCCGTCTTCGTTTGTTTGGGAGATGCAGAACGGCATGGCGACGCCGAATGGCGGCGCGTCTGTGATCGGCACTTCGGCGGCCAACACCTACTCCTCGACGGCCACCGGCCCCTACGACCAGACCACCTGGGGCGGCAATGCGCTGAGCCAGAAGAGCGGCTGGTCCAACGACAACCAGTTGCAGGCCAGCTACCAGAAGCTCTATCACCGCGGGCTTGCCTGGCAGGTGATGTACGACTGGCAGAAGAACCTGCGCACAGGCGGCAATTGGAGCCGCGACAACCAGGTTGATCCCTACGAGAACTTCGCCAACTCCGGGCTCTCAACCTACGGCTACGCGCCGCAGACGATCAACAAGGTAACGACCATCGACCAGAACTCGGGCACGCCGATTACCCCGGCAATGCCGCCGCCTCCACCGGCTGGTACGCCGAACTGGGGCTACTATAAGGCTCTGAACCGCTTTGAAAACTACGGTGCGGTCGATACGGCCACGCCCAAACAGCAACTGCAGTACAACTACGTGGTCGATCTTCCGTTCGGCCGCGGCAAGAAGTTCCTGGGCAACGCCAACCGGCTGATGGAAGAACTGGTGGGCGGCTTCCAGATTGCGGGCGACGGCAACCTTTACTCGACGGCTTTCTCGATCAACGCAACCAACTGGGGACCGACCAACAAGATCAAGTACTACAAGCACGGCGCGCCGATTACGGACTGCCGCAGCGGCACCTGCCAGAAGGTGTATCTGTGGTGGAACGGCTATATCGCACCCACCGCAATTTCCACCAATTCCTGCTCTGCGCAGGCGAACGGCAAGACGGTGAGCGGCCTGCCCGCCGACTATGTACCCTATCAGACGCCGATGGACACCACCTGCGGCACCACCGCGGCGGCCAACGACACCTACTATGGACAGAACGAGGTGGGCATCCTGTTCCCGGGAGCGACAGCTCCGGCAGCGATTGGCTACTCACCTAGTCCGAGTTCGTCGAGCAGCGGCAGCTGGGCAGGTTCCAACCCGTTCTCGAAGACTGTCCTGAATGGACCGTTCAACATCGTCAACGACGCCTCGCTGTTCAAGGTGTTCCCGATCACCGCGACCATGAAACTGCGCTTCAATATGGACGTCTTCAACCTGTTCAACAACCAGGGTTCGGTTGGCCCCAGCGGCAGTGACGGCACCCAGAACCTGAACACGACTTCGAACAACAGTGCGCGGCAGCTGCAATTCACGCTGCGGCTCAGCTTCTAAATTCGCTCTGACTAGCTTCCACGGGGCAGAACCGGTAGAGATCGCCGGTTCTGTCCCATCTTTTTTGTGGCAAAGAACGGCATCTGCCGCGGAACAGGACAGCAGCGCGCCCTTCCTGGCTGCGAAACAGCTTACAGAACGGATAAATGGAATCAGCCACTGCGGTGTTAGCATCGAAGATGACGATGCAAACGAAAAAACTGAAGATTATTCCCCTGGGCGGACTCGGCGAGTTCGGCATGAACTGCATGGCGATCCGCTGGGAAGACGACATTATCGTGATCGACGCGGGGCTGATGTTCCCCGAGTCGGAGCTTCTGGGCGTGGATGTCGTAGTTCCCGATATCAGCTACCTGGTCGAAAACAAGCAGATGGTGCGGGGTATTATCCTCACGCACGGCCACCAGGACCACATCGGCGGCCTTCCCTGGCTGCTGAGCGAGCTGAAGGTTCCGGTTTACGGCACCGAGTTCACGCTGGCCTATGTGGAGGGCTCGCTTGAAGAAAACCAGCTGCTCGATGAGACCGAGCTGATCGAGATTGCTCCCAAAGAGCGCTTTACGATTGGGCCGTTCACGATTGAGCCGATCCGCGTGACGCACTCCACGGCGGATTGCGTGTCGCTGGCCATTGAAACGCCGGTGGGCGTCATCATCCACACGGGCGACTTCAAGATCGACCTTTCGCCGCTGGACGACAAGGGCTTCGATCTGCACACCTTTGCCGAGTACGGCAAGCGCGGCGTACTGGCCCTGCTGCAGGATTCGACCAACGTGGAGCGCAAGGGCTACACACCCAGCGAGCGAAGTGTGATTTCGCGGCTCGACGAGGTGTTCTCGCAGACCAAGAAGAAGCTGTTCTTTAGCTGCTTCTCGTCCTCGGTCTACCGCATCAAGGTCGCCATGGAACTGGCCCGCAAGCATAACCGCAAGGTGGCTGTGATCGGCCGGTCGATGATGGAAAGCGCGGAGATTGCGCAGGACCTTGGCTATCTCGATATACCGCCAGGGTTGGTGATCGGCACCGGGCAGATGAAGGATTATTCACCCGAGCAGCTGATGGTGTTGATCAGCGGCACGCAGGGTGAGCCGATGAGCGCCCTGAGCCGCGCCGCGGTGGACAACCACAAGCATGCCAAGATTGACGCGGGCGACACAGTAATTCTGAGTTCACGCGTGATTCCCGGCAACGAAAAGGGCATCTATCGGGTCATCGACCACTTGAGCCGGCGCGATGCCAACGTGATCTACGACGACGGCTCGCAAGGGTTGATCCACGTCAGCGGCCACGGAAGCCAGGAAGAGCTGCGCCTGTTGATTAGTCTGGTCAGGCCCAAGTACTTCATTCCTGTCCATGGCGACTACCGCAACCTGCGCAAACATGCGCAGATCGCGATGGAAACCGGCGCTGTGGAGCACACCATCGTCATCGAAGATGGCGACGTGCTGGAACTTGACAAGGACGACGCGCGCAAACGCGACAAGGTCACGTCGGGCCGCATCCTGATCGACTCCGGTTCGTCGATCGATGTGGTTGAAGACCTGGTGATCCGCGACCGCCGCATTCTGTCGGAAGACGGCATTGTGCTGGCCGTGGTGGCCATCAACAAACGGACCGGCAAGGTGGAGCAGTCGCCTGAGGTGGTGATGCGCGGCTTTGGCGGCGCGGACATTACCGAAGAGGCCCGTCAAACCATGCTGAAGACACTGGACGCATTGACGACCGAGCAAAAAGCCGACTACGGCATGGTGAAGGAAAAAGTCCGCGCCGAGCTCAAGCGGCTGGTGCAGAAGACCACCGGACGCAGGCCGATGATCATGCCCATCATCCTAGAAATCTGATAGAAGCCAGGGAATAGGGAATAGAAAAGCCCTCAGTTGAACTGAGGGCTTTTCTGTATCCGTTCTCCACTTGATATAGAGTTCAGGGTGCCCCACCCTCGCCGCGTTCTTGTTTTGCGGCTAGGGTGGGGTCGCAACAATCCCCCTCTTGAGCAACCGGAGAAATGATCTGTTTGATGAATTCCCAAGAGTGTTCCGCTTACTGGCGGAAGCGCTTGGAGGGCTCGTCGGAGAAGATTTGTCCGTCGCGGATGTGGACCACGCGGTGGGCGTACTCGGCAATGTCGGGCTCGTGGGTGACCAGCACGATGGTATTGCCGTTGGCGTGGAGTTGCTGAAAGAGAGCCATGATCTCGTCACCGGTTTTCGAGTCGAGGTTGCCGGTGGGCTCGTCGGCCAGGATGATGGAAGGCCGGTTGACCAGGGCGCGGGCGACAGCGACGCGCTGGCGCTGGCCGCCGGAGAGTTCGTTCGGTTTGTGGTTCATGCGCGACTCGAGACCTACGTCAGTGAGCGACTGCTTGGCGCGTTGAATGCGCTCGGCGGCGGGGGTGCCGTTGTAGATCAGCGGTAGCTCGACGTTGTGCAGCGAGGTGGCGCGGGCCAGCAGATTGAAGGTCTGGAAGACGAAGCCGATCTCCTTGTTGCGGATACGGGCCAACTGATCGTCATCCAGTTCGCTGACCAACTGGCCGTTGAGCCAGTACTGGCCTTGCGAGGGCGTGTCGAGGCAGCCGATCAGGTTCATCAGCGTTGACTTGCCGGAGCCGGACGGGCCCATGATGGCCACATACTCGTTGTGCTTGATGCGCAGGCTAACGCCGCGCAGGGCGTGTACCTGCTGCTCTGAGCCCATGTCGTAAGTGCGCCATAGGTTGTGGACCACGATGACCTCATCGGGCGAGGGAGGCACTGCGGGAGTCTGCTGTTCCGTTACTGCGCTGTTTGAAGCCATCCGGATCTCATCCTTTGTAGTTGCTGCCACGGGACCGTCTTGCCGCTGACCGGTTTAGGAGCCTGCGTTCAGGTTGACCTTGATCGTATCGCGTTTAAGCAGGGCGTTGTTCTTGAGTCCGCGCAGGATTTTGTAGGGGCCGGAGACGACCTCCTGGCCCTCGTTGAGGCCGGAGAGCACCTCGATCTCCGTGGCGCCAGTGATGCCGGTGGTAACAGGCACGAACTTGGCGCGCAGGTGGCCGCTGGCATCCTTGTTCAGGATAAAGACGCCCTGTACGGGGTTGGACTTTGCGTCGGCTGCGCCGTCCTTCTTGCCTTTGGGGTCGGCGGCCGGATCGAACATGGTAAGGGCCTGGATGGGCAGGGACAGAATGCCGGTTTTGTGGGCGGTGGTGATCTTGGTGGTGCAGGAAAGGCCAGGGCGCAGATCGTCGGTGGGCACGTCGAGGGTGACCACGACCTTGAAGTCCTTTGCCTCTTCTGTGCCGGTGGTGGACTGCGAGGTGGCAATGCCGGTGGAGCGCAACAGAGCCTGGTCGCCGACCAGCGTCACATGGCCTTTGAAGACTTTGCCAGGCAGGGCGTCGATGGTGACGTCGGCCGTCTGGCCCAGGCGCACATTGATGATGTCGGTCTCGTCCACCTTGACTTCGGCGGTGACGACGCTCATGTCGGCCAGGGTCATGAAGGTGGAGCCTTCGGTGTTCTGGATGCCTTCAACCACGGTCTCGCCCTCGCGGACGGGCTCGTTGGTCACAATGCCGTCAAACGGCGCCACGGCCTTGGTCAGGTCCAGGGCATTGACGCTGGCGCTCAGCGTGGCCACCTGGGTATGGAGATGTCCGCGATAGGAGTCGGTCTGGGCCTTGGCCTGGTTGAACTGAGCAATGGCCTGGTTAACGCTGGCCACGTCGGTATCGTAGGCGGCCTTGGCGGCGTCATATTGCTGTTTCGAGTATACGCCGGCCTCATAGAGGCCCACAGCGCGCTCCCAATCCAGTTTCTTTTGCACCAGGTCGGCCTTGGCGTGCTCCACGTTGGCGTCCTGGGTGCGTTCGTTGGCTACGGCGCTGGCCACGTCGGTTTTGGCAGCGTCGATGGCGGCTTTCTGCCCGGTGACGCTGGCTTCCTGCTGCACGTGCTCGACGGCGGCCACCACCTGACCCTTTTTCACGTGTTCGCCCTCGTGAACGTAGAGGTTGGTGATGCGTCCCATGGCGGTGGCGCCAAGGTTTACATAGGTCTTGGGCTTGATCTGGCCAGTGCCGCTGATGATGGTGGACAGGTCCTGGCGCACCACCTTGGCGGTCAACACCTTGGTGTATCCCGATTGCTGCTTGACAACCATGAAGGCGACGAGGCCCGCGGCCACGAGAACACCCAGTGAGATAAGCAGAATTTTTTTCATATGGATGGCGTGCTCCGAATCAGTCTCCAAACAGTGTACGCAATCATCGCGCCGATGGTTCCCGGAGTGGCCTCGGTTGTGTTCCGAAGTCCGGGGCGGAGAGCGCCAGTGGGGGTAGGGAAGCGGCATTTGGCAGGGACGAGCCGGCGGGCGGCTAATTTGGACTGCGCAGGAGGAAAATGCAGAATTCCCATGGAATAACCGTGGTTTGCGCTGTTGCCAGTGACTTTGGGGCCGGTTGGCCGTCCAACTTGGAAGCAGGCTTGGCGGCTACGGTTGCCCCGCCCCTTTGCCGACCCGTAGAATAGTGGTTCGCAGGAGTTTTTCGAAGGCAATGATGCTCAACGGACGCAAGATTCTTTTCGCAGTGCTGGGCAGTGGACTGGTGATGTTGCCGGCGCTGACCCAGAAGGCCCTGGCGGCGCCCCCGGCTCAGCCGCAGGCGCAGCAGCAGAGCGGCAGTTCGAACCCCGACGATCCGAACTATGATCCGCGCAACCGCCAGCGCTCGGACAAGGATCGTTACGCGGCTCAAAAGGCGCTCCGTCAGGAGCTGAAGGGCACCTACAAGACCTGGCTGGCCCAGGAAGTGACCTACATCATCAGCGACGAAGAGCGGAAGGCTTTCATGAGCCTTTCCAACGACGAAGAGCGCGACGCCTTCATCGAAAACTTCTGGCTGCGGCGCAATCCGAATCCGGATTCGCCTGAGAACGAGTTCCGCGAGGAGCACTACCGCCGTATTGCCTACGCCAACGAGCACTACGCGGCGGGCAAGCCAGGTTGGAAGACCGATCGCGGCCGCATCTACATCTCGTGGGGCCCGCCGGACAATATCGAGTCGCACCCATCGGGTGGCAGTTACGAGCGCACCCCGGAAGAAGGAGGCGGTTCCACCACCACCTTCCCCTTTGAGACTTGGCACTATCGCTATCTTGAGGGCGTGGGCGAAAACATCGACCTCGAGTTTGTTGACTCCTGCCAGTGCGGCGATTACCACTTCACGCTGGACCGCAGCGAGAAGGATGCGCTGTTGCACGTGCCGGGCGCCGGACTGACCCAGTACGAGGAGATGAACCACAAGGACAAGACGGATCGCTTCAAGGGCAATGCGCTGGAGAACATCGGCGGCGGACCCATGGGCGAGTATCAGGCGGGCAAGGTCTTTGACCGCATCGAGCTGGGCGCCAAGCTGTTTGCGCCTCCTCCGGTGAAGTTCAAGGATCTGGAAGCCTTCGTCTCTGAGCACAAGGTGCTGACCGGTCCGATATTCCCGTTTGACGTGCGCACCGACTACGTCAAGGTGACCGAGAGCATGGACACCATGCCGATCACCATCCAGATCCGCAATCGTGACATCACGTTTGTGACGAAAGACGGCGTGTCGAAGGGCATGGTCAACATTCTGGGCAAGGTGACAACGCTTGCGCACAAGACGGTGCAGACCTTCGAGGACACAGTCGAAGTGGATCAGCCGTCTGAACTGCTTGAAAAGTCGCTGGACAAGCAGTCGGTGTACTGGAAGGCGCTGCCGCTGCAACCCGGCCTCTATCGGCTCGATATTGCCATCAAGGACGTCAACAACCCGGATCACGTGGGCCTATTTGGCCAGAGCATTGACGTGCCGACCTACCACGATGAAAAGCTGGGCACCTCGTCGCTGATTCTGGCCGACCAGATGAACACTGTCTCGTCGCGGGAGATTGGCAACGGCAATTTCATCCTGGGCAACATGTACATTCGTCCACGTGTGAGCGCCAACCGCGCCACGCCAGCTAAGTTCCATCGCAGCCAGAGCCTGAACTTCTGGATACAGGTCTATAACCTCGGCATCGACGAGGCGACCAAGAGTAACCAGGCGACGGTGACCTACCAGATTACGGACGCGGTTTCCGGTGCCGTAATGCTGGAAACGCAGCTTGATTCCAAGGACCTGGGCGCGCACAGCGACGAGTTGACGCTGGCCAAAACACTGCCCATGGCCGGGCTTCAACCGGGCAAGTATAAGGTGACCGTGAAAATAAATGATGCAATTTCGAAACAAGAGATTGCGCAATCGGCACCTTTTGTCGTGGAATAGATGCAATCCCCCGCGCGGCACAGATCCAGCCCTCTGAGAGCTGGAGAACCGCGCGTGTTACATTTGCAGTAAATTTGCCAGGGTAGACGCCAGGTCACAATACGAGTGATGAAGCGCAGAACCCATCTCGCCGGATTTGCAGTGCTGATTGCGCTGACGTGCGCCAACGTGTCGCTAGCCTCACCGGCCAGCGTGACGGGCGTGGTGCGCAACTCTGCGGGTGTGCCCCAGATGGGCGCCGAAGTGGAGCTTCTGCGCACCGACCTTAGCATTGCCGCCACCGCCACAACCGATGGAAAAGGCCACTTCCGGATGTCGCAGGTGATGCCCGGCAGTTATGCAGTGAAGGCCATCTGCGCCTCTTACCTGCCTGCTCTGCGGGAAGATGTGCGGGTGCGGACGGCCACCGTGGTGAACCTGACCCTGAACACCCTCTACGAGGCAATCCAGTGGCTGCCCACGCAGCCGCGCAGCCGCGACGCGCAACAGGACGACTGGATGTGGACGCTGCGCTCAGCCGCCAACCGCCCGCTACTGCGCTGGCTGGAAGACGGCCCGCTGGTGGTGGTGGATGACGGTCGGGGCTCGCAACACCGGTTGAAGGCGCGGTTGATGGCCACCGGCCAGGATGGCACCTTCGGCGAGCGGGGCGAACGCTTCTCGGCCGCCGTGGAAGAGACCCCCGCCGGCAGCCGCGAACTGATGGCCCGCGTGGACTTTTCGCCGGACACCGATGCGGGTATGGAGTCAATGCTGGGCTTCCGCCAGGATTTGGGCTACTCCGGTTCGGTGCAGACGGTGGCAGCGGTTTCGATGCATCCCGAGGTGGAAGGCCCGGCGGGTGACGGCCTTTCAGAGTGGGCCGTGAAGACCTGGGAGACAGCCCGGTTGGGCGACGAATTTGAAGTGGAAGCTGGCTCAACGCAGGCCGTGGTGCGGCTGGGTGGCGCAGGATCGACCGCAGCCATGCTGCCCTTTGCAGATGCGCGCTGGCAGGGCGGCAACAGCGCGGTCAGCTACCGCATGACGAGCTTTGCGCCCGATGCGCGGGAACGTGAGGAGACTGAAGCGGGCGTCTGGTTGCCCTCAGTGGCCGTGCGCGGCAACCAGGTGACGATGACCCGCGGAATGCACCAGGAGATTGGCTGGGAGCGCCGCACCGATGCCTCGGGCATGAGCGTAGCTGTCTTCTCGGAGCGCGTAGAAAACCCGGTGCTGGAGGCGGCAACGCAACTGGTGGCCGGTGAGCAGTCAGACGCGATTCCAGACGCGATTGTTGACCGCGCCAATGGACTGTTGCACACCGCTGGCCCAGGCTACGCATCGGCTGGCGTTACGGCCAGTGTGGAGCGTCGGCTGCCGGCCGGCAACCGTGTACGGATCAGCTACGCCAACGGCGACGCGCTGGTGATTCCCGCCCTCGCCGGGCAGGTGAACCTGACGCAACTGCTGGCGGCCGCGCGACCGCGCCGTGCGCAGACCTACACTATCTCGCTGTCGGGAATCCTGGAGGGAACAGGCACGCACTGGCGAGCGAGCTATCGCTGGCAGCCGGACGATACGGTGACGGCCGTGGCCCCATACGCAGTGGACGCTTCTGCGCCTTACTTCAATTTGCATCTGCGCCAGCCCATCCGGCTGAGGGGCGACGGAAGCAGCTTTGAGGCGTTGCTGGATGTGCAGAATCTGCTGGCCGAGGGCTACCAGCCCTACCTGCTCAAGGATGGATCGTTGTTGCTGTTTGCCCAGGATCAGCGCTCGATTCGCGCCGGTCTGGCTTTTACCTTCTAACTGGTCCAGGAAGGCAACCTCACGCCGATTGCAGGGAGCTAAGGCTCCCATTTTTCATGTGCTTCGTCCTGTGCCATCCGCAGCTGTTTCCAGGGCAATGCCACAGCTTGATCAGGCACAAGAGTGCGCGTACTGAGCGGTCTCTCACTGCGATTCCCATGCGCATCGCAGCGAGAGTAAAGTGGGGAGTGCATTTTTTGTCGCGGCGTTCTTGCCGCGTGTTCTTCTGAAGCCTTGGGAGGGTGAAATGAGCGAGCGGAGCTTGAGCCGCAGAGATGCACTTCGTGCGGGATTTGCCGCGGCCGGGATGGGGACAATGGCCAGTCTGTTGCCTGCGGAGCAGCCGGCAGTGGCGCGCAAGGGAGCAATCCGGCAGTCGGTGTGCCGCTGGTGCTACGCGAAGATGCCGCTCGACCAGCTGTGCGCGGCTGCGGCTGCGATGGGGCTGAAGGCCATCGACCTGCTGCAACCAGAAGAGTGGGACGTGCCGGCGCGCTACGGCCTGGGGTGCAGCATGGGTTATGCAGGCGGCGGCGCCATTGCCGAGGCGCTGAACCGCGTGGAGCATCATGCGGAGATTGAAGCTAGCTTCCGCAAGAACATTCCTCTGGCCGCAAAGGCCGGCGTCGGAAACGTGATCACCTTCAGCGGCAATCGCCGGGGGATGAGCGACGAAGAAGGCGCGCGCAATACGGTTGCAGGATTGAAGCGCCTCAAGCCGATCGCCGAGGACAACGGCGTGACCATCTGCCTGGAGTTATTGAATAGCAAGGTCAACCATCCTGACTACATGGCCGACCATACAGCATGGGGTGCGCGGGTGATGGAAGAGGTGAACTCGCCGCAGGTGAAGCTGCTCTACGACATCTACCATATGCAGATCATGGAAGGGAACCTGATGGCCACAATCCGCAGCAACAGCGCGTGGATTGGCCACTTCCATACCGGCGGCGTGCCCGGCCGTCACGAACTGGACAAAACCCAGGAAGTACAATGGGACGCAGTGATGCGCGCCATCGCGGAGACTGGGTTCCGCGGCTACGTGGCGCACGAGTTCATTCCCGTGCACGATCCGATGACCAGCCTGCGCGCAGCCGTCGAGCTGTGCGATGTGTAGCGTGCGTGCAGTTCTTTAGTGTGCAGGTCATCCGTGCGGAGAGCGCACCTTTCGTTCAAACGAGGACCCACTTTCATGAAGTCATTGTTACTTTCGGAATACAAAAAGCTAGCGGTTGTCGAGATGCCCATGCCAGAGCCGAAACCGGGCGAGGTGCTGGTGCGCGTGGAGGCCTGCGGTATCTGCGGCAGTGACGTGCACGGCTACGACGGCTCGACCGGGCGCAGGATTCCTCCCATCGTTATGGGCCACGAGGCTGCGGGCACCATCGCCGCGCTGGGCGCGGGCGTCACCGCCTATGCGGTGGGCGAGCGGGTCACCTTTGATTCGACCATCTACTGCGGCACGTGCGAGTTCTGCCAGCGCGGCGAGATCAACCTGTGCGAGAACCGCCAGGTGATTGGCGTCTCCTGCGGCGAGTACCGCAAGCACGGAGCTTTTGCCGAGTACGTCGCTCTGCCGGAGCGCATCCTTTACAAGCTACCCGGCGATTTTTCTTTCAGCGATGCGGCCATGCTCGAAGCCGTTTCAGTAGGTCTGCATGGCGTGAAGGTGCTGGAGATTGCCGGCGGCGAGACTGCGCTGGTGATCGGCGCGGGCATGATCGGCCTGCTGACCTTGCAAGCAGCCAAGGCTCTGGGCTGCGCGCGTGTGATTGCAGCCGATGTGGATGCTTCACGGCTGGCGCTGGCCAAGCAGGTGGGTGCGGATGAGACGATCTGCGCGTCTGGCGCGGAACTGGTGGCCGCAGTGCTGGCATTGACCGGCGGGTGCGGCGTGGATGTGGCGCTGGAGGCTGTGGGCCGCAACGAGACCATCCTGGCCGCGATTGACGCTACGCGCAAAGGCGGCAAGGTGGCGCTGATCGGCAACCTTGCGCCAGAGGTGACACTGCCGCTGCAGAAGGTGGTGACGCGGCAGATTCGTCTGCAGGGCTCCTGCGCCTCAGCGGGTGAGTATCCGCTGGCCATCGAGCTGATCGCCGCGGGCAAGATCCAGGTGCGCCCGCTGATTACAGCGGTAGCGCCACTCGAAGAGGGCCCGCGCTGGTTTGAGCGGCTCTACGCACGCGAACCGAATTTGATGAAGGTGATTTTGACGCCGGGGACGCAAGAACAATGACGACGAGCGAAAATTTTTTTGATCTGACCGGCCAGGTGGCCGTTGTGACCGGCGCCAGCCGTGGTCTTGGGCAGTACTTTGCACGCGCGCTGGCCCGGGCCGGAGCCGATTTGGTGCTGACCGCGCGTGATGCCGCGATGCTCACGCCATTTGCCACCGAGATTGAAGCGCTGGGCCGCCGCGCGGTGTGTTTGCCGCTCGATGTGCGCAACCACGAAAGCATCCAGCAGATGGTCCTGGAAGCAGAAAAGTCTTACGGGCAGATTCATATCCTGGTGAATAACGCGGGCTGCAACATTCGCAAGCCCGCGCTCGACGTGAGCTGGGATGACTGGAACACGGTGCTCGAGACCAATCTGCGGGGAACGTTTTTTGTGGCGCAGGCGGTGGCGCGCGGCATGATCGGCCATGGCTACGGGCGCATCGTCAACATAGGCTCTGTGACCTGCGTGGCGGGCTACGCCGGCCTTGCAGCTTATGGCGCAAGCCGCGGCGGCGTGAAGCAACTGACCATGAGCCTGGCCGACGACTGGGGGCAGCACGGCGTCACGGTGAACTGTCTGGCTCCGGGCTGGTTCAAGACCGCGCAGAACAAGGTGCTCTACGATAATCAGGAGTGGGTGGATTATCTGGTGGACCGGATTCCCGCCAAGCGCCCCGGATTGCCGAACGATCTGGATGGCGCGGTGGTGTTTCTGGCTTCGGAGGCCAGCCGCTATGTAACCGGGCAGACGCTGCTGGTGGATGGCGGCATCTCCACCGGCGCCACCCGGGCCACGGTGGCGAAGAAGTAAGCGGCGGGTTCGGGAGCGCGCCAGGCGCGAGCTCCCAAGCCTACGGGCGCGGGGTTTTGCGCCACTGCTGGTAGTCGGAGTAAAGCTGGGCGGAGTCTGCGCGGCCGGCGAAGACCTTCGAGCCGGGCTTGTTCATCAGGCCCAGATATTGGTAGACGAGGATTTTGTCGACGTAGGGCGAGACAGCCTCAAGTTGCTGGCGTACGCGACTAAATGCCGCTGGAACCAGCGCCGCGTTGTACGTGGCTCCCTCAAACTCGAACAGCTCCACATCGGCCCAGAGCCTGGCCTTTTGCGAGCGGTCATGGGCCTTGCGCAGGCGTTCGTAGTAGGCCGCCGTCTCGGTCGTCTTCGATTTGCGCACGCCCACCTCGTCCTGATACGCCACGATGTCCACATCCATCCGATCGAGTTGGCGCACGTACTCGTCGTCGGCTGCGGCCTCGCGCGTGCCGTAGGGCGCAATCATGATCTCGGCCTTGGGCTTCAGCCGCCGGGCTTCAGCGGAGAGCAGGTTCACGTAGTGGATGAACTCGGGCGAGTAGCGCGGATGGATGTAGGCCTCGTCGGGCCAGTACCAGCCGTAGAAGCTCTGGTGGTGGCCGTAGCGCTCGGCCAGTTCGCCGAGCGAAGCCAGCCGCTGCTTCTCGGCCACCGGATCGCTGACCACCGTCTCGCTCATCCAGTTGCCATAGAAGCCCGCGCCGATGAAGAACTTCACCTTGCAGCGGTCGGCGGCCTTCAGCACAGCTTCCAGCGGATCGGCGCAGGCCAGTTGCCACTTGGGATAGATCTTCGAGTCGTAGAAGGAGCGGTAGTAGACCGCCGTCGCCATCAGGACCAGGTATTCGAGGCCGGCCTCGGCGATTTCTTCCACCTTGGCCTCCCAGTCCCTGGCGGAAAAGCGGACCAGCGCCGGGTTCCAGTCCACGCCCTCCACGGTAGCGTGATGCTGGAACTCAAACCAGCTGCCAGCAATGGGCTGTATGCGGCCCGCTGAGGGCGCGGCAAGCGCGCTGAGCGGATTGGCGGCCATCGTGGCTGCACCAGCGCCCAGAGCGGCCAGAAAGCTGCGGCGGTCGATTGCGCCGCCCATGGAACAAGCCGTAGAAGAAGCAACAGAACCAGGATTCACATCCATTTGAGGCACACTCCCGGAAGGGAAAATTGAAGCAAATCCATCGTACAAGAAAAGTCTAGTTGTATGGTGTGAGGGAGCCGGAATTCTGCTGCCAGGAATTCCGGAAATCTGTCCCGTCTGGTGAGCAACTCATTTGACACGGCAGGCTTCCGGCATGGATACTGCGGTCAATGCTGATTGCAGGCAACTTCGGAGCGGGGGCCATGTGTATGTGCCAGTGGCAGACCCGTCCGTACGGCTTGTGAGCGGAGATTGCGCCAGGCGCAATCGATCTTAAGATCAGCTCTTAGAGTCAACGGCCCGGGTCCCCACAAAGGACGCGGGCTTTTTCACGTCCGCGGCGTCCGGCCATTCCAGACCTCCAACCGAATACAGCACAAGGAGCGAGACGATGTCTGAAGCGAAGCAGCAGTTTGCCACTCTTGCCGTACACGCAGGCCAGGCGCCCGACCCTACAACGGGATCGAGGGCAGTACCGATCTACCAGACGACCTCCTACGTTTTCAACGACGCCGATCATGGGGCGCGCCTGTTTGGCCTGCAGGAATTCGGCAACATCTACACGCGCATCATGAATCCGACGACCGATGTGCTGGAAAAGCGGGTAGCGGCTCTTGAAGGCGGCGCGGCGGGGTTGGCCACGGCTTCAGGACAGGCCGCGGAGACGCTGGTTGCCACCACCCTGGCCTCGGCGGGAGAAGAGATCGTCTCCACCACGTCGCTCTATGGCGGCACATACAACCTGTACCACTACACGCTGCCCAAGCTGGGCATCAAGGTCCGGTTTGTGGATGCAGACGACTTCGACGGCATCCGCGCGGCTATCAACGACAAGACCCGCGCCATCTACACTGAGACGCTGGGCAATCCCAAGCTCGATATTGCAGACATCGAGAAACTCGCCGCCATCGCGCACGAGCACAAACTGCCGCTGGTCATTGACAACACCTCGGCTTCGCCGGCGCTGGTGCGGCCTATCGAGTGGGGCGCGGACATTGTCATCAACTCGGCCACCAAGTTCCTGGGCGGTCACGGCACCAGCATCGGCGGCGTGATTGTGGATGCTGGCAAGTTCGATTGGGCAGCCTCGGGCCGCTTCAAGGACTTCACCGAGCCCGATCCCTCCTATCACGGTCTGGTGTACACCGAAGCCTTCGGTCCGCTGGCCTTCATCCTCAAGGCGCGTGTGCAGGGATTGCGCGATACCGGTGCGGCGCTTTCGCCCTTCAACGCCTTTCTGATCCTGCAGGGCGTTGAGACGCTGCATCTGCGGCTCGAACGCCACTCGGCCAATGCGCTAGCCGTGGCCAAGCATCTGGAGAAGCATCCGGGCGTGGAATGGGTCAACTATCCGGGCCTCGAGTCCAGCAAGTACCACGAGCGTGCGCAGAAGTATCTGCCCGACGGACAAGGCGCGCTGGTCACCTTCGGCATCAAGGGCGGCTTTGACGCGGGCAAGAAGGCGCTGAACTCGTTCAAGCTCTTCTCGCTGCTGGCCAACATCGGCGATGTCAAGTCGCTGGTCATTCATCCGGCCTCGACCACGCATCAGCAGTTGACGGTTGAAGAGCAGGCATCCACCGGGGTTACGCCGGAACTGGTGCGTCTTTCCGTCGGCATCGAGGATATCCGCGACATCCTTGCCGACATCGATCAGGCAATTCTGGCAGCCAATGGTCACGCTTTCGTGGCATAAACGGGACCCATGCGGTAAAAATATACGAATGACTACTGATTCTTTCAGCCGCAGTGGCGGTTCGCCGCCCAAGCAAAAGACGCTGGAGCCGACCTACGAGGGCGACTACGTGCTCAATGAGCCGCTCGCCCTCGAATGCGGCCGCACTCTGGCCAATCCCACGCTGCATTACGCTGTCTACGGGCGGCTGAATGCGGCGCGAGACAACGCGGTGCTGGTTTGTCACGCGCTGACCGGTTCCGCACTGGTGGGGCAATGGTGGCCTGAGATCTTCGCCCCCGGCGCTGTCTTGTCTCTGGAACACGATTTTGTTATCTGTATCAACATCCTGGGTTCCTGTTACGGCTCGACCGGGCCGGGCTCAGTGGACCCTGGGACGGGTGAGGCTTACGGTCCCGACTTCCCCCTTGTCTCGATTCGAGACAATGTTCGGGCGCAGGCTCTGCTTCTTGACTCGCTTGGAATCAAAAAGCTCCGCTTGGTTCTGGGCGGCTCCATCGGCGGCATGCAGGCCTTTGAGTGGGCTCTAACCCAACCGGAACGCGTGCAGCGTGGCCTGATTATCGGCGTTGCTCCGCTGTCGGCCATGGGCATTGCCCTGAACCATATCCAGCGCCAGGCCATTGTGCAGGACCCGGAGTGGCTGGGTGGCCGCTACTTGCCCAACTTTCCCCCGCGGAACGGGTTATCCCTGGCTCGTCAGGTGGGCATGATCAGCTACAAGTCCACACCCCTTTTCGAAGAGCGCTTTGGCCGCAAGCCCAACCGCAATGGTGAAGATCCCTGGTCGGCCAATGGTGGCAGTTGTAGCCTGGCCGGTGGACGCTTCGATATTGCCGGCTATCTGGATTACCAGGGCCGCCGCTTCATTGAGCGCTTTGACGCCAATGCGTATCTGGCCATTCTGCGCGCCATGGACACGTGGGACCCGTTACGCGGCTATGAATCCGAGCAGAAAGCCTTTGGCCGCATTCGAGCGCAGTTGAGCTTTGTGGGCATCAGCTCTGATTGGCTGTTTCCGGCGGAAGATGTGCGCGCCTTTGCCGAGCGGGTGTCTCAGGCCGGGGCGGAGGCAGATTATCGAGAGATGGTCAGCGACCATGGCCACGATGCTTTTCTGGCCGAGCAGGTAGAACTGGTGCGGCTGTTGCAGTGATGGCGGTGTTTTTGCAACGCTTCAGGAGGTGGTTGGTGGAGTTCGGATGGTGTTGTTTACCGGAGTTTCCTGCTCTCCGAGGGGCAGTCTGGAAAGCGCCGGAGCGTGCCGTCGGGAGCTGCATCCCGTGTTTTCAGCTCGGCAATGGGACGGTTGGGCCACTGGTTCGAGACTTTCCGCAGAACATCGCTTGTCACAGCCAGTCCGGCTTTCTATAATCCATCCAACACCGCTCTTGAAGTCCGTGGTATGGTTTTATCCGTCGCCACTGGAGTGAGCGCAGCAGAAAACGGTTGCGCAGTTCGTAGGCGAGTGTACAAATTTGATATTCATTTCTGCAGTTCCCAGGAGTTTTGAATGAAGAAGCTAGTCTTTGCATCGGCGTTGGTTCTGGCGGGCATCAGCCTGGCAGGCGCGCCCAAGCTGAGCGCACAGGATGACCAGATCACTATCAAGGATCCGGCCGAGTTTAACGCCTACCAGGTCTCCATGGGGATGACCGACCCCAAGTCTCAGGCTTCGGCCATTGAGGGCTTCCTGACAGCCTATCCGCAGAGCGTCGTGAAGAAGTCTGTTCTCGCTCAGTTGATTAGCGACTACCAAGCTGCCAACGACGCTGCGCATGAGCTTAGTGCTGCCGATCGCCTGCTGCAGGTCGATCCCAATAATATGGGGGCCATCTACATCTCGGTCGGCCTGAAGAAGAGCCAGTGCGGCCGTACCAGCGACGCGCAGGCCTGCGACGATGCCGCTGCTTTGGCGCAGAAGGGCCTCACGGCTCCCAAGCCGGCAGCCACCTCCGCTGACGATTGGACGAAGATGACCTCGAGCGCCTACCCGGCATTCCACTCCGCCATCGCGCTGGACGACATCGTCTCCAAGAAGGACATAAAGGCTGCCATCCAGGAGTACCGCACCGAGTTGATGCTGTATCCGCTGGCTGCCACCACCGGCGGACAGGGCTTGGTTGACACGCTGCAGTTGGCTGAAGTCTATGCCAAGCCGGATGCCCGCGACATGGTTCTGGCGGTCTGGTTCTATGCTCGCGCCTGGAACTTTGCGCCCGCCAACTACAAGGCCCAGATCGAGCCTAAGCTCGAGTACTGGTACAAGCGCTACCACGGCAAACTGGATTCCGGCCTGGACGACATCAAGGCCGCCGCGGCCAAGACCCTCTTCAAGCCCGATGACGTGGTTGTGAAGGCTGCCCCGACACCGGCCGAGATGGCTCACGACGCCCTGCAGGGCGACCCGACCAAGCTGAACCTCGAAGACAAGGAGTTCATCCTTGCCAACGGCGTTCAGGCTGATGTGGATACGATTTGGAACCTGATGAAGGGCCAGGTTACCCCTGTTCCGGGCATCGTGATCGAGGCCTCGACCACGGTAATCAAGATTGCCGTTACGCAGGACGCCAAGGACAACAAGACTGCGGACTTCATCGTGAACCTGAAGAAGCCGCTGGAAGACAAGGATGTTCCGGCCGTTGGCTTTGAGTTCAAGGCGCAGCCTCTGTCTGAATTGGACGGCACCATCGACTCCTTCACGCCGGTTCCAGCCACGGCGACCCGTGCTGCTACCGCGCAGATCGTTGTGACCGACGGCTTTATCCAGGCCGAGAAGAAGAAGCCCGCCGCACCTGCCCACAAGCCGGGCGCCGCGCATCACACGGCTCACTAATCAACAAGCGGGCCGGTAAGGCAATCGCCTGCCGGAACCGCTTTGACTGACACGAATTAAGCAGCATCCCGCTCCTGGGATACTAAGGGGCAGTCCGCGAGGGCTGCCCTTTTTGTTTTGCCCTGGCGGCAACGTGCAGGCTGAGATAAGGAAAGATGAGTATCAAGTTAACTCAGGCCTGCTTTCGACGCGCCGATTAGATTTTTTTGCTTTGTACCAGGGCACGACTTTATATATCCGCCATCAAATAGAAGCACCGTGCCCCATCCATTTCGCAGGCTTTATCGCGAAATGAGTGGGAAGCCTACACACTATTCAAGGACCGGATCAACAGGGCTGAACTTCGTCGCAAGGACAACGAAAATGCCTGGCAGCGTTATACGCAGCCGGGCATTTTCGTTTTGGTGTCTTTCGGGTTAGGTACAGGCGCTGTTTGTGTGTTTTCGGGGGCCATTTTGCGCCTTCCTGCGCTTGCAGCTACCTCGGGCAGGCCCAGGCTGCCCGGAAGCTCTGCGGAGGCTAGGAAGAGGCTCAGGAGGCCGCACGCGCGGAGACGTAGGCTTCCGGCTTGAAGGTGAGATCCGGCACAAACGGATAGGTGGGTCTGCGGTACTTGTTCTTCGGCATGTTCACGGTGTCCTGATTGATGGCGCCGTCGGACAGAGCCATCAGGCTGGGATTGGCCAGCGGTTTCAGCTCCGGCTCCAGATAGCCTGACTTGACCACCACCACCTTGAACGATTCGATCTTCAAGCCAAGTTTCGTGAAGTCGACCACGTTGTGGTAAGGACGGCGGCGGCTGGTGATGACCAGCGTGACGCCGTCTACCTGCACCACGGCTTCATGCAGGCGGGGAGTGGTTTCCGGCAGCAGGAAGATGACCTTGGCTTCGACGTGTATCGGCTTGCTGGCCAGCGGATCGAGTGTTGCGCCGATCGAGAGGGGCAGCGTGGCGCCGACGCCGGCCTTGTAGCAGGCCTCGGTGGCGGGCTGGTCGGTGATGGCGGCCACCAGCACGTTCTTGGCCTTCACGCGTAGCAGTTCGGCCAGCACGTCGGCTCGGTCGCTGGTGCCGCCGCCGGTGGGGTTGTCTCCGGAGTCGGCCAGAATCGCGGGCTGCGTTGGCGCATCCAGCGCCCACTGCACGCACTCTTCGATGGTGCCCACCTTGGTGCCGAACTGGAACTCCTTGCGCGCGTCCCAGTAGCTTTGCGCCAGCTCGATGGCAATCTCTTTTTCCTTCTCGGGCCGTGTGCCGGTGACCACCGCGCAAGCGTTGGCGCGCGGCTCGTCGGCCCACACATAGCCCACCAGCATGGAGACGTCGAGGATGCCTGGCTGATCGTTCAGCTTTGGCACCTGCGCCCACAGCCGCTTGCCCGGCTCCCACTGCGTGCTCGAGCGCTCGCCCGGCATCAGCACCGGAATCGGCGCCCACACCAGCGTGGGACGGATGCCTTCCGCGAGGCACTTCACCAGCATGTCGCAGGCGCGGATCATGGTCTCTTCGCGGTCAATGTGCGGAGCGGTACGGAAGGCGGAGAACATGTCCAGGTTGTCGATGATGCGCTGGCTCACGTTGCCGTGCAGATCGTAGCTGGCAGACATCAAGCAGTCCGGGCCGACCAACTTGCGCGCCGCCTGCATCCAGTCGCCTTCGGCGTCGAACAGGCCCTCCACGGACATGGCTCCGTGCATGGGCAGATACAGCCCATCCAGCGGCAGCAGCTTTGCGAGACGATCCAGGAACTCGGCCTTGATGCTCTCATAGGCCTCGCGCGCAACCGGAGCGCCGGGCACGGCCGATGCCACCACGGTGGGCAGAAATGGAACGGAGTACTTCTTCAGAAACGCAAATCGCTTGGAGGCATTCAGCTCCTCGTCCCGCTGAATGTCGAATTCGTCGATATGCGTAAGCAGGTGACCGTAGGTGCTGCACTCGATGGAGATGCCACCATAGGCAATGCGTGGAATTTTACCGGATGCGAACGCTTTGAGTGGCGATACGCCTGCCGATGCAGCTGCTACCGAAGCCAGTTTGAGAAAGGATCGTCTTTGCATGGAATCTATCTCTCCTTCAGAAAAAATGCGGCAGGCCCTTGGGAGCAGGCCCGCCGCACGGAATCAAAGTTCTTTAGAACTTGATGCGGGCCGCGAACTGCACAACGCGCGGGCTGTAGGAGTTGGTGGTGCTGGTGATGGTACCGAAAGCTGAGTTGCCTCGCGATGCGTTCGGGAAGGCAAACAGCGCGGTGTTCAGCACGTTGAAGGCTTCGGTGCGGAATTCCATGCTGATGTTGTTGTGGATGGGGATCAGCTTGAACAGCGACAGATCCACATGTTGCGTGCCGGGGCCGTAGATCTGGTTGCGGTGTTCGCTCCCGACCGTGCCCTGCGTCTGACCCTGGAAGACGGATGTGGAGGTATTGAACCACTGATTGATTGTGGGATGAGAGAGTTTTGGGTTGCCGATCATGTTTGGACGATCGGAGTTGGTGGCGGTGGCCCGGTTGCCGGTAAGATTCGTCAGGTTGGTAACGGAGAAGGGAAGACCGGTGCCCCAGACCACCAGGCCGTTGGCCTGCCAGCCCTTTCCGGCCAGTCCAGCTACGCCATGCAGGTTCTGTCCAAAAGGCAGGGAATAGTTGAACGTGCCGGTGATATGGTGCCGGACGTCGAGGTTGGCGTTACCGTACTCGAGGGTCGGAATCTGCGACACCACTGCGGCAAAGCCGTCGCCGCCATCGTTGCTGATGGCTTCGGAGTCGTCCAGCCCGTGGGCCAGCGTATAGGCTACCTGCGTGTCGAGCCCATTGCGCAAGCGGCGCTTGAGCACGGCCTGCAGAGCGTTGTAGTTGCCCTTGCCCTTGCTGTCGAAGTAGGGCACGGAGGTCAGGTTGGGGTCCTGCGAGTAGTACGGACGCAGGGTGTTTTGGGCCGATGACGTCGTGAAGACCGTGGCGTTCGGCAGCGGTTCGTTGTAGTCAGGCACATAGTACGCTTCGCGGCGGCCCAGCTCGCCCACATAGGCCAGCGAGGCGACGAACTGCGAGAACTCGTGCTCGACGGTGAAGTTGTACTGCTCCAGGTAGGTTGACTTGAAGTGCGGAGAGATGGCGCCGCTGACGCTCCCCGTCGGGTTGGTTGCGCTGCTCAGAATCGGTGACGGCAAGCCTGCCGAGAGCGTTTGGTAGCCAGTGGCGCAGGACGTGGACGCGCAAGGTCCATACGACGACGTGAACGGCTGGTTGACGAGCGCCGAACCGGAGGTCATATTCTCCGGTGCGTAGCTCATGCCGAATCCGCCGCGGACCACGGTCTTCGCAATCGGCGTGAAGGCAAAGCCGACGCGCGGTGCGAAGTTGTCGTAATTCGTCTTGATGTTGCCGTGGCCGTCGATGCCGTTCTGGCCGGCAACCGTGATCTTGCCAAGGTCCGTATCGAAGTTGGAGAGAATATTGTTGGTGTCGGTGTACGGCGTATACAGATCGTAGCGTGCGCCGATATTCAGCGTCAGGTTGCGCGCCACTTGCCAGTCGTCCTGGATGTAGCCGTGCGGCTCCCATGTGCGGTTATGCGGCTGGTAGAGAATGGCGTTGCGTACGACACTGGTGAAGGTGCCGGACAGAAGAGTGGAGAAGTTGAGGACCGTCCACGAACCGGCCGCGCTGTCGGTCTGCGTAATCGTGTCCTGACGGCGCAGGACGCCGCCGCCAATCTTGATGCTCTGCTTTCCCACGTTCCAGTTGAGGGTGCCCATGTACTGGAAGGTGTTTTCCAGGTAGATGATCGGCGGGTGAAGGCCCAGCGTCGGACCCTGGCTGATGGTGATCGGCGCCAGTTCGTCGGTACGGGTGTTGAAGTTGACGTTGGGCTGGCCGAACTTGGTGTTCGGAGCAAGTCCGTAGTCCAGCGGATACTGCGCGTTGTGCAGGAAGGTATAGCCGGCCTTCAATTCCAGCAGAAGGTGCGGCGTGAAGGTGTGAATGTAGTTCAACTGCGCCTGGTCGGCGTCGCTCTTGGCCGCGCCCGGATAGCTGCTCAGGTTGCCGGCGGGATGCAGCGTCAGCCCATCGACGGTGACGGCGGGAAATAGGCCGCCAATGCTCGTCGTGACCTTGTTCAGCGTGTAGCGGCCGAAGAACAGGTTGTTGTCGTTGAAGCGGTGATCCACGCGGCCGTCAATGGTGGTGCTGAACTGCGAGTAGGCGGGCGCCGCCGTGTAGTTGTTGGTGACCGCGCCAGCTGAACCGGTGTTGGGCGCCGGGAACATCTTGAAGTAGAGCAGGCCCACCGGATCGAACGTGGTGACGTTGCTGAGGTTTGAGTTATCCGAGAAGTTACCGGGGTTTTGCTCTTCCGCCAGCGTGGGAATGGTTGTTGTCGTTGGATTTTGTCCCTTCACCAGGCGGTAGCCCTCGTAGTCGCCGAAGAAGAAGGTGCGGTTGTGCTTGATCGGGCCGCCCAGGCTTGCGCCGAACTGGTTCTGACGCCACTTGGGCTTGGGGATGGATGCGCCGAATTTGAACGGCTGCGCGTTCAGCACATCGTTGCGGAGGAACTCGTAGGCCGAACCGTGGAAGGAGTCGGCGCCGGTCTTGGTGATGACGTCGATAATGGCGCCGGCGGAGCGGCCTACTTCGGCGGTGAACGTATTGGTCTGCACGTTCACTTCCTGGATGGCGTCCACCGACGGCCTGACGCCAATCGAGCCGATGACGCGCTCGTTGTTGTCCATGCCGTCGATCAGTTGGTTGTTGATTACGTCCGACTGGCCGTTGACCGAAACCGACGATGTCTGGCGGCGATCATCCGGCCGGTTGCCGCTGGATAGGCCGTTGTTCAGGCCTTCGGTTGCGCCGGAGGTGACCTGCACCAGGTTCATGTAGTTGCGGCCGTTCAACGGCAGCTCCTGGGTGGCTGCTTCCGTGACCAGCGTGCTGAGCGTCGATGTGTCTGCGTGGAGTTCGGGAGCCTGTGCTTCCACCTCGACCTGCTGGCTGGCAGTACCGATGGCGAGCGCCGAATCTTCGCGCGCGCGGTCACCGGCCGACAGGTGGAAAGGCTTGATGGTGGACGTCGAATAGCCGGTGGCCGTGATCGACACCGTGTAGCGGTCCGGCTTGAGGAGGTTGAACGTATATTGACCGTCGCCGTTGGTGGTAATCGTGCGCTTCTCGTGCGTGTCCACGTCGGTCAGCGTCACGGTTGCCCCGGCCACCACCGAACCGGATGCGTCGGTAACGGTGCCGACGATGTCCGCGGAGGTACTTTGCGCGTGCAAGCCCAGGGGAAGTGCAGCCATGATGGCGGCTGCCAGCCACATACCCGCGTGTGCACGCAGGCTCAGACCCATGGTGCGGGCCGTACTACCGTGGGGAGTCTCATTGCGTCGAGTTAGTCGGTTGTAGTTCACGAGTTACTCTCCTCTCTGAAATAGAACTTCAATCAGAACTGTTTTTTTGCAGATATATCGAGTGGCGCAGACATAGTGCCGCGCCCTCACGGGTAAGGCAATCAATCTTTGAAAAGAAGACAAGCGCAGCAGATATTCAGGAGCCAGGCGCGATGTTTTGCATACACGCCTCCTCACGGCCCGGAGCCAATAGACTGCCGGGTCCTTCCTTTTTCGTCTTTTGCGGTCAGATAGCCCCGCTGGACGAAACTCTTTCTACCGGAACTGGCTTATGTCGATGCCGAGCGGGTATGCTTCGGTGGATTGAGCCAGTTCGTCCCAGCTCACTTCTCGTCCCAGTTCAGCAGAGCGGCGGCCCAACATGCAGCTGAGCGCACTGTCGACCCCCTGCGGAATCTGGTTGTGGAAGTGGCCCGATGTGATGCTCTCAATAAAGGTCCGATCCTTGACTGCATCGGCCAGAGCAAGATTGTTGGTGAACGCGCCGTCGGCGGCAAATTTTGCAGGCGCCGAGGTGTTGGCCGGATCGCTCCATGCCCATGCGTTCTGGCCCACGATGTGCAGCGGGCCGGAGTAGGGAGCCTCGGCCAATCCCGTGCTGCCGAAGATGCGCTCGGCTACATCGAAGTAGCCGCCGCCGCTGAATTGAGTGGAGGAAAAACTCATTTCGACGTCGCCCGGATAAGTGAAGATCACCTCGTAGTTATCCGAAATGTTGCCGGGGTTCTTGATTACCTTGCGGCTGCTCTTGGCAGTCGCCTTTACCGGATGCGCGCCGACGATCCAGTTGCACACGTCGATCACGTGAATGTTCTGCTCGAGCAGAATGTCGCCCGACAGCTGCTTGTCCCACAGCCAGCGGCGCAGGCGCAGTTCGTCGGCGCTCTTGCCCGGCATATCGGGATAAGTGGCCTCGGGCGCGTTGTAGTGTGCGCTGATGGAGGCGATCTGGCCAATTGCGCCCTCGTGGATGCGGCGCACAATCTCGGCAAACGGCGGCGCGCTACGCACCTGGAAGCCGACATCCATGCTCACCTTGCCCTCGTATCGCTTGGCAACTTCGAGCGCGCGGCGGGTCTGCACCACATCCACGCCCACCGGCTTTTCGCAATAGGCATGTTTGCCGGCGCTCACCACAGTTTCCAGATGGTCGATGTGGAACCAGGGCGGAGTAGAGATCTGAATACCGTCAACCGCATCGCTTGAGGCCAGTTCTTCGGCGGCCTTGTAGCCGCTGAAGAGCAGCTTGGGGTCGATGACCGGCTTGCCCGCGGATGCGTTGAGCGCGTCGAAGTGCGTATGCGCCTTCTCCAACTGATCGGGGAAGATGTCGGCCAGAGCCACCAGATGTGCATCGGTATTTTTGACGAAGGAAGCGGCTACTGAAGAACCGCGCTTGCCGCAACCGAGCAGACCCCAGCGCACCGCCGAGTTGGCCGCATAGCCAAACGCTGTGCGCGAACCCAATATCATCAAGCCGGCCGCAGCCATCGATCCGTGAAGAAATTCTCTGCGCTTCATCCTCATCCGCTCCTTAAACCGCGCTTACGCCAATCTGCGCCAGTACCCGTTCCAGGTAAATCTTCTCTGCCTTCACGTCTTCAATCTGCTGCGGGCCAGAGGTTTCGCGCTCAATGGTGATAGCGCCCTTGTAGCCCAGCTTCTTCAGCTTGCCGAAGACAGCGGTAAAGTCCACCACTCCCTTGCCGATGAGAACTTCCTCGCCGAGCTTGGCCGGATCTGTGGGCCACTTGCCATCCTTGGCGTGAATGCTGCGCACATAGGGTCCGATCAGGTCCACCGCATCCACTGGGTTGGCCTTGCCGTAGAGCACGAGGTTGGCTGTGTCGAGACCGACGCCGAGGTTGGGCCTGGCTACGTCCTTGATGGCGCGCAGCATGGTGGTGGGCGTCTCCTGGCCGGTCTCCATCAGGAAGCTCTGTCCGTTGCCGGCGCAGTGGTCGGCCAGCTCGCCGATCGCCTTCACCGTTCCTTCATAGAGCGCATCGTTTGGATCTTCGGGGATGAAGCCGCAATGGGTCTGAATGTTGGGAATACCGAGCAGTTTGGCAAAGTCCGAGGTCTGCTTGAGCGCATCCACACGCGCCGCGCGCGTTTCGGGCGGCACCACGCCGATGGTCGAAGGCCCTTCGAGGAAGTTCCACTTCAACGGCCCCGGACCAACCACCTCGGCTGCGGTGGGTGTCAATTTATACGTGTGCATCAGGTCGCGGAACTGGGCGGCCAGCTCTGGCGTGAACTTGCCAATGTAGTCGTCGAGCGAAAGGAAGCAGGTGGAAAAGCCCAGATCGTGAACGCGGGCAAAGACCTGCTCGGGGCCGCGGGAGGGCTTGATCAAAAGGCCCAGCGCCATGGGCGGGATGGCTTCGGCTTCCGCCACGCTTAACCGGGAAGTTGTCAGAGCACCGGCGGCAACCAGGCCTGCACTCGATACGGTCTTGAGGAAAGTACGGCGATTCATCGTGCGCCTCCACTTTGATGCAGGGACGATCTTCAGTCCGTAATTAATTCGGAAGACTACATAAATAAGCCTGCAAATCTGTTTCACGAGGCTGGGAAATCTCCTCGATTGGATGCATATTAGGACTGTTTTTCTGGGGATGTCAATGGGAATTTATAAAAAACTCCCACAATACCGCCATTGACCCGCAAAATAGGCCTTTTGCGCGGCTGGCAAAAAAGACTGGCCAAAGCGCTGCAAATCGAATACTGTATTTTTGATGCCAGACGAATTAAATAAATCGGCGCGGCGGATTGCCATCGAGGCACTTGTGCAGTGTGGCGAAATCTCGCGTTCCGATCTGGCGTCAAGGACTGGCTTGAGCCGCTCCACGATCACCGAAGTGATTCAGCAATTGTTGGATTGCGGTATGTTGAACGAGCTGCCGGTGGTTTACGACCAGCAGCGCCGGGGTAGGCCGTCGGTGCGGCTTTCCTTCCGCGCTTCTCATGGGTACTTTGTGGGTGCTGGCATCTCTGAGGTGCTTTCCTCGATGGTGCTCACGGACCTGTGCGGCCGTGTATTGGCGCAGTGTGAGCTGCCGTCTTCTACCCATCCCGAAGAAGTGGCCGGGCATATTCAGCAGGGCATGGCGCAGTTGATCCGCAGCTCCGGCGTGGCGCGGGATTCGGTGCTGGGTCTGGGATTGGCGCTGCCGGGCATTGTGGATCAATCGACCGGCATGTGCCGGCTTTCAGCCGCGCTGGGCTGGCGTGATGTGCCCATTGTGGACCTTGTGGAGTTGGCCACCGGCACGCCATCTTTTGCGGGCAACGACGCCGACGCCATCGCCATTGCGCAGAAGCTGTTTGGCGTGGCGCGGGAGATGAATGACTTTGCCAGCATCATCCTGGGCCGCACCATCGGCTGCGCGCATTACATGGGCGGAAGGCTTTATTGCGGGCACAACGGCAGCGCGGGTGAAATCGGCCACATGCCGTCAGATCCAGACGGAGAACAGTGCCGCTGCGGCAAGCGCGGCTGCCTGGATACGGTGGCCGGTGGGCTGGCTATTCGCGAGCATGCCAGGAACGCGGGGCTAAAGGTGAAGTCAATGCACGAGCTGGAGCGGTTGGCCTCTGATGGCAACCGGTCGGCGACTGAGCTGTTGCGCAAGGCGGGCCAGGGGCTGGGGCTTGCCGTTGCCAGCCTGGTGCAGATCAACAACCCTGAGACCGTGCTGTTTGCTGACCTGGAAGGCTTTGGCAACGGGCTGTTTTACACCTCTACGCGCCAGGCGATCGAGAACAACATCCTGCCGCGTTTCCTGCGCTCGACGCAGATTGTGTTTCAGCCGGTCGAGTACAGTTTTCTGGCACGGGGCGCGGCGAGCGTGGCCGCGCAGGCCTATCTGATTGAACGCGCTGGCAGGCAGTAGCCTTGCACAGGCGCGCAGCACTGCGGCGGCAGATGGCCGTGGCGGAAATGGATTGACGAATGTTGGATAAAAAACCTGAGTTGGAGGTCTGCATCGAGTCGCTTGCGGCCGGACTGGCGGCCAGTGTTGGCGGCGCTGACCGTGTTGAGCTTTGCACGGCGCTCAGCGTGGGTGGTCTTACCCCCAGCCATGGATTGATTGCGACGGTGGTGGAGCAGACCGGTCTTCCGGTGCACGTGCTGGTGCGGCCCAGGGCTGGCGGCTTTGTGTACTCGAATGGCGAATTCCGAATCATGCTTCGCGACCTGGAACATGCGCGTAGCATGGGCGCCAAGGGCTGCGTCATCGGCTTGCTGGATCGCGAGGGGCGCGTGGATGTGGAGCGCACGCGGGAGCTGGTGCAGCAGGCCGCGCCCATGGAGGTCACCTTCCACCGCGCCTTTGACCGCAGCCGCGATCTGGCTGAGTCGCTCGAACAGGTGATCGATGCAGGCTGCGTGCGCGTGCTTACTTCTGGCGGGCAGCAGACCGTGGGTCAGGGGGCTGAGATGCTGGCCGCGCTGGTTCGCCAGGCGGCAGGCCGGGTGCGCATTGCCGCTGGCGGCGGCGTTACGCTGGCCAGCGCCGCAGCTTTGCTGGCGCTTACCAGCATCGATCTGCACGCCTCGCTGCGTCGGCCTTCAATCGCCGCAGTTGCCGATAACAAAGACCCGCTGTGGGACCCGGAGAGCCGCTGGACCATCGATCCTGCCGACGTGCGCGCCATGGTGGATCTGCTGCGAAAGGCATCCGCAGGCCGACAGAAACACCAGTGAAATGGTGCTGCCTGAACCGGACAACCACAGTTTGCAACGTTTAACGAACATTAAGCGAGTATCGATCAAGAAAATAGGGCGGAGCCATATGAGTTTATATCTGGCGGTTGACGCAGGAGGAACGAAGACCGAGTATCTGCTGGCTGACGGCCACGGAGAGCTGGGCCGCGTGCGTGGCGGCAGCATCAAGCGCATGAGGGTTTCAGCCGAGCAGGCGGCTTTCCACATCGAGGACGCGTTGGCCGGTCTTACGTCGCTTACCAGCCGCTCGCTCAGCGAGGTGGTTTGTACTTGCGTCGGCACGGCAGGCAACACTGTTCCCATGGTTACCGATTGGCTGAAGACCGAGTTTGGCCGTCGCGTGGGGGGCGAGCTGTTGATGCTGGGTGATGTGGAGATCGCGCTCGATGCCGCGTTTCCAGGCGAAGCGGGCGTGCTGTTGCTTGCCGGTACCGGATCGAACGTACTGGGACGCACGGCCTCAGGCAAGCTGATGGGCGCAGGCGGTTATGGGCCGGTGCTGGCCGATCAGGGCTCCGGCCATCGCATTGGTATGGAAGCGCTGCGCGCCCTGTTCCTGGCCAAGGACGAAGGCCGTTCCACGCGGTTGTTCGAGGCTGTTCTTGCTTTCAAGAACTTTGTCGCTTATAACGATCTGGTTACCTGGGCCAACTCCTGTCCGTCGTCGGAGTTTTCGCCGCTGGCGCGGATTGTGGCCGAGTGCGCCGATGCGGGCGATGAGCTGGCGCGCGCGGTGCTCGAACGCCAGGGGGAAGATCTTGCCTATCTGGCGCGGCTGGTGCATCGGCGCATTCAGGTGGCCGACGGCGCAGCCTGGAAGCCGCGTTTCGCCTTTGCAGGCAGCATTCTTGATAAGGTCAAGCCCTTGCGCGATGCGCTGGAGGCGGCCGTTGCCAACGAAGCGCCAGAGAGCCAGTTTCTGCCCGGTGTGGTGGACCCGCTGCAAGGCGCGTTGTGGCGCGCACGGCAACATGCGGCCAGCAGCCTGAGCCGCCAATAGCGCCCGCGTCTTACTCGCCCAGCATGATGCGTTGAATGCGCGTGGCTTGGCCGGTAGCGGGGTCGCAATTGACCAGCGCCGCGCACATCTTTGGATTGCCTTTGGCGGCTTCGAACTTGCCGGGCAATCCGGTAAGAAACCGGTGCACGACCAGGTCCTTTTCGACGCCGATCACGCTGTCGTAAGGGCCGCTCATACCTACATCGGTCTGGTAGGCAGTGCCGCCGGGCAGTACGCGCTCGTCGGCGGTGGGAATGTGGGTGTGCGTGCCTAGCACTGCCGTTACGCGGCCATCCAGGTGCCAGCCCATGGCGACCTTCTCGCTGGTGGCCTCGGCATGAAAATCCACCACGATCACCTTGGCCTTGATGCCTGCGAGCACCGCGTCGGTGGAGTGGAAGGGGTCGTTGGTCCCGTTCATGAAGACCCTGCCCATGCTCTGCACCACGGCGAAGGGAACGCCTGAGGTAGTAGTGCCTTCAAACCAGCCGTGGCCGGGCAGATTGGGCTGTATGTTGAGCGGGCGGATCACGCGGCGAGGGCGCTCCTGGCTATCGACCGGCACGCTCTTCATGTAGTCGCTCAGCTCGCGCTTGTCCCACACGTGGTTGCCGGTGGTGATCACGTCGGCGCCCAGGTCGAACAGCTCTTCGGCAATCTGCGGCGTCAGGCCAAAGCCTCCGGCGGCGTTCTCCGCGTTGATGACCACCAACTCTACCTGGTGGGCGCTGCGTACGTGGCCAATGTGCTCGCGGACAATTCTGCGTCCCGCGCTGCCGAAGACGTCGCCGATGAACAAAATATTCAAAACGTTCTCTGCTCCTTGCCTTGCCTGCTTCTCGTTGCGCTCGTGCTCTGTTCCCGTCTGGATTGTCTTGCCGCTCCGGTGCGCGCGAAGTGGTTTACGGGGTAACGCCGCGCACATAGAGCACCGGGTCGCCTGCAGGAGCCGCTTTGGCCAGTCGCTTGGCCGTCGTGGGATTTGCCGGCGGAAGCGTCACCGGGTCGGCGAGTGCAAACTCGATCTGTGCTTCGGAGGGAATAGAGACGGCGGGGCCAGGGCTGGCCGCTGCAACAATGGTGCCGATGCCCGCGCCGACGACCGCCCCCGTGGTTGCTCCCGCAGCTTTGCTGGAGGGACTGATGACGCCTCTCTTGGTGCTGACGCCG
>Ga0302270_10000623_pt1 | contig 37654 bp, 26 predicted proteins | sample III_Bog_E2_3_FD_198773 | JGI IMG/M metagenome (GOLD analysis project Ga0302270, IMG submission 198773) | Peat permafrost microbial communities from Stordalen Mire near Abisko, Sweden - III_Bog_E2_3 | ecosystem: Environmental > Terrestrial > Soil > Wetlands > Peat | place: Sweden: Abisko... | reverse complement strand
GCGCTCCAGGTCCAGATCCGATCAAAGTAAGGCTGAGCCACTGCGAGCTGCCAGTCGGCCACCTTGCGCATCGCCTTGGCCACGGCTGCGGGTTTGGTTGAATACGATAGATCCCTTGCGATCGGGCCGGGGTTCTCCGGAGCGTCGCCAAAGTGGCGTGCCGCATTCATGTCGATGTTTGCCTGTTCCTTGGGCGTGGGCTGATGCTGCGCCATCACCAGCCGTTGCTGCCCACACAAGCAAATGCTCGCCCCGGCGGCGAGCATAACTACCTTCCCTCGAATCGACATGCAATCGTCCTCTAGTACAGCCTCAAAATGAATCCGGCTCCAGAGGTGCGGGAATTCCGCACCCTCCGGAGCCGGGGTTATTGAACGATGAACAGCCTAGAAGTTGAGCCTTCCTGAGAATTGGAAGTCGCGACTATCCGAACTGGCAAAGCTCAGAGTTCCAAAGGTTGAAGCAGTCACAGCGGTCGGAATCTGCAGATTGCCCGCGTTAATTCCAAAGGTGACGGCGTTGGTTACGTTCTGGCAATCCACCGCGAAGACAAACTTTGTCCTCTCGGTAATGTCGAAACTACGCCGAATACCGCTGGTCAGGCGGAATGTATTGGGAGCCCGCAGGCCGAATGCTCCGGTGCGCGGCGCATCGCCGATCATCAGGGGGTTGGCGTTGCAGAACGGCCCGGTGCTGCTGGCGCAGGCGACACCGCCAACACCAGCACCCTGGGTCGAACTGTTGATGTATCCATTGACATAGGAAATGGTTCCAAGTGTCAGCGCGGTGGCGCCGGCGCCCCACTTCCCGCTCTGGCGAATGCCGTTCTTCCCGCCTACGTAGTTGGGATTGACGTCGGGCATGCAGGTGCCTTGGCCCGTGACGGCACAGTCTGCGTCGCTGAGAGTCAAGGGCGGTCCAGAAACATACTGCATGATGTCAGATGTCTCCCATCCACCCAGAATGGAGCGCACCAGGAAGTTATCCGCGCCGATTCCGCCCTTGCCGAAGGGCAGCTTGTAGACACCGAATGCGGCCAACTGCTGCGGCTCACTCAGTGTGCTTAGGCTATAGTCGATGCGATTCTGGTTCCAGGACTGCCCGTTGAGAGTGGCTGCGGACGGAATTGCCCAGCCGCTGCGGTTGGTGCCGGCGTCGTCCATCTGCTTCGAGTAGGTGTAATTGACGGTGAAAGTCAACCCATGGGAAAAACGTTGGCTGAGTGTGACCTGCAATGCATGGTAATTCGCATTCGCGACATTGCCCCAGGTGTCGGCAGTACTGGAATACTGCGGCATCCATTTCAGGCTCTGTGCGATGGTTGAGGTGGCCGCTCCTTTCGCGCTTGCCGCCGCGGCCAGGAATCCTGGATACGGCGATGTGCAGCACCCCGACATGTAGGTCTGCGCCAGCGCAATGTTTGCGGCTGTAGCAGGCTGGCTGAGCAAACCGTGCCCATACTGAGGAGCGGCGATGGTGCCGCCCTGCCCCAGGGCTAGTGAATAAGCGGGGCTGATTCCACCTGATTGAAGGCCGCGCATGGTTGTCGCGCCCGCGATAAAGTGGCTCTCCGATCCGGCGTAGTTCACTGAGAGGGTCATGTTCTTGGTAATTTCGCGCTGGACGCCAAAATTCCAGAAGTCGAATTCCGGCGCGCGATCCGAAAGATACGGATCGGGGTAGCCGGGCGCTGCGCCGGCGGTCACAAAGGTACCGGCGCTATTCACATAGAAACCCACATTGGCCGCCTGTGCCGCAGCGGTTGGGCCGGTAGGCGTGGGCAGCGTAAACGAAGGACCGCCGTAGTTGGTGTTTTGCTGGCTGAAGGCAGGATTGTTGTTAAGGAAGAAGCTGGGACCGGCTGTAGTACCTGTGCCGGCGCTGGGCAGAGTAACCGGAGTGGTGAAGCCGGTGTTGCTTGTGCCCGTGGCCGCGCCACCCGCGCCGCCTGTGCCGCCGGCGTGAGAGTAGAGAGTGCCGAAGCCGCCGCGGATCACGGTCTTGTCATTCAGAGAATAGGCAAAGCCCACACGCGGGCCAAAGTTCTTCCAATAGGTTTGCACAGGCGTGCGGCTGCCAATGCTGATGGCTGCGCCGCCCGTACTGCCGGCGTACATGAACATGCCCAGATTGCCCGTAGTCGTGTTGGTCACGTTTGGATCCAGGAAGCCCCAGCGGTCCTTGACTTCATGATAGGTGGGAATGTAATCCCAACGCATGCCCAGATTCAAGGTCAGCTTGCGCGTAATCTTGTAGTCGTCCTGGAAGTAGGGCGCCATGGGGCGATAGCGGCCACCGTACTCCGCGACAGACTGCAAGGTATCGCCGCTGCTTGCCACTGCTCCCACCATATAGCTGGCATAAGCAAAGCCGGTACTGGGCGTATAGGAAGTTCCAGCCACCTGGGCCGTTTCGTTGAGTCCAAAAGCCAGGGTGATTGGGGTGGAGGGGCCGTCGGCTGAACTTGCCTGTTCCTCAAGCCATTGCAATTCAAAGCCTGCCGTGATGGCATGCTTCCCTTTGACCCATTGCAGGTTGTCAATCATGGTCAGAGCATTGCTGACAGTGGTCGAGGTCACGTCGGGCTGCTGCCAGTTGGTCGGCTGGTTCGTGCCGGCGAAGCTGACGCCTGGAAATTCGTCGGAGGCCTGCCCCGCGGGAAGACCGGTGATACCCTGGGTCGTCGCTTCATACTGTGCGATCCCTTCGGTGCTGTTCCGCACCGGCGGCCCGCCAAAGTTCGAGTAGCCGTACTTGAACTGGTTGATTAGATTCGGGGTGATGGTGTACGTGTGCTCGATGTCGGCCCAATGCCCTGCGACCGTGGAAAGAGTGGCAGCCAGATACGGCACGGGGAGATTCGCGGCACCCGAAGTATAGGGCACGGCATGGCGGTTACCGCCGGTCAGGCTCATCGACAATCTCTGCTTCTGCGAGATGTTGTAATCGATGTGGCCGGCATAAATCCAGTTGTCATATCCGCTGGGGATGCCGCCGATATAGTTGTTGGTGATGACGCCGGTGGTGGGATTGGTCAGAGGCGGCAGGAACGACTCCAGTTTCTGGGTGATGGGAGAAAGCTGCGAGGCCGGAATGACATTAATCGGCGCGCCGGTCGGTACCGCATTGCCTGGAAGGGTAGAGGCTCCTGGGCTTGCGCCTGGGCCATAACCATACTGATAGCGGCAGGGCGCTTGGGCCGTGTTGTTTGCCGAGCAGGCTGCCAGCGACGTGGGATCGTAAATCGGATAGTTGACGTTGGATGCATTGCCAATCCCGCCGTTCGCAACAGAGAGCAATTCAGAAAAGTTACCCTTCTGCATCAGGTTGGTTGGCAGGGTGTCAGAGCCGTAGGTCGGGGCGGAACGTGTGTGCGCCCTGTCATAGCTTCCGTAGAAGAACAGCTTGTCGTGACCGTTGAAGAGAAATGGAATGCTGATGGGGCCGCCGACACTGATTGCCAGCTCATTCTGATGGTCAACAGGCTTTGAACCTACGGCGTTCTGGAAGCCTTTTGCGCCCGTGGTAGGGTTGGTAACGGTGGCCCAGGGCGCGGAGAATCCCCAGGTATCGAACTCCGTATTGCGGATAAAGTCGGCAACCGTGCCGTGATATTTGTTGGTGCCGGATTTGAGCGTGTAGTTTTCCAGTCCAGCGCCCTGATATTCGGCCGGCGCGCTGCTGGTGACCACCTGGATCTGGTCGATGGACTCCATGGGAACCAGATTGAAGATGGGGCGATTGTCGCCCTGCTGACTGATGGTGGTCAGTGGGATACCGTTGAGATACTCCTCAGCAAGGCGTGACGCTGTGCCGCTGACGACTGAGGAACGGCCAGCCGGGTTGACCTGCGCGCCTGGCAGCAGGTTTGAGAACTGGGTGATATCGCGCTGCTGGTTGCCACTCACAAGGAGCGGCAGTTCCATGTAAACGTCGTTCTCCATGGTGCCGCCGAGAACGGGGTTAGTGGTCTCCAGCGAGGGCGGAGCAGCTGTGACGATGATTGTCTGCGACTCCGCGCCAGCCTTGAGCGCTATGTTGAGGCCGGTGACGTGCATGGCGTCGACGATCAGGTTTTCCTGCTTATAAGCCTCAAATCCCTTGGCTGTCACCGAGACGGTATACGTGCCCGGAATCAGCGGCGCGATGTTGTAATAGCCGGCGCCCGTGGTTGTGCGCGTTGTCGCCAAATTGGTGCCAACGTTGGTAGCGGTCACCTCTGCATCTGGCACCACCGCCCCTGTCGCGTCTGTCACGGTACCTTCAACGGCGCCGTCGCCGCCGGTTTGCGCCGCGGCCTGTAGGGTCGCCCATCCCAGGCAAATTGCCAGCCCGAGTAAGATCGCTGTTGCGCTGGCCCAAGTGCTGCCGCGCGGCCTGACATTCATTGTGTCGGCAAATGTGTTTGTTTTCATATATCCCTTGGAAAGCCTCCGTGAGTGAGAGTGGATGTGCAACGCGTCAAGCACGGCGCAAACCCCTGTTCAGACCACCGATCAACGCTAAGACACTTAGATTGAAAATGTCAATAGAAAAATGTTTTTCAGACATCCCACGAAGGTTGCATACCCCTCGCCAAAACGATCTTTACCTGAAAAAACTTCTGGGATGCCCGACACCCTCGATTGTCGGGACGAACAAGCGTGGAACCCCGCGCCCGCAAAGGCGAATTATGGGAAAAAGCTCCGGTTGGATCGGTTACCGTGCCCTCGATTGCGCCGGTACTGCCGAGCTTGCGCCGGACGTTCATTTTGCCGGTAAGCTCGTTCTTCTTCATACCTCCGCTTGGAGCCTCTATGAGTGTGAATAGTTGGTTGTGCGATTGATCTGAACGAAGGGTTGTGCGCCAACTGGAACGCGGGCCAAAGCGATTTTCAGCCCTCGCGAGAAATTAGTTCATCGGCGGAATAAATGTCAATAGAAAAATTATTTTCTTCAATTCTCGGCTTTGCGGCACTTTTCCAGAAAGCGATTTCCCCCAATCAGCCTCCCGGAAACAGGCGGCTTCCATTGGCAGGATGCTTCTCTTCAAAACGCCCGCACAAGGCCCGAAGCAGTGCCGGCAACTGCCTTAAGCTGGGCTTCGCCATCCGCCAGACCCGCCGCCGAGGCATGAACGCGGATCGCGCCCGAGGAGGCTGTTGCACGAACGACTGCGATCGCCCGGCCACCATGCAGATGATGGTGCGGAAGCAGGAAAGACTCGTGGTCCGTAATGCTGCCGTTGTCTGTGCCGGCAATCAGCGCTGGGCCCGAGACGGTGAATTGAACGTCATTGGCCGCGTCTGGTACGGGCACACCGGCCTCGTCCACCGCGGTTGCAACGATGGTCACAGCATCTTCACCGCTGGAAGAGACCGTGGCGCGTTCCGCAGACAGCACAATGCGCGCAGCATTTCCAGCAGTGCGAAGTTCTTCTTCGGCTGCCTGACTGCCCTGGTTATAGCCCACTGCTTTCAAGGAGCCGGGGGCGTAGGGCACATTCCAGGTGAGCGGAGAGGCATCCGCGTGCAGCTTCTGGCGTCCTAGCGATTGGCCGTTCAAGAGCAGCTCCACCTCTTTGCAGTTGGTGTAGACCTCGACCGATTCTGAGTGCGCGGCGGTGTTTCGTGGAGTCCAATCCATGAGCAAAGTCTCCTGCATGGCCAATGGCACTGACTCATAGCCCGGATCGATGGCGGCCCGCTCACTGGCTGCGACCCGGCGAGCGATATGTACGTTGGGCTTTGCGGCCCACCAGCTCTGGCGTTCCCATGCTCGCGGATGAGGCAGTCCAGCGCGATCCAAGAGCCCAAAAGGACGGCTGATCAGCGGCCACTGACCGGCTTCGCCAAGATAGTCGAGGCCCGACCAAAGAAACTGGCCGGAGTAGGGCGCATGATCGCGCAAAGCCACCCATGAAGCGCGGTCATGAATATTCTCTGTCCCGAGGATGGCACGCTGGGGCTTTTGCGCGTGGGCCGCGAGGATCTCGTCCACACGATAGTTCTGCCCCACAACGTCCAGCATGTCAGCCAGTCCGTTGTCGTAGTCGTGACTCACATTGGGGCGGAAGAGGGCCTGCGTCACCGGGCGCGACGAATCGTTTTCGTGGAAGACGGCAAGCAGCCGCGCGAGAATGCCGTGCGCCAGTTCCGCATGGGGTGTGTCATGAATTTCATTGCCGGCGCTCCACAGAATGATGCTGGGGTGATTGCGGTCTCGGCGAACCGTATCGCGGGTATCGATGGACGACCACTGCTCAAACTCGAGGTGATAGTCGTAGGGATTTTTGCCTACCGTCCAGCAGTCGAACATCTCGTCCATTACCAGGAATCCCATGCGGTCACACAGGTCGAGAAACTCGGGCGAGGGCGGATTGTGCGCGGTGCGGATAGCGTTGACGCCGAGCGCGCGCAATGCGGCAAGTCGCCGTTCCCAGACGGCGGTAGGCACCGCGATTCCAAACGCGCCCCCGTCGGCATGAATGGCGACGCCTTTGACCTTGAAGTTGCGGCCATTGAGCCAGAAGCCGGTGGCTGGGTCGAAGTGAAATTCGCGGATGCCGAGAGGAATCTCTTCATCGTCCGTTACCGGGCCGGATTTCGTGAGGCTGGGGCTGGACTTTAGCCGCACCAGAACACGATAAAGCGAGGGATGATCGAGATCCCAGAGCTGCGGATTTGGAACGGGCAACTCGCCTGTGAAATGGGACTGTCCGCCGGGAACGATGGTCTGCATGGGAGTAACCAACCGGCCAGCCGCGGTTCCGTCCGGGGCAATCAGATCGACTTCAAGTGCCGACTGTCGAGCCGTGACGGAGTCATTGACCACCGAGCTCTCGACGCGCACCATTGCCTTGCCGGCGGTGACCACAGGCGTCGTCACAAAAGTGCTCCATGGCTCCAGATGCACATCCTGCATGAGAACGAGCCTAACCGGGCGGTAAATTCCGCCGCCTTCGTACCAGCGCGAGGCAGGCTGCAGCGACGTGTCGCAGCGAACGGCAATCAGGTTGCGCGCACCCGGCCCGAACTGCACATGGCCGGTGAGGTCATAAAAGAAGCTCACAAAGCCGTTTGGACGGTGGCCCAGGTGAAAGCCGTTGATCCATACGTCGCTGTTGGCCATCACGCCATCGAAAGCGATATAGACGCGGCGATGGGTGTCTTTAGCAGGCAAAGAAAAGCTCTTGCGATACCACGCAATTCCGGTGGGGAAAAAGGCTCCGGCAGGGCCGCTGAGATTCTTCTGGTCAACGGGGCCGGTGATGCTCCAGTCATGTGGCACGGTAACGGTGCTCCAGCCTGAATCGTCCAGTGCCGCCTCTTCCCCATGAGCCTGATCACCCTGAGAAAACTTCCAGCCTGCATTGAAATCGACGATCGTGCGCACGGGCTCCTGCGCAGGCACCGTCAACGGAGCAAGCGCGGCAACTGTCAGCGCAGCATACAAAAGGGACGACTTGAGAAACTTCATTGGAGAATCACTCCTAAGACAGCAAAAAAAATCCGGTTATCGGCTTGATATCCACTCAAGGTTTTGCCTTGTAGATCTCCGCCTCCGAGACGGTCAGGACAGTCTTGATCGGCGGCATGGCCGGTCTGGGCGGTGTTGCGGCCGTGAGTTCTCTGATCCGATCAATTTCTCGATTGGGGATGCCGGTCAGAGCGATGCGCAAATGCGTTCCGGTCGCAAGCTTCAGCACCGCCGTGAAATATCCGAAGTTGGTGGGCGTCACACCCTCCCACACCGTCGCGCCGTCCAGCGTAATCCGCAGAGGGTAACGCAACATGCGGAAGTCGGCGAGCTTCAAGTCGATCTGGTCAGGTGTCTCCGGCTTGGCAAACACATATTCGATCCAGGCATTCTCCAGTGTTCCATCGCTGGACCAAGAGGTGTAGTCGTCGTCGTCCTGGCTCAGGCCGGCGTTGGCTGCATTGGACCCGGCTGTGATCGATTCGGCCACAATGGGAAATCTTGTCTGACGGAATGAAACCTCCAGCGGCGTTGGACCGCGCGTCAGGTTGGAAGGCAAGCCCGCGTCCGGCATAGACGTGGAAAGCCCATCGTGCTCTTCAACCGGCTTCGATGAGAGTTCTACATCCGCCGGTTTCAAGTCATCCGCCTCGGCATGAAGCTCAATCTTCCCGGCGCTGGGCAGCGAGCGGAAAATCACGCGATTTACGCCGCCCTCGACCGGAAGCGTCTTAGAGAGAATGTAGTTATCTTCGTGCAGCAGCGGCGTTGGGTTGATGCCGTCTCTAGCGCGGTCACTGGCGGCTATATCGGCGGGCACCGGGGTAGCGGAGCCTTGCGCTATGCCGCCGCGCCATTCTGCGGCTCCGGTCAGAGTGAAGTGAACCTTATTCAGCGCCGTCGGGCAGCGATTCCCTGCCGCGTCCACCACCTCAACATCGACCAGCGCCAGGTCCGCTCCGTCCGCGCGCAATCCTCCAGGCCCGGTATGTGGCGTAAGCCGCAGAGCAACCGCAGGTCCAGCCGTCCGCAATTCGGTACTGGCAATCTGCTTGCCCTGCGCATCGTAGCCGATGGCCTGAAGCGTGCCCGGCTCATAAGCGACCTTGTCAAAGGTGAACAGGAACCCCGTCGATTGAACGCCATCGCCCAGCGACTTGCCATTCAGTTTCAATTCCACCCGGCTTGCTGAGGAAACCACATACACCGGCTTCACGGTGCCTTCCGCATAGTTCCAGTGGCCGACAATGTGGATGCCTGGATGCTCGATATCGACCCATCCATCCCACATCAACTGGTTGACAAAGTACGCGTCTTTGGGCAGGCGCATGGCGTCCACTCCGCCGCTGCGGCGGTAGTTGTTGTCGCCGCGATAGTGCGTATTCGAGTCGGAGAAGATGATCTTCGCTCCGCCCGAGTTGACGCGCGTTCCCGTGCCTGGGCGCGCCGCCCAATAGTCGTACCAACGGCGCACATTTTCAATCGCAAGCGAATCCTGATTGCGGTTGTAGTCGGGCGAATCTTTGTGGAACGGCGGCGAATCCTCATCCCAAAACAACCGCGAGCCTTCGTCGCGCGAGTACTCATGCATCCACACCGGCTTGGTTGCGCTCTTGTCCACATAGAGCATTTCCCCACCGTATTCCGCGATCTTGCTTGACAGCATCTCGCGCGCGCCGATGGCCCGCCCCCCGTGCGGATCGTACTGATCGCGCACTTTCTTCATCTCAGCCATGTGGTCTTCGCTGATGCCCTTATTGCCGCACTCATAGAAAAGAATGCTAGGGTTGTTGCGGTTGTAGATGATGGCGTCGCGCATCAACTCGACCCGCTGATCCCATTGCCTGCCCTTTGAATCGCCTTCCGCATCGCCCGCCGGCATCGACTCAATCAAGCCCACACGGTCAGACGATTCCACATCCTGCTTCCACGGCGTCACATGCATCCACCTCACCAGGTTTGCGTTGCCGTCCACCATCAGCCGGTTGCTCAGGTCGCTCATCCATGGCGGCACGGAAAGGCCAATGGCCGGCCATTCGTTGGTGGTTCGCTGGGCATAGCCGTGGAAGTCGATCACCCGGCCGTTCAGCCGCACCATGCCGTTGGCAAATTCAGTCTTGCGAAAGCCAGTGCGCGTGTTAACCACATCCGCCGTTTGATGGCCAACCACCAGCTTCGTCGTGACCATATAAAGATAGCCGTAGCCCCAACTCCAGAAGCGGAGGTCATGCACAATGGCCGAGGCAGTCAGCGTGCGCGTCTCCCCGGCTGCGAGCGTAGCGGATCCGCCATCAAAGCGGCTCATCAATCGCCCCTCCATGTCTTTGACCTCGACCTGATAATCAACCGCCCTGGGTGCGCTCTCTTCGTTGCGCACCTGCGATTCCACGGTAACGCGGGCGCTCTTGCCGGGAATGTCGAAGTCGCTGGCCCACACATAGACCCCGGTCGTCCCAAGCTGCGAGTAGAGCGGCAGCGTCTGGTAGAGCTTGCCCGTCACATGCAGCCAGACGCTCTTGCTGATGCCGCCATAGTTGGCGTAGAAGTTGTTGTTGTTCCAGTGATACGAGGCGCCGGTGGCCTTTTCCTTGTAGTCCCAGCGGTTGTCCGTTCTCACCGCCAGCACGTTTTCGGCAGGCACCGGTTTCACGGTCTCTGAAATGTCAAAGCCGAAGGCCATCACCCCGTCTTCGTGCCGTCCGATGAAGGTTCCGTTCAGGTATACCTCGCCGGCCTGGCGAATGCCCTCGAATTCGATGAAGACCTTTTGCCGCGCGCTCCCGGCCGGCATGCGGAAGGTCTTGCGATACCACGCCACGCCCACCGGCAGGTCGTGAATGCTCACCCGGAAAGCTGAGTCCTCATTCCACGCGTAGGGCGTCGTGACCCGTTTCCACTGGGAATCGTCGAACTCCGGCTGATCCGCCCCTTGCGCATCACCCACCAGTACTCGCCAACCTGAATTGAAGTTGTATTTGATGCGGCTTGCCTGAGGCTGACCAAGACACTTGCCTGGCAACAGGCCAAGCGCCACCAGAACCATAAAAAAACACGCAAACCGTCTCATCGACTCTCCTCGATACAAGAAACCAGCCACAGCAATGCAATGGAAATAGTAAACTCGTTTCGATAGGAAAGACAATTCTATCGAGAAATCGCCGCTCTGGGAACCGACGGCACGGAGCCGATCTTGCAAAAGGATCTTCCATGATGTTCGGGCTTAATCCGGCGCTCCTCGGCCTTACCGCAAATGCGGCAACGTCAGCGCGGGCTTTGGCGCCTGTGGGATTGTTATGACACGGACGGAATCTGCGCGGAGATTTCAGCCTGCAAACACGCACACCGCTGTTGGCGCGGCATCGCTATAACTACTTTATTGATTAACCCTTACAGCCTTATATGCTCAGTCTCATGCGCTCCCGCATCGGCTCATTGTCGGCATACACACGCCACTCCTCCACTTTGCCTTCCTTGATCAACGCCCGGAACGCCGCCGGCGTTTCCCACCGGTTCTCTGCCTTTAGCCACCCATCGGGAGCGTAGGTCCCCTGCGCCATACCCAGCAGCATCACCACAGGCCCTTCGCACACCGTCTCCTGCGGGGCGATTGCATAATCGGGAACCATGTGGAAGTAACTGCCCCACGCCATACGCATATTCTCGCGTCCCTCGACAACCTTACCTAGCGAGTCTACAAATCGGTGGTTCGGCGTCATCAATGCCGTCATAGCCTCAAGATCGTGCCGGTTGATGGCCCGCACAAACGCCAATGCCGCAGTCTCCACCGCTTTGCCCATGCCGACATTGTACCCGCACTCGGCACGAGTTCCCCGATGCCGGCAACTCGAAACCCTCTGTCAACCTGAATTTCACAAAAAGTGTTGCCTGCCGGAGCGGAGGCCGCCTGCCTGGGGCAGGCCAAGTCGTTGATTTTCTATCTCCGATTCCTGTCCCAGCCGCCCTCCATGGTGAAATAATGGGCGACATGCGCACTGAACTGACTTTCCCTAACCTTGCTGAAATTGAGACTGAACTGCTGGCCGTCCTCGCCGCCGACACGCAGTCCTCGAAAGTTGCCGACGCCAAGCCCGAACCTGTGCTGCTGACTTTAAACGAAGCGGTCAAGGCCGCTGCGGCAGCCGTGCTCGCCAGCGGCGAATACAAGGCGGGCGCCAATGAGACGCTGCTGCTGCACGCCCCAGCCGGCCTCAAGGCAAAGCGGCTCTTGCTTGTTGGCCTCGGCAAACAAGCAAAGGCGACAGTGAACGGAGTGCGCAATGCGGCTGGAACCGCTGTCCGCTTCACCAAGCCGCGGGGAATCCGCGACCTGACCTTCGCGCTGCCCGAGGCGGAGCTGCTGCCACCGGGGCCTTGCACCCGCGCCGCTATCGAGGGCGCCTTTGTGGGGGACTACGACCCCGACACCTATCGCAGCGACCGCAAGGACCAGAGCGTCAAGTCTTTCACCCTGGCTGTGGCTGAAAAGGCCGACAAAACCGTCCTTGAAGCCGCCTTCGCCGAGGGTGTTATCGTGGGCGAGAGCCAGAACTTCACGCGTTCGCTGGTCAATGAGCCGGGCAACAAACTCACGCCCACCGTCCTTGGCCATCGCTCCGCGCGCATGGCTGAGGAAGTAGGCCTGGGCTGGTCGGTTTTCTCAACCGATAAGCTGCACGATTTGAAAATGGGCGCATTCTGGAGCGTCTCGCAAGGCTCGGCGGAGCCTCCCGCCCTGATTGTCCTGCGGTATCAGCCAGAGGGCGTGAAAGAAGGACCGGTTCTGGGCCTGGTCGGCAAGGGGATTACCTTCGACACCGGCGGCATCTCGATTAAGCCCTCGGACAATATGGAAAAGATGAAGTACGACATGGCCGGCGGCGCTGCCATGATCGGCGCCATGCGCGCCATCGCCCTGCTCAAGCCTAAGGTGCGCGTGATTGGCATTGTGTGCGCGGCTGAAAACATGCCCGACGGCAAGGCCTACAAGCCCGGCGATGTGGTGACGGCCATGTCGGGCAAGACCATCGACGTTATTAACACCGATGCCGAGGGACGGCTCGTCTTGGCCGATGGATTGACGTATGCAAAGAGCCTGGGAGCGACGCATCTGATTGACGCGGCGACCCTGACCGGCGCCTGCGTTGTGGCTCTCGGTTACGCTAACTCCGGCGTCTTCTCAAACGATGAGGAGAGTTACGGGAAATTCGAAGCGGCGCTCGGCGTCTCTGGCGAGAAATTCTGGCGTCTACCCCTGGGCGAAGAATACTCCGAGCAGATCAAGAGCGACATCGGCGACATCAAGAACACCGGCGGTCGCTATGGCGGCGCCAGCACGGCAGCCGAATTCCTGCATGTGTTTGCGGAAGATACGCCGTGGATTCACCTTGACATCGCCGGCATGGCGTGGGTAGAAGACTCCAAGCCCTACATCGCCAAAGGCCCAAGCGGTGTTGCGGTGCGGTCGATACTGGAGTGGGTGCGGAGCTTTTAGAGGCAAGAAACTGCCTTTCTAGCTTGGCTGCCGCGGCTTGAAGTGGCACGTGCCGCCGGCGAGCACCGAGGTCCAGATCGACGGATCGACCGGCTGTTCGCTCGACCCCAGGAGCAGCACCCCGTCCGGCGCCAGAATCCGGTGAATGTTGTTGAGCAGCGTGCGCCGCGTCTCCTGCGAAAAGTAGAGCATCACATTGCGCAGCAAGATCGCGTCAAAGTGGTCGTCGGCGCGGTGGAACGGCAGTTGCGGCCCGCACAGATTGGCCTGGCGGAAGTTGCACATCTTCCGCACTTCTTCCTTCACCACCCAATCCTCGCCTGCGTGGTCGAAGTAGCGCACCACGAAGCGGGCGGGCAGGCCGCGGTTGATTTCGATGCGGTGATAGCGGCCGGCCTTGGCGCGCTCCACCACTTCTGCACAGATGTCGGTCCCCTCGATGCGAATGTTCCATCCAGCCAGCATGGGAAAATGCTCCAGCATCGCCATGGCAAGGCTATAGGCCTCCTGGCCGCTCGAGCAGGCAGCGCTCCAAAAGCGCAAACTGCGCACATGCCGCCGCGTCTCGATCAGTCTCGGCAGCACTTCGGTCCTCAGCAGTTCAAAAGGCCGGCTGTCGCGAAAGAAGCTCGTCTCATTGATCGTCATGGCCTCCGCGATGGAGCGCTCCAAGGCGGGATCCTTCCTCACCTTCAACTGCTGGACAAGTTCTTCCAGGTGAGCCATTCCCTGGTTGCGCAATACCCTGTTAAGCCGGGTCTCGAAGAGATAGTCGCGCGAGGGGTCGAGTACGTTTTGCGAAAGCCCGAAAACCAGTTCGCGCAGATAGCCGTAATCGACGCTTGGGGATATTTGCATGACTAGACCACCGATTTCAGAAGCTCGCGCGCTTCGCTGCTGTGTGTGCGGCCGGCAATCCGGAGGATTTCGGGAACGATTGCATGAAGCGGCAGCACATTATGGGCTAGGCCGGCATTCACAACCGCTCCGGGCATGCCCCACACCGTGCTGGTTGCCTGATCCTGGGCCAGCACGCTGCCGCCATTGTCGCGAACCGCGCGGCAGCCGAGCGATCCGTCGGACCCCATGCCGGTGAGCACAAGGGCCAACACACCCGATCCATAGACGGCGGCAGCCGAGCGAAACAAGGCATCCACAGCCGGCCGGCAGTGGTTTTCAAGCGGGCCTTGATGCAGATGCAGGGTTGGCGGCTGGCTGGACCGGGCCGCGCCCATTACCTCCATGTGCCAGTTGCCGCGCGCTATGTAAATGGCGCCGGCGCGCACCGGGTCGCCTTCGGCGGCCTCGCGCACGGATAGCCGGCAACGGCCGTTTAGCCGCTCGGCAAACAATTTGGTGAACAACTCCGGCATATGCTGCACAATCAGCACCGGAAGCGGAAAGTTGCTTGGAAGCGCGGGAAGCAGAATGTCCAGCGCCGCGGGACCGCCAGTGGAAACTCCAATGGCCAGGACAACCGGGGCTGAGGAAACCGGTTGCGGCTTGTGTGCTGGCGCTACGGGCAGCCCCGGCATCCGCGCCACGCCGGCAAGAATCGGCTGCGCCGGCAGTTGGCTTGTCAGCGCATGAATCTTGGGAAGCAGTTCCTGGGCCAGCGTGCGCGTGGCAACCTCGCGGCTTGCTTGTCCCGCCGGCTTGGTCACATAGTCCGAAGCGCCGCTTGCCAGCGCTTCAATCGTCACCTTGGCGCCGCGCTGCGTGAGAGAACTGCACATAATTACCGGCATTCTATGTCCTCTCGTCCGCAACTGCCGCAGTGTAACCAGGCCATCCATCACCGGCATCTCGACATCCAGCAGAATCAGGTCGGGACGAATGTTTGCAATTGCGCTCAAAGCAGCCTCCCCGTCCGCCGCCGCTCCAGTCACCTCAAGGCTCGCATCGGCGCATACCACCGAACGCAGGAGGCTCCGCATCACTGCCGAGTCGTCCACAATCAAGATGCGGGTGCGCCTGCCGTGCGCCATTGCTCAGGCCTCCACCAGACCCAGCATGGCTAGCTTCTCATTGAGCGCCTCGTCGTCAAAAGGCTTCATCAGATACTCGTCGGCGCCGGCATCCAGCGCCCGTAGAATAAAATCGTTCTCCGCCTCAGTGGTTACCATCATCACTTTGACCTCGGTGAAACCCTCCGCCCGCAGGTGTTTCAGCATCTCCAGCCCGTCCATCACCGGCATATTCCAATCCACCAGCGCGAGATCGAAGGGCGCTCCGGCTTGGAGGCGGTCGAGGCCGGCCCGGCCATCGGCAGCCTCCTCGCACTCGATGCCCCGCTCCTCGAGCAATCCGCGCAAGAAGCCCCTCACAAAACGGGAATCGTCGACAATCAAAGCTCTCATCACCACTCCCCCGATCTTCCGCTTACGCCGCTTGTGCGGCGCTCAGCCGCATCGGATCCAGCCGTTCAGGATCCAGCTTGATCAGCAGGCCGTCCTTGAGTTTGTACGCGCCGGCAAACAGCCACCTCCGGCGCTCATCCAGAATCGAAGGGTTCGGCTCGTAATCGTCCGATGAGACGGTCAATACCTCACCCACCGAGTCCACCAGCAACCCAAAGCACCCACCCGCACTCTCCAGAACCAGAATGTCCTGTGGCCCATCCCTGGGCGGAAGCGCGAGCAACTGGCGCAGACTCACTGTGGTCAATACATCGCCGCGATAGTGAACCAGCCCACCCACAAATGCCGGGGCCAGCGGAACCGGCTGCGGCCGCGCCGCGCCCACAATCTCCAAAATGTGGCTGATCGGCACGCCAAACAATGTCTGCCCCAGCCGCACCGAACACATTTCCACCAGAGTCGCCGCAGCCTTCCCCTTGCGATTCAAGGCACTCCCCGCGTCGCTCATCGCATCGCCTCCGCAAGCTCACCCCATGCGACCGGCGCATTCTGGTCCATAGGCAGCGGAGCTACGCCACCCAGGTCAACCACGCCCGTCACACGATTCTTCAACAGCGTCACGCCGCCGGTTCGCTGGCTGGTACCCGCTTCAAACAGGTCGCCGCCTGCGGCCACGTCCAGCACATGCGATACAGCAATGCCCACATGGCGATTGCCCTCGCGGCACACCACCACAATGATCTGCCGCTCTTGTTTTCCCTTGACCGCGGCCAGAACCCCGCCCGAATCCTCCACCGGCAGCAGTTGACCTTCGAAGTTCAGCACCGGCCTGTAGCCGATGTACTCGATTCGCGAGAGTGGGAGCTGCTCGATGCGCAGCACGTCTGCCAACGGCACCGCAGCCTGCCGGCCGTCAGCCTCCACCAGCAGGAACTCCAGCTTCTTCGCCGTCTCAGCATCCGTCTCTCCATCAGCCGCACGTGCTTGCTCTTCGCCGGCGCTCATGGTCACACCAGCCCTTACGGCAATCGATCCTGGGTCCAAAATCAAGGCCAGATCGGCATTGCCCAGCACCGTCGCCCCCGAGTACAGGCCGATATCTTTCAGCACCGCCGACAACGGCTTGACCGCAATCTCCTCCGGATCGGCAAGTCCATCCACAACCAGCCCGAAGCGCCGCCCGTCGGCATCCAGAACGGCGATGAAGTTGTCCCGCTCTGTCGATGGCTTGTGGTCGCCGCCGGGCATCAGCAGCCGATCGAGAAACACCAGCGGCAGCAGTTTTCCGCGGAGCCTGTAGAGCGGTGCGCCCTCCATCCACTCAATAGCCGCGGCGGCCTGTTCCGGGGGGACGTGGACCAACTCAGAAAGCGCCCCTTGCGGCAACGCGAAGCTCTGGCTCACGCTGCGCACGATGAGGGCCGGAATGATCGCCAGGGTGAGCGGAATCCTCATGCGGAGCGTGGTGCCCTTGCCGGTGCGCGAGTCGATCTCGACCTTGCCGCCGATCTTCTCCACGTTGGTGCGTACCACATCCATGCCCACACCGCGCCCGCTGACGTTGGTCACGGCGGCGGCGGTGGAGAAGCCGGGCACAAAAATCAATTGCAGCAGCTCCCGCTCGGCCAACTGCGCCGCCCGCTGCGGAGTGATCAATCCGCGCTCGATGGCTTTCTGGCGAATTCTTTCGACGGCAATACCGGCCCCGTCATCGGAAACCTCGATGACGACGTGACTTCCCTCCTGGCTGGCCCGCAGCTTCAGCACCCCTTCGGGATCCTTACCCGCCGCTTGCCGTGTTTCCGGCGGCTCGATGCCGTGATCGAGTGAGTTTCTGACGGCGTGCGTCAGCGGATCTTTGATGGCCTCGAGCAGACTCTTGTCGAGTTCGGTCTCCTGGCCCTCAAGCTGAAGCCGGACGCGCCTGCCGAGCGACTGGGAAAGATCGCGGACGATGCGCGGCATCTTGGAAAAGACGTTGGAAACAGGCTGCATCCGAGCCTTCATCACCGTCTCGCGCAGATCGGCCGTCACCATATCCAGGCGGCGTGAGAGCAGAGTCATATTGGGATCGGCGGCTGTGGCCTGAAGAACCTGGTTGCGGGTCAGCACCAGTTCGCCCACCAGGTTCATCATCCGATTCAACACAGTCACATCCACGCGCAACGTGCTTTCCGCGGCAGTTCCGATGGCCGCTGCCGGCGCCCTGAGCTTGGCGGCGTCAGGTTCCGCCTCGACGGCAGCTTGAGCGGGGGGGGCTAAAAGTGGATTCTGCGCGGACTTGATTGGTTCCCGCGCTGGCGCGGCGGATGCAGGCAATACGGGCGGCACAGGCGCGGCCGGCTGTTCGAGTTGAGACACATCGGGCGACGCCGGGGTGCGATGCGCGCCGGCCCTCACACGAACGGACTGCCCGGCCTGCGCCTTGGCCGGAACCTGCAGCGCCTCCATCAACCCGATCAGCTCGGCATCCTCGCCTTCGCCCTCGCTGCTCTCCACTTCGATTGTCTTCAGAATCGAGCGCAGACCGTCAAGCAGTTTCAGCAGCCCGGTGATCGCCGGCCCGTTGGCCACCAGCTTGCCCTCGCGCAACTGCCCCAGCAGATTCTCGCCGGCATGAGCCAGCTTCTCCAGCCGCTTGAAGCCAAGAAAGCCCGTAGTCCCCTTGATGGTGTGCACTGAGCGAAAGATGTCGCCGATCAGCTCCGCATCCTGCGGACGCTCCTCAAGATCGGTCAGGCACCGCTCCATGCGGTCCAGCCCTTCCTGGCTCTCGATCAGGAACTCCCTCGTCAATTCGTCCAATGCCATGCGCGTCCACTCATCCGCCCAGCCGGGATCAAGGCTCCCGATACAGCGAGCACCAATTTCTTTATCGGAAAGAAGAGGCTCGACTTGAGGAGAGGAGTTCAGCGTGAAGACAAGGAAATAGGGAATAGGGAGTAGGGAGTAGGAACAGCACACACTCCGCCCCATGTACAGCAGGTGCGGAAATGCATTAGCCTCAAGCTAAATGCCGCATGCGGATACAAACCCGACGCAATCACCGGAGCCCGCGCTCCTTGACCTGCATCAACAGGCACGCGAGGCTGCACTCCATTCCTACTCGCCTTATTCCGGCTTCCGCGTGGGCGCGGCGCTCAAGCTGACCAACGGCACAATCGTCACTGGCACCAATGTTGAAAACGTAAGCTATGGCCTGACCATCTGCGCCGAGCGTTCGGCACTTGTCAGCGCTGTTTCCCGATTCGGGCCGCAGATTCGCATCGAGGCCGTCGCCGTGGCTAATTTGAATGACGCCCCGAGCCCTCCCTGCGGCGCCTGCCGCCAGGTTCTCGCCGAGTTTGTTCTGCCCGATGCGCCGGTGATCTTCCCCGCCGCGGATGGGTTGCGGACGATGCCCTTTTCCGAGTTGCTGCCGCTCGCCTTCGAGATGAAATCCACATAATGCCGGAACTCCGTGAGGCACACTAGCCCTATGCCGACAGAACCCGCACCGCTTCACACCATCGACATCATCCGCAAAAAGCGCGACGGCGGCACGCTCGACGCCCGCGAAATCAGCTTCATCGTCAATGGCGCGGCCAGCGGCTCCATCCCTCCGGAACAACTCTCCGCATGGCTCATGGCCGCCTGGATTCGCGGCCTCTCGCTGGACGAAACCCGCTCCCTCACCCTGGCCATGCGCGACTCAGGCGAAAAGTTCTCGCCGGCGCGCCTGGGCAAGGTCGCAGTGGACAAGCACTCCACCGGCGGCGTCGGCGACAAGACCAGCTTCCTCGTGGCGCCCATCGCCGCCGTCTGCGGCCTCACCGTGCCCATGATCAGCGGGCGCGCCCTCGGCCATACCGGCGGGACACTGGATAAACTAGAGTCCATCCCCGGCTACCGCACTGCCCTCACACTGTCTGAATTTGAGACAGTCCTCATTCGCTGCGGCGCATCCATCGTCAGCCAGACCCCGGCGCTGGTCCCCGCCGACCGCGTTCTCTATGCTTTGCGCGACCGCACCGGCACGGTCGAAAACCCCGGCCTCATCTGCGCGTCGATTTTGAGCAAGAAGCTTGCAGCAGGCCTTAATGCTCTGGTCCTCGACATAAAGACCGGCTCCGGCGCTTTCCTGCGCAAGCGCGAAGAAGCCGAATACCTGGCCGCCCTGATGGTGGCCACCGCCGAGGCCGCCGGAACCCGCACCGTCGCCCTGCTGACCGACATGAGCCAGCCGCTGGGTTGCGCAGCCGGCAACTGGATCGATATTGCCGAATGCCTTGAGCTGCTACGCGGGAACAGACCAGCGGAAAGCGAAGACCTGCGCGAGCTTTCGCTGGTACTTGCAGGATGGATGATTCACCTGAGCTGGAAGGCCGCCACGCCGGAGATGGGCTATGCGCGCGCCGAAGCAGCGCTCGCCGACGGCTCCGCCCTGCGCGCCTTCTTGTCGATGGTCGCGGCTCAGGGCGGCGACACAGCGGTCTTCGACCATCCAGCCGCCTTCCACAAGCCAGGCGCGACACACGTCCTCGATGCCTGGGAAACCGGCTGCATCTCAGAAATGGATACAACCAAGATCGGCTGGGCGGTACAGCGGCTGGGAGCAGGCCGGGAGAAGGCTGGTGAGCCCGTCGATCCGCACGCCGGTATTCTCTTCCATGCCCGCCTCGGCGCGCGCGTCGAGCAAGGCCAGCTCATCGCCACTCTCTACGCCACCAGCGAAGCCCATCTGGCCGAGCCTATTGCGCTGCTAAAAGAGGCAATTACAATCTCCAAGACTCCAGCGCATGAAGTCCCGCTGGTCAGTCGCATCTTTACGCGCGAAAATGCCGAGGAATATCTGCGAGATGCGATAAGGTAGTTTTCAGAGATCAGGGGACAGGGGTCAGAGATCAGAACCGGCCTCTCTGAATGTAATCGCGAATACTGGGTGCCCCACCCTCGCCGCGTTCTTGTTTTTGCGGCTAGGGTGGGTTACTTGCTGATCTCTGATCGCTGACCCCTGATCTCTAAGGAGTGTTCGACTTTGGTCCGATATACCGGCATACTTGGAATTCTCGCCGTGCTTGCCGCGGCCTATCTCGGCTCGACCGACCGCAAGCACATCCGCTGGCGCACGGTCGCCTGGGGACTCGGCCTCCAGTTGACCTTCGCCTTCCTGGTCCTGCGCTTCGACTACGGCCAGCGCTTCATGGTCTGGGCTGGGGGCGTGGTCAAGTCGATGCTCGCCTCCACTTACGCCGGAACCCAGCTCGTATTCGGCCAGTTGGGTGTGCCTGGCGGTTCGTTCGGCTCCATCTTCGCCTTCCAGGTTCTCCCCACCATCATCTTCATCTCCGCTTTTTTCGCGGTGCTCTACCATATCGGCCTCATGCAGCTTGTCATCCGAGCGCTGGCCTGGGTGATGCTCAAGACCATGCGCATCTCCGGCGCGGAAAGCATGAATGTGGCGGCCTCCATCTTCATGGGCCAGACCGAGGCTCCGCTCACCATCCGGCCATTCCTCTCCGGCGCAACCCGCAGCGAACTCATGACCATCATGACCAGCGGCATGGCCCATGTCTCCGGCGGCATCATGGCCATGTACATCGCGCAGGGCATCGCGCCCGAGCACCTGCTGGCCGCCGTCATCATGACCTCGCCCGGCACCATCCTCCTGGCCAAGATGCTCGTCCCCGAGACCGGCGTGCCCGCTACCGAGGGCCGCGTCGTCATCCCCAAAGACGAGTTGCACAAGGACGAGAACCTGATCGGCGCCATCGCCCGGGGCACCATCGATGGCGGCAAGCTGGCCTTTAACGTGGCCATCATGCTCATCAGCTTTCTTGCGCTGGTGGCGCTGCTCGACAGCCTGCTCGGATGGGTTCACATGCATAACGGCCTGCACTGGGTTCCCGGCTCGCTCGGCCAGATTCTCGGCTTCCTCTTCGCGCCGGTCGCATGGCTCATCGGCGTTCCCTGGCACGACTGCACCGCCATCGGCAACCTGCTCGGCACGCGCATGGCCCTCAACGAGGTGGTCGCCTACATTGGCCTCGGCGCGCAAAAGGCCGCTCTGGCCCCACGCTCCTTCATCATCGCCACCTTTGCCCTGTGCGGATTCGCCAACCTCAGCTCCATCGGCATCCAGATCGGCGGCATCGGCGCGCTCATCCCCGAGCGCCGCAACGAGCTGGCCAAGTTAGGCCTCCGCGCCATGCTGGCCGGCACCATGGCCAACCTTATCTCTGCATCGATTGCCGGAATGTTTCTGGGGTAAGTTCAAAGTGAAGAAGGCATCAATGAAATCCTATTGGGAAGCAATTGAACCTCTCTTCGCGACTGTTGACTTCCACAATGGTCCCGATGCGTTTGCAGCCTCAATTACTTCTGTGCCGCGTTCCTCCGTACTTCTCTTTTCCGCACACATGTGTGTGGCCGAAGTTCATAACGGCGGATTCCTTCAGCTCTTCTGGAATAATACCGGTGTACTCGTCCCTGAAGCCATCGAGGGTCTTACGACGATTGGGATGCCAATAATAGCGGCCCTTGTCCGAGAGGCAGCCTCCCCGCTGGGTTCTCAGTACCCGAGGGATCGGGATGAACGTTGGGACGCCCTGCTAGTAGCATCAAGGCGCAGCTCAAGAGACCTCAAGCGAATCTTCAAGAATGCCGAAAACCTTTATCTCGCTTTTCAGAAAGCTGCCTTGACGTTACCATTCGATTCCCTGGACCGGCGATTCTGGGAGTGCGCCAAGACTGAAGGCGGAGGCTTTCAAGAGGCAGCTACGCGCTACGCCCGACACCCGCACTTGATTCAATAATGGAAGAGAACGTAATTTTCGTATTTCACTGGGATTTACATCGGAGGGCTTCCCCATGAACGACTCCAGGCATACCCGCATATTGAGCGAACTTGCTGACGGCCGTACCGAGTTGGTCTTCGACCTTCTCCAGGGCGGTCTTGCCGCTGACTACAAGGATGAAAACGGCGTCTCTCTCATCCGGCATTGCGCCTACTACGGGGATGTCAGCGCCATCCGGTTCCTTCTCGCGCGCGGCGCTTCGCTCGACACGCTAGGCGAGAACTTGGATCTCAATGGCGCGGCGTTTCATGGCCATTGGCGGCTCTGCAAATTCCTGCTGGAGCAAGGCGCGAACGTCAATCATCCCTTCCCCGGCACCGGGGAGACTCCGCTTCATTCAGCATTGTGCAAAACAGACCGGATGGTCTACGACCGCGTTCTCACGGTGCTGCTGTCGCATGGGGCGAACCCGAATGTCGCAACGAAATCGGGAGAGGAAACAGGCTGCTTTATGCGCGACTGTAGAACCAAAGGAGAAACACCGCTTCACCGTGCTGCCGCCTTCGGGGAAGTGGAAACGATCCGCTTACTCATCGATGCCGGTGCAATTGTGGATGCAAAAGATGCTTACGGCGATACGCCGCTTTCGTGGGCCAGTTGGTATGGACGTCCAACCCCCATCCTCAGAGAATTACTCTATGGCAACTTTCGCATCAATCCAAAAAATCAACCGCGCGCCAACTTGCTCGGATGGCCGCACGCCTAGCTCCGGGTGCCCAATTCATTTTTGCGTTGTTTGCGAAATGGGTGGGAAACCACAACTCTCGCATAGACCCGTATCCATTATTGGCCTGACCGAAACCGCGCCAGAATATCGTCGAGCATCGCGGGCCGATAGCGAAAGTTGGTAGCCTTCAATCGCTCGAAGCATTCTGCAAGGTCGATCAAGCCGCGCCGCGCGGCAAGATCGAGGATGCCCAGCGTTCCCGTCACCTCGAACCCTTTTTGCAGCGAAACGCGTACGCCCTTCCGCTCATCCATCAAGACCAGATCTGCGTGGATCAGCTCAGCCAGAGCAATCGCCGCGCGCTCCCCATCGTCTAGCAAGGCGGTCTCAGGATCGGCGAGGCCAGCCGCTGGCGCAATCGACAGCCAAGCTGGCGCAGTCAGCGCCCACACGCGAAGCGCCGCAGGAGCTGCCGGATGGCACAGCTCGTTTTATACGGCGGTGGGTAGATGGATTTCACCGAAGAGAGCTGGAAGAACGTCAATCTCCCCGATCAGATGCAGATAGAGGATGGGACTGGTATCGGCAACAACGACGCGCTTCACAAGTTGAGCCGGTCCAGGGTGGCTCGCTCGCGGGCCAGGTCTTGCTCGTCGTATTCGATCCAAACCTGATGCGCCTTGAGGAACCCGTCGAGTTCGTAGCCAGTCGCGAATCCGAGCGCCTGACGCAGTTCCGGCTTGGTTAGACGCCCGCTCTGGTACTCGTCCAGAGCCACCGCCTCCAGAACGCGGCGGGAGAGATCGCCCCCGGCTGCATTCATGCTCCGGGCCAGATCATCGGGAATTTGTACAGTCAGGTTCATATTCTCACCGTAGCGCGGAACGTCAGCCCAGTCAAGAATCTCAACCGGGCAGGCCGCCCGCCCGGATCCGCCTCACCCGATAGAAAATCGTCAGCGCCGTCACCGACCCGCATGTCAGCAAGCTCGCCGCCATGCCCAGGATCAGCGATAAATCCCGCTGAAACACCCCATGTACAATTCCGATCGCTTGCAGCACGCTGAATCCGCCAAAGGTAATCAGCGAAATCCCCTCATCGCTCTTCTTCCGCCAGACCGCCAGCACCTGCGGCACAAACAGCAGCGCGTTGCATCCCAGCCCCAACCCAAAAATCACAGCGACAATCTGCTTCATGCGCAACTGCTCCCACGGCTGGGATTCCGATTGCAATAGCTGCCCTGGAGCTACCCCGGATACGATCCCGTAATGTAGCCCTGCAACGCCTGAATCTGCTGCGCCTGGCCGGAGATCACCCATTTCACCAGATCACCGATGGAGATGACGCCCACCACCTTGTCATCCTGCAACACGGGCAGATGGCGAAAATGCTGCTGGGTCATGATCGTCATACACTCATCCACGGTGTGCTTGGGGCTAACAAACACAACCGTGGTGGTCATGATCTCGCGAACCTTGGTTTCTCTGGAATGGTGGCCCAGCAGGACTCCCTTGCGCGCATAGTCGCGCTCTGACAGGATGCCGACCACGCGACCGTTGGAGATCACCAGCAATGCGCCCACATCGTGCTTGGCCATCGTCTCGATGGCTTCGTAGACCGACTGCTCAGGCGTTATCGACAGCGTTCTGTTCGCGTCTTTGCCCTTCAGCACCAATCCGATCGTGTCGGAAATATTCATCGAACCCTCCTGGTTTTCCAAGTGTGGGTGAGCGCATCCCATCCCGGGGGATGCCTATGCCGTCGCGGATCAGCAGTCAATAGCAGTCAATTTCGACCCATGCGGAATGGTCGAAGCGGCAAGTAGTCAATATAGCGCACCTGGAACACGGAAGAACAGAGCAGAAACGGATTGGGCCTTGCCATGCCTTGAAACGGGCTGGAACAGTCTGCATAAGCGCCCCCATGCGGCTCACCGAGCGCCGACGCTGAACTGGCGAACCAATTCCACAGTTGTAATCAGGTCGATGGCCCACTGCGAGGTTTCCGGCGTGGCGATGGCCGGAGTGAACGAATTGTGGCCGGGAGTCTCTTTCACTGGCTCGGCGACCGATGGGCCTTCGATTGCCGTGAGAGCCACAGGAAAGCGATCGCCGTCATTGAATTTGAGGCTGGCGCGAAACATTTCGATTGCCTCACTTTCGAGCCCGGCATCGTGAGCAATAACCGCGGCGTAAGCCGCGAGGCGCATCTTGGAGTACAGGGGTCCAGGGACTTCGCGGGCAGTCTTGTCGCAAAGCAGAAACCAGGCGTGTGCGAACTCCGGGCAGTCGATCAGCGCGATCAACTCCATGGCGATCTGATCGCCGCCAAAGATGAACAGGAACTCGCTTGCGCCCTGGTTGGGCCGGCCAATGTCGTAGAGGTGCTTGGTTGCCGGATCATAACGATAGGCCCCACGATTGAGAAAAGCGTCGGGCATCGCGCCAATGTCCCTCATGCCGGTTAGAAGGAATTCTCGATAGCGTATGTCCCCGGTGCGCTCCCACTCGGCCATCCAGTTGCTGGCCAGCGCCAGCCAGTCGGGGCCGATGCGAATCAGCGCGGGCTTAATCGGCAGGGGCAGCACCTCGCGCAATGGCGGAACGGCCATCAGCGTCTGCTCCACCACATCAAGCGGCTCGCGCAGCAGGTCGCCCGTGCGTTCGTCTGTGGTCAGGTAGTAGTAAAAGCGCTTCAGAAATGCTTCGTTGATGCGCGCTTCCTTGGCGCCGTCGCCCCAGTGGTTCACGTTGTGCCGCGAACCCAGCCCGGCAAAGCGGCCGGAGTGGTAGACATCCACTTCGGTCGTGTTGCGGGTCATGGCTTCGGCTAGCCGGAAGACATCGGCCCGCCCCGAGCGCAGGAAACTGAACCACAGCCACGCGTTCGGCATCAGTTCGGTGTTGTTCCAGCCGTGGCCGCCAATGTCGTACATCCACTCATGACGGATAGGGTCGAAGGTGCGCACAAAGTCGCCGAAGTCCCAGAAGCCATACCAACGCCGCCGCTCGACCTCGCCGCTATAAAAGCTAAAGGCCCGGTCAAGCTGCTCTTCAGCGCTGGCCAGCTCCGCCGCAGAGAGACCGGACGCCGGACCGCCCTGCAGGCTCCATACGCCCAGCGTATGCGTATCGTGATAGTGCTGCGGCGTGCAAACCAGAAGCGGCGGCTCGTTGGCGGTCTTGGCCATGGCGACCAGCGTTGCGGGGCTAGGAGTGTCAGCAGTTGCCCAGAGAGTCAGTTCGCTGGTGTTGGCAACGCCGTTGGGCGTGCTGAAACCCTCCTGGTAGTCCTCGTATGTGATGCGAATGCTGTGACCAACCGTGTCGTAGTGGCGCAAGTCCATCGCGGGCGCATCCGGCGCCCAAAACCAGACCTTCATCTCGCCTGCCGCTGTTGAAGCTCCGGCGATTTCGAGCGCGGATGGATACTTCTGCCAAAAGTTCTTCACTCCCACCGCAAGCCCGCCCGAAACATCGCCAAGAAATGCCAAACCCCTCGCGCGAGCGCCGTTGACAATGTGCAGCCAGGAACTGGCGCTGCCAGTGCGCTTGCTTATCTCAAAAGAATCGGGCGCAAGCTGGTTGAGCTTGAAGCTGTCCCAAACTGCGAGGCTTTCAAAGGCGGCCTTGTCCCTTGGCGCGAGATCAGCCAGATTGGGGATGCGCTTGCCAGCCAGTTGCGCTTGCTGCATCTCTTCTGCATTCTCGACGGCCCTGGGACGATAGCCGGGACTCATGAGTACCGGCTCGGAGAAAAGGCCGTCGTTCTCAGTGGCAAAGCGGATGTGGCGATTCTGGCGCTCCTCGCGGAAAGGCATAGTAAATGCGAGACCCAGGCCGCGGATGAAGTCGGTAGCCTGATCGCCATCGAAGACAAACGAATGCACCATGCGAATGGTGCCGAGGCCCGCCGTGAAGTAAAGGCGCACGGAGAAGGGCAGCCACTGGCGCGTACCTTTTCCGCCGGACCCCGCGTGCGTGCCTTCAATATGCACCACGGCGCGCACCGGCCCCGACTGCTCAACCGTCACTTTCCCGATTTTGCTGGTGAACTCTTCCTCTCGGAGCGTTCCGCTCGTCTCATATTCGGCCCGGTCTTCGCGCAACACAATCAGCCGTCCGTTGCGCGCCACTTCCCGCCCATCCACCGCAAGCGATTCAATGAGGTTCTGTCCCGAACGGGCGATCCGGCAACGCAGCGGGCCGGTTGCGATTTCGATGGACTGCGCGTCCTGCTTCACCTCGACCGGCGTCGCGGGAGCAATCGTCGGTCGAACCGCAACGGTGAGCGGACCCGCGATCTGCGGCCCCGCGGCAATCGCCAGGCCCGACCACTTCAGCGATCCATCCGGCCAGTACGCCAGCGGCCAGCTCTGTGTCGGCAACGCATTCCCGTCCGCTATGCGCACCGTCACCGCATGTCCAGACGCCATTGTCCCGCGCGCCCAAGCCACTCCCCAACTCACGCCGCAAGGCGCCAAGGGTGCTTCCCTACCAAGCCATGCAAGCTCAACAATCCGTGGAATTGCCGCAGCTGCCTCTGGCTTGATTGCGGGACCAGCAGCGGCCAGCAGCTTTCGTTCGGTCAATGTGCACGCGGCGATTGCTGCGCCGGTCAGGGCGGCATCCCTCAAGAATTCGCGGCGGGTCGTTTCCTTCACAGACAATCTCCTTGGCAACTCCGATCGTGCCTGCCGTCAATCGCACATTATCAGCCTCAGAAGCGGCAATTGTGAAGCGGCCGCCAAACTGGGCCCTCCATCTTTTTCGCCGGACACCGCACACGGGACGCAGCCACGACTGCGCTGGCGAATTCAGGATACAAGTCCAGCATTTCGCGGCCCCCTCACCCTCCCGCGTACAATCGCCTAGACCCCTGTCGCGACCGCACCGAGGAGCCGACACTTTTGCCGCCGACCGCTTTGCCCATCCCCGCGCGAACGCCGCTGCGCACTGCTCTTCTGCTCGCCGCGCTCTTCGCCGCCCTCACATTCCTCGCCCATTTTTTGAGTTCCCTCTGGGGCATGCATCTTGGCTACGGCTACTTTCGCGACGATCTCTATTTCCTCGTATGCGGCCATCATCTCGCCTGGGGCTACGTCGATCAACCTCCGATGGTGGCTATACAGGCCCGCGTTGCCGAGATGCTCTTCGGCCTTTCGCCCACTGGTGTTCGCATTCTCAGCTTTGCCGCCGCTGGCGTAACCATCGGCCTCACGGGCCTGCTCGCCTGGCAGTTTGGCGGCCGCCGCGAGGCGCAAATCCTGGCCATGACCGCCGCACTGGCCGCTCCGGTGTTGCTCGGAACCAGCAACTACCTTTCCATGAACTCCTTCGAGCCGTGTTTCTGGATGGGCTCGCTGCTCGTGGTCCTACGCATTGCCGAGGGAACGGCCTCACCCCGCGCCTGGCTTCTCTTCGGCCTGTTGACCGGCCTGGGACTCGAAAACAAGCACTCGACCGTCTTCTTCCTCATTGCTCTTCTCGCCGGACTGCTGCTCAGTTCCCAGCGCCGCATCCTCTTCGCGCCCTGGTGCGCGGCGGGCGTCGGCCTCATGCTGCTCATCGCTTTGCCGAACTTCCTCTGGCAAGCGACCCATCAGTTCCCCACCTATCAGTTCCTCAGCATCGTTTCCCACTCCGACAAGAACATTAAGCTGCCTCCATTCATGTTTCTCTATGAACAAATAAAAATCTTGCTCTTCTCCACCGCGCCTATTTGGGTGGGTGGCATTGTCTGGCTCGCCTTTTCCCGCGCCGCCCGCTGCTGGCGCTTCGTTGCGTTTGCCTACCTAATCTTCCTGGCCATGATGATGCTCATGCACGCCAAGGATTACTACCTGGCGCCTATCTATCCCATGCTTTTTGCCGCAGGAGCCGTCGGCTTTTCGCAGATCAACAGCCGCGCCTGGCCCGTTGTCACCTACGCGGCTGTTCTCGGCGCAACATTTCTCTTCGCCACAGGCCCCATCGTGCTCACCATTCTGCCGCCAGACTGGTACAACCCCTTAACCGAAGTCTTTGGCCCAAAAAACACCCAATTCGAAAAATTCACCAGCCCCCTTCCGGAAATCCTCTCTGACCGCTTCGGCTGGCCGCAGATGGTCCAGGGTTTTGCTGCCCATTACAACGCGCTCCCGCCCGACGTCCGCGCCCACACCGGCATCTTCTGCCGCAACTATGGCGAAGCCAGCGCGGTCAACATTCTCGGCCCTCAATACGGCCTTCCCACCGCCATCAGCGGCCATCAAAACTATTACTTCTGGGGATGGAACGGCTATACCGGCGAGTCCATCCTTACACTCGGCGACAGCGCCGCCGATTACAAAGACACCTACGCGGAAGTTATCGATCTAGGCCCTTTTGACTCGCCCTGGATCATGGACCATGAGCATCATCACTACTTTTGGCTGCGACACCGCAAGCGCACCTACGCCGAAGACTGGCCAAATCTCAAGTACTGGTACTGACTTCAGCCCAACCCGCGCCGGCGTACCCGATGATGAACTATCCAGCGCAGAGACACCCTGATATAGAATGGTCGCAGAATCCTGAATATCTTTCGGTTGCTCCCTGCCTCACCTGTAAGACTGCGCATTTCTCTGGCTGCAATTCCGTTGCTTCGCCGGAGCAGCACGCGTGTGCGCTGACAAGCTCACCAGCCTCGATCGCGCCTATCGTCCGGACATCGACGGCCTGCGCGCCCTGGCCATTCTCAGCGTGGTGCTCTATCACGCCGGCGTGCCGGGCGTCACTGGCGGATTCACCGGCGTGGATATCTTCTTCGTCCTCTCCGGCTATCTCATCGGCGGTCATATTCATTCCGAACTCCGCTCCGGCAGCTTCAGCTACCTGCGCTTTTACCGCCGCCGCGCCAAGCGGATTCTTCCCGCCTTTTTCGCCGTGCTAGCTTTCATCCTGCTGGCTGCGCTGCTTCTGCTGTCGCCGCTGGAGGCCGCTCAAACCGCGCGCTCCGCCTTCGCTGCCACTCTCTCGGCCTCTAACATTCTCTTCTGGATGACGGCGAACTACTTCGCACCGAAGACCGAATTGAATCCAGTCCTGATGACCTGGTCGCTGGGTGTGGAAGAGCAGTTCTACGTCCTCAGCCCGGTACTCATGGTTCTGCTCACCCGCATCCGACGCAACTGGCTCCTGCCTACGATCCTCGCAACCTGCGCCCTCTCGTTCTGCTTTGCCTGGGGCTCACTCGGCCATTCGCCCATGATGGCGTTTTATATGCTCCCCGCCCGCGCCTGGGAGTTGGGTATCGGCGTCGCCCTCGCAGTGGCTGAGTTGAACTATGGAAGCCGAGCCTTACCGGCCCCGCTTGCCGAATCGATGAGCATGGCAGGTCTGGCCCTGCTGCTCGCGCCCGTCTTTCTGCTCACAGCCGCCACGCCCTTTCCAGGCCCAGCCGCGCTGCCCTCCGTACTCGGCACGGCCCTGCTTCTGGCCGTCCCTGCCAGCTGCATCAATCGCCGCCTGCTCTCCCTGCCGCCGCTTACGTTTCTCGGCCGGATTTCCTATTCCTGGTACCTCTGGCATTGGCCTCTGCTGGCCTTCCTGCGCGTTGTCAACGGAGGAGATCCTCCTCGCCTGGCCATGTTGCTCACAGTCGCCGCATCGCTGGGTCCGGCGGTGCTCTCCTACTTCCTCATCGAGCAGCCTTTTCGGCGTTCCACGCGCCCGCCCGCGCCGTTGCTCTTCCGCTATGCCCTGGTCGGCTTCGCTTTCCTGGCTGCTTGCTCCGCAGTCTGGCTCACCCACGGCCTTCCCCAGCGGTTTCCCGCTCTGGCCAGCATGGAAGCCGCCGAGCGCACCCTCAAGGCCGACCCCTGCCTGGTGGGCGACAGCGACCAGCCCAACTCTTCGCCGGCCTGCTTCGATCTCTCGCCAAACCGGCCTTCTGTCGCCATTTGGGGAGACAGCCACGCCGCGGCTCTTGCGCCCGGCCTGCGCGCCGCCGCAAACGCCCAGGGATACGGCTTTGTCGAGCTGGGCAAGAACTCCTGCGCCCCGCTCACCGGCGCAACCCACTACCTGCCGCTGGAGCCGCTGCGGGCTGCTGCCTGCACGCGCTTCAACCGCAAAACCCTGGCCCTGCTCCAGGCCAACCGCAGCATTCGCATCGTGATCTTTGCTGCCTCATGGGCTGCCCCCTTCAATCGAAACTGGATGGACGGATGGCTGACCCCCGACAGTGCGCCCCAAGCCGCAACGCCCTCGCTCGAAGCATCCCGCCAGCTTTTCACCGAGTCGCTGGCAGCCTCGATCCGCACGCTCCAGAAAGCGGGTAAGGAGGTCATCGTCGTCGAAGATACACCCAACTTTGACTTCGACCCCATGTTGACGGTCCGCACCGCCCGCATCCCCGCGCGCCGCGCTCTGGCGCACTGGCTGAGAGCTGCGGACGCCGCCGATCCGGGAGTCGCGCCTCCCGTCGCCGAGCCAAGCATCCCGCTCTCCATCTCGCTGCTTGAGCAAACGGCAGCGCAGCTTCCAGGCGTCACGCTGCTCGACCCAAAGCCCGCTCTCTGCGCCAGTTCCGCTCAATGCGCCTATCGCGACGGAGACAGCTTGCTCTTCATCGACAGCAGTCACCTCTCGCCCGAAGGAGCAAGCCGCGCCCTCCGTGACCTGCGCCTGCCCGCGATTCAACCATGATTCAATTGGGTTTTCAATAATCGCCAGGGCCAACCCCAGCTGAATCACAGCGGCTTCACTTCCGCCTTCTCGCAACTTCCTCATAAAGATTGGCATATTCCCGCGCCGGCTTCTCCCACCCGTAGTCCTGCGCCATCCCATTCCGCATCAGCTTCTTCCATCCATCCTGGTCTTCAAACGCCGCCAGCGCACTGTCGATGGCATCCAGCAGCCCCTCGGCAAGCAGTTCCTCAAACTTGAACCCCGTTCCCGTGCCCAGCGCCGGATTCCACTCCTCGATCGTGTCGTCCAGCCCGCCGGTCGCCCGCACGATGGGCACAGTTCCGTATTTGAGCGAATACATCTGGTTCAATCCGCATGGCTCAAAGCGCGACGGCATCAGAAACATATCCGCTCCAGCCTCGATCTTGTGCGCCAGCGCATCGTCGTAGCGGATTTGCACTGCCACCTGCCCCGGATGCCGGAACGCCCAGTCGCGGAAGAACCGCTCATAGACCGGCTCGCCAGTTCCCAGCGCCACCACAACCACATTCCGATCCGTCAGCCGGTCGGCAATCTCCGCCACAAAGTCGAAGCCCTTCTGCGTGGCAAACCGCGAAACGATCCCGATCACCGGCGTCTGTGCCCCCACCTTCTCCAGTCCAAACGCATCCAGCAGATCGGCGCGGCATTTCTGCTTGCCGGCCAGATCCTGAGGCGAGTAATGCGCCGCCAGCTTTCTATCCGTCGCAGGGTTCCACTGCGTATAGTCAACGCCGTTCAAGATCCCGTGCAAATCCGCCGCGCGGCCCAGCAGCACGCCGTCCAGTTTCTCTCCAAACTCCGCCGTCTGGATTTCCTCGGCATATTTCCTGCTCACCGTGGTCAGCATGTCCGAGTAAACCAGCCCGCCCTTGAGAAAGTTGAAGTTATCGAACTGTTCCACCAGGTCCATGGTAAATATCTCCCATGGAAGCAAGAGCCGCTCCGTCGTTACCGGCAGAGACCACCCCTGGTAGGCCGCGTTGTGGATGGTCATCACCGTGCCCGTCCCCTTCAGCATCGGGTCGGATTTGTACGTGGTCCGCAGGTAAACCGGAATCAGCGCTGCCTGCCAGTCATGAACATGGAAGATTTGCGGCACGCCCAGCAGCTTCGTTGCCTCAAGCACTGCGCGGCAAAACAGGCCGAAGCGCTCCCAGTTGTTGGGGTAATCACCCGCCGCGGTCCCATAAAGCCCTGGGCGGTCAAACAGCTCGGGGCAGTCGACAAAGTAGTACTGAACTCCGCTCCGTTTGCCTCCATCCACAATCCCCACAAACCGGTTGTAGTATTCAAACGGAATCGTGATCGACCGTGCTGCATACTTCCATTCACCCTCAATATGCTTCTTCACCCCCGCATACAGAGGCAGGTAAACCGTAACCTCGTGCCCTAGCTTGACGAGTTCCGGCGGCAGCGCCCCCACCACGTCGGCCAACCCGCCGGTCTTGGCAAATGGAACGCACTCCGAAGCGGCAAACACGATATGCATCGAATCGATCTCCCTGGCCGTTGCAAAAAAAGCACATCACTGAATCAGCGCAAAACCACCACTAGGGAACCTCTGATTTAACCCCGGCTTCATCTGACAGCTTCGGTGATTTGGAAGGTTTCCGCTCACAAGGCCGGAAATCCGGTGATTTTGGGTTTGTTTCCTCCGCCGCGCCCTGCTTCAGGGTACGGCGGACACACTACGCCCCCAGAGGGGCCAGCCGTTTGCGCGTGATGTAAAGATTCACCAGCGCAAAGCAGGCGAACATCCGATTGGTGTTCTTGCCCAGCCCGCGATAGCGTACCCGGTCGAATCCAAACTGACGCTTCATCACTCGGAACACGTGCTCGACCTTCGATCTTACCTGCGCTTTAACTCGATTCTTGCGCCGTTGTAACTCATCCACAAAATGCTTGTATCTCGTTCGGCGCGAGGTCATATCCTGCGCGCGGGGCGCTTTGCGGCGAATCTTCTCGCCCTGGCCCTGATAGGCCGCGTCGCCCCACACCTTCTGTTCCTTGCCATGCAGCAGATCCGGCAGCACCGCAGAGTCAGCCACATTGGCCGCCGTCGCCACCGCCGTATGCACGATGCCCGCCTTGCTATCCACGCCAATGTGGGCCTTCATGCCGAAGTACCACTGGTTGCCCTTCTTCACCTGATGCATTTCCGGATCGCGCTGGCCCTCTGCGTTCTTGGTCGAGCTCGGCGCATGAACAATCGTCGCATCCACAATCGTTCCGGTCGCTATCTTGACGCCGCAGGCGGCCAAATACTCGTTCACCATTTGTAACATCGAACGGCCGATATCATGCCTCTCAAGCAAGTGGCGAAAGTTGCAGATCGTCGTCTCGTCAGGCGCTGCCTCGCGGCCCAGGTCGATGCCGGCGAAACGCCGCAACGCTGCCGACTCATACAGCGCATCCTCCAAGCCGGGGTCCGACAAGTTGAACCACTGCTGGACAAAATAGAGACGTAACATCCGTCCCAAACCAACCGGCGGACGGCCGTTGTCGCCCTTCCGATAATGTGGCTCAACAAGGGCAACCAAGCCAGACCAGGGAACGATCTTATCCATCTCATCCAGAAACAACTCACGCCGCGACTTCCGCGCAAACTTCTCAAAACCGCCCTGCATAGCAAATGTCTGCTGCCGCATCCCGCCCCTCCTGCCCTATCTACAACTTTACCCAATGAACAGGCGACACGGGGAGTTCTTCAGAGGTTCCCTAGAGCATTTTCACCGATGGATGCTGCCCGTGCTTCCGTTACGGCAGAGGAGTTCCCGCCTGATGGTAGTGCGACTTGTCCGCGAAGACCCGCTCCGCGTTACGCGGATCGTTCTCAATGTGCGGCGTGCGCTCCCAAATCATGGTGCTGCGGTTCTTCAAGTCGTACGCAGGCCAATTCGGTAGTCCGGCAAAGTTCGGATTTCCTGTTTTCCCGTAGGTAATGAGCATCTGAGACATGGTTGCAGCCAGCGCATTCGCCGCCGCAAGTTGCTCCGGCATTGACCCGACCTGTCCCTCGGCCATGGCGATGTTGTCGAACATGAACGGTATGTCGATCGTGTGCATCGCCTTGCCGTTTGCGCCTGGAAAGTTCATCTGATAGACCCAGGTCTGGGGCTGGCTTTTTGGATTCGCGGCTCTCCGCTCTGCCTCCCAGCGCTGCCCCGGCCATGCGCGAAACGCTGTTGCTGCCGCTGTTGCCACCTGGTCCGGCGTATAACTCGGATAGATCTCGCGATACTTTGCAACCACCTCTTCAGGCGTGTAAGGACCGAGATACTGGCTCACCGCGGTCTTGATCACCGAGGCCGCATTCTCCCACGTAATCTCCGTTCCGCGGATTTCAACGTTGGTCTCGTCGTGAACATTGCCGAGAATCATCGGCACCATCTCAGAAAGCGCCGGCGCATCGGGATCAAACGGATTCCGCGAAAGAGTTACATTGTCCACCACCGGAAGCCAGTCCGCACTTACCGCAGCGGCTCCGTTCATTATCTCGTCCATGGTCAACGCATTGAGTTGAGCAGCGAGATTCTTGCCGGGCGTGACGCCCATCTTTTCCAGCACGGTCTTTGCACGGCCTGAAGCAATCTCAATGGACGCTCCCTTGATCTGCTGACCGCTCATGGTCATGACCCGGTGGAACAAGCCCCTGGCCGCGGGAGTGGCCATCAACGCAGCGCACTTGGCGCCGCCTCCCGATTGGCCAAAGATCAGCACGCGCGAAGGATCGCCGCCAAACTCAGCGATATTGTCCCGCACCCACTTGAGCGCGAGGATCAGGTCAAGTTGTCCTGCATTGCCCGACTCGGCATATTCCGGCGCCAGATCGCCGAGGTACAGATACCCGAACGCATTGAGCCGGTGGTTGACAGTCACCACAACAACATCGCCGCGATGAACGAGGCGCGTCCCATCGTAGAGGTCGCTGTTCACGGTTCCATTGTTGTAGGCCCCGCCATGAAAGTAGACCAACACAGGACGCTTGCGGGGTTCGCGCATCCCGGCGGTCCACACATTGAGATGCAGGCAATCTTCACTCTGCACACCCTGGTCGCGAGCAACGCGCGGAGGCCCACCTGCCGACGGCCGCGCGATTGTCAGCTGCGGGGCCATGGATGCGAAGCCAGTACACTCCTTGACATCGCTCCAAGGTGCAGGAGGAGCCGGAGCTTTGAACCGCGTCTTGGCCGTGTCTGCTCCATACGGGATCCCCTTAAATACGTTAACCCCGTCCACGACAGCGCCGCTGACCTTTCCCGCCTTGGTTGTTGCCAGCGGAGCGCTCTCGGCCCACGTAATTCCCTTGCTTTGCAAAGCCAGCGAAGCCGCGGCCATTCCCGAGTAGCGCAGCAAAGTCCGGCGATCGAAACGCTTCATAGATCACTCCCATTCAAGCTGTCGGATAAATCGTCCCGGTCTTCGATCATAATTGCGACCCCTGTTGTCTCGATACCTCGATGCATATCTTGACCGCCTCTGATCTTATCCGTTACCCGAGCAATCTTGAAGCGGTCTGCGGCGAGCCGATTGCGGTGCCGCACCGAACCGTCCCCCTTCATCTACCATCAAAGTAGCCCATGCCTGCCAAACCCAAGCTCGGACAGAACTTTCTCAATGACGCGCAAGCCGTGCAGCGCATCGCAGCCTCTCTCGGCGATCTCTCTGGCCGCACCGTCGTTGAGATCGGCCCCGGCGCCGGCGCCATCACCTCGGCCCTCGCCGTCCGAGCCGCCCATGTTGTCGCCGTGGAGCTGGACCACGATCTGGCTGCGCATCTCCGCACCCAGTTTCCCCCCGAGCGGGTCACCGTCGTCAATTGTGATGTGCTGCAGTACGACTTTGCAGCCGCCTCGTCCGCCGCCGGGCAGCCCCTGCTCGTCTTCGGCAACCTGCCCTACGGCATCACCTCGCAAATCCTCCTCAAGCTCGCCGCCAGCCATGCCTCGCTTGATCGGGCCGTATTGATGGTGCAGCGTGAAGTGGCAGATCGCATCGCCGCCCCGCCCGGCTCGCGCGACTACGGCCTGCTCTCAGTGACCGTGCAAATGTACGGCCCGGCGGAAAAACTCTTCACTCTGCCGCCGGAATCCTTCTCGCCCCCACCCGACGTCCATTCCACCGTCTTCCGCTGGCGATTTGCCCCACGCTTCGTCGAACTCGGCCTGGATGAAGTCAGCTTTCTGCCCTTCGTGCGCAAAGTCTTCGCGCAAAAGCGCAAGACTCTCGCCAACAATCTCCGCGCAGCGGGCATTGCCCCCGCAGCTGCCGCCGCCGCTCTGGCAGAGGCCGCAATCGATCCCCAGGCCCGCGCCGAAGCCCTGCCCGTTGAGGCTTTGGCCGCGCTCTGGCACAGTCTGCAAAATGCAGCGTCCAGCGAATAGACAGCGCCTCGCGCTAACTCCGGAAACATCCCGCATAAACTCCCACCGCAACACTTTCAACTAACTCGTGTCTCAATGAATGTGAGTGCGGATCGGCAAACGGTAACAAAACAAACCGCCGCCTCCCCAGGAGATACATCCATGAAACTCTCTCTAATTGGCGTCGGAATTCTCGCACTTAGCTCCACCATTGCCTTCTGTCAGGGTGCCAACATCAACCAGCGCCGTGAAAATCAGCAGGACCGCATTGCGCAAGGCGTGAGAAGCGGACAGCTCACCGCTCGCGAAACTGCTCACCTTGAGCGCCGCGAAGCCTCCATCGGACGCGAGGAACATCGCATGCGCTCCGCCGACGGCGGACGCCTCACACACGGTGACCGCATTGCTCTCAACCATCGCCTCAACCGCACCTCGCGCGCCATCTACCGCGACAAGCACAACGCCGCAAGGCGGTAAGCCAACTCGCACTCCATGACGCCAAAGGCCGCCCAAAGTAACTTGGGCGGCCTTTTCTGTCTGCGGACAATCTAAGTCCGTCAACGCACGGCAAGCGTGTATCCAATGTTAGCTTTCGGCGTATCGTACACCCCATAATCGCAGCTAAACACCGTCCAGGCTTCCGTGGTGTCAGCTGCATCCGTCGTCGAGGTCCAATAGTACTGACTTACCATAAAGTTAGTAAATATCGGCGGCCGGAAGACCGACCCGTCCAAGTTCAGATAAGTGTGGTCGAAAAAGTCGGCGTGATTGTTTTCCATCCTGTCT
>Ga0302270_10000617_pt1 | contig 37920 bp, 36 predicted proteins | sample III_Bog_E2_3_FD_198773 | JGI IMG/M metagenome (GOLD analysis project Ga0302270, IMG submission 198773) | Peat permafrost microbial communities from Stordalen Mire near Abisko, Sweden - III_Bog_E2_3 | ecosystem: Environmental > Terrestrial > Soil > Wetlands > Peat | place: Sweden: Abisko... | reverse complement strand
CAACAAACTGAAACACTTCCGCCGCTTCGCCACCCGCTACTGTAGAACCATCCAGGCCTTCCGCTCCTTCACCGCACTCGCCTGCGCTTGGCTCCGGCTTAAGCTATATGTGGATACGCCCTAAGTCTCGGGCAAGTATGTCGACTGCAAAGTCTCCCACTGATTGCTCGCGCCCTACAACCTCAAGATCGAGGCCAAGCACCTCACCAATCAGATTGATGTGTTCGACCACCCAAGGAGTGAAGTCGATGGCTTCGTGTTTCCAAACATTCCGCAAATCAACCCGCAATAACTTGCCAAGTTCAATGCTGCCCATTGACGCGATCTCCAGTATTGTGAATCAAACAAACTAATTATATGCAGACTCCAATTTAGCGATAATGAACCTAGCTCTGAGTATCCATATCTAGCTTCGCAGACACGAATACTTCATAGCAGAACAGTCCCCTACTTCTCCGCTGGTGGGGGATAGTACGGCAGCTTCTGCTGCTCCTGCGAAGCCCGCTTCACACCGATCTCTCCGAATAGAATCGAAGGCGCAATTGTCGTCTGCGGCGCGCCACTGGTATTGTTCGCCACAAACGGATCGTCGCCCGCAGCCAGAATATCCGTGCGCAGGCTGCGCTGATCCAGTTCGTCAAACACCGCGCCGCGCACCAGCGTCCTGCTTCCATCCGGCTTCACGCGATACAGCAGCCGCGGCGTCAGCTCCGGCCCCAGCGTATCCACGGAGTACACCGCATCCAGCCCCTGGTCGCGCGCCATGGTCAGCAGCTTTGCTTCCATATCCTTGCGCGGCATCGGCTCGCTTGAGCTGAACACCATCACGCCGGAGCGCGAGTGTGCAGGCTGCGCCAGCGGTGCCCGGCCATGGCCGTTTGACGCTGGGAAATCTTTCACCGGCTCGCGCCCGATCAGGTAGTTCGTCAGGATACCCTTTGACACCACCTGCACCTTCTGCGCGGACACGCCCTCATCATCCACGTCATACGCGCCCACCAGGCTCTTGCCCGCAAACGCTGTCAGCAGCGGATCATCCGCCACATTCATGAACTCCGGCAGCACCCGCGATTTATAACTGGACTTGTAGCCGCCTGTAGTGCGCGCTGTCGTTCCCGGCTTGGGCTTGTCTGCTTCCACATCCGGAACAAACAGGCCGTTGAACACATCCGCCGCGGCATCGCCGGAGAAAAGCACCGGCCCGTGATACTCCTCGCCCACCACCGGAGCATTGCGCAGGTCACGCAGTGTGTCCAGCATCTCAATCGCCTTGGTGTGGAAGCTGTCCCACGCAGTCAGTTGATCCGCGCTCGCAGCTATGCTGGAAACATTGCGGTCCAGCCGCATGCCATCCTGCGCCTGCGTGCCCGCGCCCAGTGAGCACGAATAGTACGCATGCCCGCCGCGCACCACGCTGCCTTCGCTGTTCACCAGGTAGCGATTCACCGCCACCGCCTGCACACCCGCCGCCGAATACTGAACCTCAGGCGCGAACGGCTTCACCGCTGCATCGTTCGCATACCATCCGCTCGCCTCTGCCACGCGCTTCTCCCACAGCGGCTGGTCAATGCTCAGCTTCACCAGCGGATCAATCTGCACTACCAGCTTCGCCGCGGAAAAATCATCCGCCGTAGGCGGCGTCTGAAAGCCCTTGAGCTGTGCCTGCTTGGCGGAGTAGCCACGCAGCGCATTCTTGTACGCCTCGTCGGTCGCTGCCCACAACCCATAGCGCAGCGCGGTCACATCATCATCCACCGTCGTCAGCTGTGCCGTGCCATTGCCCTGCGCCGTGGAGTTGTCCGTCTTGTAGTCGCCAATGCGAACCGTCACCCGCAGAATGCGCTGGTGCGAGGTCTGCCGCCGTGTCAGCGCGCCGTAATCTGCGCTCGCTTCAAACTCGTCTATATCTTCTACGCGGTATTCCACAAAGTAGGGCGTCTGCATCTGCTGCAGATGCAGCGTCTTCGCGCGCTCCAGTTCCGCCTGCATCGCCTTCAGCAACGGATCGCTCACCGCAGCCTGTGCCTTCGCTTGCGGCGTCAGTGCAATCATCGCCGCTGTCATCACCAGTCCTGCAACCCGCGTCGTCATCTTTGCCATGGAGATTTGCATTAGCGTACCCCCTTCGCGACCGGCATAACCTCTGCCGGAGGCGGTGGCAGAATCGGTGGCCGCGCCGTTCCCTGGGGCTGTTTCTCGGTTTCAATCTCAGACACCAGCATCGCCGGAGCCACAGCGGAAACCGGAATCGTGCCTGACTCCGCGCCACACTCGCCATTGAAGACCTGCGGCTGATCATCCGTCGCCACAATGCGGTTCAGCGCTGCCTGCGGCGTGCCCACAATGCTGACACCGCGCACCAGTTCATCTGGTCGCCCATCCACGTACACGCGGTAGACCACCAGCGGAATGACCGAAAACGCTTGTGGCGACGAGCGCTGCGTCACCGCGAACCCTGACGAAATATCCTGGAAGTAAAGTCCGTAAGGCTTGCCCTGCTTCTTCGCTTCGGCAATCAGCATCGCGCGCAGCTCCGCCTCGCTCACCGTCTTGGATGAAGTCACAATCAGGTTGCCCTGCCGCCCCGTGGGCAGCTTGCCCGTCTGCGCGCGGCCATGGCCATTGGAGTTTCCAAAGCTCGCAATCGGCAGCCGCGACATCAAAAACGTCTTCAGCACGCCATCCTGGATCAGGTCCACGCGACGCGCTGGCTCGCCCTCATCGTCGTAGAGGTAGTGCCCGCTCAGCTGTGTACCGCGAAAGGTCGAAAGTGTCGGATCATCCGCTACGCTTAGAAAGCTCGGCAGAATCGGCTTGCCAATATCCTTGGTGAAGGTCTGCCCTTCCTCATCGCCACGCTGCCGTTGGCCTTCCAGACGGTGCCCAAGCACCTCATGGAAGAACACCGCGGAGGCGCGGCCCGAAAGAATCGCCGGCCCATGGAACGGTTCCGTAATCGGCGCAACCCGCAGGTCTTCCAGGTTCTTGCCCATCGCTGCAATGTCCGCGTTCAGTTTCTCCGTCGAAGGCAGCCCGCTCAGCACGTGCGCTTCATACGTCAGTACGCGGAATATCTCCATGCCATCATCCGCGCGCGTACGCGCTACTACCACCAGCCGCGCCAGTTGCGTCGGCGAAATCACCACCGAGCCTTCTGATGAAACGTAGTAATCATTCTCCGTATCGCTGGAGAGAATCACCGCGTCAAAAAACACATCCGGATATGCACGCAGCGATGAAGAGAGGGCGCGCACCCGCGCCTCCCATGCCTTGCGGTCCACCGTCTCCGGCGTGAACGGAGTCACGATGCCTTTCACCGCGGTCTCCACGGAAAAATCCGGCGAGCTATCCTCTTCCTTCGCGCGCACCTGCTGTTCCGTCTTCACCTTCAGATAATTCTGCAGTGCGTTGCCGTAGCCGCGATTCGTGGCAAACCAGAGCGAACGCCCAAGCGCCGCACCATCATCATCCAGCGGTAATGAGATTGTGCTCAGCGCGGAAGTGCGATGCGTGCCGTGGGTATTGTCTTGCGCGGGCGAACCCACGCGCACCTGGATATCGCCCATACGCACATGCGTCTCATTAGAATTCACCAGCGCGCCATACTGCGCCATAATCCGCGTGGAGTGCGCGTCTGCCACGTCGTAGCTGATGAAGTACGGCGCTGGCTGGGCACTGCCGTCGGTCGTCTTATCTGTCGCAGGCTTTCCCAGCGATTGCATCGCGCGGCTCAACTCTGTCTGCATGGTCTGCAGCAGAAGGCTCTGCGCCGCAGGCTTCACCGGCGGCTTCTTGGCTGCGGGGCTCGCCGCATAAACTGAAGAACTTGCAACCGTGGAAACGCACAGGGGTATCGCTACAGACAAAACGGAACGGCAAAACAGACGGTTCATTCGGAAGGGGTGCTCCTTGAGGCGGCGCAGTTACGCGGCGGATGTGGGAAGTGTACCGCGTTTCCCTTTTTAGACGAATTCCTCCCATCTTCGTCATAGCTTCACCACGATGTGTCATCCCCACAAAATACTTGTCACCCTGAGCGCAGCGAAGGACCTGCTTTTGTCTCTGCGAACGTAGTGAGCTATTCGCCGTGTGCGCAGCACATTCGCTGTGCGTACAGCACCCGTGAAAGAATAGCTTCCGTGCCCGTGACCTACACATTGCCACCCGAGCTCTATGCCAGGGCCGTCGCTCTTGGCCGCCTGATGGTAGACCTGCACTTCGCGCATGAGTTCTGGCCCATCCTGCTGTTGCTTCTTCTGCTGTGCTTTCGTTTTCCCGCGTGGCTGGCCGGCAGCATGGGTACGCATATCCGGCGTCCCTGGCCGCACAAGCTCCTCTTCGCCGCCACGCTTATATTGTTCGTTCAGCTTGCGTCCCTCCCGCTCAGCATCATCGGCCACCATATACTCCTGCGCTTCGGCATCTCCATCCAGCACTGGCCCAGCTGGTTTGCCGATGTAGCAAAGTCCCTGGCTATTACCACCATCGTCGGCACCGTACTCGTGGCAATCGTCTACTTTCTGCTTGCCCGTTCGCCACGCCGCTGGTGGCTCTGGTTCTGGATCATCATGGTCCTGTTCATGGTCGCCGGGGTCACGCTCACGCCGCTGGTCATTGATCCTCTCTTCAACAAGTTCGAGCCGCTGGCGCAAACCAATCCCGCACTGGTCACAGAGCTGGAGCGCGTTGTGCAACGCAGCGGCATCACCATCCCGCCCAGCCGCATCTTCCTGATGCGCGCCAGCGCCAAGGTGACGGAGACCAATGCCTACGTCACCGGGTTCGGCTCATCCAAGCGAGTCGTGGTGTGGGATACCACCCTCCGCAGTACCCCGCCAGATCAGATTGACTTCCTCTTCGGCCACGAACTGGGCCACTATGTGCTGCACCACGTGGTCTACGGAATGCTCTTTGCTGCCGCGCTCATGCTGCTCTGCTTCTGGCTGGGCGCGCACATCACCGCCTGGATGCTGGACCGTTTCGGCCCGCGCTGGGGCATCACCTCCCTGCGCGACCCGGCCATGCTGGCCATCCTCCTGCTGCTCTTCGCCATCGCCCAGGTCGCGACGGAACCCGTCGACAACGCCTTCAGCCGGCACATTGAGCATGCCGCGGATGTCTACGGACAGGAGGCCATGCACGGCATCGTGCCCGACCCCGCCGCTACCGCCGCCACCTCCTTCCAGGCCCTCGGCGAGCAGAATCTGGCCACCCCGGAACGCCGCCCTCTGGTCGAGTTCTGGTGCTACAGCCACCCCGCCACCGCAGACCGCATCGCCTTCGCCGCGGCGTATCATCCATGGTCAGGGGATGCGCAGCCGGTGTATTTTCGCAAGTAACCTGCGGCGCCCCGCGCAAGCAAATCAAACTCGCCAGCCCCATCAGGCCGGCAACGGAAGTTAGGATTTTCTCCATGTCCACTGACTGCCTCTTCTGCAAGATCGCCAAGGGTGATATCCCCGTTACCAGGGTTTACGAGGATGAGTATTCACTCTGCTTTCCTGATATTGATCCCAAGGCTCCCACCCACCTGCTGCTGATTCCCAAACACCACATCCCCTCCCACGCCCAAACCACCGTTGAGCATCGCCAGCTCCTCGGCCACCTGCTCGAAGCAGCCGCCGAAGTCGCCCGCATGGAAGGTCTTGACGCAAAAGGCTACCGTATCGTCATCAACACCGGCCCCGATGGCGGCCAGTCGGTGAACCACCTCCACCTGCACATCCTGGGCGGCCGCCACATGGCCTGGCCCCCCGGCTAATCTTCCGGCCAAACAAAAAGAGGTTCCGGCATCCCCGAACCTCTTTTTTGTTTCATAAAACTCTGTGGCCTACTCTGTCGCTGCTTCGGCCTTCGCCCCACGCTGCCGCGGAACCAGCTGGCACATCACAATCGCTTCGCAGACCAGCTTGCCGTCCACAAACGCCTTGCCCTGCATCTTCACCGCGCGGCTCCGCCATTGCAGCACATCCACCTCAAACCGCACCTGGTCGCCCGGCGTGACCGGACGCCGGAATTTGGCGCCCTCGATCCCGGTAAAGACCATCAGCTTGTCGGCGCGGTCAGGTATCTCCGTCAGTAGCAGCGCGCCCCCAGCCTGCGCCATCGCCTCCACGATCAGCACGCCAGGCATGATCGGGTAACCCGGAAAATGCCCCTGGAAGAAGTACTCATTGATGGTCACATTCTTGATGGCCACAATTCGCTTCTGCGGAATAATCTCCACGACGCGGTCAATCAATAGAAAGGGATAACGGTGCGGCAGGATGTCCATGATCTGGTTAACATCCATCGTCTGCGCGGCTGGTGCTGTAGTTGTATTTTCCTGCATAGCAAGCCCGATTATACCCGTCTGTCCGCCCTCAATTCCCCTACCTACTTCTTAGGTAGCGGCACCGTGGCCGCGTCAAACATTGCGTCCGGCAACCCTACGTTGTACCGCACATCCACAATGTAGCGCTGCTGCGTCAGTTCCCCATTGTGGTAGCGGGTGATATTGAACGGAGTCTGGATTCCCTGTACCGGCTGGTAGCCGTCGTACTCCTCCTCGTCCTCGTCAAAATCCTTGTATGTCGTATTCCGCCAGCGAAAGATCCTGCGCAGCGGCAGATGGTTCTCCTTATCCAGCTCCAGGGTCACATTATCGTTCTGCGCGGTCACAATGCGGATCTTGTCCGCCTGCCGCCGGCCTACCGTATCCGTGCCCATGTAGAAGACCGTCGCCGTCGGGTCTTTCATCCACACCCGCGCTACGGCTTCCACTGAATGGGCACGCCGGCGCAGCACGTCGTCCACATTGTCCTGCGGCAGATACTGCCGCCCCTTGTACGTGATCTCTACGCCCTTACCCCCGGCAATGATCTGGATGATGTCGCGCTTCTTGGTGTACTCCATGCGCTCCTCGCCGGAGGCGCGGTGCATCTGCCAGTACGGCACAATCTGCTCCGTCGGCGCCCCCAGGTAGAAGGCCGCCGTCCGCCCGTGGATCACGGAATCCTTCAGGTTCAGCCACGCATCTCCGCCCAGCGCAGTCACCATGGCCTGCAGCAGTTCGCGGCCCTTGGCATCGTCCTGGGCGGGTGCCGCCGCTTGCTGCGCCCGGACCCCGGCACACGTCAGCATCAGGCCCAGTATTGCCAGCCATACCGCCGGAAATCTCCGCCAGAATTCTCGTGACATCTTGCTTGGGTGCACCGTACTATCAGTTGCCATCATCCAAACCTTACGGGTCATGCAGGCATCCGCGCAACCCTGCGCCACTTGCATCACCAAAGGAGAGTTCCATGAAGATAGCCGCAATCATTGCCCGCACTTTGCTTGGACTCGGTTTCATCGTCTTTGGGTTGAATGCTTTCCTTCACTTTATGCCGCCGCCGCTCATGTCCGGCCCGCCCGCTGATTTCTTCACCGCCATTGCCGTAGAAACCCATTTCATCTGGTTCATCGCCTTCTTCCAGGTGCTGGGCGGCCTCCTTGCTATCTCCGGCCGCTTCACCCCGCTCGGGCTTACGATTCTAGCCGCCATATTGGCCAATATCATCGCCTTCCACCTTGCCTTCCACGCACCCGGCATCGGTACAGGGGTGGTCTTCGGCCTTCTCGCCCTCTTCTGCCTATGGGTCTATCGCGCCAATTTCGCCGGTATCTTCTCGTCCGCAACCAGCATCTGACCCTATATCTCCAGGCTCCTTCCCCGGACCGCTCCCGTCGCCCTCAATAGGCGAGGGGAGCGGCTAGACATTTCTCTCTTCCCTCCCGCCGCCAAACTTTCCATCCCGCCTTCTATACTGGATGGTGTCCATGCAAACCTTTCAGCCTGTAGAAGAGCAACTGGAGTACCTCACCAAGGGCGCCGCCGAGATTATCCCCCTGCCCGCTTTGCGCGAGCGCATTGAGCAGTCACGTGCCAAGGGAATCCCCATGCGCGTGAAGGCCGGCTTTGACCCCACCGCGCCCGATCTCCACCTCGGCCACACCGTCCTTATCCGCAAACTCAAGCACTTTCAGGATATGGGCCACACCGTCATCTTCCTCATTGGCGACAGCACCGCTCTCATCGGCGATCCCACGGGCCGCAACGTCACCCGCAAGCCGCTCACCCGCGAAGAGATTGATGCCAACGCCGAGACCTACAAAGAGCAGGTCTTCAAAATTCTCGACCGCGAAAAGACCGAGGTCCGTTACAACTCGGAATGGCTTGCCGCTCTCGGCTATGCCGATATGATTCGTCTCGCCGCGCAGGCCACCGTCTCGCAGATGCTGGAGCGCGAAGATTTCAGCAAGCGCTTCAATGCCGAGCAGCCCATCAGCGTGCACGAGCTGCTCTATCCGCTGGCGCAGGGTTATGACTCCGTCATGCTGAAGGCTGATGTAGAGCTTGGCGGCACCGATCAGAAATTCAACCTGCTGATGGGCCGCGAGTTGCAGCGCAAAGACGGCCAGCCCCAGCAGATCGTGCTGATGACGCCCATCCTCGAAGGTCTCGACGGCGTGCAGAAGATGTCCAAGTCGCTCGGCAACGCCATCGGCATCAAGGAACCGCCCGCTGACATGTACGGCAAGCTCATGTCCATCTCTGACGAGCTGATGTGGAAGTACTGGACCTTCCTCACTGATCTCCGCCCCAGTGAGATCGAACAGATGAAGGTTGATGTGGCCGCCGGCAAGCTGCACCCCATGGAAGCAAAGAAGCAGCTCGCGCGCAGTATTGTGACTGACTTCCATTCGCAGGAAGAAGCTCAGCGCGCTGACGCCAACTGGGCCACCCAATTCCAGAAGGGCGGCATCGCCGAAGATCTCGAAGAGGTAGCCATTCGTCTTGAGGATGTCGCGGTTGCAGATTCAATCACGCTGGGACGCGCCCAGGAAAACCCAACCGCCGATGTTTTTCTTCGTATTCCCAAATTGGTCGTAGCTCTTGGACTGGCAGCTTCAACCACCGAAGCTAATCGCAAGTTAGGTGAAGGAGCTATCAAAATTGATCAAGTCATCCAAAAAAATCTAAATTGGCGTTGCCCAAATAGGCCCATACGAATCAACATCCGGCTAGGAAAGCGGGCTAAGATCGCTGTGATCAACTAGCCCTTGCTTTTGTCTTTGCCCTTGCTTTTGTCTTTGCCCTTGCTTTTGTCTTTGCCCTTGCTTTTGTCTTTGCCCTTGCTTTTGTCTTTGCCCTTGCTTTTGTCTTTGCCCTTGCTTTTGTCTTTGCCCTTGCTTTTGTTGTTGCTCTTGCTTCTAAGGTGGGTGCGGGCTTTAGCCCGCACATTACACCCCTGCACAAATCGGGCTTTAGCCCCTGAGGTATTCACTCCGCTCGCATGAGCACAAATCCTCAAACATACGCCATCACGTCTGTCGCTCACGACCGCCTCCGCATCTTTCAACGCACGGCCAACGCTGAAAAGATGGTCGAGCTCATCTTCCGCTATCGCGATGAAGGCCGTTATTTATTGCACGGCTTCGTTGTCATGCCCGATCACATCCACGTGCTGCTCACCCCTTCGTCCGATCAAACCATCGAACGCTGTGTCCAATGCATCAAGGGCGGCTTTTCTTTTTCTATCCGGGGAAGCTTCAAGGGCGATATCTGGCAACGAGGCTTCCATGAGCATCGAGTGCGTGATTTGGAAGACTTCGTGAACCAGCGTACCTATATCGCGATGAACCCAAGCCGAAAACAATGGGACACATACCAGTACGTGCATACCCTCTTCGCTGAGCGGCTCAATGACGTGCCAGAATACCTCAGGGGCTAAAACCCTGTTCCGAAGGCTGCCCGTATTGTGCAAGCTAAAGCCCGCATCCACCTTGCATTCCCGTGACCCGAATCACTTCTTCTTCCTCCGCCCATGCGATACCTTTCCGCGCATGCAAGTTCGTTCGTTTGTAACTCTGCTTCTCCTTGCCACCATACCGCTGGCCGCAGCCACCAAAGTCCACACCGTTGCCCTCGGCGCAGCGCGCCACGAACCCTACCAGCCACCGGACGCCGCCACCCGACTGAAAGGCAGCGACGCTATCCTTCTCAAAATCCGCCCGCTCATCATTGACGGCCGCCAGAAGGAATGGACCACCGGCGACACCCACGACGTCACCGACCGCACCTACACCGTGCGCCGCGCCCTGCGCCTTAATGACGCTCTTCCCGGCGAAGCCCAGCACTGGATCTGGCAGCCCGGCCCCTGGCTCACCGTTGACCGCGTCACCGGCCACATCGCCGCGCTGCACCTGCCAGACTTTGACCCCGCCGTCTCTGAAGCTGTATGGTTCCGCGACTACGCTGCCTACTGCGGCGTAAACTCCACCGCAAAATCGCAGACCCTCGTCGCCGTCGTCGCGCAGATCAGTGTGCGCCGCGCCATCGTGCAGCACACCATCGGCAAGTGGGATCCGCAGCAGCACGCGCAACCCGTATGCGCCGCCGCGCAATGGCAGCGCCAGCCCGTCCGCGTTCACCTGCAGCCCACCGGCGGCCCAGCAATTGATATGGAAATTGTCGGCGCTACCTCGGCCCTCATCGAAGAAGGTGATTCACCGGACGAACCATAATCTACTTCCCCGGCAGCACCTTGATCGTTCGCATCCAAGTCGCCGCAAACTCCGGCCAATGTGTAACCGGCAGCGGCCCCGGCCTGAGCCCATACCCGTGCCCGCCCTGCGCGAACAGATGCAGCTCCGCTGGCACCTTCACCGCCTTCAATCCCTGGAAGTACAGCAGCGCATTCTCTTCGTGGACCGGATCATCCTCCGCCTGCACCAGAAACGTGGGCGGCGCGCTGGCCGTGGGAGTCGCCTCCGGCGCCAGCTTCGTCAGCGTTGCATCTGCCAGGTACGCCGGGTAGATCACGATCGCAAAATCCGGCCTCGTGCTCACCGCCGCATCCGCGTCGCTCTCGCCTTTGTACCTGAAGTCGTAGTGGTTGCTCAGCATCACCGCCAGGTGTCCGCCGGCAGAAAATCCCAGCACGCCCACCCGGCTCGGATCGATCTTCCACTCCGCCGCATGCTGCCGGGTAATGCGCATCGCCTGCTGCGCATCCTCCAGGTCTTCCGTGCGCGCTGGATAATGTCCCTGCCCCTTGCCGTCGGCATTATTGATCGGCACTCGATACTTTGAGAGCACACAGGTCACTCCAATGGAGTTCAGCCGCTGGCATACCTCCGTCCCCTCCAGGTCATACGCCAGAATGCGGTATCCGCCGCCCGGCAGCACCACCACGGCCGCTCCCGTATCCTTCGCCGCATCCGGTTTGTAGACCGCCAGCGTCGGCTGGCTCACATTCGTCATGTGCATGAGTGGGCGACCGTTTACCAGCCGGTCATCCGGCTTGGTAATGTCCTTTTCCGCCCCCGGCATCTGCACCGTCTCCGGCGCTCCGTGCGGCCACAGCGGCAGCGTAACCTGCTGAGCCCGTGCGCACATAGGCACACCGGCAGGAACGAGAACGGCAATCAGGGCAACGTGCAATATACGATTCATCATCACCCCAGGAATTTTACGCCCGCCCGGCAGCACCCCATCCGCAGCGATTCCCTGAGACCATTCCCCCCTCGTATGCGTATCCTTAGTCAGCAGTTCTAGTCCGGCGCAGTCCCTTGCTACCGCGCTTTACCCCGAAAGCTGAAAAGAGGAAACCCTATGCGTCGTTATCCCTTACTTGTTTTGTTCCTGCTCGCTCTTGCCGCCATCATCGCCGCCCTGCCCGCCCGCGCTGCAGATGCCACGCCGCTCGCGGTTGGCACCGTCGCGCCCAACTTCACTCTGCCCTCGCAAGACAACGCGCCCGTCTCGCTCTCCAGCTTCAAGGGCAAGTGGGTCGTGCTCTACTTCTACCCGAAAGACAAGACCAGCGGCTGCACCATTGAGGCCCACAACTTTCAGCGCGATCAGGCTAAATACGATGCTGCCAACGCAGCCGTCCTCGGCGTAAGCCTCGACACGCCGGATAGCCACAAAAGCTTCTGCACGCAGGAGAACCTCACCTTCAAACTGCTGGCAGACCCCGCGCACAAGGTAGTGGATACCTACGGCGTCCCCGTGAATGACCACATGGGCATGAAGTATGCCTCCCGCTGGACCTATCTCATCGCGCCCAACGGACACATCGCGAAGGTCTGGACGAAGGTGGACGTGAACGCCCACAGCGACGAAGTCCTGGCCGCCATCGCCGCCGCAAAGTAGCTTTTATCTTTGCGTGCAAAGCGCGCTCTCCGCCCCACGCGCAGCACACGCAAAAACGCCCGGAGCTCCTTGTGGAGTGCCGGGCGTTTTTGCTTGCCTTGAACCCTGGTTTACTTCTTCTTCTTTGCAGCTTTCTTTACGGCCTTCTTTGCTGCCTTCTTCGCGGGCTTCTTTACTGCCTTCTTGACTGCCTTTTTCTTCGTTGCCAAGGGAATACCTCGCTTAGTTGATTTTTTGGTGCTCTTTTTTGAAGCAGCCTTTTTAGGGGTTGCCTTACCGCCGCGTAGAGCACTCGGTTTCTTCGCGGCAGATTTTGCGGCCTTCTTTACGGCCTTCTTTTTCGCGACCTTCTTCACGGCTTTCTTCTTGGTGGGCGCGGACTTCTTGGCAGCCTTCACTACAACCTTCTTCGCCGCCTTCTTCACTACAGCTTTCTTGGTTGCCTTCTTCGCGGCCTTCTTCACTACAGCTTTCTTCGCAGCCTTCTTCTTCGCAGGCGCACTCTTCTTCACCGCAACAGGCTTCTTCACCGCAACAGGCTTGGCTACCGGCGCTGCTGCGCTCTTCTCCGGCGTTACCGAAGGCCGGGTCGGCGGCGTGTAATTACTGACCGGCGTAGCCGGCATGGAAAAGACCTCAGCCTCTTCCGAGTGTGGCTCGGCGTCCTGCAGATGATCTTCTTCCGGCTCCAGCTCATCATCGTCATCGTCTGACGTGAGTGTCATGCTGGTCTCTTCTTCTTCATCTTCGCCAAAATGATCGTCGTCATAGTCTGAAAAAAGATCGGCGGCGGCGCGAAGCGTGTACTCATCCTGCGACATAAACCCCTCCACGGGCAGAGCGGCCAGGGGCATCGCTCTGGTAATTACAGACACAAGGATGCGCTTACTTCTTAACGAAGGCAAGAGAGAAATCGCGATTTTTAGCTTTTCTTTTTGCGCCGCGAGGGTGCTGCCGCGACCGTCTTTTTTGCCGGCGCTGCGCTCGTACTATGGCTTCGTGAGCGAGAGGTAGTCGCCGCTGGCGCCGGCCTTGCGCTCTTCGCATGCGAACTCGCGCTGCGCGTACTTGTGCTTCGGGAACTCGTCCCCCGCGCCGCCCCGCCCCGCGATCGGCTGCCCTTTGCGCCCTTTGTGCTGCGCGTGCTTCCAGCATCAGCAGCCGCGCCATGCGCACCGCCCTTTGTGCTGCGCGTGCTTCCAGCATCAGCGGCCGCGCCATGCGCGCCGCGCTTGTGTCCGCGGCCTGCCGGAGCAAGATGCACCGGCTCCGCCACCACCAGTACCTTGCCCACTGCCACCGTGTTGGATCGCAGATTATTCCACGTCCGCAGGTGTTCCACTGAGACCCCAAACCGGTCAGCCACCGTGATCAGCGTATCGCCGCGCCGCACGGTATAGCGCGTTGCGTGTACGCCGCCCGATGCAGCAGCCGCAGCCGGCATCACCGGGATCAGCAACTCGTCTCCCGCCTGCAGATCGTCTCCCGCCTTCAGGTCGTTTACCGTTGCAATCTCCTGCGTCTTCACGTGGAAGCTGTCCGCAATGCTGCCCAGCGTCTCGCCGCTCTGCATCACGTGGAACCGCCAACTCCCGCGCTTCTCTACCGGCACCGCAGCAATCCGTTTCTCAAACAGCGCCTTGGTTCCCACCGGCAGGTGCAGGTCATAGTTGATGTCGTTCGGCGTGCTCAGGCGCAGCAGCGCAGGGTTCAGCGCCACAATCTCCTGTACGGAACTCCCCGTCACGTCTGACACCAGCCGCAGGTCCAGCGCGTAGTCCACCGTCTCCTTATCGGAGATCACCGCCGGCTCCGGCACCACCGTATCCAGCCCATACTGCTTCGGATTCTTTGCCATGATGATGGCCGCCAGGATACCGGGCACATAGTTCTTCGTCTCGCCCGGCAATGCATTCAGCCTGTAGAGCTGCCAGAAATCCGCATACCCTGTCCGCTGCACCGCCCTCTGCACATTCCCCGGACCCCAGTCATACGCTGCCATCGCCAGGTACCAGTCTCCGAACTGGTTATAGAGTCCCTTGATGTACCGCGCATAGGCGCGCGACGATTTCTCCGGATCGAACCGCTCGTCGAACCATCCATTCCGCGCTAGCCCGTACGCTCCCGTCGGCATAAACTGCCACATGCCGCCCGCGCCCGAACTCTTGTTCAGCGCCTGCGGCTGAAAGCCTGACTCCGCGACTGCCTGGTAGATCAAGTCCTGCGGCACACCCTCTTCCGCCAGTATCTTTTGGATCATGTCCCTGTACTTGCCTGCGCGTTCCAGCGAACGCACCAGGTGCGCATGCCCCGCCTGCGAATTGCTGAAGAAGTTGATGAAGCCCGCCACGTAGTCGTTGATGACCAGCGGAAAGTCAGACTTCGTCACCGCCAGTTCAGCATTCAGTTTCGCGGTCAGTTGCGGATTGGCGGAGAAGGTCAGGTTACCCGCCTCTTCCAAAGGCGACGCTTCCACCTTGGGCGAAAATCCGTTGCCCTGCTTCAGCGCGTCCATCTCCAGCGAGTTCACCGCGTCCACAATGTGTTCAAACTCGTCTGAAAGCTGCGGGTCGCCCTTCAGGTCATACCCGCTGCTCAACATCTGGTCGACCGCGTAGTCGAAATCCTGCCGCGCCGCATCTAGCCGACCTGCGCGATAGTTTTCTACGCCGCTGCGATAGCTCCGCTCCACCTGGTCAATCAGTCGCTGGTCCCGCTGCGCCGTCACTGCCTGCGCGTTGAAGGCGATTGCAGATTGGGGAGTCGCGGGCGTTGTCAGCGCCGGTGCCTGCGCCTTGGCCGGGGGCTGTGCCGCTGGCTGCGACGGGCACCCCGTCAGCAGCAGCAGTGCCGGAATCACCACCCCTGCTGCCCATGGAGCTATGCTGCGGCGACCAGCCCGCCGTCGGACATTTTTCTGCGGAATGTATGGGTGGGTCGTCACGTAGGGCTCTTGTCATTGTATGACGATTGAGCCCTACGGCGGGGAGCCGCCGCCCCGCCGGCTGTGACGCATCCATTCCCGGCGTCACTCACGTTGTGCTGAGCTTCTAGTCGGCTTTGCTGCCAATTCCATCAAGCTTGGCGAGCAAATCATCCGGAAGCTTCAGCGTTGCTGCCTTCAGATTCTCGCGAAGATGCTGGACTGACGATGTGCCGGGGATCAGCAGTATATTCGGAGACCGGTGCAGCAACCACGCCAGCGCAACCTGCATGGGAGTGGCTTCCAGCGTTGCTGCTACTTCATTCAGCTTGGACGACTGCAGCGGCGAGAACCCTCCCAACGGAAAGAACGGCACATAGGCAATACCCTGCTCCGCGAGGCTATTGATGAAGCCATCATCCGTCCGCTGTGCCACATTGTAGAAATTCTGCACGCACACAATCTCCGTAATCGCCTGCGCCTCCGCCACCTGTTTCGGAGAGACATTGCTCAGCCCAAGATGTCGAATTAGACCCTGCTGCTTCAGTTCCGCAAGCGCCGTCAACGGCTCTTCGAAGGGTTCGTCCTCAGGCGCGGCAAAGCCGCCAATGCGAAGATTGACGACCTCCAGCGCCTCCAGGCCGAGATTCCGCAGGTTGTCATGCACCGCGCCGATAATCTCCTGGCGCGAGCGTGCGTGCGGCCATGAGCCATCGCTGCCGCGGCGTGCGCCCACTTTGGTCACGATGACGAGATCGTCCGGGTAAGGATGGAGCGCCTGCTTGATGATCTGGTTGGTTACGTGCGGGCCGTAAAAGTCGCTGGTATCGATGTGGTTCACGCCGCAGGCAACGGCCTCGCGCAAAACAGCGATCGCACCGGGAATATCGCGCGGTGGCCCCCACACGAGTTTGTCGCCATCCCGCCCGGCGAGCTGCATCGCGCCATAGCCCATGCGGTTTACGGTCAACGCGGTGCCTGGCAGCGTAAAGCTGCCGCCGGGATTTATCTCTTTCGTCATGCACTTCTCCTCTGTCTGTTCGTCGCCTGTAATTGTGCTTGTGATTTAGATGAAGAAAGCTTCAGATTAGCCCCGTGAGCAATTTGGCGCTCATCGACGATCCACCATCAGCTCTTGTGGACGACCTCGAACGAATAGCCGTCTGGGTCGAATACATCCGCGGCATAGTATCCCGGATAGTATTCCAGTCGTGCTCGCGGTGAAATATTGTCCTTGGCGCCGGCGGCGATTGCTGCCTTGTAGAATTCATCCACCTTGCCATTGCTTTCAGCCTTGAACCCCCAGTGAATAGCCCCCGGATCAGGCTTTCCTTGCTGGAGCCAGAAGAACGCCTGCTTGCCATCGCCCAATCCCCACTGGTCAGGATGGCCGTCTTTCCCCTTGTAGGGTAGGAAGAATTTGATGTTCAGAGGCTTTAAGGCCGCCTCATAGAACGCCAGGGAACGTTCAATATCGCTGACTGTCAGAATTATGAAACCAAGCATTGTTCTCTCCTTTAGATCACGAGTGCTTCAACGGCCTTTTCGCCATTGGGTACAGCATAAATCGCAAGCGACGGCATGTTCATGCCCTCTGCCCTTACGGTCTGTACATCGTCGATTCCAATGAAGCCTGGAATCTGCCGAAGATAACAGGTTAGCTCACTCGTTCATCGCAAAACAGGTCCTCCGGCCCCTATCCCCGGCATTCCCACCTCTGAACTTCCTCCCCGCCGCAACATCCCCTTCCCCCGCAAAAATGTAAAATCAAAGGGAAGCTCTCACGCAAAGGTTCCCCTCCGCAACCATGGATCCAAGTCTCATTCGCAACTTCGCGATCATCGCGCACATTGACCACGGCAAGTCCACCCTCTCTGACCGCCTGCTGGAGATGACGGGCTCGCTCACCCATCGCGAGATGCAGGCTCAGGTGCTGGATGCGATGGACCTGGAGCGCGAGCGCGGCATCACCATCAAGGCCCACACCGTCCGCATGATGTACAAGGCGCACGACGGCATCACCTACCAGCTCAACCTCATTGACACCCCCGGCCACGTCGACTTCAGCTACGAAGTCTCGCGCTCCCTCGCCTCCTGCGAAGGCGCTCTGCTCGTCGTCGATGCCTCGCAGGGCGTAGAAGCGCAAACCCTCGCCAATGCCTACCTCGCCATCGCCGGCGGCCTTGAGATCATCCCCGTCATCAACAAGATTGACCTGCCCAGCGCAGACATTGAGCGCACCAAGCAGATGATTGAGAAATCCGTCGGCCTGCCCGCTGACGATGCCGTCGCCGTCAGCGCCAAGACCGGCCAGAATGTTGAGCAGATTCTGGAAGCCGTCGTCACCCTTCTGCCCCCGCCGCAGGGCCACGCCGATGCACCCCTGCAGGCCCTCATCTTCGATTCCTGGTTCGACGCCTACAAGGGCGTCATCGTCCTCGCCCGCGTCATCAACGGCAAGATGCGCAAGGGCATGAAGATCATGAGTATGGCGAACGGTAAAACCTTCGACATCGAATCCATGGGCGTCATGACGCCCAAGCCCGTTGAGATTACCGAGCTCTCCGCCGGTGAAGTCGGCTTCTTCGTCGCCACCATCAAAAACGTTGCAGACACCAAGGTGGGCGACACCATCACGGATGCGGAGCGCCCCTGCGCTGAAGCGCTCCCCGGCTTTGAAGACCTCAAGAGCATGGTCTTCGCCGGCCTCTATACCGTCGATTCGCATGAGCACGCCATGCTGCGCGATGCGCTGGAGAAGCTCCGCCTCAACGACGCCAGCTTCAACTTTGAGCCTGAGAGTTCCGCCGCGCTTGGCTTCGGCTTCCGCTGCGGCTTCCTCGGCCTGCTGCATCTTGAGATCATCCAGGAGCGCCTGGAGCGCGAGTACAACCTTGACCTCATCATCACCGCGCCCGGCGTCCGCTACCGCATCACGCTCACTGACGGCTCCGTCGTCGAAGTCGATAATCCATCGCGCTGGCCCAATCCCACTGAGATTGCAACCATCGAAGAGCCCGTCATCGTCGCCAAGATTCTCACCAATGAAGAGTATGTCGGCGGCATTCTGAAACTTGTCGAAGACAAGCGCGGCCGCCAGCAGAACTTTGAGTACGTCTCTGAGACGCGCGTGATGCTCACCTACGAGCTGCCGCTCAATGAGATCGTCCTCGACTTCTATGACCGCCTCAAGTCCGTCTCCCGCGGCTATGCTTCGCTTGATTACCATCTCGCCGGCACCTGGATTTCCCCCATGGTGAAGATGGATATTCTCATCGGCGGCGATCCCGTTGACGCACTCTCCGTCATCGTCCATCGCGATGCCGCCTACGAGCGCGGCCGTCTTCTGGTCTCCAAGATGCGCGAACTCATCCCGCGCCAGATGTTTGAGGTCGCCATCCAGGCCGCCATCGGCGCCAAGGTCATCGCGCGCGAAACCGTAACCGCCATCCGCAAAAACGTCATCGCCAAGTGCTACGGCGGCGACATCAGCCGCAAGCGCAAACTGCTCGACAAGCAGAAAGAGGGCAAGAAGCGGATGAAGCGCATCGGCAAGGTCGACATCCCGCAGGAAGCCTTCCTCGCCGTTCTCAAGATTGGCGAAGAGTAAAAGCGAGCAATTCGGCTCACCAAAATATCACACGGCAATACTCATGGCTAGATTCTTGTAACCTGCCGTTCATCGAAATCTGTGGAAAGCTCGAAAACTGCACATTTTCTGTATCATCCGGGATAAAAAATCCCGGCCTATGTCAATTCCTGACATAACCCCTTTCGAATCCTGAGCTTCAAAATCCCATACATCCTGCCGGGACCCCGCCTTTTGTGATGAGCTTCACAAAATCCGCGAACCCCGTCCCAGCAATCCACAGAATTATCCACAGGCAGCTCCCGCTATCTTCGTAAAACAAAAGCAAAAAGGAGACCCGCTTGGGGTCTCCTTTTGCTGTTACCTGAAACACTTGTGAATTACTTCGTGGTCGTTGCCGGCTTCGGCGCAGTGTGGGTTGCCGGGGTTGCGCTATGGGTGGCCGGAGCAGTGCTGTGGTGCGGTGTCGGTGCGACCGGCGGCGGTGCGGCAACGCCGGACTGCGCGTTGTACGCCTCGATTACGGCGCGGGTTACATCCTGTCCGTCAGCAGCCCACATGATCATGGGCAGCTGGTTCTGCTGGCCGGTCTCGTTCAGCAGCAGCGTGAAGCCGTGCGTCGAGGCATACTTCTGTGCCACCGGGTACAGCTTAACCGCGAGCTTGTTGAACGCATCGCCGAGGTCGCCGTTATAGTTTGTCTCGGCGCTCTCTTCCTCGTGCTGCAGGTCCTTTTCCTTGGTCTCCAGGGTCCGGGCCGTGGTTGCCTTCTCATCATCTGTGAGCTTGCCGCCGTCCAGCTGCTTCTTCAGCGATTCGACTTCGCCGCCCAGGGTTTCGATCTTCGCCTTGGTGGGCTCGTACTTGCGCTGAATTTCTGCGGTCTTTGCCTGGCCTTCATTGGTGGCGAATACGGCTTCCTGGAACGCGATGAGCGCGACCTTGGCCGGAGTGGCTACGGGTGCCGGTGGTGCCGGCGCGGGTGCGGGCGAGACAGACGTGGGCGCCGCGGTTTGGGCAAATGCCGATACGCTGAGCGCAAGGGCGAGCGTGCTGAGGGTGGAGAGAGTGCGATTCATTCGGCTTTGAAACTCCTTATTTGGGTGTTGCGATTCTTTCTATTCTTACGAATTCTTTCGGTCGCCTGCCGCTACGCGCGCAGGAGTAAATCTTCGTCGTCCCTGCCGCACAAGATGGATTGTGCTGGTGTCATGCGGCGCTTCCCGCCGCCGCAACGCCTCTTTACTCTTCTTGTCCGCTCGTCGCGGTAAGAGATTCGGGCGATAGGGTTGGGTACTGAAACTGCTGAAATTATAGGTTCGCAGCCGGGGTTGGTCAAACCACTCCACGGCTGCGGAATTCTGCAATCGCCCATACTGGCGCGGGTAAAACGGCCTCAGAACGTTGTGCTCACCGTCAAACGGAACGTCTTGCGCGGTTCGCGAAGTTGATACTGCGCACCATAGAGCTGCAGTGCGTACTGGTAGCTGTAAGCTCCCGCCCCGGTCAACGCGCATGGCGCAGCCGTCGTCGGCGTACATTTCGGATCGCTCCGCGGGAACAGGTTCTGGAAGTCCGGGTTCGACAGTGCCAGCTGTTGCGGAATCTGTTCATACAGCCGCAGCGGGTTATAGGCATAGTAGAGCCGGAACGGCGCATTCACGATTGGCAGAATCACCTGCAGCTCGGCGCCGGTTGACATGCGCGGTACCCAGTTCGTACCGTTCACCGCCGTCAGGTTTCGCGGCGTAAACGCCGGAATATCCGCTCCGTGGACATTGCTCGAGCAGGCGCCGTTGACAAGAGAATATGACGAGCAGCCATAGAGTCCACTGGTCACAGCATCGTTACCCAGCACGCTCTCGCGCAGTTGCGACTGCCGCAGATCCACATCCAGCCCAAAATCGTCGAAGAAGGCGAACGTCACCGGCCCGGCAATCGGGATCCGGTATTCAATGTTCGTCGTCAGGCTGGTATCGCCGCCGATAGGCACAATGCGGAACACCGGCAACGGCATCTGGATCGGCCCCTGCGACGGGTCGCTCGGGTACTTCGGCACAGTTGAGCCGTCCGGATTGGTCAGCGGGAACAGAATCTTGTTCGGGATCCAGACGTACGGCGATGCCGAACGCACATCAAATCCGCGCAGTTCGCCTTCGCCGCCGGAGTACAGCCGGTTCATTGGCGGAGTCACTTCCCCGCCAAAGCCCGCTGCATGCGCGAACTGGATGCGGTACCCCAGCACGTTGCGGCCGTCGCGGTTGACGCGCAGCCACTTCATCGGGAAGAACTGGCGGTAACTTATCACCGGGCTGTAGTACTTCACATTGCCGCCCGCACCCGCCACCTGGATGGCCGCGCTGAACTCCTTGCCGTCACGCGGACGCGATGGGTTGCCAATGCTGGAGTAGCTGAAGCTCGGCGTAATCACGCTGGTGATAATGCCGTTCAGCGCGTTCTGCCCCGCGATCGTCTGCGAGCGGAAGGCCAGCGTCTGGAAGACGTTGCGCGTCGTGTCGTTGAACGTGGTCACGGTAGAGCGTGAGAGCTGGTACGAAACACCCACCCGCTTCAGCGAGCGCCGCAGCGGATAGCTGGTGGATACGCTCAGTCCTGTAGTCGACTGGTTATAGTTCGTGATCAGCGAGCTCTGCTGTGCGCTCAGCGCCGTGCCGCTGTTGTTGTTGATCCCGTAGCTCTTCGCCGGGTTGTAGTCGTACTTGCTGGTAAACACCTGCACGCCCAGTGATAATGGCCGGTTGCGGAAGTACGGTTCGGTGAACCCGAGGCTCAGGTTGCGCGAGAGGTCGCCGACGTTTGCCTGCACTGAGAGCGTTTCGCCCAGCCCCAGGAAGTTGTTGGTCTCGTAGTTCAGGCCGATGAAGGTACCGGATAGTCCGCTGATGCCGCCGTTCAATCCGATGGAGTTCTTGCCCTTCTCCTTCAACTTCAGCAGCAGGTCCACGCTGCCTTCCTGCTCGTTCTGGCGCGTCTCTGAATCTTCTTCCGCCTTCAGCGTTTCAAAGTAGTTCAACTGGTTCAGGCGGAGAATGCTCATCTCCCACAGGCGGTTGTTATATACCTGGCCTTCTTCCAGCAGCAGTTCGCGGCGGATCACCTTGTCGCGGGTCACCGTGTTGCCGGAGAACTCAATGCGTGAAACGTAGTACGGCTTGCCCTCGGTGATGTCGATATCCAGGTACACCAGGTGCTTCGCCTCATCCACGCGCGGCGTCGGATTGGCGACGAAGTTGATGTAGCCCAGCTCGCCATACGCCTTGCGCAACTGTTCCAGGCCCTTGCCGAACATCGTCGCGTTGAACCACTCGCCGTCCTTCTGCGCAAACTGCGCGCGCAGCACCCGGGTATTGGTCACGGCCTTGTTGCCGGTAAAGGTGAGGCCGCCCAGGCGGTAGCGTCCGCCTTCTTCAATCGGCATCAGGATGTCGACGCGCTTGCCCTTCGATGGGCGCAGCAGCAGGTCCAGTCCGCCGGCATCGCGCACATGCGTCTGCGGTTCACCCACCAGCGCCTTGAAGTAGCCGCGATCACGGTACGCCTGGCGAACACGCTCTGAATCTTCATCCAGCTTGGTGGAGTCGAACGTACGTGCAAACAGGTTCTCAAACACGATCGAATGCGGTATCCCGATAGGCTTCAGGTTCTTCATTGAAGCGCGCAGTGTCCGCGCCTTGAGTGATGGGTTGCCCTCGAACACAATCTTGCCGACCTTGACGGTGGGGCCTTCCTTCACCACGAACTGTACGTTCACGGATGACGGCGGACGCGTCTTCACTTCCGTCTGGATGGTGGCGAACTGGTGGCCATGCTCCGCCAGCATCTCCTTCAGCACCACTTCCGCGCGCTTGATGCGCGTTGGGTCGTACTGGCTCTCTACCGAGAGACCAACCTTTTCCTTCTTGAAGCGCTCCAGCACGTCAGACTGGGTCACCGCGTTCAGGCCCTTATAGTCGATAGCCGCGATGGTGGGCTTCTCTCGCACGTAGATCACGAGCTGCACGCACTTGTCCGTGTCCTCGCGCTCCATGCGGATGTCTTCAAAGTAGCCGGTATTCCAGAGCGAGTTGAAATCCCGCTCCACTACCGTCGCGTCGTACAGGTCGCCCTGCCGCGAGAAGAGACGGGCCAGCACGGATTCCTTCGGAATCCGGCGGTTGCCAATCACCTGCGGTTGGCACAATACCTGCGTGTTCGTCTGCGCATGCAGCGTGGGCACAGCGCTGGCGGCCAGCAGGGCAACTACACCCAGCGGGCGGAGCACGCGCAACAGCTTATGGGGAAGAGAAGTACGGAAGCTGCAAAGACGGCCCTGGCGCGTGCGCATGTGCTTGGTCTGATGGGTCAGGGGGCTTTCACCCTCTTGGCTAACGGTAAGAATACGCACACCCTCACTGCAAAAATCAGGCTCCTTCGGAACCTTCTTGGGAAAGTTCAATTATAGGTGAGTTGGAACCAACTACCCAACTCGGCGGACATGGCGTATGTGGTGCATGCACCGTATTTAGTGCATCCATCATCCTGCTTTGCGTGCCTCCACCAACGTGGAGTAGAACGTGGGACCCCCGGCAAGATCGTTCAATCGCTCAGAAGTAAGCGCATTTACGCCTTTGCCGTCCGTTGTCAGCTTACTCCAACCCATCGCCGCTGCCACCACCCCCGGCCGCACGGAGCCATTTACATGGGCACGCAACAAAATACTTCCGCGGCGGTTCCACACCTCCACCAGCTCCCCATCCCGGATGCCTCGCGCCCCCGCATCGTCCGCATGCATCTCCAGCAACCCCAGCGTCCGGTGCTCCATCGCCTGGTGCGTAGGAATATTTGCGAACGTCGAATTCATCCAGTTGTCTGCCTTGCGCGGCAACATCTCCAGCGGAAATTCCTTCCCTTCCGCCCCGCCGCCGTGCCTTGACTCCACCGGCGCGCGGAAGACCGGCATCGCATCCTGCCCCTCGTCCGCCATGCTCTGCGAATAAAACTCTCCGCGCCCGCTCGCCGTGCGAAACCAGCTCGCCTCGCTGAACGGCAGCGCATCCTTCGCCGTAATGTCGATGCTGTGCTCGCGCTCCAGTTGCTCCCGCGTAATGCCCGCGGCATTTCCCGCCAGCGCCGCGTCGATCAGCTCATCCGCCGTATCCCGGAAGCAAGCCTCCGTGAACCCCATGCGCTGCGCCAGCTGTCCAAATACCCACCAGTTCGGCTGCGACTCGCCCAGCGGCTCCACTGCCGCCTCTGAAAGCTGCATGAAGTAGTGTCCGTACGCGCCCTGCACATCCTTCACTTCCAGAAAACTCGCCGCCGGCAGCAGAATATCCGCATAGTCCGCCGTGTCCGTCAGAAACTGCTCATGCACCACGGTGAAGAGGTCCTCGCGCTTCAGTCCGCGCACCACCGCTGTCTGGTTCGGCGAAATCGCCGCCGGATTGCAGTTGTACACAAACAAAGCCTTCACCGGCGGCCCATCAAGCTGGGTCAGCGATTCTCCCAGCAGCGACATATTCACCACCCGCGCCTCGCGTCCCAGCGGGCTCGCCAGCATCAGCTCCGGCATCTGCAGCGCCTTGCTGTTGAACGGAAACGCCCCGCTGGTTGACAGCACTACTCCGCCGCCCCGATGCATCCACGCCCCGGTCAGCAGCGGCAGCATCGCCACCGCGCGCGCCGCCGCGCCGCCGTTCTCCTGCCGTTGAATGCCGTAGTTCATCCGTATCGCAGCCGGCTTTGCCGCCGCATACATCCGCGCCAGCCGCTCGATATCCTCCGCCGCCACGCCCGTCGCTGCCGCCGCCATCTCCGGCGTATACCCCTGCACATGCTCGCTCAGCTGCTCAATCCCCAGCGTATTCGCCGCGATATAGTCCTTGTTCTCCAGCCCCTCGCGCAGGATCACGTGCATCATCGCCATCGCCAGCGCCGCATCCGTCCCCGGATTGATGGCAATGTGCCAGTCCGCCAGCGCCGCTGTCCGCGTCCTGTACGGATCGATCACCACCAGCTTCGCGCCATTGCGCCGCGCCTCTTCAATGAACGGCCACAGATGCACATTGTTGCCGTGAATATTCGCGCCCCACGCAATGATCAGCTTCGCCAGCCTGAAATCCTGCGGCGCCGGCCCCAGCCTCACGCCATACACTGATAAAAATGCCGCCCCGCCAGTGCTCGAACAGATCGTCCTGTCCAGCTGCGACGCACCCATCCGGTAGAAAAACCGCCGGTCCATTGAGCCATAGCCCAGCTGCCCAATCGTCCCCGCATACGAATACGGCAGCACGCTCTCCGGCCCAAACTCATCGCTGATGCGTTGAAATTTTTCCGCGATCTCGCCCAACGCCTCATCCCACGAGATGCGCTCGAACACCGCATCCATCTCGCTCTGCTGCACTGGCCCCTTAGCCACACCCTTGCGCCGCCGCATCGGGTACAGCAGCCGGTCCGGCGAATACACCCGGTCCAGGTACTTCGCCACCTTGCCGCACAAAAATCCGCGCGTCACCGGATGGCTGGGATCGCCCTGCACCTTTGTCGCCCGTCCGCTCAGCTCATCCACCGTCACCAGCACTCCGCAGGAGTCCGGACAGTCATGCGAGCACACGGCATGGACAGTTCGCATAGCCATGCCCCTATTCTATTTCGCCGAAGGCAAATCCGGAGGGAGCAGAGTTTTCGCTACATGTGAATGTGAGGAAGGGTCATTCGCCGAAGGCAAACCGGAGGGAGCCGCAACACCCAGCGTTGAGCTGTTTTTGGATTAAGCCTGTTGAGCTGTTTTTGGATTAAGCCTGTTGAGCTGTTTTTGGATTAAGCCTGTTGAGCTGTTTTTGGATTAAGCCTGTTGAGCTGTTTTTGGATTAAGCCTGTTGAGCTGTTTTTGGATTAAGCCCCCGGCTTTAGCCGGGGGAGTGCAGGCTTCAGCCTGCACGGCAAGCTGCATAAATTGAACTGGGGCTTTAGCCCCGGGCCGTTGCTTTCGTTAAGGGCACGGCTTCAGCCGCTGAGGGCAATGCCTCCCGCGAAAGCAAAAGGCGAGCCCGAAAGCCCACCTTTGCCCTTGCTTTTGTTTCTGCGCGCAACGCGCACGTCCCGCCGTGCGCGCAGCACCTCAGACAGTCATTACTTCTTTTTCTTTTGCCTTGAACATCTCTTCGATGCGCTTGATCTCGGTATCCGTGAGCTGCTGCACCTCTTCCGTCGCGCGCTTCTCCTCGTCGGCAGATACCAGCTTGTCCTTCACTGCCTTCTTGATAGCGTCGTTGCCATCGCGCCGGATGTTGCGGATCGCCGTGCGATGGTCTTCCAACACCTTGTTCAGGTGCTTTACCGTCTCCTTGCGCCGCTCCTCGTTCATCGGCGGCACCGGCAGCCGGATGATCTTGCCGTCGTTCTGCGGATTCAGCCCGATATTCGCCTCGGTGATGGCCTTCTCGATCGCCTTGATCAGCGAAGGATCATAAGGCTGCACCGTGATGAGCTGCCCCTCGGCGGCATTCACCGTCGCCACCTGCGAGAGCGTCATCATGCTGCCGTAAGCATCCACCCGGACGGGGTCGAGCACATGCACGCTCGCGCGTCCCGTGCGGATAGCCACCAGCTGCGTGCGAAAGCCTTCCACCGCCTTCTCCATACGCGCCGTCATGTCAAAGTAAGTGCTCTTCAGTGCCGGAATTCCTACCATTGCTGATGCCATAGTTCTACGTTCCTTCTTGCGCGGTTGCGCAAGCGATTATTCTACTCAAAATTCTTACGCCAGCCCGGTGCTCTCCGCCTGTTCCTGCGCGTGATAGCTTGACCGCACCAGCGGCCCGCTTTCCACATGCTTGAAACCCATCGCCAGCGCTTCATGCTTCAGGAAATCGAACTCATCCGGCGTGTAGTACCGCGACATCGGCAGATGATCCTTCGAGGGCCGCAGATACTGCCCAATCGTCAGAATATCCACCTTGCGGTCCGCCAGGTCACGGAAGACGGCGATCAGCTCATGCATCTCCTCGCCCAGCCCAACAATGATGCCGGTCTTGGTCACCTGCCGCGGATTCAGCTCCTTGGCAAACTCCAGGAACCGCAGGCTGCGCTCATACCGCCCGCCGGACTTCGCCACGCCATACAGCCGTGGCACCGTCTCGATATTGTGATTCAGAATCTCCGGCCGCGCGTTCACCACCAGGCGGATGCACTCCTCGTGCCCCTGAAAGTCCGGCGTCAGCACCTCTACCCGGCAAGGCTCCTTGCCGTCGCGCCCCGTCAGCTCGTGGATCTCGCGGATCACCTCCACAAACATCTCCGCCGCGCCCCTATTGTCGTCGTCGCGATTCACGCTGGTAATCACGGCATGCCGCAACCCCAGCTCTGCCACGGCAAACGCCACGCGCGCCGGCTCCGTGCGGTCAATCGGCTCCAGCTTGCCCTTCTGCACCGCGCAGAATCCGCATCGCCGCGTGCACAGGTTGCCCAGCATCATGAAGGTAGCCGATTTCTGGCTCCAGCACTCGCCGATATTGGGGCACTGCGCGCTCTCGCAGACGGTATGCAGCCCCTGCCCACGCGCCAGCTTTTTGAGCGAATGGTACGTCTCGCCCACCGGCGCCTTCGCCTTCAGCCAAACCGGCTTCGCCGCCCGCACCTTCGGCGACAGGTTAATCTGGATCAGGCTCGAACTATCAACTTGGGGCACAGATGCCATACCTAAATTGTACCCGTGATGCCGGAGGGTCTCGGTCGCTATTCTTCCATCAGCGTCGCTTCCAGTGCATGTTCCAGATCGCGCCGCCCATCTATGACTTCCACCACTTTCACCACGTTGTCAGACGCAACATAGCGGTAGAAGACCAGATATTCGGAAAAATCCAGAATGATGGCGCGGTGTAAGTCTTGCGGCAAGGCAACACCGCGATATGCCTCCAGCATGACGTGCGGACGCGATTCAGGAAACTGTACGAGTTGCTGGAATGTTGCCTGGACTGCTTCTACCCAGCGCTGTGCCAGAGCATCTGATTCATGCAGCCTGTAGTATTCGGCCTGTGCCAGAATGCTTTCTGTTGCTGCGGCAAAGATTCGGAGTCGCGTCGTGCTCATACCGCGTACAACTACTTCCCTCCGCCGTTCCAGCGGACGTTATCAAGCCTGCTTTTTCAACTTTGCCCGCAACAATTCTTCAAATTTTTTGCTCGCCAGTTCTTCCGGCGTGATCTCAAATTCTTCCGTCTGTAGAGCCGCCAGCAACCGCTGCTTCAATTCATCGAGCCTGGCTTCCTTGTCCCGCCGCACCAGACTGCGCACATACTCGCTGGGAGTACCGTAGTCACCGCATTTGACCTGCGCTTCGATATAAGCCTTAAGCTGCACGGGAATCGAAATGTTGAGGGAAGTCATCGCCATACCTTCATATTATGACAGTTTATGAAGGCGTGCAAGCACCTACTGCATCCGCTCCCGCACTTCCCCGCGAATCAGGTACAGGAAGAAGACCAGCTCCAGCAGCGCGCGCACGGCAAAGAACGGCTGCCGGGTCAGCTTGAAGAACAGCAGATCGCCCACCGCCAGAAAGACCGCTCCGCCCAGCACCAGCGCCCATCCCCACCGCCGCATCCGCAGCAGGCCAAACACCCCCACCGCCAGCAGCGTACACACCCCCAGCACGCTATAGTTCGCCGCCGGTGTGCGAAACATCCCATGAATCGCACCAAACGCGTTCATCAGTGCCATAAACAGCATGTAGATCGCAATTGCCGCCACGCCCGGCAGCAGCATGCCTTTGGTCCTGGCCTCTACCGGCGGCTTCGAAGAGTTTTCGCTCATAGCGTATGCATGTAGGCGATCAGGTCCTGCATCTCCTGCTCATTCAGCTGGATCGGCGGCATCATATTGCGCCCATGCAGAATGGCCTGCGCCACCCGCTCATCATTCGCCGGCGCCCCGCTGGGCAGGTAAGGCTTCTTGTACATCCCGATCAGCGCCGGCCCATGCAGGTCGCCCGCCTTGCGGTCGTAGTGGCAGCTGGCGCACGCCGTCTGGTACACGCGGTAGCCCTGCGTCTGCTGCGCGTTCAACTGCTCCAGCGGAGTAGGCGGCGGTACCGACCGGCACCCGGCGGCAGCTACAGCCAGCACCATTGCGGAAGAAATCAGTAAGAGCTTATTCACGCCTCTTATTGTCGCACTGGCCTCTTCGGTGCAGAAGGGCCAACCACAGATTTCACGGAACCCCACGGATTGAGCCAAATTGGTTTTTATCCGTGCTATTCCGTGAAATCCGTGGTTCAAGCTGTTTTCAATTCGCCGCCGCAATCGCCGCCACGATCTTATCCATCACATCGCGATCCTCATGCGAGCCCGGCAGATGGTTCCCCACCAGAATCGAAAACACCACCGTCTTCCCGCTCGCGCACACCAGATACCCGCTCAGCGCGCGATCTTCTGAGAGCGTGCCCGTCTTCGCAAACACCTTCCCCTTCAGCGGAGCCTCGGTAAACCGATGCTCCAGCGTCCCATCCACCCCGCCCACCGGCAGCGAAGCCTTCCAATCCGCCCCCCAGGGCTGCGCAGCCGCATACCGCAGCAGCGTTGTAAAAGCCCGCGGCGTCGCCACGTCATACGTCGACAGCCCCGACCCATCGACGAAATAAAAATCATCCCCCTTCACGCCCGCATTGATCGCAAACTGCCTCACCACCCGCGCCCCCTGCGCAAAGGAACCGTCGTTTGCGAATTGCTTGCCGAGCTGACGCAACAAAGTCTCGGCGTGAAGGTTCTGGCTGACTTTATTGGTGACTGTGACATCGTCCAACACTGTCGCTGAAGCATGCTGAATGAGTGGGCCTCTGCAATCCGAGCAACCAGCCATGCCGGTCAGAAGCTTACTTAGAGCAGCCGCAATTGGTTCGGTACGCAACCCCGGCAGCGGTTCGTAAAGCTGCTTTCGTGTGCCCTCAGTCTGTACCTCTATCCGGTGCTCGGTGCGGGCCGAGCCATCGACGCGAATGCCTCTCTCGATAAGCGCCGCTTTGAGTGTGAGCGCTGCAAATTCCGCCGGATCGTCAATCGCAATCTCGTCTTTGTACGGCTCTCCCACTGCGACTGTTCCATACACACGCAACACTCGCGATCCAATTGCCTTATCAACGAATACCTCTGCGGGTTCGTGTGCCGCAACGGTCTTCACCGCAAGCTGCACTTTGTAATACGGCACTGTGGGCTGTAGCGAGACAGTTGCGGCATCACCAATATGAAGACCAGGCGCAACGGTGATCTGCAGTTGGCTGTCATTCACACCCAGAGCTGATACGGGTGCCCCATATCCCCATAGAAGGTCATCTTCATTCCAGCCTCCCCCATAAGGCTCCCACGGCCACAGCGTGTCGTCTCCGACAATGTCGCCTTTCACATGCTTCACGCCAGCCGCGACCACCTGATCTGCAAGATCGCGAATGGCTGGCGGAAATGCCTCGATAGACTGTGGCGCATGCTCGGCTTCAACGGAGTAAGGTAGCGTTCGGTTCGATAGGTTCGCATCTCCTGCTCCTCTCAGGCGGAGACCATTAACAACTGATCCGCTGACGCCGTAGTTTCCTGCAATTTCCTCTACGCTGGTAGTAAACCTACGGTATGGCCCAAGCAAATGCAGCGCCGCCGCCGTAGTAAACAGCTTCACATTCGAAGCCGGCTGAAAAAGCTTCCCATCATTCAGCGCATACACCGGCGAGCCGTCGAGTTGTGTCACAGAAATTCCCCAGTGCGCGCCCTCGATCTTCGGCTCAGCCAGCAGCGCCCCAATCGTCTGCGCCAGCGGAATCGTATCAGCGGCAACATGCGTCTCTGCAATCTGCGGAGCAGGCAATGCAACCGTCTGAGCCCACGCCCCCGGCACCGTGCAAGCCACCGTCAAAACCACCGTCGCGCACCCGCGCCACACCGCACTCCATCCGTGCTTTCGCCGCATCCTCATGCGCCGGAGTCTATCACCGCTCTACAATTGGCACCATGCCCTTCGCCTCACGCCCGCATCACACCTGGCAACTGCGCTCCCGCTCGCTCTCTCTCGGCGCGCGCACCCTCGTCATGGGCGTGCTCAACGTCACCCCCGACTCTTTCTCTGACGGCGGCCAGTACCTCGCGCCAGAGAAAGCCGTCGCCCGCGCCCTCACTATGCTGGAAGAAGGTGCCAGCCTCATCGATATCGGCGGCGAATCCACCCGCCCCGGCAAGCGCGCCCCGGTCGCCGCCCACCAGGAGCAGCAGCGCGTCCTCGGCGTTATTGAAGCCATCCTCGCCGCCGCGCCAGACACCATCATCTCCGTTGACACCTACCGCGCTGAGACTGCCCGTCTCGCCGTCGCCGCCGGGGCTGAAATCGTCAATGACGTCAGCGGCTTCCTCTGGGATGAGGACATGGCCGCCACCTGCGCCCAGCTCGCCTGCGGAGTCGTCCTTATGCACACCCGCGGCCGCCCCGATGAATGGGCCTCGCTCCCGCCACTCGCCCCGGCTGAGGTCGTTCCCCTCGTCTACCGCGAACTAGCTGACCGCGCCGCTGCTGCACTCACCGCCGGCATCCCTCGCGAGAACCTCGTGCTCGACCCCGGCTTCGGCTTCGGCAAGATCGGCCCCGACAACTACCCCCTGCTCGCGGATTTCAGCGAACTCCTCGCTCTCGGCTATCCCCTGCTGGCCGGAGCCTCCCGCAAAGGCTTCCTCATCCAGAGCATCGAGGCCCGCACCGGCGAAGACGCCAACGCCAAAACCCGCGTCCACGCCACCATTGCCGCCCACACCGCCGCCATCCTCGCCGGGGCCAGCATTATCCGCGTGCACGACGTCCGCCCCGCCATCGAAGCCGCCGCCATCGCCGACGATATTCTTCAAGCGAACGAATAGCGAAAGATGTATCCTGTCGCCTAAGAACTGAGAGTCTTCCATGCCGATTCTGACCATTGTCTTCCAAGCCGCCCTGCTGATTCTGTTCATCGTCCTGCTTGTGCGCAAAGGCGGCGCACCCGCCGCTGACCCGCGTCTCGCGCAACTGCCAGACGCCATTGCCCGCCTCGAAGCCCGCGCCGCCGCAACGGATACTCACCTCGCCGACGCACTCTCCCGCATGCGCACGGAAGCCGGTGAAAGCGCGCAGCAGGCCCGCGATGCTGGCACCAAAGCCTTCGCCGATCTACGCACCGAAATCACCGGCACCGTTAACTCTCTCGGTTCCACCCTCAATCAAGGCCTCGCCGACTTCCGCACAGACAACGCTGCCAGCGCCAACGCCCTGCGCTCCGCCGTCAACGATCGCCTCGACGCGCTATCGCAGCGCCTCGTCTCCTCTGCTGGCGAAGCCGCACACCAGCAGACTGAACTGCGCGAATCGCTCAATCAGAAATTTGCAGACCTCTCCGCCAGCAACGCACAGAGCCTCGCCAAAATGAATGAGGACAACTCCAAAAAACTGGAGCAGATGCGCGAGACCGTCGACGAGAAGCTGCAAAAAACTCTGCAAACGCGGCTCACTGAGAGCTTCGGCATGGTCACCGATCAGCTCGGCAAGGTACAGACCGGCCTCGGCGAGATGAAAGAACTCGCTAACGGCGTCGGCGACCTCAAGCGCGTCCTCTCCAACGTGAAGGCCCGCGGCGTAGTCGGCGAATTCCTCCTCGGCCAGCAGATTGAGCAGATGTTCTCTCCCGAGCAGTATGTGAAGAATGCGCGCATCAAGCCCGGCATACTGGAAACCGTCGAATATGCGTTGAAATTCCCCAATGGCAACAACGAACCCACGCTGCTCGCCATTGACTCCAAATTTCCCCAGGAAGACTGGGAACGTCTGGAACAGGCCTACGATTCAGCCCTGCCCGATGAGATCGCCAAAGCCGGTGCAGCCTTCGAGCGCGCCATCCGCACCGAAGCCAAGCGCATCGCCGACAAATATATTGACCCACCCGCCACACTGCCTCATGCCATCATGTTCCTGCCTACTGAGAATCTCTACGCTGAGGTCGTCCGCCGCCCCGGCCTGCAGGCAGAGGTGCAGAACAAGTGCCGCGTCACCATCGCTGGCCCCTCCACCTTCATGGCCATCCTTACCAGCTTCCAGATGGGCTTCCACACCCTCGCCATCCAGAAAAAAGGCGATGAGGTCTGGCGCGTCCTCTCCGGAGCCAAAAATGAGTTTGAGAAATTCGGCGGCCTGATGGACAAGGTCGAAAAACAGGTAGGTACCGTCCAGAACACCCTCCGCGATATCGGTGGCAAAACCCGCACCATAAACCGCACACTGAAGGATGTAGGTCGCCTGGAAGCAGGCGATTCACCCGCAATTCTTGCTTTTGAAGAGATTGCCGGCGTGGCCCCGCTCCTCGCTGCGGAGACCGGCGAAGTAGAATAGTTTTATTCCCCGGCGCACAACGGCATCCGCTGGCTTTACACTCCAGATGGCCGCCAGTATGCTTGAGTTTTGCGGCTTTATTTTGGCCGCTGGGCGAACCCCTGCAGTACCGGATCCTTCGGCCTGCCGTATTCGCAGGTTTTGTCAGTAACGTTTTGAAACTTTTGTACCTAACAGGAGATGCGCAATGGCAGCAGTTGACGAGAAAGTTAAGCAGATTATTGTGGAGCAGTTGCAGGTGGATGAGGCGGAAGTTACGCCAGGCGCATCCTTCCAGGAAGACCTCGGCGCGGATTCGCTCGACGTCGTGGAGCTGGTGATGCAGTTTGAAGAGGCCTTCGACATCCAGATCCCGGATGAAGATGCTGAGAAGATTAAGACCGTCAAGGATGCTGTCGACTACATCGAAAAACACCAGAAGGGCGGCAAGTAATCTTGCAACGGCGGGTTGTAGTAACGGGATTGGGCCTGCTCTGCGGTGTGGGTAACACAGTGCCGGAGCTCTGGCAGGGGCTGATGGCGGGCAAGAGCGGCATGGCAGAGATCACTTCGTTTGATCTCACCGGCCACTCCGTCCGCATTGCGGCCGAGGTGAAGAACTTCGATGTGCTGAAGTTCGTGGAGAAGAAGGAGTCCCGCAAGATGGGACGCTTCATCCACTTCGCTCTCGCCGCCGCACAGGAAGCCATGGAGCACTCCGGGCTGGTTGTCACACCCGGAACCAGGGACCGCGTCGGTGTCCACATCGGCTCCGGCATCGGCGGCTTTGATGTCATTGAGCGTGAGCACGCCGCGCTGTTGTCCGGCGGCCCGCGCAAGATCTCTCCCTTCTTCATTCCCGCCTCCATCGTCAATCTCGCGGCCGGCCACGTCAGCATCCGCTACGGTGCCGCCGGTCCGAATGAAGCGACCGCAACCGCCTGCACCTCCAGCGCGCACTCCATCGGCGATGCCTTCCGCATCATCCAGCGTGGTGACGCGGATGCCATGATCGCCGGCGGCACGGAAGCAGCCATCACGCCCATGGGCGTCGGCGGCTTTGCTGCCATGCGCGCGCTCTCCGCACGCAACGACGACCCCACCCACGCCTGCCGCCCCTTTGACAAGGATCGCGACGGCTTCGTGGTCGGCGAAGGCGCCGGCATTCTCATTCTCGAGGAGCTGGAATTCGCCCAGGCCCGCGGCGCAAAGATTTTGGCTGAAGTCATCGGCTACGGCATGAGTGCCGACGCATTCCACATGACCGGCATGGCCCCCGAAGGCGAAGGCTGCTTCCGCGCCATGAGCCACGCTCTCAAGGTCGCCGGCGTCACCCCGGACGAAGTCGATTACGTCAACGCCCACGCCACCTCCACCGCACTCGGCGACGCACTTGAGTCCAAGGCGATTGAGAATGTCTTCGGCGAGCGCGCACTCAACCACACGCTGCTCGTCAGCTCCACCAAATCCATGACCGGCCACCTCCTCGGCGGCGCTGGCGGCCTCGAAGCCGGCATCACCATCATGGCCATGCTCAACCAGATCGCTCCTCCCACCATGAACCTCATGGAAGTGGATCCTCAGTGCCGTTTGAACTACGTGCCCAACAAGCCGCAGCCCGCGAAGATTGATGTTGCCCTGTCGAACTCCTTCGGCTTCGGCGGCACCAACGGCTCCCTCGTCTTCCGCCGCTGGGCTGAATAAGCTTTCACTGTCACCAACAACAAAAAGCCACGGCGATCGCCGTGGCTTTAGCTTTTGAGATCTCCAATTCAAGGCTTATACGTAACTGGCGTTCCATTGCCTATATCTGCTGGGAAAAACCGGGCACCATGCTCTTTACCGATGGTTATCTCTCCACTGATCATTTCATTCAGAAATGTAAGATCGTTGGATTCAAAATACATGCTTACCACAGAACCCTTCGAAATAAATGCAGTGGAAACAATCCACCGCTTATCTTCTGGCTTGGCTGGCGCCGCGGTTTCCGATGCCTCGAAGTGGATGTGCATTTTCCCAAAATCAAAATAGCCTGGCTGATCGATTGCCTTCATATCCTTTCCTTCCGCGGATGTCTGCGCAAGTCCAATGGCAACGCCATCCGGGTTGTCCCGGTATTTTTGTGGGAGACATTCGATTCCAATGCGAGAGATCACCAGCTTAGCTTTGACGACTGGATTGATATGAAACTCCGCACCGCGCTTATCTCCATAGAACGCAACCGTGCCAGTGGCCTTGTTGGGATCATCCTCGCGCGCCGCGCGTAATGCCACGTCGCTGCACTCGTCTGTTCGTTTCTCTTCTGCAGTTTCGTTTGGATATTTTGCAATCGTCTGCGCATGTTGATCTTCAAGACTTGCCAGCACTTTCGCCGTCATGCTTCCGGGATAGCTAAATGTAAGGTCGAGCAAATCACTGTGAAACTTTACCGGGGCGGCCTTCGCTGGCATTGCAGTATCAGTGGCAACTGGAGTCTTCGGCGTCGACACTGGAGTCTGACCATCTACGCTCAAGCCAAAGCAGAGCAACATCACAATCACACCGTAAGTCTTCTTCAACATGAGCATATGTACACTTCCCCTTGCGGATAGAACCATATCACCACATTCTTCCTCGCTCATAAATAAACCCCATCAACAAAAAAGCCACGGCAATCGCCGTGGCTTTAAGGCGCGATGAAGGCGTGGCAGGCACATGGTATTCGTGGACAAATTTTGCGATTTAGGGTTTTCAGTCCGAGGGCTGCAATCTGAATTGACTTCGATCAGGGCAGACTCTGCGTGAGTGTCCCACTTTGGGAATTTGCGGTGGTGACGATTTGAAGGAGTGCGATCACCGTTTCCTGCCCCAGCGAATCAAGTGCCGGATCCCGTGCGCGACGACATCCCATTCATCCCGCGATAATGCTGCGGGATGAATGGGATGCCAATTAAGGTCAGTTTACTTCTACTGCGAATACATACGTGGGTCCGAACATATTCGAGGTGAAGATCACCAGTTTATTATCCGGGCTGAAGCGCACATTCGGTTCAAGCTTGGTGTAATCGTTCTTGAACATATTGACCAGAGGCTCCCTGCGAAACCAACCTGTAAACTTCGCGCCTGAATCCGGGTCGCTGGTTGGATTATTGAAGTGGAACAAACCTGCATCCTGTGGGTTGGTGCCAATGTCTGTATTGTTGAGGATGGGGTAATACACATAGATCCACTCTCCGCTCCACTGGATTTGCCCCTGAGTCGGCGGCTTGTTGCCATGAGCAGCCTTCGAATAATGCCCGGAGCCGCAGAAAAAAGCACCATTGTTGGCGGGACTATAGAATGTGGAGGCGGTCAGTTGGTCCAGGTAAAACAATTTACTATTCCCCGTTGTAACGTCAAAGCCCACTAAATGGTGATCGGACCAGGTCGGATCATCATGTTTCGGCTTTCGGCGCTCGTACCAGATAGTTTTACCATCTTGGCTCCAGAATGGGTGAGCGGTGGTCTCTCCTGGAATTAGGCGCGGATGAACCAACTTGTTCTGCGATCCATCCGACCGAATTGTCCAAACACGGTCTAAATCCTTCTCCGCATATGGGCCCTCGTGCTCATACATAATCAGAGTGGGGTCCGTTGGGGAAAATTGGGCGTGACTCAACCAGTCTGTGCCTTGCAGAATCGTTTTGACTTCTCCGGTTTGCAAATTCATTACGAACATAGATTCTGGAATTCTGGCATCAAGGCGCATCTTCATCGCCTTCTGCTTCGCATCTTCTATGCTCTCCGTATTCGAATGGTTGGATTTGATTTCTGCTGTATGCTCTCGCAAGGTCTTGTCGTAAAAGTCGAGGAAATTCTGCTCGCCCGGTTTGATAACTGTCCCCACCGCCAGGGTTTCATCTGCATTGATTGAGCTAATAAATCCGCCGGGCGGCATTGTGCCTAAATGAGTTACCTTCCCGGTATCGATATCAACCGCACTAAAGTAAACAGTCCTTGATTGCTGGTAAAAAACTCTTCGCGTTTTTGTACCCACGATAACATCGCCCGATATACCACCGCTAATTATCAGTTTTGTCTTGAACGTGGCGAGATTTACCAGATGAATGCCTCGGGGAGCGACATAAACCATATCCCGGCCATCCGGCGTATAAGCGTTGCCGGTGGGGAGAACTCTCGAGTTCGCCTCATCGGTCAGGCGAACTACGCGGTGGCCGGTATCCGCGTCGATCCATGCCTTGGGTGGCGGCGTATTTGTCGACGGCAGGCTTTGGGGCGTGATCTCTGCGCTGTCCGTCTGCCCCAAAGCATTGGTTGCTGGAACAAGCAGCGAGGACATAACGATAAGAGAGAGCAAGTTGATTACCCTCGAATTCCCAAGAGGGTTGGACGTGTTTATCCGAAATCGGCGAATCGTATTGAGCAATAACATGATATTTCCTCACAGTGTGATGACTTCGGCCCTTTGATCTTGCTTAACGTAGCAACAAAAATAAAGAGATTTAGCGGTCAATATACAGCCTCGCAAATCGCGAACTTACCGTCTAATGCTGCTAGCATGGATTATCCGGATTCGCAATATCTATATCTCCTTGATCTGCCGCGGCATTCGCTCTAAAGTCTTGAATGTCGGCGTCGTCAGCAGCGGCTTGAGCTCCTGCCGTGTCGCCATTGTTTGCGTCGGTTTGGGCATTGTCAGCGTCAATATCTGCAGCTATCGCATCATTCTGGGCGTCATTATAATCTTGCGTAGTTAAGTCTAGGGAAGGTCTGATCAAGTACCTGCTGGCTTCAATTGGCTGTATTTTGGCGTGAGGGACGGGATAGTTGTGGGTTATGGACTCTGAATACGCAGTGATTTTGCGTTTACGGACGCACTACTGC
>Ga0302270_10000600_pt1 | contig 38604 bp, 30 predicted proteins | sample III_Bog_E2_3_FD_198773 | JGI IMG/M metagenome (GOLD analysis project Ga0302270, IMG submission 198773) | Peat permafrost microbial communities from Stordalen Mire near Abisko, Sweden - III_Bog_E2_3 | ecosystem: Environmental > Terrestrial > Soil > Wetlands > Peat | place: Sweden: Abisko... | reverse complement strand
AGACGCCGGGCGGGCGCATCCGCGCCCTTGGCTTCGCGTCCACGAGGACGCGGGGCCGCCGTCGCGGCCCCGATAAAGGCTGCCCTCAGACGCCGGGCGGGCGCATCCGCGCCCTTGGCTTCGCGTCTACGAGGACGCGGGGCCGCCGTCGCGGCCCGATACCGGCGATGTGTCATGGTCACGGCTCGATGGCTCAATCGCTTGATGGTATACATCAATAAAATCTCGTGAAGGTCGATTAGGACGACATCGAACACTCTAGCCCAGACAGCGGAACCGGCTGCATTGATGATATGCAATGCCCTTCAATCCTTTTTGATAGTTTCCGTTTTGCAAATATCGATATCATAGCGATGACTACGGCGTTCATTTTTCACCGGAGACACAGAGCATGGCTAACGCGCTTCCCTCCCTTTTCTGGCCCTTGTTCTGGGCGGTGATCACGATTGGCCTTTATCTGCTCTCCCGCGCTATTCATCAACGCCACTCTCGTTGGTGGACATCACCGTTGCTGCTAACCTGGAGCCAGTGTTGCGCTTTGATGCTGATCTTACATACCAATTATCAAGATTACATTCTCGGCACCCATTGGCTTTTGACCATGCTGGGTCCGGCGACGGTTGCCTTTGCCATGCCAATCTATGAACAACGCCGACTGATTCGCCAATATTGGTATGTTCTTTTGATTGGTGTCACAGTTGGGTCGATTATTGCGTTCGTCAGCACATGGTTTTTGGCCTGGGTCTTGGGCTTGTCCCCAGATCTGCGCCTAAGCTTGATGCCGCGTTCGATCACAACGCCGTTCGCCCTTGAATTCGCCAAGGAAACCGGCGGCATTCCAGAATTGGCCGCAACCTGCGTGGTGATCACCGGCATGCTTGGGGCCTCGTTTGGAGGCACCTTGCTACGCTGGCTGCCTCTGCGTTCAGCCTTTTCCCGAGGCGCTCTGTTCGGCATGGGCGCCCATGCCTTTGGCACCGCGAAAGCCCGGCAGGTTGGCACGATCGAAGGCTCGGTCGCGGGACTCACCATGATTCTGGCGGGAATCGTCGGAATGCTGGTGGCTCCATTTCTGGCCTGGTTCCTGCGATAACGCGATGGGACCGGATAGCCTGAGCGGCCCCAGGAGAACGCCATGATTCGGATCGGAAGCCTCTTCTTTCAACGCAGTCGTTGGTTACAGGTTGGAGCGTTAATCGCCATCTGGTGGTGCAGTGAGATCATGGTTCATATTTTGAAACTCCCGATCCCCGGCGGCGTGATCGGCATGGGTCTCCTGCTGGCGCTTTTACTCAGTGGCGTTTTGCGGACAACCTGGGTTCGGCGTGGAGCCAACCGATTATTGGATCACATGGCACTGTTTTTCGTCCCGGCGGTGATGGCGCTCCTGAATCACAGCGAGCTTTTAAGTATCATCGGCCTGAAGGTTCTGCTGGTGATCGCCGTCAGTACGGTGGCGGTGATGGTCGGAACCGCCCTGGTGGTCGATTTTTGTTTTCACTGGGGCGATGGTTGTTCCGATCAAAAACCGGATGCCGAAGACCCTACCACATAGCTGGCGAAGGCGCTTTGCCCCCGTTCACAAGACAAAAGAGGTTGCATCGATGCCAACGATTTTCGAACCCATCACCATGGGCGCACTTGATCTTCCAAATCGGATCATCATGGCCCCCCTAACCCGCAGCCGGGCTGGCGCGGCGCGGGTTCCCAACGCCTTGATGGCCGAATATTACACCCAGCGAGCGTCGGCGGGGTTGATCATTAGCGAAGCCACCTCGATCTGCCCGATGGGAGTCGGCTATGCCGAAACTCCTGGCATCTGGTCCGATGACCAAGTGGAGGGCTGGAAACAGGTGACAACGGCAGTCCATCGGGCCGGCGGCAGACTTTTTCTACAGCTTTGGCATGTCGGACGCATTTCCGATCCAATCTTTTTGAATGGTGCCTTGCCGGTGGCGCCTTCGGCCATCGCCGCCGAGGGATCGGTGCGGCTGGTCCGCCCGGAACGCCCCTATGTTACGCCACGCGCCCTGACCACCGAAGAGATTCCCGGCATCGTCGCGGCCTATCGTCAGGGGGCGGAAAATGCCTTGCGCGCCGGGTTCGATGGCGTGGAGATTCACGGGGCCAATGGCTACTTGCTGGACCAGTTTCTTCAGGACCGTACCAACCAGAGAACCGACTCCTATGGCGGAAGTATTGAGAACCGCGCCCGCTTGATGCTGGACGTCACCGATGCCGCCATTGCGGTTTGGGGGGCCGATCGGGTGGGTTTGCACTTGGCGCCTCGCGGAGATTCCCACAGCATGGGCGACTCCGATCCGGCGGCAACCTTTGGCTATGTCGCCCGCGAGATGGGGAAACGGGGCATCGCCTTTATCTTTGCGCGGGAATCTTTGGGGGAAAATCGCCTCGGCCCTCAACTCAAGGCTGCTTTTGGTGGTCCGTTTATCGCCAACGAAGGCTTCACCAAAGCAACCGCCAATGAGGTGCTGCAAACTGGTGAAGCCGATGCCGTGGCCTTTGGCAAATTCTTTATCGCCAATCCCGATCTCCCGCACCGCTTCCAGTTGGATGCTCCTTTGAACGATCCCCACCCAGAGACCTTTTTTGCTCCCGGCCCAGCCGGCTACACCGATTACCCGACCCTAAACATCGTCTAAAATCGGCTCTGATACCGGCGAGCCCTGATACTGATACATCGCCGGTATCGGGCCGCGACGGCGGCCCCGCGCGCCCATGCGCGCGAAGCCAAGGGCGCGGATGCGCCCGCCCGGCGTCTGAGGGCAGCCTTGATGAGTCACCATCAAGGCTCGATGGTATGATAGGGAGACTTCATCCGATGCACACCCGACGTCTTACCCCTGATCTCTCGGTCTCGGCCCTTGGCCTGGGCTGCATGGGGATGTCCGACTTCTACAGCGGTGGCAGCGAGGCCGAATCCATTGCCACCATCCATCGCGCCCTGGATCTCGGGGTCACCTTTCTTGACACCGCCGATATGTATGGCCTGGGACGCAATGAAGACTTGGTGGGCCGCGCCATCCGTCCTCATCGCGACCGCGTGACACTGGCCACCAAATTCGGCAATGTCCGCAGCCCCAGCGGAGCTTTTCTGGGGGTGAATGGCCGCCCAGACTATGTTCGCCAGTCCTGCGAAGACAGCCTGCGCCGCCTGGGGGTTGAGGTCATTGATCTCTACTATCAACACCGGGTCGACCCCCAAACCCCCATCGAAGACACGATCGGCGCCATGGCCGATTTGGTCCGGCAAGGTAAGGTCCGCTATCTCGGCATGTCCGAGGCCGCGCCCGCAACCCTACGCCGGGCCGTCGCCGTCCACCCCATTGCCGCCCTACAAACGGAATACTCCCTGTGGAGCCGCAACCCGGAGCCTGAAATTCTCGCCACATGCCGGGCGTTGGGGGTAAGTTTTGTTGCCTACAGCCCCTTGGGCCGGGGCTTTCTGACCGGGCGCTTCCGGCGCCCCGAAGACCTGCCCGAAGACGACTGGCGCCGTCATCACCCCCGTTTCAGCGGCAGCAACTTTGACCACAATCTCCGCCTGCTGGACACTGTGGAGGCCATAGCCAAAGCCAAGGGGTGCACCCCGGCTCAATTGGCTTTGGCCTGGGTGCTAGCCCAGGGCAACGACATCATCCCGATCCCCGGCACCAAACACAGGCATTTGTTGGAAGAAAATATCGGTGCCCTGGCGGTCACGCTCATCGACGAGGATCGCCACGCCCTCGACCAAGCCTTTCCCCTTGGTATTGCGGAAGGAGAGCGTTACAACCCTCAAGCCATGGCCGCCCTGAATCACTGAGCATAAACATCACTCTGCGGCTGTCGGAGCCAGCGGGCGCAAAACGCGCCCTGGGCTTCGCGTCCACGGGGATACCGGGATGCGGGAATGCGGAGACGCAGTGGCGGCCCAAGGGCCGGCGCCGTGCCATTGTTATGGCTCGCCGGCATCAAAACATCGGGCTTGGCCCTTGAACCCATAACTTACATTACTTAAGCTGATCATCGCTCTTGCCTCTGCCCCGAATACCCCTAAATCTCACTGAGCCGTAATTCGACCAACCTCGACCTTCAGATTCGATCCCTCCCCCGGCCCGGACGCTTTTCGAATGACCCGTGCAAGCGCCACACGCCCCCAGATTCTGATCGTCGATGACCAACCGGCGAATCTGTTGGCTTTGAGGCGACTCCTGAACCACCACGATGCGGATGTGTTCGAAGCCATGTCGGGGAATGCCGCTTTGGCGCTGGCTCTGGATCACGATTTTGCGTTAGCCCTGATTGACGTGAATATGCCGGTCATGAATGGCTATGAAGTCGCGGAATTGATGCGCAGCGCCTCACTAACCCGCAACATTCCCGTTATTTTTCTGACTGCCGCCTATGCCGACGAAGACCATCGCCGCCGGGGCTATCTTGCCGGGGCCGTGGATTATATTGAAAAGCCCATCGAACCCGTAATCCTGAATACTAAAGTTCATATTTTTCTCGAGCTTTACAATTATCGCAGAAGATTTCAACAAGAAACCGTAACATTAGCCACCGATATAAAAAGAAGTGAAGAGACCATTAAAGAATCAGAGCAGTATATGAGATCAGTTATAAATCTTCTTCCCGAAGCAACAATGGTCATTGATATCGAAGGGCGGGTTCAATACTGGAACAGAGCTATGGAGAAAATGACTGGCGTGCGCTCCAGCGAAATCGTTGGCAAAGATAATTTCGAATATGCCCTACCTTTTTATGGTCAGCGCCGACCAATTTTGATTAATTTGAGGCTTCGCCCGGACGAATTTGAAAGTAATAATTACCCGGATTTAGAAATTCATGGCGACACGATGATTGCCGAAGAAAGCATCCCGCGCATTCACGGCAATCCGGTTTTCCTGCGTGGTGCGGCATCGGTGGTCCGCGACTCCAAAGGACAAGTGGTGGGGGCTATTGAGACCATCTTTGACCTAACCGATCGTAGGCGCTTGGAAGAAGCGTTACGGGATGCCAAAGAAACTGCGGATCGGGCCAGCGACGCCAAATCGCGGTTTCTGGCGGCTATGAGTCACGAATTGCGAACCCCCCTCAACTCGATCCTTGCTTTTTCCGAAGTGATCCAATCACAAATGTTAGGCCCCATCACCAATCCTCACTATCCTGAATATGCCGGATATGTTTATCGGAGTGGGCAACATCTGTTAAATTTGATCAATGATATCCTTGATATTTCAAAAATTGAAGCCGGAAAAATGGAATTGGAATTCCGATTATTGCCAATTTCCTGCATTTTTCGTGATGTCACCCGCTTAATTCAGGAAAGCGCACAGAAACATAGCCTCTCTCTGACGTCCCACCCCATCGCCGATTCTCTGTCGCTCTGGGCCGACGAGCGCGCGATCAAGCAAATTCTTTTCAATCTGTCTTCGAACGCGATCAAATTCACCCCAGCCGGCGGGCAGATCGCCCTGGCTGCCGAGGCCCGGAACGAAGGCGTCGAAATCCGGGTCTCGGATACCGGCATCGGCATTCCCAAAGACCAGCTTGACCGCGTCACGAGACCTTTCGAGCAGATCGATAATCGCTACACCCGCACCCAGGGCGGCACGGGACTCGGCTTGTCTCTGGTCCAAGGACTCGTCAATCTGCATGGTGGCACTCTCAGTATCCACAGCGAGGTTGGAACAGGAACCACCGTGACCGTCTGGCTACCAAAGGCTCCGCCATCCGTCGATACCGGGGAAACCATGCCTTCTTTTAGATCTCGGCCATCCTGATCTGACCGCGTCCCAATCCCTTGGCCGAAATCACGGCCTGCTCGGCGGCAGCGATCAGTTCAGCGGGCGCGGTGCCGCTTTCGGGATAACAGGCGACGCCGATGCAGGCGCTGATCGGTAGCAAACCAGAGGGTGCCTCAACCCTGGTGCTGGCAATCGCCCGCCGCAGCCGTTCGGCCACGTCTTTAGCCAACATCCCCCCGACCCTTTGAACCACCAGGACAAAGCGGTCATGGGTATCGCGTCCGGCCAAATCCCCCAAACGAAGCTGGTGCTGGAGACTGTCGGCCACCGCCACCGCCACCCGATCTTCCAAACCAGGCACCACCCTATCGTCGGAGAGCCGGTATTCATCGAGAGAAACGACCATCACCGAAAGAGGAAATCCAATTTCTCGGACATGAGCTAGCTCTTTTGATAATAAAACTTCGATAGAATGGCGATTATAAAGTCCCGTTAACCCGTCACGCATGGACATTAACTCCATATCATGCCGTTGCCGCCCGGTTAAACCCAGAGCTGGCCGAAGCCGATATAGTAACAGGTAGCAGACCAGCACCGCCAGGCCAGCCACTCCCACGATGGCACCGCCAAACGTAGCCAACGCGATCCAGGCGGTGCGTTGATGTTCGGTATCATCCCGGATCACATCAATGCGCCCCATAGGGTGACCGGCGGCATCGGCAACCGGCACCGCAACCACCCGCCAAACGCGCCCCTTTTGAAGCACAGCATCCCCCTCACCGCCAGTCCCCGTCAGCGCCGGGGCCAAGCCGTCGGCCAAACCAGGCCGGGATTGAGCTGCCACCACCAGATCCGCAAAGCGATCCCAATGCGCGGGCCGCCAGAGTGGATGGGCCGCATTCGAAGACGATGCTTGAAATTCTGGCCTGTTTTTATCCAACACCAGCAGAAAGTCAGCCTGAAGCGCCGCCCGCAGATCCGCAAGCATCGCCTCGAAATCGCTGCCCAACAGCAAAAAGCCGGTGATGATACCGTTGCGCAGCAAGGGCACCACCAATTCAAACTCGACCCCCGCAGCCCCAACCACCAGCCCGAACCGGGTTTCGTGACTCTGCTCGGCGGCCAGCAACGGTGCGCTGCTCACGTCATCCCCAAACACCGCCGGCTCGCCCACCCGCAACAGCACACGCCGATCGGGCTGGATAAAGTCCAAGCGGGTCAATTGCCGATTGTTGCGCAACGCCTGGAACCAGGGCGTTGCGATTGCCGCCAACGGGTCGCGCTTGCCGGCGACAAACAGCGGCAACACCCTATCGTCAGCTCCCAACATCTTGGCAATGCTCCACAACCGACGCGTTGCGTCGGCTTGGGCAAGTTCCCAGCTATTGGTAAAGGCCTGGGACTGGTCGCGGCTGAAGGCCGCTTCGGATAGCGTGCGCCAATAACAAAGGCCAAACATCATGACGCCGGTCATCAATACGACCAAGCCCACGAACACCGAAAATAAGGGTCGACGACTCTCGCGGACGGAACGATCCTCCTGGAGCCGCCGCGCGGGTTCGACCGTCATCTTCCTGCCCTCCCACTCCATCCCGTCACACGCCCCCGTCACGCCCCCTTCTCGGGCGCTGCGAGCGTGTTACGGCTCGATGTTCCGGGCAATACGAAAGCCCAGAAAAGCACTGCGCAATTGCGGGGTATCGCGGTCACGTTGAGCCGAACGAACGGTCCGTGGCGGATCAATCCACGATCCACCCCGAAACACACGGAATTCGCAGGCGCCGCCGGTCCACGACGAACCATCCCGAGGGGCGTCCTGGTAGTTCTCATGCCAACAATCATCCACCCACTCGGCGACATTGCCAAGCATGTCGTAAAGGCCAAAGCGGTTCACTGAAAAAGAACCTGTCGGGGCCGGGCGTTGGCTATCCCAACGACTCCCACAACCGGCACAACTGGTAAAATTACGACCAATGGCGGCTCCCCAAGGCCGAGCCGTGAGGGTGCCGGTTCGGGCGACAAATTCCCATTCCGATTCGGATAACAAGCGGTATTGCTGCTTCATAGCGCCACTCAGCCAATCCACATAGGCTTTGGCGTCATCCCAGGATACGCACACCACCGGATCACGGTCGGTCTGGCCATAACCGGGCAAACGCCAGTTCCGATCTTCCAGCAACTTCCATTCGCCGTTGACCGACAACCAGCATCCATCCATCTGGCGCCCGGTGGCGGTGACAAAGCGCGTGAACTCGCCCACCGTGATCTCGTAGCGACTGACCGCAAAAGCGTCCGAAATAAACACCTTATGTTGAGGCAAAGCCCGCCCCCGCTGGCGAACCGGCACACCCTCCTGCTCTTCTTCACCGGGCGGCGCCCCCATGATATAGGCGCCCTGGGGCATCACCACCATCTCGGGGCAATCGCTGCAATCCCGAAACACCGTCCCGACCACCATCAACGGGCTGCTTTGAGGCAAGACCCCCATGGCCAACTGCATTGGCGCCGTCGCCAGCAAGGGCGGCTCCGCCATTGCCGCCCCGCCACCAACAGCGATCATCATCCAGGCGAACAGCCACAGCCGGACTTTCATCCCACCCTCACTCTTCTTGACAACGTCCCGCCCATGACAGTGCGCGGCTGAGTCTTTGATACACCAAACCACTGAACCACGCCAATCGCCGCTCATGGCATCGGACCTTGATGTTAAGACATCAAGGTCACCCTCACACGCCGGGCGGGCGCATCCGCGCCCTTGGCTTCGCGCGCACGAGCGCGCGGGGCCGCCGTCGCGGCCTAATAACTCATTCCCTCACACGCCGGGCGGGCGCGTCCGCGCCCTTGGCTTCGCGCGCACGAGCGCGCGGGGCCGCAGTCGCGGCCCAATAACTCATTCCCTCACACGCCGGGCGGGCGCATCCGCGCCCTTACCGGCATGCAAGGCAGAGCCCCACAAAACACCAAGCTCGCGGCCCTCAGCAGGCCCCAAAACGAGAACAATCAATTTGACCCTTTTGAAGCTAGAACTACTTTTGTAATCAGTCGATTGACCAATCACCGGATGTGACCTGTGATCCCGGCGAGCTCTGATACTGACACATCGCCGGTCCTCGGGCCGCGACGGCGGCCCGGCGTCTGAGGGCAGCCTTGATGAGTCACCATCAAGGCTCGATGGTATGATTATTAAAAGGCAACCCTCAAGTATCGCTTAAGGTTTAGCGGCCATGAACCAGATCCCATCATTTCCACATTATGGAACCGAAGAAATAATAAACAGCACAATACAAATTGCTGCATTTATACTCGGAGTCACTGGATTTACAACAATAATTATAATTTCATGGCGAACTTATGATCACGTTTTAATTATTAGTGTATTAATATATGGTTTAAGCCTCCTCATGATGCTTGGATTTTCCATGGTTTATCACTTAAAAGATCGATCTCAAAATAGTTATTTCTACAAGTGCCTCGATCATATTTCTATATTTATAATGATTGCGGGCACATATTCGCCAATTACATTAATATCTATTGGCGGTTCGTTAGGCATATGTTTATTCTTTGGTGTTTGGGCGATAGCTCTATACGGCATCCTGATAAGACTCTTTTTTCCGCGCCGTTTCATGAGCCAGTATCTCGGCCTTTATCTCGGGTTCGGCTGGCTGTTGGTCCCTGCCCTGCCCTGGCTGATCGGCGCCATGCCCACCGAAGGGATTATCCTGATCGCCTTGGGCGGCATGACCTACACCCTTGGCGTTCCGTTCCACAATCTCGTCCGGCTCCGCTACCACACTGTGATTTGGCACAGCTTTGTTATCATAGGAGCCGCCATCCAATACGCCGCCATCCTCCGGGATGTCGTGCTGGTCCGAGGTTAAACTGGCACGGCGGCAACCTCGACGCTCCGATAAAGGCCGCCGATCAGAAATTCCCGGTTGCCATCCTGCCCCGTGATCGGACTGTCCGTCAGCCCCAACAGCGCCCACCCCGGTTGAGCCGCTAACCACTCGGCAATCCGAGTACAAACCTCCTGGTGGAGGGCGGCATCCCGGACGATTCCCCCTTTACCCACTTGGCCACGCCCAACTTCGAACTGGGGCTTGACCAGCGCCACCAGTCGCGCCCCCGGAGCCGCCAACGCCAACGCCGCTGGCAAAACCACCGACAACCCGATAAAGCTGGCATCGCAAACGATCAAATCGACGGGCTCGGGAATCTCGGCTCGGCCCAAAGCCCGCGCATTGGTCCGCTCCAGAACCACGACTCGAGGATCCTGACGGAGTTTCCAGGCCAACTGGCCATGCCCAACATCCACCGCATAAACCCGCGCGGCCCCCCGACTTAACAGAACGTCGGTAAACCCTCCGGTGGAGGCCCCCACATCCAGCGCGACCAGCCCCGCCGGATCCAGCGCAAAATGGTCAAGGCCAGCGACCAATTTCAGGCCCCCGCGCGAAACCCAGGGATGATCCCGCCCGCGCACTTCCAGCGGGGCTCCAACAGCAATGACCTCTCCCGCCTTGACCACCCGGCGTTCGGCGGAAAAGACCAAACCGGCCATGATCAGCGCCCGCGCCCGTTCCCGGCTTTCGGCCAAACCACGCTCGACCAATTCCAGATCAACCCGCTTGCCGGCGCTCATGACCCAGACCGAGCCATCGACCCGAACCCCAGGGGCAACGCCCCTGGAAATCGGCTTTGCCCCCCCACTGCCTGGGCAAAACCATCCGTCATCGCATTGACCCGCGAGCCGTAACGATGACACAGCGCCGCCCCCTGACCATGACTGCGGCTCCGCGCGACCACGCGCGCGAAGCCCCCATGTGACTCTCGGGGGACGCGGATGCGCCCGCCCGGCGTCCGAGAGCAGCCTTGATGAGTCAGCACCAACATCAAGGCTCGATGACCTTTAGTCGTCGTCATGGGTCTCCGGCTCGGCGTCGTGCTCCACAACCGGAACAGGATGGCGGCGCACCTGGGCCAAGGCTTCATCCAATTCCCGCTGAGTACACAGACCCGACAGAACCGGGTTGCGCGGCTTGATATTTTGCGCGTTCCAATGAGTCCGATCTCGAACAGCGGCAATAGTCGGCTTGGTGGTACCGATCAAGCGACTGAGTTGGGCATCGGACAACTCGGGGTGTGTTTTCAGTAGCCAAGCAATCGCGTCAGGTTTATCCCCGCGTTTTGTGACCGGCGTGTAGCGCGGCCCTTTGGAGCGCTGCACCGGCTGTGGAAGATCCTGAACTTGCAGGCACAACCGCGCCGTCGGCGTCCGCTCGCCCCGTTCGATTTCGGCCTTGGTCAACTGGCCCGAAGCGATCGGGTCGAAACCGACCATACCAACCGCCACCTCGCCGTCGGCAATTGCCTTGATCTCCAACGCATGCAAGCCGCAGAAGGCGGCAATCTGCTCGAAGGTCAAGGCCGTATTCTCAACCAACCACACGGCGGTTGCTTTCGGCATCAACGGCTGTGCCATCGTTCCTCCTGACAATTCCCGAACGAGCCCCCGGATAAAACGGCTCGCCCATAACCACGGGCTCAACGCCCGTCCCTGGCCATGCTTGCCATACGGGAGCGACAACATAAACCCTTAAAGCGAAAATCTCGGACGGCGGGCCCGCTTTGCCGCGCCTTTCGGGGACTGCGGGACGAACCACCCCTTCCCCGCTCCAGCGAAGAAGATCAGCCCCGACCGCCACACACCCAAACACCCCACCGAGACAACCCTGCCTCTGGGATCAGGCACAGCACCGCCGCTCGAAAGCTGCGACCCTGGAACAAAGCCCCCGCGTGCCGCGTCTTAAGCGTAAAAGTCTACGATATTACCCCGGCCCTGGTTTTGTTGAGCCGACAGGACACTTTCCGCATTCTTGAGGTGACCAGACGTCGCCTGCTTGACGATGGTGTCCGCCGACTGGTTCTGGTTACTGATCTGAGTGTCTCGACTTTGACCATTAACCTGTTGGCTTTGCTGAATATACTGAAAGTACGTCCCCGAAGCCGTCCCTTGAATCGCCGACATGGTCCCCTCCTCGCCGCCTCAGGCCCGCCGGATCTGTCCCGTGAGAACAGGCGAACCCACCACGCTGCTCTTTATATATCGCCAATGAAGAAAAGCGTCAAGACCAGCGCCACAGGAATTATCCACCTGATCCCACTGAAACGGAGTCTCCAACGCAACCGACTCTCTTAGGGTGAAAAAAATCAAACAAAAATCAATGATCATCACAATCACAGGGCAGGAATGCCCCACAACCCTCCGATTAGGACAGAATACGCCCCAAACGCACCATCGTCTGTCCACGCCGGACCTTGCGCGCCGGCATAATCAGGATGCAGTCGTCATAAGGAGTCCGCACCGGCAGGCCCTGGTCATGACCAATGATGGTCCCCGCATGGGGCACACGATCGAGACCCGCATAGTCTGCCGCCAAAACGCACTCATCGCTTTGGGCCGTGACAACATCAGTAACAATCACAACCTTCTGTGGCGTCAACGCGATTGCGGGCATGGCTTCGGCAATCACCGATGAAGGGATCAGTCTAAAATGGTCAAGAAAGCGCAAGCAGAGGGCAAAAGCCACCTCGGCGGCAGCGGCAAGCCCGTGTTGGCCACATTCCGCCAGCAACGCAATGGGAGCCGCCGCCCCCTTCGCCGCTTCGGCGTCTGGAACACTGAACGCACCATAGTCGATCAGCCGACGTCCGGCGGCATGCCCCGAATCGGCCACCACCCAACGCGGAAACTGTAGACTGAGGGCTAAGTTCCGAGCCCGCTCGGTACGGCCACACAGCATCAGAGGATCGCAAAACTGCGTCATAGAATGCAGGTCCAATAAAGCATCGGCCTGCTGATAAAAGGGCCGCAACATCCTAGCGCGCTGCAACTCGACACTAACCCCATCACCATCAAGCAGCGATTCGGACCAGAGCCGGTTAAAATCCTGCTCAACATAGCGCGAAGCCAAGGGCCGAAGCGGATCGAACCGCTGGTAGGCGGCAACGTTAGCCAGAATCAAGGTCAAACGCCCTCGGGATGGCTGCACCCCCAGGCGCATCAAACGCTTCAGGGCGATGGCGCCGCAGATTTCATTGCCGTGACACAGGGCATTGATCACAAGGTTTGGCCCCGGAACGCCGCTGTCCAGGCCTGTAACAAAGTCAACCCCAACCGTGCCCTGGCGCAACGGCATGATATCGGGCGGAACAAGGTCGCTCACCGATCAATCCGATCCTGACAGAAACGCGGCCACCGATCGACATCTCCCCTTCATGATACCATCGGACTTTAATGTTAGGACATTAAGGCTACCCTCAGGCGCCGGGCAGGCGCATCCCCGCCTGGCCTCACGGTGTGTCATACCGGCGAGCTATAACGATGACACACTGCCGGTATCGGGCCGCGACGGCGGCCCCGCGTCCTCGTGGACGCGAAGCCAAGGGCGCGGATGCGCCCGCCCGGCGTCTGAGGGCAGCCTTGATGAGTCACCATCAAGGCTCGATGGTATGACACATCGCCGGTATCGGGCCGCGACGGCGGCCCCGCGTCCTCGTGGACGCGAAGCCAAGGGCGCGGATGCGCCCGCCCGGCGTCTGAGGGCAGCCTTGATGAGTCACCATCAAGGCCCGATGGTATCATTGTCATGGCTCGCCAGCAAAGACATCGATGACGGAACTGTTGCACCGACACGGCATTCTCGGTTAGACAGAGTGGGTATAGCTGTATCCGTGACATCGGGCAAGATGACGGACTCGGCAGGGCGGTTGATTGGGAGCAAGCTATGAGTTTCGTGATTGAGGATGTGCTCATTCGCGATGATCCAGTCGGCTATCGTCTGCCTGTGCTCTTTGATTCGCCGCATAGCGGTATTCACTATCCACAGGATTTCCGCTTTATCTGCCCTCTGCCATTGCTTCGGCAAGCCGAAGATTCCTTTGTCGATGAATTATTTGCGGCAGCTCCCGACCATGGCGCGACTCTGCTGGCTGCACTCTTTCCGCGCGCCTTCATCGACGCCAACCGCGCCGAAGACGACCTGGACCCGAAGATGATCGAGGGGCCGTGGCGTGAACCACTCCGGCCCAGCGAGAAAAGCGCGCTCGGCTTGGGCCTGATCCGCCAGCTCTGCCGCCCCGACATGCCGATCTATGATGGCCGTCTCCCGGCTGCCGAGGTCGCCGAACGAATCGACCGTTACTATCGCCCCTATCATTTCCAACTTCAGGCGATTTTGGACAGCTTGGCTGTCCGATTCGGGATGGTCTGGCATATCAACTGTCACTCCATGCCGTCGATGGCTGGTGCCTCGGGAGCAAGCCGACCGGATTTTGTCATCGGTGACCGCGACGGCACCACCTGCGAGCCGGACTTTGTACGCTTCGTTGCCCACACTCTCAAGGGCTTAGGCTATCGAGTCGCCATCAACGCGCCCTACAAAGGGGTGGAATTGATTCGCCGTTACTCGGACCCAAGCCAGGGGCGCCACAGCCTTCAACTGGAAGTCAGTCGGCGCCTCTACATGAATCAGGACAGTCTGGAAAAGCACAGCGGTTTTGAGCCGTTGCGGAAAGCCATTACCCACCTGATTCGCAGCATCGCCGACTACGCCGCCGACCGCATTGCGGCCCGCGCTGCCGAATAGAGAGAGAGAGCCTTCTTGGGGCCGCCCGGTCTGCGGTCTGCCTAAAAAGAAAGAGCGGGCAAGAGGCCCGCCCCCCTAACGCGCTTAAATAGCGCTTAAATATCGATTCGAATCCCGATCTCGACCACCTGAGATTCAGGAATACGGTAGAAATCGCTGGCATCGGCGACATTGTGGGCCATGAAGGCAAACAGCCATTCCGAAATGCCACTGAAAGCCGGATTGTCGTCCGAAGCAATCACGCGTTCACGCCCAACAAAGTAGGTGACATCCTCGGGGTCAAGATCAAGTTTCAAGACCTCCTCGACGCAGCGACGCACGACCACCGGAATGTTGGGCGTCTGCATAAACCCATAATGAGCCGTCACCCGCCACAATCCATCACCCAGAGGCACGGCGGTATAGCGTTCCCGAGACGGAACCTGCGGCCTTTCATGGCTGGCGATGGTCAGGATGATCACAGTCTGGTCGAGCACTTGGCTGTGCTTAACGTGATGCTGCATGACCTCGGGCACGTCGGCGGCGGTTCGGGTCAGGAACACCCCGATCCCCGGCGTGCGAATCACGCCGCCCGTGGCCAAACGCTCCAGGAACACCGGAACCGGCTCGGCCATTTCCGCCACCCGGCCATGAAGATAACGGGTTCCCCGTTCCCACAACCGCATCAGCAGGAAAATCACAATCCCTGCTGCCAACGGCAGCCACCCCCCTTGAGGCAATTTGAACAGGTTCGACGTAAAGAAGCACAGATCAATGGCACAAAAACCAGCCGCCAGCGGCAAAACCAACAGATGCGACCAGCCCCAAACCTGCCGCATAGCCACCGCTAGCAGCAGAGTGGTGATTAACATAGTTCCAGATACCGCAATCCCGTAAGCAGCAGCCATATCATCGGAATTTTTGAACGCCAGAACCACACCCAGAGTCAGCAGCATCAAGCCATAATTGATCACCGGCAAATAGATCCGGCCATAGCCTCCGGCAGAGGTCTGGACAATCTTCATCCGTGGCCACAGCCCCATGGCAATGGCTTGGCGCGTCAGGGTGAATACCCCTGAAATTAAGGATTGCGAGGCGATCACCGTGGCCATGGTGGCCAAGATCACCATCGGTATTTGCAGAGCATCCGGCGCCAACCGAAAGAAGGGATTCGCGGAGGCACCGGGATCGGTCAGGATGACCCCAGCCTGTCCGGCGTAATTAAGCACCAGGGCCGGCAGCACCACCGAAAACCATGTGACGCGAATCGGACGCCGGCCGACGTGCCCCATATCCGCATAAAGCGCTTCGCCGCCGGTCAGCGCCAGAAACACTGAACCGAACACCAAAAACGCCACCCAGCTATTTCGGGCGATCAGGGCCAACGCCCATTCCGGGTTCAGGGCCGACAGCACTTGAGGAGCCCGCAGAATCCCGCCAACGCCCAACACCGCGATAACCCCGAACCACACCAGCATCACCGGCCCGAACCAGCGACCAATGGTGGCTGTGCCGCGATATTGAACCCAAAACAGCGCCACCAAAATCACGATGGTAATCGGCTTGACCCAGGGCTCGAAACCGCTAGCCACCACTTCCAAGCCCTCAACCGCACTGAGCACCGAAATGGCCGGAGTGATGACGCCATCACCGTACAAGAGAGTGGCGCCGAAAATACCAAGAGCAATCAACCATCGGCGCCGGGCCGTTCCAGACGCGCTCCAGGGCCGAACCAACGCTAGCAGCGCCAAGATACCGCCTTCGCCATGATTGTCCGCGCGCATGACCAGCAGCACGTACTTAAAGGCGATCACCAACAACAGCGACCACACGATCAAGGACAACACCCCCAGCACCGGAACCGGGTCGGCCCCAAGCGGCGCACCATTGCCGGCGGTCTCGGCAGCCACTTTGAAGGCATAGAGCGGGCTGGTGCCGATATCGCCATAGACGATTCCCAGGGCCGCAACGCCCGCTGTGACCAAAGACGCAGGCACAGCCTGCCTCGCTTCGTCTCCCGGAGCCCTGGTCTGAATAGACATAGTGACCTCTTGATGCTGGCGGCCTTTGATCCCCGCGCCTCGACCGTCGCCGAAACGACAGGCTCAACGCAAGGGGATGTTTTGCCACATGGCGTCGATGATCAAGGATCGGTGATGATGTGCCTCGCCGATAGCGATCTCCTCTCCGGACAAAAGCCACAGAGAGGATACAACTAAAGGACTTACACCATCTGGTGAGTTGCAGTTCCGTGTGGAGCTTGGGCAGCTCGCCGCCCTAGACTCTCAAAGACGACGGGCATGAATGAAGGCGACGGGTCTGCGGGCGCGAACATGCCGAGCCGGGAAGTGATGCCGGCGAGCCATGACGATGAGCCACGACGATGAGCCACGACGATGAGCCACGACGGCGGCCCCGCGTCCTCGTGGACGCGAAGCCAAGGGCGCGGACGCCCCCCGGCGTCTGAAAGCTCGATGGTTATGGGATGGTTTTACTGGACCTTTGATTGCGCTTTGATCCCATAATAATCAAAGCGTGGCAGGTCCAGATTCACAGTCATAAGGCCCCGGTATCGGTAATGGCTCTGTTCAGCACACCCCAGGGATACACGATCACGGATATCTTATGTCAGGATGACGACGTGATCCTGTGCCGGGGCGTTCGAGTCGCCAGCGATCAGCCGGTTATCCTACGGGTCTCGCCGGTTGAACCCTCTTCCCCTGGCATCCTAGCAGGTCTGCGCCGCGACTTTGAGATCGCCCGTCGGCTTGACGGCGCGGTGACGCTGCCACCTCTTGACCTCGTGACAAGCGGCCCCTGTCCGGCCCTAATCCTCGAGGATTTTGGCGGAGAGCCCCTCCGCCGCCAGCTTGACCGACCGATGGCGCTGGACCTGTTCTTCCGAACGGCCGCTGCCCTGACCGCTGCGGTCTCCAACTTGCACCGACAGGACGTCATCCACGGAAATCTCACACCTCAGACGATCCTGGTCCATCCCGGAACCGGCGAGATTCGACTGATCGGCTTTGCGCTGGCCCTAGACACACCACAGACCCCACCGCCTCCTGGGCGCCCCGAGGGCGTACTGGCCTATATGGCGCCAGAGCGCACCGGACGAACCAACCGAGCCGTTGATCACCGAGCCGACCTCTACACGTTAGGCGTGATTTTCTATGAGATGCTTACGGGCATGATGCCTTTCTACGGCGCCGATGCCCTGGAGTGGGTGCATTGTCATCTGGCCCGCGTCGCGTCTCCCCCCAAAGCCATCATGCCAACAATCCCCGAGATGCTGTCCCAGCTCGTGCTGAAGCTGCTGGCCAAGCCCGTGGAAGAGCGTTACCAGAGCGGACGGGGGTTGGCGATTGATCTGGAGCGATGCCACGACCGTTGGCAGCGGGGCCGTGACGACCTGTTCGTGCTGGGTGCCCGCGATGTGTCCGAACGGTTTCAGCTCCCGCAACGGCCCTATGGCCGCGACTCTCAAATTGCCCAATTGCAAACGGCCTTTAACCGAGTTGCGGCCACCGGGCGCGCCGAGCTGATCCTCATTTCCGGCTCATCTGGAATCGGGAAATCAACTCTGGTCAATGAGTTGCGCCCCCTCATTCTGGAAGCCCACGGCCTCCTGCTGACCGGAAAATTCCAGCCACGACGACAGGCGATGTCGCCCTACGCCGTTTTAGCCCACGACTTACAGGCCTTAATCCAAGATATTTTGGGGGAAAATGAAGAGAAAATTGCCTTCTGGCGCCAAAGATTGTCGAACTCTATCGCAAATTATGGCCAATTATTAATCGATATTATTCCTCAAATTAGATATATTATTGGAGAGTCACCACAACTTCCTGAACTATCGGTCGCTGAAGCACAAAGCCGGTTGAGCATAACGTTTCGTCGTTTTATTGAAAGCTTTGCTCTCAAGAAAACCGCCCCAACCGCAGGCCGACCGGCCTATGATCCCCTGGTTCTCTTTTTTGATGATCTCCATTGGGCCGATGCCGCCAGCCTATCGCCTCTTCAAGACCTGCTGACCAGCCCAGATCCTCACCCGATCCTGTTAATTGGCGCCTACCGCGATACCGAAGTCGCCTCTGATCACCCCCTCATACCATCGAGCCTTGATGGTGACTCATCAAGGCTGCCCTCAGACGCCGGGCGGGCGTATCCGCGCCCCCCTAAAGTCACACGGGGGCTTCGCGTCCACGAGGACGCGGGGCCGCCGTCGCGACCCGATACCGGCGATGTGTCAGTGTCAGGGCTCGCCGGTATCATGGCCTTACGGACGACGGCTCAGGCTTGCCCGACGACCGTCACCGAGATTCAACTGGTCCCGCTGACCGCGTCCGATGTGACCGCATTTGTCGCCGACACCGTCCACCGCAGCCCGGAGTTCGTGGCACCGCTGGCCCGCCTGATCCGAACCAAAACCGGCGGCAACCCCTTCTTCATGGCTCAACTGTTAACCGAGTTGAACCAAAAACGCCTGATCCGGTTCAGCGGCGGCTGGAGCTGGAATCTGACCCAGATCGAAGCCGAAGGCTTGACTGCCAAGGACATCGCCGAGCTGTTGACGGCCCGGATTCGACGTCTGCCCCCAGACACGCGAACCCTCCTGATTCATGCCGCCTGCCTTGGCCACACCACCGATCTGGCCACCTTGGTCATCGTCCATGGCCGGGGGCCGGAGCAAACGGCCGTCGATCTGGCCCCTGCTGTCGATGCCGGTTTGCTCACCCACACAAACCACGAGATTCGTTTCGTTCACGACCGAGTCGATGAGGTTGCCTACGCCCTGGTTCCCGAGCCCCAGCGGGCCACCCTTCATCTGACATTGGGGCGGCGGCTTCTGGCCCACAACGCCACCGCCCCCGGAAGCCTTTCCCCCTTTGTGGTGGTCGATCAGTTCAACCGCTGTTTAGAGCAGGTCAGCGATCCTCAAGAGCGGCGCCGACTGGCCGAATTCAATCTCGAGGCCGGTCGAAAAGCGAAAAATGCTGGTGGCTACCAGGCGGCGCTTCCCTATCTGGCCGCAGGGCTTCGATTGATGACGCCAACAACCTCGACGGACCTGGATGAAGCGCCGCTCCTGGATGAGTTGACTTGGGCCCTTCACTTCGACCATGCCCAATGTGATTACTTGCGAGGCGCCCTGGAGGACGCTTCGGCCCAACTCGAGGCCCTTTTAAGTCGAACCCCTGCACCGATGGATCGGGCACGGATTCACCGAGTCCGTATCGCTCTTTTCACCACCTCCGGCGACATCCACCGGGCGATCAAAGAAGGGATTGCCAGTCTCCGGCTCTTCGGGATTCTGCTCCCGATCAACCCTAGCTCCGAACAGGTAGACCACGCCCTTTCCACCGTCTGGTGTCACCTGGGGACTCGATCCATCGAATCGCTCATCGACCTGCCGCCCATGGCTTCACCTGAGGTGCGGATGGCCATGACTCTGTTGGCCGATCTGGGCACGCCGGCCATTTTCGGCCACCGGGCCTTGCTGCGCGTGATGCTGGCTCGCATGATCGATATCACCCTTGGTCATGGGACGACCGAAGCGTCGGTCTGGGCTTACCTATGGTTCGGCGCGACTCTGGTTCAACGGGATATCGGGCGGATTCAGGAAGGATATCGGTTCGGCAAGCTGGCCTGGGATCTGACCGCCCGCAACCCTCGACACGAACTGAGGGCCAAGGTCAATCTGATCTTCGGCGATGTGATCCGAGTCTATGTCCAGCCGGTGCACACAAACCGAGATTATCTCACAATCGCATTCCAAAGTGCGATCGAAGCTGGCGACTTACCTTGGGCCTGCTATAGCCGCAATCACCTCATTACCAATATGCTGTCTTGCGGCGATCCTTTGGATCAGGTTTGGGACGAATCAGAACGCTGCTTGGAATTCGTTCGTCGGGCTGGTGATCCCAATATCATTGACATTCTTATTAGCCAACAGCAATTTATTCTTAATTTACGCGGACAAACGAAAACACCCTTCAGTTTTGATACTTCTACGTTCGATCAAGACCAATTTGAAACTAAAATCCAATCCAGCCAGATGCCATTAATGGTGTGCTGGTACTATATTCTGAAGCTTCAAGCCCGATTCATCATGGGCGACCTGGACCAAGCGGTCCAGGCTGCCGAACGGGCGGGTGCTTTGATTGATGCCAATGGCCCTGACATTCAGGGCATGGACTATGATTTTTTCGCGGCGCTGGCCAAGGCCGGTCGCCATCGTTCGGCCCTCCTTGCCCCGAATCCGGGTCTTCTCGCCGAAATCGAAGGCCACTTGGCGCTGTTGCGCGGATGGGCCGACCACTGCCCGGCCAATTTCGAAGCCCGCGTCCATTTGGTGGCAGCGGAATTGGCCCGCCTTACGGGGCAAGCCTGGGAAGCCCAGCACCTGTACGAGCAGGCAATCCGCTCGGCCCAACAGAACACCCTTATCCACTACGAAGCCCTTGCCAGCGAATTGGCTGCCCGATTCTACCAGGACCGTGGCTTTGGGCTGATCGCCGACACCTATTGGCGCCAATCCCATAACGGCTTTAGCCGTTGGGGAGCCGATGGCAAATGCCACCTGTTGGAAACCCAGTTCCCCCGACTCCGAACCCGCCCCCCACTGCTCTCGTTGACCACTCTGGCGGCTCCGACTGAGGAGCTGGACCTGGCGTCTGTGATCAAGGCATCCCAAAGCATCTCAGCGGAATTGGTGCCGGCCCGGCTCCAGGAAACCCTGCTACGAATTGCCGTGGAGCAAGCGGGCGCGCGACGGGGCGTTCTGCTGCTAACCGAAGGCGAGGAGTGGGTTATCCGCGCCATGGCTGAAACCGAATCCAACCGGATCCAGGTGACGATTCTCCACCTCCCCTTCGACCTGACCGACGCCGCCAGCCCTTCGCAGCTTCCGCTCTCGGTCCTGAACTATGTCCGACGGACCCGCGAAGCCGTGGTCTTGGCCTCTGCCGAAACCGACGGCCTGACCGCTGCCGACCCTTACGTCACCCAGCACCGGCCCCGGTCGGTGTTGTGCCTGCCGATCCTGCGCAAAAGCAAGGCGATGGGGGCGCTGTATCTTGAAAATACCCTGCTCGCCGGAGCCTTCAGTCAAAACACGTTGGCGGCCCTGGAACTGCTGGCAGCCCAGGCCGCAATCACCCTAGAAACCGCCACCGCCTACGCCGAACGCGAACGCATTGAGGCCGAACTCCGCGATCAGATGGAATTTACCCGACGGCTCCTCGAAACGATCCCCGCGCCGGTCTATTATAAAGATCGAAACGGGTTTTACGGCGGCTGTAACACCGCTTTTGAACATTATGTCGGACGGACACGCGCTCATTTGGTCGGGAAAACTGTCGAAGCCGCCTGGCCCCCGGATCTGGCCGAGATTTATCGCAATGCCGACAGCGCCCTGTTTGAATCCCCAGGAACCCAGATTTATGAAACGGCCTTTATGCATGCCGATGGTCGACGCCATGATGTGGTGCTCCACAAAGCCTCGCTGGCCCGCGCCGATGGCAGCGTCAGCGGCTTGGTGGGGGTCATCTGGGATATCACCGAGCGTACCGAAGCCGCCCGAGCCCTAGCCCAAGCCAAGGAAACCGCCGAAGCCGCCAGTGCCGCCAAGTCGCGTTTTCTGGCCGCCGTCGGTCACGATCTGCGCCAACCATTCCAAGCGATCCAGCTTTATCATCATTTGCTGATGAATCGCCTCCCCGAATCCCAGGCCCGCGACCTGTGCGCCAATTTAGGCGAGGCCATCGGAGCGGCCAGCAGTTTACTGGACACTCTGCTAGAAATTTCAACTTTCGATGGTGGAGCCATTCACCGTGAAATTTCCGATTTTCCGTTAGGCCCCCTCCTCGAACGCCTAGCCTCCACCTTCACCGCTCGGGCCGCCGCCAAAGGCTTGGCGTTCCGGCTGGTCCCAACTCGCGTCCGCGTCCGCAGCGACCCCGAATTGCTGGCCCGTGCGCTGCGGGGGTTGTTGGACAACGCGATCAGCTACACCCGCCAGGGCCGCTTGCTGCTGGGATGCCGACGGTGCGGTACGATGGTGCGAATCGAGGTGTGGGATACCGGCATCGGTATTCCCACCGAACAGCTTGACGCCGTTTTTGAGGATTTCTTCCAGCTCGACAATCCCGAGCGGCAGCGCGCCAAGGGCTTTGGCCTTGGGCTGGCCATCGTCCGCCGAACTGCGGCTTTGTTAAATCATCGCCTTTGGGTGCGATCTTGGCTGGACCGGGGTTCGATGTTTGCCATTTCGGTTCCAAATGCCGATTGATGCCGACGTTCTGGATAAAAAACCGGGGCCGTTGGCAATCGCCACCGGCCCCGGTCCATAATAACAACGTATCGGAATAAAAAGGCTAACCGATTACTTGGCTGCTGCCGGGAATTCCTTGATCGCAGCCAAAGCGGCATCAACCTTAGTTGCCGCATCCTGATGCTCGCCATGACGAAGGGCCACCCGCGCCCCCTTCACCAGACGATTAAGGCTGGTGAGCTTGGCGCGCTCGGCCCGGGGTGCATCGCTGCGGATGCCGTTCAGGTCAACCACGGCGCCGCTGAGGACCGAACGCGCTTCCCCATATTTCTTGTCCGACAACGCGACGCGAGCATGCTCGAGCGCGGCAGCAACGCTAGCCAGGGTGGGAGAAGCCGCCTTGGCAGCAACATGGGCCGGAGCCGCTTTAACGGCAGGAGCAGCGGCAGCATGGACAACCGGAGCCGCAGCCGGAGCCGCAGCCGGATGAGCGACCGGGGCCGGAGCAATGGCAGGAGCCGGGGCAACAGCCGGGGCGTCGGCAGCGAAAGCAATCGAAGCGCCGACCAGAACGGTGGTCACGGCCAAGGCGCCAACCAGGCGAGAACGGATGGATGTGGTCATATCAGGTTTCCTCGATTTTAATGCTGAGTTCGCCGCCAACGACCGGCGGTGCGCTTGTCGTATAAGATATGAGACGCTCCATGAACAGTCTTTGGCCGGCAGATGAATTCTTGTTCATATGAGACGCAATCCGGCGTGGCTGGCGTGACTGTGGCGGAAATGAGGACTCTGATGAAACTCTTGCTCATCGAAGACAACCAACAAGTGTCGGCCTTCGTGCTCAAGGGGCTGACCGAGGCTGGGCATGTTGCCGACCACGCCGATACAGGTCGCGATGGCCTTTTCTTAGCGGTGAGCGAGCGTTACGATATCATTATCCTCGACCGACTGCTCCCCGGCGGGGTCGATGGCTTGGGAATCCTCGATGCCTTGCGTCGACAGGGCAACCAGACCCCGGTACTGATCCTCAGTGCGCTGAGTGACGTGGATGAGCGCATTCGCGGTTTAAAGGCTGGCGGTGACGATTATCTGGCCAAACCATTCGTGTTCGGTGAGTTGCTAGCCCGACTCGAAGCCCTGCTTCGGCGCGGCCACAGCCCTGCCGCCATGACCACTCTGAGCGTCGGCGACCTGACCCTGGATTTGCTCTCACGACGGGTGACACGAGGCGAACGGCGAATCGAACTGCAACCCCGCGAATTCCAGATTCTGGAGTATTTGATGCGTCACTCCGGGCAGGTGGTGACTCGAACCATGCTGCTGGAAAGCGTCTGGGATTACCATTTTGATCCACAAACCAACGTGGTGGATGTTCATGTAGGCAAGCTTCGCCGCAAAATCGACGGCGATTCACCATGCCCCCTGATCAAAACCATCCGTAACGCCGGATATATGATCCATGCTGACGACTAGCTGGTGGCGGTCGACCTCGCTGCGCTTGGCCACTGGATTTGCGGTGATTTTCGCCCTGGCAGCCCTGGTACCGATCGGGGTTTTGTGGTGGGTCACCGCCGGCAATTTGGATAGCGAAATCAGCACGCAAATTCGCTCCGATGCCGATACCCTGCGGCGCTTATACCACCATGGCGGACTGGCTGAATTACGCAGCACCATCGCCAGCCGGGTCGCCACCGCCCGCCGTGACAAGGCTCTGTATCTGATAACCGATGCCCGACTGACGCCTCTGGCTGGCACCCTGCCCGCCTGGCCAACAGCGATGGGACATGCCGTCGGCTGGCACGACCTGACTCTCAACCTAGAACCGGATGCGGGCCGAACATTAGGCCGGGAAGAGACCCTAGGCCAAAACAGCCCGGTTCGTATCGACCATATCCAACTGAGCGAAAATCTTCATTTGCTGGTGGGACGCGACATCAGCGAATTGACCCGCTTGCGAACCCTGATTTTAGACGCCGTGCTATGGTCAGCCGTGGTGGCGGTGTCGTTGGCGGCAGTCTTGGGGCTACTGTTCCGCCGAGTCTTCCTGGCCAGCCTGCGTTCCGTCCGCGCCACCGCCGATGCCATCGCCCGAGGCGATATCAGCCGCCGCCTGCCCATGAGCGGCAGTGCCGATGAATTTGACCTGCTGGCAGGAACGCTGAACGACCTCTTCAGCCGAATCGAAGAGCTGGTGGCCGAGGTCCGCAATGTCTCGAACGCCATTGCCCACGACCTCCGAACGCCCCTGGCGGAACTCCGCGCCCGACTCGAAGCCCTCCAACGTCGCCACACCGCCAACAGTCCCCATGTCGCGACCGATATCACCGCCGATCTTGCCGAGGGCATCGACGCTGCCATCCTCGACGTAGACCGGCTAAACGCTATTTTCACCGCCCTGCTACGGTTGGCGGATATCGATTCGGGCATGCGCCGCTCGGCCTTCGCGCCGGTTGACCTGGGCAAGGTCGCCGCCGATGTCGGTGACCTGTACTCGGCCCTGGCCGAAGCCAAGGATATCACCTTGACCACCACGGTAACGCCCAACCTGACGGTGTGGGGCGACCGCGACCTGCTGGCCCAGGCCATCGGAAATTTGCTGGACAACGCCATCAAATTCACCCCCGCCAACGGAACCATCACGCTGTCGGCCACGCCCAGCCCCCCAACCATCGCCGGAGACACCACCGCCGGACTTCGCGTCACCGATAGCGGCCCCGGCATGTCGGATGCCGATCGGGTCAAAGCCACCCAACGCTTTTTTCGTGGTGACCGCAGCCGCCACACGCCGGGTGTCGGCCTCGGCCTAAGTCTGGTTCAAGCCGTGGCCACCCTCCATCACGCCCGCCTCACGCTCTCGAACCAACAGCCCGGCCTCTCGGTCCTTCTGGAATGGCCGAAAGAAAGCACGCTAAAGGCGCCGGACCCGTCCGACAAAAAAGCCGTCTAGTCCTCCAGCTTCGGCTAGATGGCATGGCAGCGTCCGAACCATGCCGGTGGGAGTCAGCAGCGCCTCAAGCCCGCCCACCTCGTCAGCCGTGATCGGCAACGGCTCGACTGAAGCCCCTGACGCCAACAGCGCCGCCAACCGCTCTTCGCCCTCTTCGGGCTGAAGCGAGCAGACGGTATAGACCAAAACGCCGCCCGGACGGACCAGCGTCACCGCATGGGCCAACAAACGGCTTTGAATCGCCGCCAGTCGCGCCACATCGTCCGGCCCCTTGATCACCGGAATATCGGGATGACGGCGGATCGTGCCGGTGGCACTGCACGGGGCATCCAACAGCACGGCGTCGGCGAGCCGCTCTGGAACCCAGCGCGAAGCATCGGCGGTGATGGTCTCGGCCTTCAGACCTAGGCGGGTCAGATTGGCCTCGAGCCGGGCCAAACGACCACCGGCCCGATCCACCGCGACCACCTCAGCCCCTGCCGCCGCCAACTGAGCGGTTTTACCGCCAGGAGCCGCCCCCAGATCGAAAACCAGGCGACCCGCCAACGGCCCCAAGAGCAGAGCCGGCAACGCCGCCGCTGCATCCTGAACCCACCAGGCGCCTTCCTGGAAACCCGGCAAATCGGGGATGGCGCCCCCCGCCGTTCGGCGGAGCGAGCCGGTGGGCAGGATTCGAGCCTCCAACCGCTCGGCCCACAGGCCGGCTTCGTCCGCTCGCGTGACCGAAAAGTCTAGCGGCGCCTCGCCCAAGTGAGCCTCGGCGATGGCGCGAGTCCGTTCCGGGCCATAAGCCGCCAACCAGGACTGCCACAGCCAATCGGGCGTGTTCAGACGAGCGGCATCCTGCCCAGCCAGCAGCGCCGGCCCTTCCCGGCTGATTCGTCGCAGCACCGCATTGATCAGCGCCTTATAGGGCATCGTGACCGGCGAGGATGCGGCCAGAGTAACCGTGGTATCCACCGCCGCGTGGCTGGGCGTTCCCAGGATCAGCAGTTGAGCGGCCCCCAGCCGCAGCAAGTCCTGAACTTCAGGCCGAAGCGAGCCGGGCCGGTCAAGCATCGCAACGACCACGGCATCAAGCTGACCCAGTCGACGCAGCACTGTTGCCACCAGCAACCGGACAAAGCCGCGATCGCGGCTATCAAGCCCCGACTGGCCAAGCTCCGCTTCCAACACATCATCAAACGATCGCCGCTGGCGCAACACGCTTCCCAGCAACGCCAATGCCAACGCCCGTGGCCGGGCTTCTAAAGTCATCGTGATACCGACGAGCCATGACAATGACAAAAAGCTTCAACCACGCCCGCGCTGACCACGAAGACATCGTCCCGAACTCGGTCGTCCTGACGACTCCCGGCCTTGCTCTCTTTATTCATAACCCTCAACCGGCATCGTTGATGCGCTGTACCACATTGGCCAAAATCGCCTCGGCCTGATCATTAGCAACCTGACACGTCCCCGCCGCATGATGGCCACCGCCGGCATATTCCAGCATGATCGAGCCAATGTTGGCCTTAGACGCCCGATTGACGATGGATTTACCCACCGCCAATACCGTATTTTGGCCTCTCAGGCCGTTCAGGACGTGAATGGAAACTGTGGCGGTCGGATAAAGCGCGTAAATCATGAACCGATTGCCGGCGTAGATCGGATCCTGATCGCGCAGATCAAGAACCACCACATTGCCCTCGAGCCGGGACCGCTGTTCCAACTGCTCGATGAAGGCATGCTGATGGCTCCAGTAAAGGTGAACCCGTTCGCGCACGTCGGGCAGCGCCAGGATTTCCTCGATGCTGTGGCTGCGACAATAGTCAATCAGCTCCATCATCAGAGCATAATTGGAAATGCGGAAAGTCCGAAACCGCCCCAGCCCGGTTCGAGCATCCATAATGAAATTGAGCAGAGACCAGCGTTCCGGAGCCAAAATATCGGCCCGTTGATATTGCGCGGAATCAGCCTGATCGACCGCAACCATCATTTCGTCGGAAATACTCGTAAACCGCTCTTTACCGCCGAAGTGACGATAGACCACGCGCGCCGCTGAAGGTGCCGTCGCATCGATCACATGGTTTGTCCGACTGCCCACCCGCTCGACTTCGCTAGCGTGGTGGTCGAACACCAGATGGGCGCCTTCAACATAGGGTAAATTGGTCGTAATATCTTTATCTGTAATCGTAATTTTGCCGTCCTGCATATCTTTCGGATGGACGAACAGGATATCGCCGATCAACTCCAGTTCGCGCAGCAGCACGGCGCATACCAACCCGTCAAAATCGGAACGGGTCACCAGCCGAAATTTAGTCTCAGTCATTCAAGGGCTCCTGGGTCGCGCCGGGAAAGAGGATGCCGCGAGTGTAACGGATTCCCAGCCGCAGCCCAAGAGGGGTCCGCTACGATCGGCAGCGCCAAAATCTGGATCAAATATCCTGGCTCCGGCCCCACGAAAAAACCGGAGGGCGTCGCCGCCCTCCGGTTTCTTTCCGTCGATACTGCGGGTTCTATTCTTCCCGAGCATCTTCCAGGGTGTGCAGCCCCGGACGCTTGGCGCTGATCAGCACCGCCATGTTGCCGGGCTTATGCTGGTTCTTCCACATTTTGGTATGAGCGCGCGGAATGTCGGCCCATGAGAACACTTCGCTCATGCAGGGATCGATCCGGCGCTCAATCATCAACTCGTTCGCCTGGCTGGCCTGGAGCAGATTGGCAAAGTGGCTGCCCTGAATGCGCTTTTGACGCATCCACACGAACCGCGCGTCGAAAGTCAGGTTGTAGCCGGTGGTACCAGCGCAGAACACCACCATACCACCGCGTTTGACCACGAAGCACGACACCGGGAAGGTCTGCTCGCCCGGATGTTCGAACACGAAGTCGACGTCGTTGCCCTTGCCGGTGATGTCCCAGATCGCCTTGCCGAACGCCCGCACCTTCTTCAGGTAAGCGTTGTAGGCAGCGGAGTCGTCCACGTCGGGCAGTTGGCCCCAGCAATCGAAATCATTGCGGTTGATGACGCCCTTGGCGCCCAACTGCATCACGAAATCGCGCTTGGATTCGTCCGAGATGATGCCGATCGGGTTGGCGCCGGCAGTGGCGATCAACTGAATGGCCATCGAGCCAAGACCACCCGAAGCGCCCCACACCAGCACGTTATGGCCGGGCCGCAGAATATGCGGGCGATGACCGAACAGCATGCGATAGGCGGTGGCGAGGGTCAGTGTGTAGCACGCGCTGGCTTCCCAGCTCAGATGGCGGGGGCGGTGCATCACTTGGCGCGACTGAACCCGCGTAAACTGAGCAAACGAACCGTCCGCAGTTTCGTAACCCCAAATGCGCTGGGACGGAGAGTTCATCGGGTCGCCGCCGTTACACTCCTCATCGTCACCATCGTCTTGGTTGCAGTGAACCACAACCTCGTCGCCGACCTTAAACCGCTTAACCTTGCTACCAACCGCCCACACCACGCCAGCGGCGTCCGAGCCCGCGATATGATAAGGGGCCTTATGATAATCAAAGGTCGAGATTGGCTTGCCGAGGGCCGCCCACACGCCGTTATAGTTGACGCCGGCCGCCATCACGAGGATCAGAACCTCGTCGGGGCCGATGGTCGGCGTATCGACGACTTCGATCTGCATGGCCTTTTCCGGCTCACCGTGACGCTCGCGGCGAATCACCCAACCGTACATTTGCTTCGGCACATGCCCGAGCGGGGGGATCTCGCCGACCTCGTACAGGTCCTTCAAGGGGGCCGATGAGGCGGAGGCAGAGGGGGCGGACTGATTCATGCCTTACTGTTCCTTAAGGTTTGGCCCAGGGGCGATCACGGGCCCCTGGTGTGCTTCGGGGGTTCGATCCCCCGCCATAATGGTTGTTGTCCGTCGAAATCCCTATGGACCGCCGGCAGGCCGGAGTTTAAACAAATTACGCGCCGCTTTGCAATGCGGCAATGATCTGTCTAATCCGAGGGGTTCCATGAGCGTCCGTGAAAAGCCCTGGCTGTTCCGTACCTATTCCGGTCACTCGACGGCCGCTGCCTCCAACCAGCTGTACCGGACCAATCTGGCCCGAGGCCAGACCGGTTTGTCGGTGGCTTTCGATCTGCCGACTCAGACCGGCTACGATTCTGATCACCCGTTAGCGCGGGGTGAGGTCGGCAAAGTGGGCGTTCCGGTGTGTCATCTGGGCGACATGGAGACCCTGTTCGAGGGAATCCCGCTGGCCGAGATGAACACCTCGATGACCATCAACGCGCCGGCGGCGTGGCTGCTGTCGCTGTACATCGCAACCGCCGAGCGCCAGGGCGCGCCGCGTGCCAAGCTCAACGGCACCACTCAGAACGATATCATCAAAGAGTATCTCAGCCGAGGCACCCACATTTTTCCGCCCGGCCCGTCGCTGCGCCTGACCAGTGACGTGATCGCGTTCACAGTGCGCGAGGTTCCGAAATGGAACCCAACCAATGTGTGCTCCTATCACCTCCAAGAGGCAGGAGCGACGCCGGTTCAGGAATTGGCCTATGCCCTAGCCACTGCGGTGGCGGTGCTGGACGTGGTCAAGGCATCGGGGCAGCTTTCCGAGGCGGAATTCCCCGAAGTGGTTGGGCGGATCAGCTTCTTCGTCAATGCCGGCATCCGTTTCGTCACAGAGCTGTGCAAAATGCGGGCGTTTGGCCAGCTTTGGGATGAAATCGCCCGCGATCGGTATGGCGTCGCCGACGAAAAGCTGCGTCGCTTCCGCTATGGCGTCCAGGTCAATTCGTTGGGGCTGACCGAACCGCAGCCCGAAAACAACGTCTACCGCATTTTATTGGAAATGCTGGCGGTGGTGCTATCCAAGGATGCGCGGGCGCGGGCCGTGCAGTTGCCGGCCTGGAACGAAGCCCTCGGATTGCCGCGCCCCTGGGATCAGCAATGGAGCCTCCGGCTTCAGCAGATCATGGCGTTCGAAACCGACCTCCTGGAGTTCGACGACCTGTTCAACGGCAGTGCCGTGATCGAGGCTAAGGTGGCCGAACTGGTGGCCGAGGCTCGAGCCGAGCTGGCCCGAATCGACGCATTGGGCGGCGCGGTAGCGGCGGTCGAGTCTTCCTATCTGAAACAGCGGCTGGTGGAGTCCAACAGCCGCCGTCTGGCGGCTATCGAGTCCGGCGAGATCACCGTGGTTGGCGTCAACCGCTTTACCGAGTCGGCCCCGTCGCCCTTGACCGCTGGAGAGGATGGCGGATTCCTGGCGGTAGACCCGGAGGCCGAAGCCAACCAGTTGGCCCGGCTCCGGGCTTGGCGGGCGGCACGGGATGGCCAGGCGGTGACAACGGCGCTGGCAGACCTAGCCGAGGCGGCTCGCGAGGGCCGCAATGTCATGCCGGCTTCCATCGCCTGCGCCCATGCTGGCGTCACCACCGGAGAATGGACCGCAACGCTTCGGGAGATTTTCGGCGAGTTCCGGGCCCCGACCGGTGTTGCCAAAGCGGCCGTGGCGGCCGGTGGCGGCCAAGAGCTGATCAAAGTCCGAGGGCGAGTCGATGAGATTTCGACTCGCTTAGGCCGCCGGATCAAGATGCTGGTGGGCAAGCCCGGTTTGGACGGTCATTCCAACGGTGCAGAACAAATCGCGGTTCGGGCGCGGGATGCCGGCCTGGAAGTGGTCTACGAAGGCATCCGCCTGACCCCGGCCCAAATCGTCAACGCCGCCGTGGAAGAAGGCGTTCATGTGGTTGGCCTCTCGATCCTGTCAGGCTCCCACTTGGCGCTGGTGACCGAAGTTCTGGAGCGCATGAAAACCATCGGCATCGGTCAAATCCCGGTGGTGGTGGGCGGCATTATTCCTCCTGAAGACGCCGAAACCTTGAAGGCCGCCGGCGTCGCCCGAGTCTACACGCCCAAGGATTACGACCTGACGACAATCATGGCCGATATCGTGGAGCTGGTCGGCGAACGGGGAGAGTAAGGCTGTCCCATTGTGGCTGTCGGTTTCGCAGGGCTCCACCCTGCACCCGCAAAGGGGCGCAGCTTCTTTGACCTCAAGACGTTAGGGAAAAAACGTCACGGGTTCAAAGGGCCAACCGGCCCTTTGCGGGTGTGGGCGGAGTCCATGAAAACACCCGGTCCCAGAGTTCGGAGCGCGCGGGGCCACCGTCGCGGCCCGAGGACCGGCGATGTGTCAGTATCAGGGCTCGCCGGTATCAATCATAACTATTATCCACACTGGGCAAGCTCGCGCCGCTCAGGTTGGCGTCAGTGAAGATGGCGCCGCGAATGTTGGCGTCACTGAGGATAGCGCCGGACAGATTGGCCCCGGACAGATCGGAACCGGACAGATTGACGCCGCGCAGATTGGTTCGGACCATCGAAGCGTTAACCAAACGGCAACTCGCCAGACTGGCTGGCCACAGCCGGCCCGTGGGGCGGCCATCCAAGCCCTTGACGTCGACCCAAGCCAGCCCGGCCCCATCAAAACGGGCTCCCTCGCCGTCGGATCCACGCAAATTACTGCCATCCAGGACGGCGTTGGTAAAATCGGCGTCGCGCAGAGTGGCGTTGGAGACGTCGCACATGATCATCAGAACGTCACGCAATCGCGCGCCGGTCAGATTGGCCGCTTTTAGATTGGCGCCGCTCAGATTGACCCCGGACAGGTCAATATGGCTGAGGTCGGCCCCGCCCAAGTCGGCCCGCGAGCCAACGGTGCCGTTGGTGTGAATCCACTCAAAATGCCGGCTGAGTTGGTCCTGAATATGGGGCGGAAAATTCTTGGCGGCTCGGACCATGTTGGCGCCTGTGGTGTCGGCCCCGCCCATATCGGTATTTTCAGTGTTGGCGCCGTGCAAGTCGGCGTTACGCAGAACGGTCCCCGACAACACCGCGCCGGTCAGATTAGCGCCCCGCAGAGACGCCCCCGATAGATTGGCGCCGCTGAAATTGGTGCCGCGCAAGTCGGCGTTGCTCAGATTAACATTTTTCATCATCGCCCGCGCCAGACTGGCGCCGGCCAACAAGGCGCCCCGGCAATCGGCCCCCGCCATCGAGCAATCCGTTAAATCAGCCCCGGTCAGATTGGCGTCGGTCATAAAGGCGTCGTCCAGATCACTGCCGGACAAATCCGAACGCACGAAACTAACGCCGCCCCGCGCCCCCGACAGCAGGGCCCCTCCCCGGAAATCGCTTTCCCGCATGATCGCACCCTTGAGCTTCGCACCGCGTAAATGAGCGCCGCGCAAATCGGCCCGATAGAGATTGGCCCCGCTTAAATCCGCCTTGGTTAGAAAGGCTGCGAACAAATCGGCATGACTAAGGTTCGCTCCTGAAAGGTCCGCCATGCGTAAATTGGTCCCAGAGAGCTTGGCTGATTCCAAGTTGACCTTGGCCAGGCTGGCCCCTTCCAGATTGATCATGGTTAGAACAGCACGAGCACCATTCATCTTTTTTTTCACCCAGCGATCGTGCTTGTCAAGAATTGCGACCAATTCGTGCGGCGTCATGCCTCTCTCCCGCCCTCTATCCGCGCATTATTTCCCAAAGAGATCCAAAAAAGAGGAGGCGCCACCCCCTTGACGCCACCGCCTTTCAGGACATCCGGTCGCCTTCAATTCGTGACGAATTGTAACGCTTTTCTTGCCAGTGGACAAATTGTATCGGTCAAGGAGCTGTCTCTCCCAATCGCCGCAAAGCAGCCCGAGCCAGCGCATTGCCCTGGGCCGCTGCCAGTCGGTAAAGCTGCCGGGCCTGGGCATCGTTCTGAGGCACCCCCCGGCCATGCTCGACCATCACCGCCAGATAGGCTTGCCCCAAGGGATTGCCCTGATCGGCAGCCAAACGATACAGACGAGCGGCCTCCCCCTCATCCTTGGCAATGCCGCGACCGGCCTCTAGCAGCAATCCCAACGTGATTTGGGCATCGGCATGTCCCTGGTCGGCGGCCAAACGATAGAACCGCGCCGCTTCGGCCAGATCCCGCCCGACCCCACGGCCATTTTCCAAGGCCACCCCCAGGTTATACTGAGCCACCGCCCATCCCTGCTCGGCGGCCAAACGGTACCAGTGGGTGGCGTCGGTCTCGTTTTTTGCGACACCCCGCCCCTCCTCCAGCATCGCGCCCAACCCGTTCTGGGCCTCGGCACTGCCCTGGCCGGCGGCCAGACGATAAAACCGAACCGCCTCCGCCTCGTCCCGATCCAAGCCACGCCCACTTTCCAACATCCGAGCCAACGCCGTCTGAGCCTCAACCTGCCCCTGATCGGCGGCCAGACGATACCAGCGAGCCGCTTCGGCCTCGTTGCGAGCAACGCCGCGCCCCTCTTCCAGCAGCGTCCCCAACAACGCTCGTCCTCCGGCATCGCCCTGATCGGCTGCCAATCGGGCATAACGAGCCGCCTCAGCTTCGTTCAGCGGAACGCCCCGCCCGGTGGCCAACAGCGCCGCAAGAACGGCTTGGCCGTGGGCGTCTCCCCGGTCAGCCGCCAAGCGACTGACCCGAGCTGTCTCGGCATCCCCACGCGCCGGGGTCGAAGAGGGAGGCAAGGCCGAAGCCGGGGATGGGACTGGAGGCGGGGTTGGATTGGGAGCCGAAGCCGGGGGTGGCGAGGAAGACAAGGACGGCGCGATCATCCGACCGCTGGACGCCACCGCATCATCAGGGGCCGGCGGTGCAGAGGGAGAGCGCGCCCGGACCTTGGCCAGGGCGGCGAATCGGCCATGAGGATACGTGTCCAGATAGGCCTGATAATCGGCGGGGCTGGCGCTGGTCTTAATCGCATCCCAAAATGCCAACTCGGTGGCATCGGCCACTTTAGCGGCGCTGTCGGTCGTCGTCGATGCCGCCTGGGCCAGATAAATCGGATCCCCGCCCAACGATCCATAGACGAAGGGTTGCTGACGTCCGCCGGTGGCCTCAACCACACTGTCACGGACCTTGCCAAAGACCCGTTCCAGCGACAAGCCCGGCGTCGCCAGGTACCGCAGCAGCGCCGTGGTATAGGGGCTGTGGTCGCCATTGCCGTCTTCGGCGATGGCGTCGGCTTTTGTGGCAAAGGCGATCAGGGTATCGGCTTCAACATCGTCGATTCGGGCAAAACCACGCCCAACCGAGACCGAACGACCAGCAATGGCCCGCGCCATCTGCGCTTGAAATGGATTATCGCGGCAGGCGTCGAGAATGACCAGCCGAAGCCGCCGGGCCGGACGCACCTCCCCAAGAATCTCATCGACCTCCACCGCTTCCCGACGCAGATCGGTTTCGCGGAGCAAACGGGCACTGATCGGCAGTAAATAATTATGGCCATCCAGTTGCAACCCATGGCCAGCGTAGAATACTAACGCCACATCAGCCCCGTTTGCCAACTGACCAAAATCATGGATTCTGTCAAGCATGGTTTCAATGGTCAAATCATAGCCTTCAACCACCGTAAAACCGATCCCTTTGAGCATTCCAGCCATGGCCCGAGCATCATTCACCGGATTGGGAAGCTTCGGGGCCTGCTGGTAGGCACCATTTCCGATGACCAACGCGATTCGGTTGGCTGGAGCCGCAGCCTGTGCCGTCGTCATCGAGACCGCCAGCCACACCGCCCCGGCCATCATCCCCCTTATGATCCGCCAACCGCTCATCACCGCCTCACTCTCTTGCTCTCTTGGTCTTTTGCGCTCTCGAACGCCGGCCCTGAATATGCGACCGAAGGAGTCTTGGTTGAAGGGGGCGATGGCGCGCATCGTTCCAGTCGCGTCTTACCGGAAACATTGACGGGCAAAACTCTCGTCCCCCTAAGAAGAACACTTGCATCGCGGCATCGGCCCTGCCAGTAAGGCTCTCAGTGTGGAATCCGGCGCGATTACGGAGTGATTTACCATGAACCAAGCCGATCTCATCGATGCTGTCACCAGTGCCAGCGGCCTAACCAAAGGTGACGCTACCCGGGTGGTGCATGAACTGTTCCAAAAGATCACGACCGCGTTGAGCCAGGGTGAAGAGGTTCGGATCGTCGGTTTCGGCAGCTTCGCCGTCACTGAACGGGCCGCCCGCGAGGGTCGCAATCCACGAACAGGCGAAGTCGTGCAAATCCCCGCCAGCAAGGCCGCCAAGTTCAAGCCCGCCAAGCCGTTGCGCGACGCCCTTAACCCCGCTGGCGGCGGTTCCGAAGAGGGCTGAGAAAACCGGGGGGCGACCCTCAAGGAGCGAGTCTGGGCTTGCTCCCCTGGTTTTCGCTGGGAACAACGTTAAGGGTTCAAGGGGCCGGCTGTCCTTTGCGCGCCTTTGGCGGCAGCCTCGTCCCGCAGCCGAATCGGTTGAGCCCGGTTGCCCCAACAACCGGGAGACTCGGTGAACACGCCGGGAATGCTGGTGCCACAGGCCCGGCAACGCCCTTCTGGGGTTAATGCCCAGCGCGTGAGTGTGTAGCCACGCCGACCCATCACCCGTTCACCGCAACACGGGCAATAGGTGGCTCCGCGTCCGGCATCTTCAACATTGCCGACATAAACATAACGCAGGCCGTTGGCTTGGGCGATTTCCCGAGCACGAGCCAAGCTTTGGTGAGAGGTTGGCGGTTTATCCCGCAGTTTGTGGTCGGGATGGAAGGCCGTGAAATGAAGCGGCACATCGGGGCCGAGTGTCTCTGCAATCCAACGGCTTTCGGCCTCGATCTCGCGAGGGCTGTCATTCTCGCCGGGAATCAAAAGCGTCGTGATTTCCAACCAAATCGGGGTCTCGTGCTTCAGATAAGCCAAGGTTTCGAGGACCGCTCCCAGCCGCGCCGTGGTCAAAGTTCGGTAAAATCGCTCGCTGAACCCCTTGAGATCGACATTGGCCGCGTCCATGTGGCGATAGAAGGCCGCGCGGGGCTCTGGGCACATGTAGCCGGCGGTCACCGCCACCGCCTTGATCCCCAAGGCGTGACAGGCGTCGGCAACGTCCATGGCGTACTCCATGAAGACCACCGGGTCATTGTAGGTAAAGGCAACGCTGCGGCACCCCCACTCGGCGGCGGCAGCCGCGATCCGCTCGGGCGAGGCGCGGTCGGCCAAAGTCTCGATATCTCGGGATTTGCTGATGGTCCAGTTTTGGCAGAATTTGCACGTCAGATTACAGCCTGCGGTGCCGAAAGAGAGGACCGGCGTTCCCGGCAAAAAATGGTTGAGCGGTTTCTTTTCAATAGGATCGATGCAAAAACCACTGGAACGATCATAAGTGGTGAGCACGATACCGTTATTGATGCGGGCGCGAACAAAACATAAGCCCCGCTGGCCTTCGGCCAACCGGCAAAAACGGGGACACACGTCGCACTGGACACGGCCATCGTCCAGGGCATGCCAATAGAGGGTTTGCACGGTATCGATCATGGCTCGCCGTCCTATTCTGAGTGTGAGAAACAATCGAAGGAGAGAGGCCATGGGTACTAGGATAAGACTATTTCGCGGGTTCCACCCATAGAATCCTTTGATCCCCGCAGATCCGAAGACCGACAATCACGAGGACGATCGAGCCATGAACACCATATGCGCCCCTGCGGTTGCAGGGCTGTTCTATCCAGGCGATGCCGGGAGCCTTGAGAAAACCGTGGCGACTCTGGTTGGAGCGGCGGCGGGCGAGCCGATGCCGTTCAAAGCGATTGTCGCCCCCCACGCCGGCTACCTCTATTCCGGGCCGGTTGCTGGCACGGCCTATGCCGCCGTCCGTCACCTGGCTGGCCAGATTCGGCGGGTGGTGCTGTTGGGTCCGGCACACCGGGCCGGCTTTCGCGGAATGGCCGTTCCCAGTGCCGACGCGCTGGCCACACCCCTGGGTGAAGTTCCGATCGATCGCGCGGCTCTCACGGCAGGCCTCGAGATACCGGGCGTTCACAGCTTTGACCCGGCCTTTGCAGGCGAGCATGCCCTAGAAGTCCACCTGCCCTTCCTCCAGCATCTTTTTACGGATTTTCAGGTGGTCCCGTTGCTGGTCGGCGATACCCGACCGGAACAGGTGGATCGGGTGTTGGAACGGCTTTGGGGCGGTCCAGAAACCCTGATCGTGGTCAGTTCCGACCTAAGTCACTATCAGGATTATGAAACCGCTCGCCGTCTTGACCTTGCCACCTCTCAAGCCATCGAGGCGCTCCGAGCCAACCGGCTGAGTGGCCACTTCGCCTGTGGCTTTCTGCCCCTAGGTGGACTGTTGCGCCGAGCCATGGCCTTGGATTTGCGCGCCACCACCCTAGACCTCCGGACGTCGGGCGATACCGCCGGAGGACGAGATCAGGTGGTGGGCTATGGCGCCTATGGCTTTGAATATGCTGCCAGCGCCCGACTTTCGGAGTCCCACCGTCATCACCTGCTGGAAACCGCCCGGCGAGCATTACAGACCGCCGCCGAGACCGGAAAAGAGATGGCGATCGACCCGACGGCCTATCCTCTGGCCATGCGCGCCATGCGCCGCAGTTTTGTGACACTGACACGGGATGGTCATCTGCGCGGATGTATTGGCTCCCTGACCGCCGACCTGCCTTTGGTGGCCGATGTGGTCAGAAATAGCTTCGGGGCTGGCCTGCAAGACTCTCGCTTCGGGCCGGTGACCCCTGAAGAGGTGGCGAAGATTGACATCTCGATCTCGGTCCTCAGTCATCCCAGACCCATCGCCTTTACCGACGAAGCCCATTTGCTGGACCTGTTGCGCCCCGATGTTGATGGCGTGATTCTGCGCGACGGCGACCGGCGGGCTCTTTTTCTACCCAAAGTCTGGCATGACCTCCCTCTGCCCCGGCAGTTTCTGCGCCAACTCAAGCTGAAGGCCGGGCTTTCCCCCGATGTGTCGTCGCCCACCCTTCAGGCGTTCCGTTTCACCGCCGAGACCTTTCCCGTTGAGTCTGAGGCCAATGCACCAAAAACAGGAATCGCATAAGATATCTTGCCGTTCTTCCAGACTTGCTCAAACCTACGCATAGGTAGGTTTGACGCTGGATTTCTGCTTCACTGAGGCTGGTTTCGTGGCCGGCTTGCGCCGACCGCCAGAGCCTTCCTCTCCACAGGCTGACAC